>ERZ779843.138-NODE-138-length-112797-cov-6.260169_pt1 | contig 112797 bp, 90 predicted proteins | sample MGYA00511560_ERZ779843 | MGnify/ENA primary metagenome ERZ779843 (study PRJEB29588, sample SAMEA2158062) | human gut metagenome | biome: human gut; feature: human-associated habitat; material: faeces | place: Denmark | collected 2008/2010 ... | reverse complement strand
TACAGTACAATCCGACCGTTATCTTCGACGAGGGAACACCAGAAGAGGTTCTGATCGTAAAAGACGGCAAGGTTGTTTGTTTGGGCGACAAATAATATGGCTATATATTAAGAAGTATCAGGAACGAATTGTCAATGAAAGACTGCATGAATTGCGACTGTGATTTCCCCTTGAGCAGCCGCAATATAAAACATCAGGAATTTGTAAAAGCTTAGGAATTGAATAAACCTCCATATTAAAAATGGAAGCTGTGGACGCAGGTTAGCTGCCTTAGATGTGCAGAGCGCAGGTGTTCGCAGCTTCTTTTGAGTGCTGATTCACGCACCTGGAAGTTTTGTAAAATAAGCTGGATTCTGCCTGAAAACGGACGGAAAATACAGTTTATTTGTTTACAGATATAGAAATCTTATGATAAAATAATAACAATAAAAAATAACTGTTAGATATGGCGGTTATATTCGTTTATAGCGGATTTTAGCATAGAGATATGGGAAAGTGGATCAGCCATATTTAAGTGCAGAGCCATGGCAAAATTCGTTATGGGTCATGTGTGCAAGAACCGTAACATCATTTAAGCAAAGCAGGATGGAAAATGGACAGGGGGAATTGACAAATGCTGAATGAAATGAAGTACGTGTATGAGGTTTACAAAGAAAAGAGTTTTTCCAAAGCGGCGAAGAAGCTTTTTATCAGCCAGCCAGCACTCAGCAACATGGTGCGGAAGGCAGAGAAAGAGATGGGAGCGCCGATTTTTGATCGCAGTACGATTCCGCTGACGGTGACGAAGGAGGGCGCGTATTACATCCGTACCGTTGAAAAGATTCTTTTTCTGGAACGGAATCTGGAACGGTATTTTCAAGATATTGCGGGGCTTCAGGGCGGCACGCTGGCGCTCGGCGGTGCATCTTATTTCTGCTCGTTTGTGTATCCGGATCTGATTGCCCGTTTTCAGACAAAATATCCGCAGGTTACAATTGACCTAACAGAAGGAAATACGCGGGAGCTGAAAGCGGGGTTGGAAAATGAGTCGCTGGATCTGGTGTTGGAGACGGCGATGGAGAAGGACGATACTTCGATCAAACGGTATTTATTCCGGAAGGAAAATCTGATTCTGGCAGTTCCGGAAAGTTTTCCGGTTAACCGGAAGCTGCAGCCATACCGACTGTCCAGGCAGGAGATTCTGTCCAAGTCCTTTTTAAAACCGGAGGTGGAGGCAGTTCCGTTAAAGGAATTTAAGGATGTGCCGTTTATCACGATGAAACCGGGCAATGATATGTATAAACGAGGCGCGAAAATGTGCCGCAACAGCGGTTTTACGATGAAAACTGTGATGATGGTGGATCAGGTGCTGACTTCTTTAAATATCGTCTCCAATGGGGTTGGAGCGATGTTTGTGCGTTCTGATATTGTACAGTGGCGTCCGGAGGATCCGAGGCTGGTCTATTATAAGCTGGACGACCCGCTGTCTGAGCGGGAGATCACATTTTCGGTCAAGCGGGGGCGTTATGTGACGGCGGCGATGCGTGAGTTTATGCGTCTGGCAGGCATCCGGTCGGATGATCCGGACGCCGATCCGGCTGCCGGGAGGCAAAAGGAGTAACGGCAATTTCCGAAGACAGGGACTGAATGCGGCGTAAATTCCGAAATGCGGTTGCAAAATCAGTTAATCGTGTAAATTTTATATAATTTTACGTCGATTTAGACTTTACCAGCAGTCTAAAGTATGATAGACTATAACAATGAGGGTAAATGAGTTGCCGATTAAAGGCAGAAGAATTTCTATTCTGGAGAATTCGCGGGATGCTATGAGAGACAGGAGCAAAGGTGGATTTTATGAAAGAGACAGAGGGGATTTATTTATCCAAGACGATGAGGAATAGGAGGAATGGCGGGCAGGAACATGGAAATCACAGTTGCGAAGACGGCTGGCTTCTGCTTTGGCGTGAAGCGGGCAGTCGAGAAGGTATATGATCAGATAGCGACGGGGAAGAAGCAGATCTATACCTACGGTCCCATCATCCACAATGAAGAGGTGGTGCAGGATCTGGAAGAGAAGGGCGTACAGGTCATCAATTCGAAGGAGGAACTGGAAGCCCTGAAAGAAGGTGTGGTCGTCATCCGTTCCCACGGCGTAGGCAGGGAGATCTATGAACTCCTGGAACGCCAGGGACTGGAGCTTGTGGACGCGACCTGTCCATTTGTCAAAAAGATCCACAAGATTGTTCGGGAACAGTGCGAAGCCGGACGCCGCGTGATTATCGTGGGAAATGAGCACCACCCGGAGGTCGAGGGTATCAAAGGCTGGGGAAATGAGTATACTCTGGCAGTCGAGTCACTGGAGGAATTTGAAAATCTGGCACTCAGACCGGATGAAAAGCTCTGTATCGTGGCGCAGACGACATTTAACTACAATAAATTTCAAGATTTAGTTGAAAAAATTTCAAAAACGTATTATGATATACTTGTTTTAAATACGATTTGCAATGCAACACAGGAGAGACAGGTTGAGGCGAGGCAGATAGCTTCACAGGTGGATGTTATGATTGTTATCGGAGGACGAAACAGTTCTAACACACAAAAGTTGTATGAGATTTGCCGCAGGGAATGTAAACACACTTACTACATTCAGACACTGGAAGATTTCAAGCCTGAGATAACAGGTACTGTGCGCAGCGTAGGTATTACAGCCGGGGCATCGACCCCAAATCAAATTATCGAGGAGGTTCATACTAATGTCAGAATTAAGTTTTGAACAAATGTTTGAAGAATCATCATTCAAGAGATTACGTACAGGAGAGGCTGTTACCGGTCAGGTTATCGGTGTCAAGGAAGACGAAATCATTCTCAGCATCGCTGGAAGCAAATCCGAAGGCATCATCACAAGAAGCGAATTCACCAATGAGCCGGGCGTAGATCTTAGAACCAAAGTTCAGGTCGGCGATGAACTGGAAGCAAAAGTTCTGAAAGTAAACGACGGAGAGGGCATGGCTGCTTTATCTTACAAGAGACTGGCTGCTGATAAGGGTCTGAAACGTCTGAAAGAAGCTTTCGAGAACAAGGAAGTTCTGAAAGAGAAAGTTACACAGGTTATGGAGAAAGGCCTCGTAGTAGAGGTTGAGGGAACCCGTGTATTCATTCCGGCAAGCATGGTTTCTGATACTTATGATAAAGACTTATCCAAGTACGCAGGTCAGGAGATTGAGTTCGTAGTTACCGAGTTCAATCCGAGCGGCAGAAGAAGCCGTATCATCGGCGACCGCAAGCAGATCCTGCTTGAGAAGAAAGCTGCTATGCAGAAAGAATTATTCGAGAAGATCGCTGTTGGTCAGACCGTAGAAGGTGTTGTTAAGAATGTAACTGATTTCGGTGCATTTATCGACCTTGGCGGCGCTGACGGTCTGCTTCACATCTCTGAGATGTCCTGGGGCAGAGTTGAGAACCCGAAGAAGGTTTTCAAAGTAGGCGATAAAGTAAAAGCTCTGATCAAAGATATCAACGGCGAGAAGATCGCTCTGAGCTTAAAGTTCCCGGAGAGCAATCCGTGGGCAAACGCAGCTGAGAAATATGCTGTAGGCAACGTAGTAGAAGGCAAGGTAGCACGTATGACTGATTTTGGCGCATTCGTTGAGCTGGAGCCAGGTGTAGATGCACTTCTTCACGTATCCCAGATTTCCAGAGAGCATGTTGACAAACCATCCGACGTACTGAGCGTAGGACAGGTTATCACTGCTAAGGTAGTTGATTTCAACGAGGCAGACCGCAAGATCAGCCTGAGCATGAAAGCTCTTGAGAATCAGGAAGCAGAAGAAAACTAATCAAACGGTTGACGCCAGTTTCTCATCGGACAGATAGTGCGTCAGACGGAGGATGAAAGAATCATCAGGCTGTCACTTCCACAGGAAGAATGTGGAGGTGGCAGCCGTTTTTGTGATGGCGTGGGGCATGGTATTCTTGACCGGAACGCAGTTGGGTATTTCTGGGATTGGAAGAAAGAGCTGGCTGTTTCTGGTGCTGTAGAAAGCTATTTGGTGATTTTATTAAGATAAAAATGAAAACAGGCAGTATGGCGTATGTGATGGAACATAGGTTGTACGGTCTGTTTTTTGCGTGACGAGGAGCGGAATACGGTGTGGTGAAGGGTTGTGGGAACAGAAAGATGGATTGGAGTGAGTCATAAGGATATTTGGAAAAATGGAAAGTCAAAACAAAAATATTGACAAAGAAGGCACACTGATATATAATTCAGATACAATATTATATAACATATAATATTAAACAAGAAAAAATATTATATTTTAAATCAGTGAATCTTAGGAGGGATAAGATGGTTTTTAATACAGGAGCTGCGCTTCTGGATGCGATCGTCCTTTCGGTTGTATCAAAATCTGCAGAAGGAACATATGGGTATAAGATCACGCAGGATGTCCGTCAGGCAATCGAAATATCGGAGTCCACGCTTTATCCGGTGTTGCGGCGGCTTCAGAAGGATGACTGCCTGGAAACATATGACCGGGCGATCGACGGCAGAAACCGACGGTATTACAAAATAACGGAGGCGGGACGGATTCAGCTGAATCTTTACCGGGGTGAGTGGAACGTGTATGCAGGAAAAATTTCAGAGATACTGAAAGAGGGATAAGGAGAGGCAGATCATGAAAAAAGAAGTATTTTTAGAGAGACTGGAAGCGCTCTTGCAGGATATTCCGGAAGAAGAAAAACGGGATGCGATTGACTATTACCGCGATTATCTGGAGGAAGCGGGACCGGAGAAGGAAGAAGAGGTACTTGCAGAATTTCAGAGTCCGGAGCATATTGCCGAGGTAATCCGGACGGAGCTGCAGAGTGAATGGAGTGGCGGCGAATTTACAGACCGGGGATACAATGACAGCCGGTTTGAAGAAAAGCGGACGACTTTATCCAGAAGCGGTGGGGCAGAACAGGGAGAACGAGAAAAAGAAGCAGGATTTCAGGCTGGAACCGAGGATGACCCATTCCGGGGATTTCGGGATGAGGAAACGGGAGAAAATGCGGCATTCAATGAGAATCAAAGAAGCCGTCTGAGCGAGATGCTGCACTGCTTAAAAGAAAAAATAACCGGTTCCAAGATTGGAATGGTTGTGGCAGTTCTGGTAGTGCTTGCAGTTCTTCCGTTTATCTTTTCGTGGGTGACGGGAACCGTGGGAGGTGTTTTTGGGCTGGCGGTCGCACTGGCAGCGATACTTGTGGTGCTGGGACTGATGACGGTGCTGGTATTTGTTGGCGGAATTATGCTGTTCGTTCTGGGTGCAGCGAGTCTGTTTGAACATTTTGCGATGGGACTGATGTTCATCGGATTGGGTATCGCGGCAGAGGGCAGCTGTCTGCTTCTGATATGTGGTTGTGTCCTGTTTTACGGTGTGTTCCTACCGTGGGCAGTCAAGGAAATCATTCGGCTTTGCCGTCAGGCGGCAGGTTATCTGTCAGCCAGGGCATAGGAGGATAGGAAAATGAAAAAATGGATGAAAAAAATGGCAATCATAGGCGCCATCCTCTTTGTGGGTGGAATCGGCGTGACATCGATCGGGGCTGCCATCGGAGGCGCAGCTGCCGGGCTGGATTTTCTGATCGATCAGGAAAAAAATTTTCAGGATAAATATAACTGGGGAGATTCGGAGGAGATATGGGATGATACGGAGCAGCTGCCGGAAGAGATCGACGAGCCGGATGAGATGGAAGAGCAGCTGGACATAGAAAAACAATGCGAATAGTTTTCCAGAAAATGGACATACTCTGAGTACACAAGGTGGAAAGGAGTATTTTTTATGGATGAAAATAAGGTGGATTTTGAGAAAATGACCCCGGCAGAGCGGCTGAAATATGAGGTGGCGGAAGAAATTGGGCTGGCAGACAAGGTACGGCAGTATGGCTGGAGAAGCCTGACTGCCAAGGAGAGCGGGCGGATTGGCGGTCTGATGACGAAGAAAAGGCGGGAGATGAAACAGAATAAGAAAGGCTGATAGATATTTGCTTGAAAACACCAAAAGCCCTTGAAAATAAAGGAAAAATCCAATATTTTCAAGGGCTTTCAAATCTGCCGGCTGCGGGACTTGAACCCGCACGGTGTTGCCACCAATGGATTTTGAGTCCACCTCGTCTGCCATTCCGACAAGCCGGCTGTCTATCGACGCTTTTTATCTTACCAAAATTGGAGACAGATTGCAACTGTTTTTTTGTTTGTTTTGAAATTAAGAAGCGAAGCATTCGCAGGGACTTGCGTGTTTCATTAAAATAAGGTATGATTAGGTTTAAATGGTTTTATGAACGCGTCATGCGTGAATGATAATTCATATGGAATGACAGACTGGAAAAGGAGGTGGCGTCTGTGACCTGTCGGGAAGCGGAGCGTCTTGTGACGCCGTATATCCAGGATAAACTGAGCGGGGATGAGCTGGAAGCGTTTCTGGAGCATCTGGAACATTGCCGCAACTGTCAGGAAGAATTGGAAATTTATTTTATGGTGGATGTCGGACTGAAACAGCTGGACACCGGATCGGGTACTTTTGATATCATGGGCGCACTGCAGAAGCGGATCGCTGAGTCATATGCCCGCGTGCGTCGGATGTGGCGCTTCCGGAAAATGGAGTATGCGGTCAATACGCTGGGCGTGATGGCGGTATTGGTGACGGTGATGCTGCAGGTCAGGATTTGGCTGGCACCATAGAAAAAGCAACAAGTGATAGAACAGGAGACGGAAACAGATGGGCAAATTAGTGCTGATAGATGGTCATAGTATACTCAACCGGGCATTTTACGGGGTGCCGGAGTTGACAAATTCGAAGGGACTCCACACCAATGCAGTGTACGGATTTTTAAATATCATGTTCCGGGTGATCGAAGATGAGGGGGCAGACTATCTGGCAGTGGCATTTGATTTGAAAGAGCCAACATTCCGTCACAAAATGTATGCGGCATACAAGGGAACGAGAAAACCGATGCCGCAGGAGCTGCATGAGCAGGTTCCGGTGATGAAGGAAGTGCTGACAGCGATGGGCGTGCCGATTCTTACCAAGGCGGGGTATGAGGCAGACGATATTCTGGGAACGATCGCGAAACGCTGTGCGGCGGAGGGCGTGGAGGTTTCTATCGTATCAGGAGATCGTGACCTGCTGCAGCTTGCAGATACGCACATTAAGATTCGGATGCCGCGTACTTCGAAAGGTACGACGGAGATACGCGACTATTACCCGGAGGATGTGAAGGCGGAGTATCAGGTGACGCCGATCGAATTTATTGATGTAAAGGCGCTGATGGGCGATACTTCGGATAATATTCCGGGCGTGCCATCGATCGGTGAAAAGACGGCAACCAGCCTGATTACCACCTACGGAAGCATTGAGAATGCGTATGCACACATTGATGAGGTAAAGCCGCCGCGCGCACAGAAAGCGCTTCGGGAGCATTATGACATGGCGCAGATGAGCAAGGATCTGGCAACGATCCGCATCAATTGCGAGATTGGTTTTTCGCTGGAGGAGGCGAAGCTGGATTCGCTTTACACGCCGGAGGCATATCAGTATATGAAGCAGCTGGAATTTAAGTCCATTCTGCAGAAATTTGGTGAGGACGCCTTTGCGTCATCAGAAATGGAAAAATCTTTCCGTCTGGTAAATGATTTTGGCGAGGCACAGGTGATTTTTGACCGTGCACAGCGGGCAGAGGAGATCGGCGCGCAGCTGGTGATTGAAAAAGGAGAGGTTGTAGCACTGGCACTCTGCCTGGACGGGACATCGATCTATGCGATCCCGGCGGTTGGGTTCCTGACCGGACAGTATCTGGCGGAGGAGCTGGAACGCCTGATGGAGGTGGTTCCGTCTGTGACGGTTCTGGATCTCAAGATCCAGCTTCCATTTCTTAAAAATCACAGCCGCCGGATCGTGGACGGCATCCGGAATGCAGAAGGAAAGTGTGCGGTTATGGACGCAGGCGTGGCGGCGTATCTGTTAAATCCGCTCAAGGATACCTATGGATATGATGACCTGGCGCGCGATTACCTGGATATGACCGTGCCGTCACAGGTCGATTTGCTTGGAAAAACGGCGCTGTCGGATGCATTTGAGACAATGCCGGAGAAAGCGTTGAATTGTGTCTGCTACATGGCATATACGGCGTGGAAATCGCGGGAAATCCTGCTGGGGCAGCTTCGAAGACATGGAATGCTGCATCTCTTTTATGAGATAGAGATGCCGGTTATTTACAGCCTCTACCATATGGAAGAGGAAGGTATTCAGGTGCGCCGGGAGGAATTGAAAGCCTACGGCGAACGCCTCCAGACGCAGGTAGAGAAACTGGAGCAGGAGATTTACGCCGAGACGGGCTGTGAATTTAATATTAATTCCCCGAAGCAGTTGGGAGAGGTTTTATTTGAAAAAATGTCCCTGCCGGGCGGCAAAAAGACGAAGACCGGCTATTCGACGGCGGCGGATGTGCTGGAAAAACTGGCGCCGGAGTATCCGGTTGTGCGGAAAGTATTAGACTATCGCCAGGTGGCGAAACTCAAATCGACCTATGCGGACGGGCTGGGTGCATTTATCCGGGAGGACGGACGAATCCACGGAACCTTTAACCAGACGATCACAGCGACAGGACGTATCAGCAGTACAGAGCCGAATCTACAGAACATTCCGGTGCGTATGGAGCTGGGACGCGAGATCCGGAAGCTGTTTGTACCACGCGAGGGCTGTGTGCTGGTTGACGCTGATTATTCCCAGATTGAGCTGCGTGTGCTGGCGCATATGTCGAATGACAAGAACCTCATCCAGGCATACCGGCAGGCGGAGGACATCCACGCGATCACGGCGTCGCAGGTATTCCATGTGCCGCTTGAGGAAGTGACACCGCAGCTTCGCCGCAATGCAAAAGCAGTCAATTTCGGTATCGTATATGGTATCAGCGCGTTTGGGCTGGGCGAAGATCTCGGCATTTCCCGCAAGGAAGCGACCGAGTACATTGAGCGCTACTTTGAAACCTACCCGGATGTCAAACGTTTCCTCGATGGTCTGGTAAAAACGGGCAGGAAATACGGCGAGGTCAAGACTATGTATGGGCGTGTGAGACCGATTCCGGAGCTGAAATCCGGCAATTTTATGCAGCGTTCGTTCGGTGAGCGTGTGGCGATGAATTCCCCGATTCAGGGAACTGCAGCCGACATTATCAAGATTGCGATGATCCGCGTCGATCAACGCCTGCGCCGCGAAGGACTGCGTTCCCGCATTGTCCTCCAAGTGCACGATGAACTTCTGATTGAAACCTGGAAAGAAGAGCTGGAACAGGTGCAGTCGATTCTGGCGACGGAGATGAAACGTGCGGCGCAGCTGCAGGTGGAGCTGGAAATCGATATGAAGATGGGAAATTCGTGGTTTGAAACGAAATAATGGAAAGGTACAGATAAACATGAAGATAATCAGTATTACCGGAGGCGTTGGTTCCGGTAAGAGTGAGGTCCTGCGTGTGCTGCAGGAGGAATTTGACGCGGAAATTATTAAGGCGGATGAAGTGGCTCACCAGCTCATGGAGCCGGGTAAGAAAGGCTATCAGCATGTGGTAGAGGCGCTGGGTGATTCCTTTTTAAATAAGGACGGCAGCATTGACCGCAAAAAGCTTGCGGCGCTTATTTTCCAGAATAAAGAGGCGGTGGAGACGATGAACGCCATCATCCACCCGATGGCGTGGGAGGAGATCCGCTATGCGATCAACCATTCCGACAAGGAGATCATCGTTGTGGAGGCAGCTCTCTATGATGACGAGCACAATGCGATGTTTGATGAAATCTGGTATGTATACACATCGGTGGAGAACCGCATCAAACGTCTGATGGCAAGCCGCGGCTACAGCGAGGAAAAATGCCGGGGCATCATGGCAAATCAGGCATCCGAGGACGATTACCGGAGTTTTGCGACGCGTGTGCTGGACAACAACGGCGGGATTGAGGATATTCGGAAGCAGATAGCGTCATTTTTAGGAAAAGAGGATTAGGATACATATGCGGATGGTTAGTATTGCCAGCGGCAGCAGCGGGAATTGTATTTATATAGGAAGCGACAACACCCACGTTCTGGTGGATGCGGGGATCAGCAACAAGCGTATTGAGATGGGGTTAAATGACCTGGGGCTGAATGCGCGGGAACTGGATGGAATTCTCATCACGCATGAACATTCCGACCATATCAAAGGGCTCGGCGTGCTGGCGCGCAAATATGGCACACCTATTTACAGCACAAAAGAGACATTAGAGGAAATTCAGGATTCCAAGAGTCTTGGCGAGATTCCGGAAGATCTGATGCACCCGATTACGCCGGATGTTGATTTTATGGTAGGAGATCTGGAAGTCAAACCGTTCCGGATCGACCATGATGCAGCGAATCCTGTTGCCTACCGGGTTCAGAATGAAAAAAGATCGGTGGCGGTGGCGACGGATATGGGGCATTATTCCCAGTACATCATTGACCATCTGCAGGGGCTGGATGCGATTTTGCTGGAGGCCAACCACGATGTCAAAATGCTGGAGGCAGGACCGTATCCGTATTACCTGAAGCGTCGTATCTTAGGCGATTACGGACACCTTTCCAATGAAAATGCGGGGCGGCTTTTAAGTTCCATTCTGCATGACAATTTGAAGCATATTTTCCTGGGGCATCTGAGTAAGGAAAATAATTACGAAGAGCTGGCATATGAGACGGTGCGTCTGGAGATCACAGAGGGAGATACGCCGTATAAGGCGAATGATTTCCCGATCACAGTGGCAAAACGCGATGCAGTGTCGCAGATTGTGACGGTGTAGAAGACGTAAAAGTATTAAAATTGGTTATACAAAGTCTGAAAACAAGCCAGAAGATATATTTGGGGTTATGGCTTGGAGGCATGGACAAAAGTGTGGGGTTGACAGAAATATCGTTACTGTACACGCATACGTGTCCAGTAACGGAATTTGCCGTGGCTTCGCATTTAAATACGGCAAATTCCTGCTGCCACCACGTTTTCTTACGGCACTTTCGGTTCCAAAAGTGCCTACCCGTGTACAGTAACGAAATATCATTTTAGGTGTAAAAGTCAGCAGCCGGATGGCAGTTGAATTTTTATAGAAATTAGTAAGTCATAAAAACATTTCCGCCATAGGACGGAGAGCACACAGGAGGATGAAAGCTATGAGTAAGATTATTATTACTATCGTTGGACAGGACCGCGTCGGTATCGTTGCAAAAACGTGTAACTATCTGGCTGACCACAACATGAACATTCTTGACATCACGCAGACGATCCTGCAGGAATATTTCAACATGATGATGATCGTGGATATTTCCGGTTCCAAGACATCCTTTGATGATATGGCGCATGAGCTGGACAAGCTGGGACAGGAGATCGGCGTAAAGATTCTCTGTCAGAGAGAAGAGATTTTTACCAGTATGCACAGAATCTAAGCAAATATTTTCAGAAAGGACGTAAAACCAATGATTAACATGCAGGAAGTTCTGGAAACTAATAACATGATCGCGCATGAAAAACTGGATGTGCGGACGATCACGATGGGTATCAGCCTCTTAGACTGTGTGGACAGTGATCTGGCGAAGATGAATGAGAAGATCTACAATAAGATTACAACTTATGCGAAAGATCTTGTATCGACCGGCGATGCCATCGGACGTGAATTTGGTGTTCCGATCGTCAATAAACGTATCTCGGTTACTCCGATCGCGCTGGTAGGTGGAAGTGCCTGCAAGAAGAGCGAGGATTTTGTAGAGATTGCGAAAATACTTGATAAGGCAGCGAAAGAAGTGGGCGTCAACTTTATCGGAGGCTATTCCGCATTGGTTTCCAAGGGAATGACACCGGCGGAAGAGCTTCTGATCCGCTCGATCCCGCAGGCACTTGCCTGCACCGACCGTGTGTGCAGCTCCATCAATGTCGGTTCTACCAAGACAGGTCTTAATATGGATGCGGTCCGTCTGATGGGCGAGATGGTTGTGGCAACCGCAGAGGCAACAAAGGACAATGATTCCCTCGGCTGTGCGAAGCTGGTTGTATTCTGCAACGCGCCGGATGATAACCCGTTCATGGCAGGTGCATTCCATGGTGTGACTGAGGCGGATGCGATCATCAACGTTGGTGTCAGCGGTCCGGGAGTTGTAAAGACGGCTCTGGAAAAGGTACGTGGCGAGAACTTTGAGGTGCTGTGTGAGACGATCAAGAAGACGGCGTTCAAGATCACCCGTGTTGGACAGCTGGTAGCACAGGAGGCGTCCAAACGTCTGGGCGTTCCGTTTGGCATCATTGATCTGTCGCTGGCACCGACTCCGGCAGTCGGAGACAGTGTGGCGGAGATTCTGGAAGAGATCGGCTTAGAGCGCAGCGGTGCACCGGGTACAACAGCAGCGCTGGCAATGTTAAATGATCAGGTTAAGAAGGGCGGCATCATGGCGTCCTCCTATGTTGGCGGACTCAGCGGTGCGTTTATTCCGGTCAGCGAGGATCAGGGCATGATCGATGCAGTTTCTGAGGGTGCGCTTACGATTGAGAAGCTGGAAGCAATGACCTGTGTCTGCTCTGTAGGTCTTGATATGATTGCGATTCCAGGCGATACGAAAGCGACCACGATCGCCGGTATCATCGCGGACGAGGCGGCAATCGGCATGATCAACCAGAAGACAACGGCAGTCCGCCTGATTCCGGTCATCGGAAAAACAGTGGGCGATACGGCAGAGTTCGGCGGTCTGCTTGGCTATGCGCCGATCATTCCGGTCAATCGTTTCTCCTGCGACAACTTTGTTAAACGTACCGGACGTATCCCGGCACCAGTACACAGCTTTAAGAACTAATAGGAGTTTCATATGGATAAATCACAGGAACTGAGAGAGGTGCTTCTGCGGTATCTCGATGCCGATCTGGAGCGAATCATTTTCAGCAACCCGAGAACCCGTGAATCCTATCTGAAATTAACCGTGCGTCCTCTGCTTCTGCGGGGGGCGCTTGCTTTTCAGACGGAAGAATTTACGGAAAAACAGGCATTTCAGAAAAATCAGAACGCAGAAAAGACCGCCGAGTACCTGCTCGGAGAACTGGAAAACCGTTACCGCAATGCGGAGATCGCGTCGCTTCACGGGATTGTCAATATTCTGATCAGTAAGAAGGGGACGGTGACGATCAAAGAGAAGAAGGTGGGGGCTAAAAGGGCAGAGAATCGGACGGTACCGGCGTCAGCAGGTGATGTGCAGAAAGCTGGAAAGCAGATGCCGGCGAAGAGTCATGCAGATGTGAAAGAAAATTCGCTCGAAAAATCGGGTCAGAGTCAGTCAAGCCACGAAAACGGAAAGATGCAGAGAAGTGCTAAAATACAGGGAAATGGTAAACTGCAGAGCAATGCGAAACAGCAGAAAAATGCAGGAACAGGACTGTCGGCTGGCATGGATGCCGCAGCGTTTTCAGAACGTCTGGCTTCGTTATCCCATAACCGTACTAAAAAATATGTTCTTCAGGAAGGCGTCCCAGTCCCATTTCTGGTAGATCTCGGTGTCATGACGGCAGAAGGCAAAGTTGTGAAATCCCGCTACGACAAATTTCGCCAGATCAACCGTTTCCTGGAATTTATTGAGGATGTACTTCCGAATCTCGATCCGAACCAGACGAATACGATCATTGATTTCGGATGCGGGAAATCATATCTGACGTTTGCGATGTATTACTATCTGCATGTGCTGAAAAAATATTCGATCCGTGTCATCGGTCTGGATTTGAAAAAAGATGTCATTGCGCTCTGCAACCGCCTGAGCAAGAAGTTTGGATTTGAGAACCTGACCTTCCTGCACGGCGACATCGCCGGATATGAGGGCGTCGATCAGGTCGATATGGTCGTGACGCTGCATGCCTGTGATACAGCGACCGATTATGCGCTGGCAAAAGCGGTCAAATGGGGCGCAAAAGTCATTCTTTCCGTTCCATGCTGTCAGCATGAGATTAACAAGCAGATCCAGAACGACCTTCTGTCGCCGGTTTTACAGTACGGCCTTCTGAAAGAACGTATGTCGGCGCTTCTGACCGACGGAATCCGTGGGCAACTCCTCGAAATGTCCGGCTACCGGACGCAGATTCTCGAATTCATCGACATGGAACACACACCGAAAAACATCATGATCCGTGCGATCCGCCAGGGAAAGAAAGCAGATGGGGCGGCATTAGAGACAATGATGAAGGAATTGCATGTGAAGCCGACATTGTATGGATTGTTGGTGGGGGAAGAGTAGAAGAACTGTGGCAGGTATAGTTGTATACGGAAGCGTATCCAAGCAATTTTAGAAAAGAAACGGGATAGAAAATGCATTTATCAGAAGAGCAAAGTAAATTTGTTGAAATTGCGCAAAAAGGCAAGAATATTCTTGTTGATGCATGTATTGGTAGCGGTAAAACCACAGCAATTCAGGCACTTTGTAAAGAACTTCCGCGAGATAAAAAGATATTATATTTGACATATAATAAGCTGCTGAAAATTGATGCAAAATCTAAAATACACGAAAAAAATGTTTTAGTAACAAATTATCATGGATTTGCCTATATGTCTTTGGTTCGTATGGGAGTTAAGGCCGGAATTTCAGATCTTATTCAAAAGTTTATTAATACAAGACCTAATATTGCTCCATATGATATTTTGATTATTGATGAATATCAGGATATAGAGCTTGAGTTGGCGGAATTATTAAAGATGGTTAAAGACGCTAATCCTAAGATGCAGATAATTGCTGTTGGTGATATGCAACAAAAAATATATGATAAGACAACACTGAAAGTATCAGAATTTATTAATGAGTTTCTGAATGATTATGTCTTATTAGAATTTACTAGGTGTTTTCGATTGTCTTCGGAATTAGCGGCGCGTTTGGGACGCATTTGGAACAAGCCTATTATCGGTGTAAATAGTGAGTGCCGCGTAGAAAGAATGAACATAGATCAGGTGGTAGAGTTTTTGTCACAGCAAGAGCCAGAGGATCTTCTTTGCTTGGGATTACGAAATGGGGATTTGTCAAAAACACTTAACAGATTGGAAGAGGAATATCCTACAATTTATAACAAAACAACGGTATATGCAAGTATTTCAGATTCGGATTCTATGGGATCAACAGAACCTAAAAAAGACTCTGCAATATTTACAACATATGATAGCAGTAAGGGACTAGAAAGAAAAATTGAAATTTGTTTCAGAACTTACGCACGAGCATTTTATTCAGTGCGCAAGTTACGTTGTTGCGATGGGAATGAAGAAAGGAATACTCTGGAATACAAGAGATAACACTTTATATGAGATAACTGTGCCAAACAAAACACTTTTTATGGATGCTGTTACAAATGCGATAACAAAAGGTGCTATCAAGAAATACAATAAACCATTGGATAGAAGTATTCAATTGAATGAGCTAAAGATTGAACTTTCTAAAACGCTAAGAAAGGATGATTAAATGGATTATTTTGCTGTAATTGATACTGAGACAAACTGGAATAATGAAGTAATGTCCATAGGTGCTGTGATAGCAGAGAAGGATACATTCAAAAAGGTCGATGATCTATATTTTATATTTGATCCAGAGTATAAAATTGGCGGTATGTTTTCTATGGTGCTTCCGGTAAAAGGAGGAGAACATAAAGATATTCTATTTACACGTAAGATAGCTATGGAAAAATTTAAAGAAGCTTTTGAAAAATATAGTGTAAAAGATTTGTTTGCTTACAATGCTTCCTTTGATAAGAATTTGTTAAGCGAACTAGCATCCTATAGATGGTTTGATATTATGAAAATTGCTGCATATAGGCAGTATAACGACAAGATTCCTGCCAGTATAGAATGCTGCAAAACAGGAAAAATGAAGCGTAATTATGGTGTGGAACCTATGATGCAGTTGTTGTCTGGTAATCACAGATATACAGAAGTACATAATGCTTTATATGACGCGGCTGATGAACTTGAGATTATGCGGATGCTTGGAAAAACGCTAGAAGAGTATATTGTTGCGGAAATTTGATTGATATCAAAAGCTGGTATCTTAAACCGTTCACGACAATAGTAGGTAATTGTTTTGGGTATGGATTTACAGAGTGAAATGATACCGAATGTGGATGGCCTTGCTTATGTAGGCGGTGAATGGGATGCCAGCAAGTATGCGCCTTTCGACGTTGATAAGGATAAGATTATTCTGATTTGTGAAGCTGAACGGAAAGCTGACCACCTTGCAGGAACAGGATACGTAAATCAGAACCTACAAGGAAAAGATTCATTACCTTGTCGACCAGATGATCTCGATTGTTCTGGACGATGGCGTGAAAAAGAATTATGCAATTTTTCCGAATGTTTTGGCTAAAATAAAGTGGGAGGGCTTGCGTATGATGACGGCAAACCCGATTTTACTTCAGAAAAAATATGCCCGTGTCATTGAGTGCTTTGCCAAACAGCAGGGACTTTCACTGGATGCGGCATTGGGCTTATTTTATCATTCTGAAGTCTATCAGTTAATGCGTGACGGTGTTTCTGATATGCACTGCATGAGCGATCTGTATCTTGCGGAGGAATTAAGACTGGAATATCAGATGAAATAATAAAAAGGCTATGTACTGCGTAGCAAATTGAGAGCGAGGTGTTATGATGACCATAGAAGAAATTCTTGCAGGAGAATCGAAGAATGTAGAGTTCAAAGAGAACCTGCCGGAGAAAAGCATCAAATATATGAAGTCTGTGGTTGCCTTTGCAAATGGAACCGGAGGAAAAATCATTTTCGGAATTGCCGATAAAACCAGAGAGGTTGTTGGCTTTGACAAGGAAGATGTGTTCAAGAAAATGGATGCCATTGCCAATGCCGTATCAGACAGCTGTGAACCGGCAATTATCCCGGATATTACTTTACAGACGGTTGATCGTAAGACTGTCATTGTGGTAGAGATTTCTGAGGGCAGACAGCGCCCATATTATATCAAAGCTCTTGGCAGAGATGGCGGTGTATACGTCCGTGTTGCCGGAACTACCCGACTTGCTGATGACTATATGGTAAAGGAGCTGTTGTTTGAGGGCAGTAACCGCTACTACGATCAGGCTTTGTGTACGGGACTGAATATCACGGATGACGATATTGATGCTCTTTGCAAAGCAATGAAAGAACAGGCAGTCAAGAATGCCCATACTGAGGAGCAGAAAGCATCAATCAAAGATGTTGGCAGACAGCAGCTGCGTTCCTGGGGGGTTTTGATTGAGCGTGATGGAAAAGATTATCCGTCCAATGCCTTTGCTATTTTGACAGGCAACGGTGGACTTCATGTTGCAACGCAATGTGGCGTGTTCAAAGGTACAACGAAAGCGGTGTTTGTTGATCGTAGAGAATATACCGGTCCGCTTTGGGAGCAAATAGATGAAGCATTTCAGTTTGTCCTGAGAAATATTCATCTGGGTGCTACCATTGTAGGAATTTATCGGCAGGATATTTATGAGATTCCGCCGGATGCCATTCGTGAGTTGATCATCAATGCCATGGTACATCGTAGTTATCTGGATCATGGTACGATACAGGTTGCGGTGTATGACAACCGATTGGAAATCACTTCCCCAGGAAAATTGCCAATGGGACAAACCCTGGAAAGAATGAAAGAAGGATATTCCAAGATAAGAAACGAAGCGCTTGCTCATGCGTTTTCTTATATGAATTTAATCGAACATTGGGGAAGTGGTATTCCGAGAATTATTGATAAAGTAAAAGCTGCTGGACTCAGGGAACCGGAGTTTATTGGTGGCGAAGTGGATTTTCGTATCAATATTTATCGAGGTCAGCTCACCTCCAATGCTATTAGTGACGTCGAAAAAGTGCCGGATGCCGGTTCAAAAATGCCAGATAATGCAAAAAAAGTGCTGGATACTGATTCGAAAGTGCCGGATAGTACAAAAAAAGTGCCGGATGCTGGTTCAAAAATGCCGGATAATGAACAGGAACAAGAAATTTATAAGTATGTATTGCGAAATGGTTTCATTACAACCGCTAAGGCGGGAGAGCTTTTAGGAGTAAAACATCGTAGAGCAAGAGCCATTTTGCTGGGAATGGTTGAGAAGGCTTATTTGAGGAAAGAGGGGGCGGCACGAAGTACCATTTATATAAAGAATAAGGAAAAGGAATAATACGGCACACGGATGAACGTTTTCATCCGCAAAAACTATAACTTATAAAACCTCTTCGCAAACTCCAAAAACACCCCACCTTCCTCCGCCATATACTTAACCGGTGAATACACCAGATAGAGTTTCCGGAGAAAGGCAGCTTCCCCAAGCGGAAAGAGAAGCAGTTTTCCTTGCCGTGCGTCTGCCTGCACAGTTGCTTTTGAGAGAATGGAGATGCCCATTCCCAGCATGATACACTGCTTGAGGGCGGCGGCATCGTCCATCACGGCAATAACATTTAAATCATCGAGTGAAAGCCCTTTATTTTTCAGGAAATAAAGGGGTTCCTGTTTTGTGCCGGAATTATCTTCCCGGAGCAGAAACGGTTCTTTTAAGAGGGCATCCAGCGGTGATGGCATAGTCTGGTAAGCCTGATAATGTGGCGTGGCGGGGGCGGCGATCACAAGCTCATCGGAGGCAAAGGGGAGAAATTCGCAGGAGGTGTCCGAGGTAGTAGTTCCGACCAGACCGATGTCGCAGATGCCGTCATCCACCTTATGTACAACGTCCAGGCTGTCTGAGCAGGAGGCATAGACACGGATATCAGGATGAACTGCGTGATAAGCGCTTAAAAGTTCCGGCAGAAAATAAAGGGACGGAACGGAGGATGCGCCGATCCGAAGCTGCGGTTTCGTCTCGTTGGCGAGTTCCACGATTGCTTTCTGCTGCAGGGTCAGAATCTCCGTGGCATAGGAATATAATTTTGTCCCGGCAGGAGTCAGGGAGAGCGATTTGGTGGTGCGCTTTAAAAGCTGGGTGTGAAATTCCTCCTCCAGACTGCGGATGTGGGCGCTGACAGTCGGCTGTGAGATGTACAGTTTCTGGGCGGCAAGCGAAAAACTCTGATATTTGACGGTGTACACGAAAGCTTCTAATTGGCGGATGTCCATATATTTAAAATCCTTTCTATAGATAAAATCAATTTTTAATGATTCTGTGATAAAATCCAAAATTAAAATGAATAGTAGACAGGTGAAAACAATCTCTAAAGAAGAGTGTAGCTTTATTTATTGAAAATATCAATAAGTTTATAGCAAATATCAATATAAACGATTTTACCATAAAAATACAGGATGTTATACTTGTCTGCGGAAAGTATGGATAGATCCATGAAATGTACGCGCTTGAAATTTTTCTTGTTTGATTTTGTGAGATGATTTTTTTGCCAGATGCACTCAAATTTCTGATATGTATTGATGAAATGCGAGTGTGGTGCGTGAAATCACCCACAATGACGAGTGTGAGAAAAACTTTAAGAGTACATGAAATAAAAAAGGAGGCAGGTATGAAAGTATTTGACAAGACATGGAAGCTGGCAGTGGCAGGCGCGCTTGTGGGTGTGCTGGCAGCATTGCTGGCGTATTTTGGAAATCCGGCCAATATGGCGATCTGTATTGCGTGCTTCGTACGTGATACGGCGGGCGCGCTGAAACTTCACTCAGCAGCACCGGTTCAGTATTTCCGTCCGGAGATTGTAGGATTTGCAGTAGGAGCATTTGCAATCTCACTGGTGACGAACGAGTATAAGGCGACAGCAGGTTCTTCACCGATGATCCGCTTTGTTCTGGGTGCGATCATGGTAATCGGCGCGCTGGTATTCTTAGGGTGTCCGCTGCGTATGGTTCTGCGTATGGCAGCCGGTGACCTGAATGCGTATGTAGCGCTGGTTGGATTTGCAGGCGGTATTGCAACTGGTTCGTTCTTCCTGAAAAAGGGATTTTCGCTGGGCAGAGCGTATGAGACGCAGAAATCAAGCGGATATGTGCTTCCGGTGCTCCTTCTGGCGCTTTTTATCATTGGAGCAGTAACAGGCGTATACGCAGCCAGCACGGAAGGACCGGGAAGCAAGCACGCACCGGTTCTGATTTCCCTGGTTGCGGCTCTCCTGATTGGTGCATTGGCACAGAAGAGCCGTATGTGTTTTGCAGGTAGCATCCGTGATGTGATTCTGATGAAAAACTTTGATCTGCTCAGCATTATCGGCGCACTGTTTGCAGTCATGCTGATTTTTAACCTTGCAACTGGCAATTTCCATTTGAGCTTTTCCGGTCAGCCGATCGCGCACTCCCAGCATCTCTGGAATATTCTGGGTATGTATGCCGTTGGATTTGCAGCCGTTCTGGCTGGCGGATGCCCGCTGCGTCAGATCATTCTGGCAGGGCAGGGCTCCTCGGACAGTGCGGTAACCTTTCTGGGAATGCTGTTAGGGGCGGCACTTGCACACAATTTTAACCTGGTTGGTGCGGCGGCAAAAGCGGCAACCGAGACAGAGGCAGCCGTTTTGGGTGGTCCGGCGATGCCGGGCAAAATTGCCGTAATTGTATGTATTGCCCTGTTATTCGTGATTGCAGCGGCAAATATGAAACGTAGAAAGAAATAAAGAAAAGAGGAAACGGAAAATGTCAGATTTTGTTGAGGTAGATGTGCGGGGACTCTCCTGTCCGGAACCGGTTTTGATGGTGATGGATGCGATGGATGAACATCCGGGAAAACAGATCCGTGTGCTTGGCGATGAGGCACACACCCGGACGAATATTGAGCGCACGTTGGAGTATCATGGAAAAGAGGGGCACACCGAGGTGCTGGAAAACGGCTGTTTCACCATTACCTTTGAAGCGTGATGCTGCTCTGGAATATTAAATAGGTGGAAATGATGAGGCAGAAACGGGAATATCGGATTTTTACCTTTCACACGACGGCTGCGGCGATGGAGATGGAGGCATTCTGCCGGGAACAGGGAATCAGAGGGCGCCTGGTGCCTGTCCCACGCGAACTCTCAGCAGGCTGTGGAATTGCCTGGCGGATGGAACCGGCGGAATATGAACGGTTTCAGGGAGTGATTGCGGAGAGCCAGATTGAGATCGAGCAGAGCTGTGTGATGATGAATTAAACAAAATGTTATGTTAGAGCAGATATCATAGAAAAAGTATATAGGAAAAAGCGGCGGTATCGGCAGCAGCGAAACATTCAAAAAAGAATGGAGCGCTGACAGTGTGATACCGCTGCTTTTTGGTGTGTAAATCGAGGTCAGAATGAGGTCATTGAGGTCAGAAATCGAATCATGACCTCGATGACCTCATTTGTGACCTCGATGATCCCAATATTTTGAAATATTATTCTCCCGCCTTCGCCTCATCCAGCAGCCGTGCAATCTCCCCGCGCACCAGCGAGAATGCAACCTCATTCCGCCCGCTGTTGGTAACCACATCCGCATAGGCGCGGGTCGGTTCTACAAAGAGGGCATGCATCGGTTTGACGGTGGTCAGGTACTGATCGATGATGTTTTCGATATCGCGTCCGCGCTCTTTCGTGTCACGTAAGATTCGGCGGAGAATTCGCTCATCGGCATCGGCATCGACGAAAATGCGGATGTCGAGCAGATTGCGGAGTGCTTCGTCATAGAGAACGAGAATGCCCTCCAACAGGATAACCGGGCGCGGCTCGATGTGAATGGTCGCTTCGGCGCGGTTGTGGTTGGCGTAGTTGTAGGTTGGACAGTCGATTGCCTCCCAGTTTTTCAGTTTGTTGAGATGCTCAAGAAGCAGCTCCGTCTCAAATGCATCCGGGTGGTCGTAGTTCAGCTTTTTGCGCTGTTCAAATGGCATATCGTCGTGGGCGCGGTAGTAGTTGTCGTGGTAAAGCACGGTCACCTGATCACCAAATGCGTCTTTCAGGCGGTTTGTAAAAGTGGATTTTCCTGAACCGGTTCCTCCGGCAATTCCGATGATAATAGGTGATTTTCTATTCACTGTGTTTTCCTCCGTTTGTAAGTTTTATCTCAGTCGAGAAGAGTCCCACCTCTTTAGGTGGCGAGTAATAGCAAATTTGTCTCAGTGGGAGGTGGGTCTCCGACTGAGATAAACGTTCCGCGGGGATGCGCAGTGATTCTGTATGGAATATGTCAGCTTCGCTGACCAGAATCACGCGCCAAGTCTCACGGACGTTCGACTTGAAAATTGGTTCATTTTTATACAAAAACAAGTCCTTCTGTATATTCATTTTGAAATACGCCGCCGCGCTTTATCCGCACCGTCTGGTATAAATGCGAGGCGTACACCTCCTGCTCCAGCAGCGCGAGCGCCGACGGGGCGAGGCTCTGGGCGGCATCTGCCATTTTAGTGATGAGGGGGATGCTGCTTTTTTTATGCAGACAGGAGAGCAGAGGGCTGCTCTGCCTGCGAAAACCGAGAATCCGTGCATAGAGTGCATAGCCCTCGTCCTTCCACCGGGAAATATCTTCCTCGCGCATACCGAGTACCAGATGCAGAAGCGCTCGGCTGACACGCGTGTAGGTAAGCTGGCGCGTCTTTAACGCCTGAATCCGTTCTTCAAAAGAGAGAGGAAAGTAAGGTGGTTTTGTAAGGCGGGCGGCAAGCTCCGGAGAGAGATCTGCGATAGAGAATGTCGCCTGCATCTGTAAAACAGTAGCATTCAAAAGCCCTGAAAAATCATCCACAAAAACTGGAACCGCACCTGTATATGCGGGATGTGTTACGGCTGGCAAGTGAGATGCCAGAATATCGAGCAAATCTTTGTCTTTTGAAAGTGAGTTTCGAATTATCCCGCGAATTGCCGAAGCGGATGGAAACTTTGCTTCAGACAGTGCATCCTCATGATATCCGCTTCCCTCCCGCGAAATCGTATAAAATTCCATCGGGCTGTGCAGATCTTCCGCCGCCCGCAGATATTCAATCCCAAGGATATTATTAGGGGAGTTTAAAATGGAAGACCATATATGAGAGTTCGACACATCTGTATTTGCGTGAAAATCTTCCACATTTTCAACTCTTGTCCCGCCCGCCTGTGTTTCTCCCAGCGCCTTCGCCCGTGCCTGCGGATAAGTCAGTCCTGCCTTCAACCCTTTCCGCAGCCGTTCCTGAAATTCCGCCGATTCATGATTCAGCGCATAAGCAGCCTGCTTAAGGATTTCAATCTGCCCGCATTCACTGCCGAACACAACGGCATCCACACCGATCGCCGACAGAAGCGCAACCCCATAGGCGGCAAATTCATGCGCCGAGGCGGTGGAGAAGGCGGCCGGTATCTCAAGTACCAGGTCAGCACCGGCGAGAAGGGCGGTTTTCGTACGGAGGTATTTATCAAAGATGGCGGGTTCGCCGCGCTGGACGAAGCTGCCGCTCATCAGGACGACACAGTAGTCCGCGCCGGTCAGTTTCCTTGCCTGCTGCATATGATACAGATGTCCGGCATGGAACGGGTTATATTCGGTAATTAAACCAACGATTTTCATAAATTTCAATCCTGTTTTTTGCATTTTTGCGAGGAATTTTGTAGCAGCCTTTTATAATAAAAGTAAGAATAAAAGACTGTTGCTGTTGCGGCAGAAAAATCTGTAAAAAATAGCAGCCATTTTCTGCTTCATTTACATTATATAGTGGAAGTGCGGGAGCGTAAAGGGAAAATTATAGTGCATCTTGTTAAAAATTTAATTAATCAAAAATTTGAAAATCGCTCTTGTATACAATAAACAACTGGTATATAATGTTAGCAGTAATAGACACACACTTATGAAAGGGGTTTTATAACCATGGCATTTATTGACAAGATTAAGGAAAGAGCAAAAGCAGACAAGAAAACCATCGTTCTTCCAGAGTCAATGGACAAGAGAACATACGAGGCAGCTGAGAAAATTCTGAAAGAGGGTATCGCAAATCTGATCATCATCGGTACTCCGGAAGAGATTGAGAAAAACGGCAAAGGCTTCGACATTTCCGGTGCCACCATCGTTGACCCGTACAATGATCCGAATAAGCAGAAATACATCGACAAGTTCGTTGAATTAAGAGGCAAAAAAGGTGTTACTCCGGAAGTCGCAAAAGAGCAGATGGAGAAAGACTATATGTACTATGCTTGCCTGATGTGCAAGTGCGGCGATGCTGACGGCGCTGTATCTGGTGCATGCCATTCTACCGGCAACACCATTCGTCCGGCTCTGCAGCTTCTGAAGACCAAACCGGGTATCAGCTCTGTATCTGGCTTCTTCCTGATGGAAGTTCCGGATTGCGAGTTCGGTGAGAACGGTCTGTTCGTATTCGCTGACTGTGCAGTAAACACTGACTTCGATTCCAACAAGCTGGCTGAGATCGCTGGTCTGTCCGCAGAGAGCTTCAAGATGCTGGTTGGCGCAGAGCCGAAGGTAGCTATGCTGTCCTATTCTTCTATGGGTTCCGCTAAACATGATGATGTTACCAAGGTAGCAGATGCAGTTAAGATTGCTCATGAGAAGTTCCCGGAACTGAAACTGGATGGCGAGCTTCAGCTTGATGCAGCACTGGTTCCGTCTGTAGGCGAGGCTAAGGCACCGGGCAGCACCGTAGCTGGACATGCTAACACCTTAGTATTCCCGTCCCTGGAAGCAGGCAACATTGGTTACAAACTGGTTCAGAGACTTGCAAAAGCTGGTGCTTATGGTCCGGTTCTTCAGGGTCTGTCCATGCCGGTAAACGATCTGTCCAGAGGATGCTTCGCAGACGATATCGTAGGCGTAGTAGCTATCACAGCTGTACAGGCTCAGCAGGCATAATTAATACCAATTGGAATCAAATGGATGGAGAACTGGCACCGCGTCAGAGAATCTTAAATCCGTTTAATTAAGAATTAAAAGTGATAATTACAGTTCAGCCCGGTATTCATACATAATCCTGCAGTTCACAACAGGGCAGTGCAGACGTTTTTGCAGATGCTTCTGTGTGAACCGCATATAGAGAATACCTGCGGCTGAATTGTGATGTTATAAAGAAAGGAATCTATTACCATGAATATTTTAGTTATTAACTGCGGAAGTTCTTCCTTAAAGTATCAGTTAATCAACTCTGAGACAGAGGGCGTTCTGGCTAAGGGTCTTTGCGAGAGAATCGGCATCGACGGTATGCTGACTTACCAGCCGGAGGGCGGCGAAAAAGAGAAATCTGAGATCGCTATGCCGACCCATACAGAGGCTATCAACGCAGTTCTGGCAGCCCTGACTAACGAGAAGAGCGGCGTTATCAAGAGCCTGTCTGAGGTAGGTGCAGTTGGACATCGTGTCGTACACGGCGGCGAGAAATTTACTTCTTCCTGCTTAATCAACGACGAGTCCATGAAAGCGATCGAAGAGTGCAACGATCTGGCACCGCTTCACAACCCGGCAAACCTGATCGGTATCCGTGCCTGCCAGGAACTTATGCCAGGCGTACCGATGGTAGCTGTATTTGATACCGCTTTTCATCAGACCATGCCGGATGTTGCTTACACCTACGGTATTCCGTATGAATACTATGAGAAATACAAAGTTAGACGTTACGGCTTCCATGGTACTTCCCACAGCTACGTATCTAAGAGAACCGCTGAGATCGTTGGAAAACCGTATGATCAGATGAAGATCATCGTTTGCCACCTGGGTAACGGCGCCAGCATCTCCGCTGTAAACTGCGGCAAATCTGTAGACACCAGCATGGGTCTGACTCCACTGGAAGGTCTGGTTATGGGTACACGTTCTGGTGACCTCGATCCGGCTATCATCGATTTCGTAGGTAAAAAAGAAGGTCTGTCCCTGGATGAGATGAACGAAGTCCTGAATAAGAAATCCGGTATGCTCGGTATCTCCGGCGTATCCAGCGACGGTCGTGATCTGGAAGCAGCAGCTGAGACTGGCAACAAGAGAGCACAGCTGGCCCTGGATGTATTCGACTACCGCGTAATCAAATATATCGGTGCATACGCAGCAGCTATGAACGGTGTAGATGCAATCGCATTTACCGCTGGTATCGGCGAAAACAACATCAAGATGAGAAAAGATGTTTGCAGCAGCCTGACCTACTTAGGCGTTAAACTGGATGAGGAGAAGAACAACGTAAGAGGTGAGGAGAGAATCATCTCTGCTGACGACTCCAAGGTTCAGGTTCTCCTGGTTCCGACCAACGAAGAGCTGGCTATCGCCCGCGAGACTCTTGCACTGGTAAAATAATTAAATATGAATTAAAATTTGCAAAAATATGTAAAATTAATCATTGACAAACGCGCTCGACCTTTGTATAATATCAAAGTGCGTATTAGGAGATTAGTATGCTGATTCATTTATCGGAACTTTTTAACTGCGAGGGTAGAAAGAAAGTCTATACAGTCGAGACTGCGCTGGACTCTGTTGATTTTGACGGAGAGACGTTTCGGATTGAGAAGGCTGAGCCTTTTGAACTGGAACTGACGGCTAAGACACGGCATAAGTATACGATGAGTGGTCATGCGACGCTGACGGTGGGAGGTCACTGTGCGCGTTGTCTGGAGCCAGTATCTTTCGACTGCGAACTGGATTTTGGACGAGAGTTTGAGGTGCAGGACGGTCAGGAGGAGAGTTTAGATGATGAACCCTTTATGAAGGGGTACAATCTGGATGTAGACCAGTTGGTTTGCAACGAACTGCTACTGAGCTTGCCTATGAAAGTCCTGTGCAGAGAAGACTGCAAGGGGATTTGCAATAGATGTGGTACAAATCTTAATCTTCGGACTTGTACCTGTGACACTAGGTCGCTCGATCCAAGGATGTCGGTTATCCAGGAGATATTCAATGAATTTAAGGAGGTGTAACCATGTCTATCTGTCCTAAGAACAAATCTTCCAAAGCAAGAAGAGACAGCCGCAGAGCTAACTGGAAAATGAGTGCTCCGAACTTAGTAAAGTGCAGCAAGTGCGGTGCTCTGATGATGCCTCACAGAGTGTGCAAAGCTTGCGGAAGCTACAACAAGAAGGAAATCGTTAAAGTAGAAGACTAATTCAATACTTTAATATCAGGGGTTAGGTCGTAAAGACCTAACCCTTATGTACAAGCCAATATCCTACTTACATAATATGTATTAGGGATAAGGGCGCAAGAGCACTTTGATTGCTTTTGTAGTTGTAAAATATCTTTCATTTTCTTATTTAAATGCGTTGCAAGTTGTTTTTAGCGGAATGGTTTAATTTTTTTATTACATAAACCTACTAAAACAGTCGGAAAGATGGATTTAATACATTACTCCCTCAAAGAAAATGAAATGAAAACAGACGGAGGAGTTATGACAAACGAGACGAAAAAGTATGCGGAAACGTATGGAGGAATGGCAGGAGCAGTTCTCCCGCTGATTATCATGATGGGAACGATGATCTTCATGGTTGCCTTTGGAATGCGTTCTACCAAAAATTTCTGGTCGGCTGGTTATTTTGCTGTTTTGGCTGGATTTCTTGTATATAAGGATAAGAAAGCATTTCAGAAAGCGCTGATCGACGGCGTGCGCGACAATATTTTTGCATTTATGATCGCCTGTTTCTTATTTGCGGGCGTGATGTCGAAGATTCTGACAGCGTCGCATCTGATCGAAGCGCTTTTATATGTAATGACAAAGATCAACATGTCACCGGCACTGATGCCGATCATCTGTTTCTTTATCTGTGTGGTGCTTTCCAGTGCAACCGGCAGTGCGGCGGGTGCGTTAAATACAGCCGGACCTCTTCTGATTCCGCTTTCCGTCGGAATGGGCTGTAATGTCAACCTGATCTGCGGTGCGATTCTGGCAGGCAGCTGTTTCGGTGATAACCTCGCACCGATCTCGGACACGACGATTGCATCCTCTCTGTCCCAGGAGGTCGATGTCATGAAGGTTGTCCGTTCCCGTTTTAAATATGCACTGATCGCAGGTGCCATTTCTGTGGTTGGCTATCTGGTATTTGGCTTTATGGATGCTGGAAATGGTGTTTCTGCTGAGATGGCGGCGGTTGACGCAACCTACGCTTCCAGCATCGTATTCCTGATTATCCCGGTTCTGGTGGTTGTGCTGATGCTGCGTGGCAGCGGACTCTTTACCTCTCTGTTAGTCAGTGAGATGGCTGGTTTTGTTTTACTCTTTGTATTTGGTTATCTGACACCGGCAGAGCTGGTTGCGAAAGACGGTCTGATTGCGAATGCGTTTGACGGTATGTTAAGTTCCATCATTTTCATCCTGTTTATCTTCGTTATGGTCAGCCTGATCAGCGAGGCAGGTGTGCTGGATGCGATTCTTGTATGGATGCGTAAATATGCGAAATCTGAGAAGTCGGCAGAAATTGCAGCCGGTGCGATGGTCAGCGTCATGGGTATCGTCATCAGCAGCGGTACTTCCGCCATTTCTTTCTGTGGCCCGATCATCCGCAAGCTGCTCCGCCCATTCAAGATTGACCGTGCCCGTGCGGCTAACTTCCTGGATGGTCTTGGATGTGGCGTCGGCTATCTGGTTCCGACAAATCCGGGATGCCTGAACCTGGCGGCGATCGCGGTTGCCAGCGGCGTTGTGTCCGAGGGCTATAACGCGGTATCTTTTGTCGGCTACAACTTCCACAGCATGGCGCTGACGCTGGTTTTCTGGTTTGCAATTCTCTCTGGATGGGGAATGAAGCATGAGACAGACGAAGAGCTGGCGGCAGATGGAGTCGTGATTGAAGACGGCAATTCTGGGAAATAAAAAAGAATAGATTTTTGGCGTACATACATGACAGACGATAAAAAAGAATTTATAATAGAGTCTGTGTGAGAAAAAGAACAACTGTGCTATATCACCTGCATGGAAGCCTATTGTATATGGGAAAATCGGGTATATAGCATACTTGCTATAGAAGAGAGGTTCAAATACGTGGGAACAGCAGAAAAATATTTAGATGCTGCGAAGGCAGCCATGAATTTTATCAACACAAGAAAGAGAACGGATGAGGAAGGTATCTACTGGACGCTTGCAGATGCGGCGGCGGGAAAGCCGAGCTATTATGACGAAATATGCATGTACGCAGGTGCTTCGGGCATTATCTGTTTTCTTCTGTCTCTGTATGAAGATACGCAGGATGCGGCATATCTGGATGAGGCGAAAGAAGCGGGCTGTTATCTGGAATACCGTTGGAGAAAGAGACGCGAACTGAAACGCAATTTCTCCCCGTATGCATTTTCAACCGGATGGGGCGGCGCCTCGTTTGCCTTGCTTCAGATGTATCTTGTAACGAAGGACGAACATTACCGCGCGCTGGTAGAGGAGATTCTCGACCAGGCGGTTCGGGATGCAATCCCGGTCAAAGAAGGCGAGGGCTATTACTGGTCCACATATCCGGGCATCGTCGGAACCGCGGGAACCATTCTCGTTATCTTAAATGCGGCTGAGAAATTGGGACGCGAGGACTGGAAGGAGTTTGCGGTCAAAGCAGGACGCTATTTCCTGACAAGAGGACGCGATATGGGAAATGGAATGATCTGCTACACGGGCGTCGATCCGACCTACTTTGGCGCTGGAAAAGATTATATCGACCCGAATTTCCCGATGGGAACCGGCGGAATCGGATTCCTGATGCTGAAGCTTTACGAAGTCAGCGGAAAGAAGGAATTTCTGGATGCGGTCAAGGGCGTGCCGGAGTATATGGACACGGTGGCAGTCAAGATGCGTGCTGGAAAATTGCTTCCGCATGCGCTCCCGGATCGTCCGGATCTCTTTTATCTGGGCTACTGCCACGGACCGGCAGGAACCAACCGTTTCTACTATGAGCTGTACAAATTCAGCGGCGATGCGAAATACCGCCATGAGATCGAGGAGCTTGTCAAAGGACTTGAGGCGACCGGTGCACCGGAGAAACGTTCGGCTGGATACTGGAATACGGAAAATATCTGCTGCGGAACCGCAGGTCTCTTAAATATGTACCTGGGACTTTGGGCGGCATTTGGCGAAGAGCATGATCTGGAGTATGCGAGACGCTGTGCAAAGGTGCTGATGGATACGGCAGTTTTCGAAGATGGTGTGGACGGCGGACAGGCAAGCTGGAAATTTGCGCTTGATCGCGTAGCACCGGAACGCCTGAGCACGCCAATTGGTTTCCTCGACGGTGCGGCAGGTATCGGTTCGGTTCTCCTTCAGATGGCGCGGGCAGAGCGCGGCGATTTCCATACGGTAAGAGCGGTGGATGATCCGTTCCCGGAGAGAAAGTTAGAGAAGTAAAATGGCTGTTCAGGCAGAGGGGCTGTTTGTGGGCGGTATATTTGAATGTGTTTGAAATAAAATGTGCTGTGAGATAGTTGCTGTTCACGTAGGCGTGTACAGTAACTGAGATACTATGTAGATGGCGGTGTTGTATGCAAAAAGGTGTACAATGCCGCTATTTTTTGTTAATATAGAGAAGAAAAAAAGAGGGATAATGTTTTATAAATATCACGTTAGGAGGTTTTACATATGAAAAAGGGAAAATATTTACTTTTGACCGTCACAGCCGCCGCGCTTCTGGCGGCGATCCCATTTCAGGCATTTGCGTCGAAGGATACAGAGGACCGCAGCCCGGTTGGCTCGATCGGCTTAAATGTTTCGTCCTCGATCCATGTCGGTGATGAGAGTTCAGATGTGGATGTTTCGCTCGATTTCGGTGACTGCGATATTTCCAATGTTGATGTGATCAACGAGCCGTCCGGTAAATGGGTGGACAAGGATAAGCCAAAGCTGGAGGTTACTCTGGAGGCGGACGATGATTATTATTTTAAATCCGGTTATGCGAAAAAGAATGTGACCCTGAGCGGTGACAGTGCGACGGTTACTTCCATCAAGCGCAAGGGCGATGAGGAACTCCGGGTCGTGATCACCCTGAAAGCTTTAAAAGGAACCTCCAGTGATTACAGCCTGGATGTTGATGAGGCAGAGTGGGATCAGATGGATGGCGTTGCAGAGTGGAACGGCAGTGAGGATGCGAAATACTATGAGCTGCGCGTTTACCGGGATGAGAAATTTTTAAGTACGGTAAAACCGGGAAAAGAAACGAAATACAATCTTGGACGTTATCTTACGCAGGCGGGAACCTACACGTTTGATGTGCGTGCGGTTTACAGCGATTCACGGCACGGCGAATGGCAGACATCGGATTCCTTTACAATCACGGCGGAGCAGGCGCAGGAAATTCAGAAGACGCTTGTATTCAAGGAAGCAGGCAGCGGTCCGGCAGCCGGTGCGTGGGAACAGGATGCGCTTGGATATAAGTACCGCAATTCCGATGGAAGCTATGTGACCAATAACTGGCAGCAGATCGGCGGTGTGTGGTATTTCTTCGATGAAAATGCATATTGCAAGACGAATACCTGGGTGTTCTGGAATGGAAAATGGTATTATCTGGATGTAAACGGCGCGATGTTAGTTAATACGACGACGCCGGACGGCAAGCAGGTCGGGGAAGATGGGGCGCTTCTGTAAAATTTTCAAGAAACAATTTTGATGAAAATCCGTCAGGGAAGATGGAGACAGAATTGTAAAATAGATGTGAGAAGAGGCAGATTGCACGGAATATGCGGTCTGTCTCTTTTACATTTAAAAACAGAGAAAAACAAAGAGAATATTTGCAAAGAGAACGATGGTAGAATGAAAACACATACATGAAAAGAGTGCTGAAGGACAAGCTGGCAGTTATTTCTGATGAAATAAAAAAATTAACAAAAAGAATACTTGCATATTGTGAAATAAGTAGTAAGATAGAGGTGGTATCTCATGACTGCCTATTTTTTAACAATCCAGGGGAAGGGGCGGTCTGAGAAGAGACTGCAAGGGGTTCTAAGCCAGTATGGAGGATGGCAAAAAAAGGACTGACAAAGGAGGGGCACAAAGATGGCAGCACAAATTTTGGCTGTGATTATTTTTATTGTAATGTTTGGACTTATCATCTGGGATCACATTGAGAGGCATATCGTATCGCTCGGATGCGGGCTTCTGACGCTGGTGCTGGTGTTTGGCGTCTGTATGCACAGTGAGGTGGCAGCAGCGGAGACACTGAGCCTGCGCAGCTTCATGGTTCCGAACTTCTGGTTTCAGACCGAGGCGGCGGCAGAGTCCTCGAGCGGCATCAACTGGGCGACGATTCTTTTTATTGCCGGTATGATGCTGATGGTGGAGGGCATGGAGCGCGCGGGATTTTTCCGGTGGCTGTGCCTGACAATCGCCAAGGCGGTACATTATAAGACGATCCCGATTTTTATTTCATTTATGCTGATGTCGGCGTTTCTGGCGATGTTTATCGACAGTATTACCGTTATTCTTTTTTTGGCAGCGGTCACGGTAGAGCTGGCGCATCTTCTGCATTTTGATCCGATTCCGATGATCATTTCAGAGATCTTCTGTTCGAATCTGGGCGGCTCTGCGACGATGTGCGGCGATCCGCCGAATATCATCATCGGAACCTCGCTCGGATATTCATTTAAAGATTTTATTTTAAATACAGGTATGATGGCGGGTGTTTCGCTGATTTTTGTCGTGCTGTTTTTCTATTTTTCCTTTAGGAAAGAATTAAAGGCGAGTGAAAAGCATGACGAAGCGGTTACATATCCATCCCCACAGGAGGCGATCGCGGATCGGAAACGGTTTGCGGTCAGCGTGGTGATCTTTGCGACGGCGATCGTGATGCTGGTGACGCATGCACAGACGGGACTGACAGTTGCGACGATCGGCGTATTTATCGGTGCTTTTTCGCTGCTGGCATCCGGCGGTGAGGCGCTCAGCATGATTAAGAAGCTTGACTATAAGACGCTGCTATTCTTCATTGGTCTTTTTGTCGTGGTTGGCGGCATGGAGCAGACGGGCGTCCTAAATTCTTTAGCAGGGATCATTGACGCAGCCAGTGGAAATAATGTAAAATGGGTAGTGGCGATTGTGCTGTGGCTGTCGGCGCTTGCGAGTGCATTTGTGGACAATATCCCATTTGCGGCGACGATGATCCCGGTTATCCGGAGTCTGGCGCAGGCAGGCGGCATGGATCTCTCGGTTCTGGCGTGGGCGCTTTCGATGGGTACGGATATTGGTGGCTGCGGAACTCCGATCGGAGCCTCGGCAAACGTAGTTGGTATCTCAGTGGCAGCGAAAAACGGACATTTTATCGGCTGGGGGAAATATTGCCGGTATGCAGCTCCGGCGACGGTGCTGGTAATCCTGATTTCCATGGTTTGTATATATGTGAGATACTTTTAAGGGGGCTTTTATATGGAGGAGAGGAAAAACAGAGTGATCATCTCGGTCAGCAGACAGTTTGGCAGCGGCGGACACAAGATAGCGGAAGCGCTGGCAGAGCATTTTGAACTTCCGATTTATGATCATAGGATGCTGGACAGTATTGCCAAGGAAAAGGGTGTGGATCCGCGTGTACTGGAAAAATACGACGAGAAGCCGCTAAACCGTTTTCTGGCGCGCAATGTCAGCGGATTTTCAAGCTCTCTGGAGAACAATCTGGCGCAGATGCAGTTCAGTTACCTGAAAGACAAGGCCGATTCGGGGGAATCGTTTGTGGTAGTTGGACGGTGTGCGGAGACGGTTTTAAAGGAATATGACGGACTGATCACGCTCTTTGTGCTGGGCGATGAGGAAACACGGGTGAAGAGAATTGAGCAGCTGCACGGACTTTCAGAGGACGAGGCGAAACGTCTGGTAAAGACGAAGGACTGGCGGCGGAAATCCTACCACAACTGTTACAGCCGCGGACGCTGGGGGGATTCCAGAAATTATGACCTTTCGATCAACAGCAGCCGGCTGGGAATTGAGGGAACGACGAAGATGCTGGAGGAGTATGTGCAGGCGCGGATGGACGCGATGCAGAAATAAAATAATAGAGATATCGAAGGAAAAGAGAAAGGGGAACGTGTGCATAGGCGGCGCACGTCCCCCTTTTCCTGCCGAGGTGTTATACGGTTACTGTTCCCGGGGAGGCACTTTTGGAAGCAAAAGTGCCGTAAGAAAACGTGGTGGCAGCAGGAATTTGCCGTATTTAAATGCGAAGCCATGGCAAATTCCGTTACTGGGCACGTATGCGTGAACAGTAACGTTATACTAAAAAATATGGAATTAGATAGAAAAATCGTATTTGCTATCTGTTCGATCTTGTTTTATAGTATATAAAATATTTAATAGGAGTTTGATGATATATGACAGAGTTAAAAGAAGAAAAAAAGACCGGTCTCGTTCTGGAGGGCGGCGGGATGCGCGGTATTTACACAGCGGGCGTCCTGGATGTGTTTTTGGATCATGATATTTCATTTGACGGCGTGATCGGCGTCTCGGCGGGGGCAGTGCATGGGGCTTCGTTTGTGTCGGGGCAGAAGGAGCGGAGCATCCGCTATTATAAAAAATACTGCAATGACAAGCGTTTTATGAGCTTTAAAAACTGGCTGCGGACGGGAAATCTGGTGGACGAGCAGTTCTGCTTCCATGATATACCGGAACGGCTGGATCCGTATGATTACGAGGCATTTGACCGGGGAGATACACGGTTTTATGTGGCATGCAGCAATGTGGAGACAGGGAAAGCAGAGTATCTGGAGATCAAAGATATGTTCAAAGATGTCGAATATTTCCGTGCGACGGCATCCCTTCCGTATGTGTCCCATATGGTCGAGGTTGGTGGAATGAAGCTTCTGGACGGCGGCTGCACGGACAGCATTCCGTTGCGTGCGTTCGCTAAGATGGGCTATAAAAAATGCGTCGTTGTGCTGACCCGTCCGGCGGGCTACCGCAAGAAACCGGGCAATTTCTGGCTGCCGGAGGCGGCATATCACAAATATCCGGCGTTCGTGAGGGCGCTTCGCAGCCGCTATTATTTCTATAATAAGACGGTGGAATGGATCGATCGCCTCGAACAAGAGGGAAAAATTTTTGTTATCCGTCCGAGCGTGGCGCTTCCAATCGGCAGAACCGAACATAGTGTTGAAAAATTGCAGGAGACGTATGATATCGGCAGGAAGGATGCTGCCAATCAGATGCATGCAATGGAAAATTGGTTCAAATCTTATTGATTTATAGATTGATCTCTAGTATAGTAAAGATTGATGTAATGTGGCTGTGGACAATAAAAAGCGGGACAGCTGCAGCGTGACGATGAAAGAGCGATTCGTTCGGACCACATATGCCGCAGTGGCGGAAGACAGGTTTGGTATGTGTATCGCTATAAATGATAGAAGGAGAACACGCAATGGTTAAGATAGCAGTAGATGCCATGGGGGGCGACAACGCACCGGGTGAGATCGTGGCAGGTGCCGTGATGGCAGCCCAGTCGAGGGAAGATATTCAGATTTTCCTGATCGGCAAGGAAGAAGTCGTATCAGAAGAATTAAAAAAGCATACATATAAGAAAGAACAGATCGAGGTTGTCAATGCGACTGAGGTCATCGAGACGGAGGAACCGCCGGTCAATGCGATCCGCACGAAGAAAGATTCGTCCATCGTGGTCGGCATGAATATGGTCCGCAGGGGTGAGGCGGATGCATTCTGTTCCGCGGGCAGCTCCGGCGCGATTCTGGTCGGCGGACAGGTGATCGTCGGCAGAATCAAGGGCGTTGAACGTCCGCCACTGGCTCCATTGATTCCGACAGAAAAGGGCGTGTCCCTGCTGATCGACTGCGGCGCTAATGTCGATGCAAGACCGTCCCATCTGGTACAGTTTGCAAAGATGGGCTCCATCTACATGGAACACGTGGTTGGAATCAAGAATCCGCGTGTGGCGATCGTCAACATCGGTGCGGAGGAAGAGAAGGGCAATGCGCTGGTGAAAGAGACATTCCCGCTCTTAAAAGAATGTAAGGACATCAATTTCATCGGCAGTATCGAGGCACGCGAGATTCCGCACGGCGGCGCGGATGTCATCGTTTCCGAGGCATTTGTCGGAAATGTCATCCTGAAACTCTATGAAGGTGTTGGTGCAACCCTGATTTCCATGGTAAAACAGGGCATGATGACAAGCCTGCGCTCAAAGATCGGCGCATTGCTTGTAAAACCGGCGTTAAAGACGACGCTCAAAGCATTCGATGCGAGCCAGTACGGCGGCGCACCGCTTCTGGGACTCAAAGGGCTGGTTGTCAAGACGCACGGAAATTCCAAGCGCATCGAGGTGTGCAATTCGATTCTTCAGTGTGTGACCTTTAAAGAGCAGGCGATTAATGAAAAGATCAAGGAAAGCCTGTGAAACTTTCGTGAAATTATAAAATGTAGCGAAAAAACGATATGTTTTTAATCAATCTAGAATTCTAAATATTTTAAAATAAGTTCATAGAAAGGAAGAAAATTATGGAATTTGAAAAATTACAGAACATTATCGCGGAGGTACTGAATGTTGAAGCAGATGAAATTACGTTAAATACGACGTTTGTGGATGATCTGGGCGCTGATTCGCTGGATATTTTTCAGATTATCATGGGAATCGAGGAGGAGTTTGATATCGAAATCCCGACTGAGGAGGCAGAAAAGATTGTATCTGTGGGCGATGCAGTAGAGCAGATCAAGAACGCACTGAACTAATTCAATGTTTGTTAAAAAGTTATAGAGAAGTCTGTCAGGCAAAGGGGCTGGGCGGGCTGCCGAAGGGCAGGATCGCGACAGCTCCTTTCCAAAAAGAACGGATGTTTGACTCTGGCTCACAGGCACAAATAGCAATGATTGCCGGAATCAGTCAGCAGCAGGACAGGCTGGAAAGAGAGAAATATATGGAGTATACATTAAATGAATTGGAAAAACGGATTGGCTATTCGTTTCAGGACAAGAAGCTTCTGGAACACGCGATGATACATAGTTCGTATGCCAATGAGCACCATCTTGGAAAACTGGGATGCAACGAGCGCCTTGAATTTTTAGGCGACGCAGTGCTGGAAGTGGTATCGAGTGATTTCCTGTTCCGCACGTTTCCGGAGATGCCGGAGGGCGATATGACAAAGACACGTGCGAGTCTGGTCTGCGAGCCGACGCTTGCATTCTGCGCACAGGAGATCGATCTGGGTGGATTTTTGCTGCTTGGAAAAGGCGAGGATGCGACCGGTGGACGGGGGCGCGATTCGGTGGTGTCGGATGCGATGGAGGCACTGATCGGTGCGATTTATCTGGACGGTGGTTTTGCTAATGCAAAAGAGTTTATTCATCGATTTATTCTGAACGATATGGAACACAAAAAGCTCTTTTATGATAGCAAGACTATCTTGCAGGAGATTGTGCAGGGACATACGGACGAGACACTTACATACGTTCTTCTGAAAGAAGAAGGACCGGATCACAATAAGAGCTTCGAAGTGTCTGCGATGCTGGACGGTCAGGAGATCGGGCGCGGCATCGGACGGACGAAAAAATCAGCGGAACAGCGTGCGGCGTACCGTGGGATCCTCACTATCAGAAAACCGCAGGAGTAGGTATGTATTTAAAGAGTATTGAAATACAGGGTTTTAAGTCATTTGCCAATAAAATTCTGTTTGAGTTCCACAACGGAATCACGGGCATCGTCGGACCGAACGGCAGCGGCAAGAGCAATGTCGCCGATGCAGTGCGCTGGGTGCTCGGTGAGCAGAGAAGCAGGCAGCTGCGCGGCGGCACGATGCAGGACGTTATTTTTGCTGGTACGGAGCTTCGAAAACCGCAGGGATTTGCCTACGTGGCGATCACACTGGATAATGCCGATCACAAACTTCCGATTGAGTACGACGAAGTCACGGTTTCAAGACGTCTTTACCGTTCTGGTGAGAGTGAATATAAGATTAATGGAACGAGCTGCCGTCTAAAAGATATCAACGAGCTCTTTTACGATACGGGTATCGGTAAAGAGGGATATTCCATCATCGGACAGGGACAGATTGATCAGATTTTAAGCGGGCGGCCGGAGGAACGGCGCGAGCTGTTTGATGAGGCGGCTGGAATCGTGAAATTCAAGCGGCGCAAGGCGATCGCACAGAAGAAGCTGGAAGATGAAAAACAGAACCTGATCCGTGTGACGGATATTTTGTCCGAGCTGGAAAAACAGGTAGGACCGTTGGAACGGCAGTCGGAGGAGGCGAAGGAGTATCTGCGTCTGCGGGAAGAGCTGCGCTGCCTGGACGCCAACCTGTTTTTGGCAGAATCGGAGGAATTGAAGCGCCAGATCCGGGAAGTGGAGCAGAAGGAGATGATTCTGACCGGCGATCAGGAGAGTGTGCGGGCGGAATCGGAGACACTGAAATCGGAGTACGAATTGCTCGGAACCGAGCTGGATGCGCTGGATGCGGCGATTGCCGCAGATCGTGAGGCGTGCAGCCGACAAGACCTGGAACGCCAGGAGAAGACCGGACGGATCGGAGTTCTCAGAGAGCAGATCCGGACGGAGCAGATGAACGAAGAACATATCCGCAGCCGGATGGCGTCGATCGACGGCGAAATGCATCAGAAAGAGGAAGAACAGGCGGAATATGAGTCTGAAAAACAGGCACTAAATGCATCGGTGCAGACGATCGAGGCAAAACAGCAGGAAGCGGAGGCAGCAGTTCGTTCGATGGACGAGGCGGTCAGCCGGACGGAAACCTTGATCGAGACGGCAAAAGCCGAGATCATGGACGCTCTGAACCAGAAAGCGGAACTTGCCGTCCGCCGTCAGCGCTATGAGACGATGCTGGAGCAGGCGGATGTGCGCCGGGCGGAAGTGACGCAGAAGCTTTTGAAATTCAAGAGCGATGAGTCGGTTCAGGAAGAGCAGAAAAAAGAAGAAGAAGCCAAATTAGGGAAGGTGCGGGAATGTCTGGAAGCGTTTTCGGCGCAGGAAAAAGAGCTGCAGGAGCAGACGCGCACGGAGGAAGAACAGGAACGCCGCCTGAACCAGAAACTTTCGAGCCTTCAGCAGGATTACCACACGAACCAGACGAGGCTGGAATCGATGCGGAATCTGGCGGAGCGCTACGAGGGCTACGGCGGCAGTATCCGCCGCGTGATGGAAGTCAGGAACTGCGTTCCGGGTATTCATGGCGTTGTGGCGGATTTGATCAGCACGACGAAGAAATATGAGACGGCGATCGAGACGGCACTTGGCGGCAGCATCCAGAACATTGTGACGGATTCCGAGGAGACGGCGAAACGCCTGATTGAACATCTGAAAAAGAACCGATATGGCCGTGCAACGTTTCTGCCGCTGACCAGCATGGAACGCCGCCAGAGTTTTGGACAGCCGGGGGCGCTGAAAGAAATGGGTGTTCTTGGACTGGCAAGCGAACTGGTCTCTGCGGATGAGAAATACAGCGGGCTGGTGTCCTATCTGCTGGGACGCGTGGTCGTGGTGGATCAGATCGATCATGCGATTGCGCTGGCAAAGAAATACCGCTATTCTCTCCGGATCGTGACGCTGGACGGCGAGCTTTTAAGCCCTGGCGGTTCGATGACCGGTGGTGCATTCAAGAACAGCAGCAATCTGCTGGGACGCCGCCGTGAGATCGAAGAACTGGAAGCTGCCTGCAAAAAGGCATTGGAACAGGTGGAAGCGGTACAGAAGGAGCTGGCAGAGACGGGGCGCAGGCTGACGGAAGCGAAGAGAACACTGGCATCCGTCCAGGAGAGGCGCCAGCAGATGCAGATCCAGCAGAATACGTTGGAACTGACGATCTGCCAGCTAGAGGCGAGACGGCAGGAGATTGCAGATTCTTCGCAGGATCTGTCTTCAGAAAATCAGGAACTCGAACTGCAGGTAGGCGATCTGCGCGGGGCGCTGCGGGAGCTGCAGACCGAAGAGACGAAGCTTGAAACGCTAAGCAATGAGAAGAACCAGTACGTGGAAGAGCAGCAGACAGGTCTTGAGACGGCGAAAAAGCAGCGTGGGGAAGCGGCGGCAGCCCTTTCGGAGATACAGCTTGGGCATTCTCAGGCGGAGCAGAAGGGCGCGTTTATCGAGGAAAATCTGCGCCGTGTATTGCAGGAGCAGGAACGTCTCCGGGCAGAGAAAGAGAAACTTTCCGGCGGTCACGCAGACAGCAGCGAGACGATCGCTGCCAGAGAGCGCGAGATTGCAGCGCTGGAAGCCGAGATACAGGCGTCCGGGGACAAGCGGACGCAGATGGAACTGGTAATCCAGAACAAGCAGCGTGAGAAGGAAGAAAAGGCGGGGCGGCAGAAAACTTTCTTTGATAAAAAGGAAGAGCTGAACGAACGTCTCCAGCTTTTAGACCGCGAGAACTTCCGTCTCCAGAATCAGAGAGAACGCCTGAATGAGCGCCTGGAGTCGCAGGTCGATTATATGTGGAGTGAGTATGAGCTTACGTATTCGCGCGCGGAAGAGCTGCGGAAGGAAGAGCTGACCTCGATTCCAGAAATGAAGCGGTCGATCAATGAGAAAAAGATGGAGATCCGCGCCCTTGGGAATGTCAATGTCAACGCGATCGAGGACTACAAGGAGATATCCGGCCGCTACGAATTTATGAAAAACCAGCATGAAGATCTGGTAGCGGCACAGGCGGCGCTGGAAAAAATTATCGAGGAGCTCGATGAAGGAATGCGGCGTCAGTTCCGGGAAAAATTTGGTGAGATCCGCCGCGAGTTTGATAAAGTATTTAAGGAATTATTTGGAGGCGGAACGGGTACGCTGGAGCTGTCGCAGGAAGAAGATATTCTGGAGGCAGGCATCCAGATTATTTCACAGCCGCCGGGCAAAAAACTGCAGAATATGATGCAGCTCTCCGGTGGGGAGAAAGCATTGACGGCGATCGCACTGCTTTTTGCAATTCAGAACTTAAAACCGTCGCCATTCTGCCTGCTTGATGAGATTGAGGCGGCACTCGACGATTCCAACGTAGACCGGTTTGCCGGATATCTGCATAAGCTGACGCGCTACACGCAGTTTATCGTCATCACCCACCGAAGAGGCACGATGGTGTCGGCAGACCGCCTGTACGGTATCACGATGCAGGAAAAAGGTGTGTCCACGCTGGTATCGGTCAGCCTGATCGAGGCGCAGATGGAGCGGGAAGAGGAAAAAGCAGAATTATAATTGCAAAAAAGAGTTCAGAAATAGAAAAGGAGGCGCAGCCATGGGTGATAAGAAAAAGGGTTTTTTCAGCCGTCTGGTAGAAGGGCTGACGAAAACGAGAGATTCCATTGTAGGCGGAATTGATTCCGTATTCAGCGGTTTTTCCGCGATCGATGATGATTTCTATGAGGAGATCGAAGAGACGCTTATCATGGGCGATCTAGGTATCCAGACGACGATGGCGATCGTCGAGGATCTCCGGAAAAAGGTAAAAGAAAACCACATCAAGGATCCGGCAGAGTGCAAGGATCTTCTGATTGCCAGCATCAAGGAACAGATGGATCTGGGCGAAAATGCCTACGAATTTGAAAACCGCAAGTCGGTTGTGCTGGTGATCGGCGTCAACGGCGTCGGGAAGACGACCTCGGTCGGCAAGCTGGCGGGTCAGTTAAAGGATCAGGGCAAGAAGGTCATTCTGGCGGCGGCGGATACATTCCGTGCGGCAGCGATTGAGCAGCTGACGGAGTGGGCAGGACGCGCGGGCGTTGAGCTGATCGCCCAGCAGGAAGGTTCTGATCCGGCAGCTGTTATCTACGATGCGATCGCGGCGGCAAAATCAAGAAATGCCGATGTGCTGATCTGCGACACGGCAGGTCGTCTGCACAACAAGAAAAACCTGATGGAAGAGTTAAAGAAGATCAACCGGATCATCGACAAAGAATATCCAGACGCCTACCGTGAGACATTGGTTGTCCTTGACGGAACAACCGGTCAGAACGCGCTTGCACAGGCAAAACAGTTTATGGAGGTGGCGGATATCACCGGCATCATCCTGACGAAGCTGGATGGCACGGCAAAGGGCGGTATCGCGGTTGCGATCCAGTCCGAGCTTGGTATTCCGGTTAAATACGTCGGAATCGGCGAAAAGATCGACGATTTACAGAAATTCGATGCGAATGATTTCGTCAATGCACTGTTTAAGAGAAATGAAGCATTGACAGAGAATGAATAAAGCTAAAAATAGCTGAGCATGCCACGGCTGAAACTGGTTTGGCGGAGAACAAATCTGCTTAAGCCGCAGATTCAGATAAACAGGACACACCCGGCAGACTGTCTGGTCAGAGAACCGGCAAAAGCAGGGCGCATTCTGAGAAATACGGATAAATGGAGGAAAGACAATGAGTGAGACAATAAAGGAAGAGACAGCAGAGGCAGTACAGGCTGAGCCGCAGGGACTGACGCTGGAGAAATTCGAAGAAGCAACTGAGGTTGTCAGCAAGGTTATTTCCGAGACAAAACTGGTTTACAGTGAATATTTTTCGAATTTGACCGGCAATAAAGTATATTTAAAACCGGAAAATATGCAGTATACAGGTGCTTACAAGGTAAGAGGTGCATTTTATAAGATCAGCACTCTGAGCGATGAGGAGAAACAGCGCGGTCTGATCACCGCATCGGCTGGAAACCATGCACAGGGCGTTGCATACGCGGCAAAACTGGCTGGCTGCAAGGCAACGGTTGTTATGCCGACGACTACGCCGCTCATGAAGGTAAACCGTACCAGAAGCTATGGCGCAGAGGTGGTTCTTCACGGCGATGTATTCGATGAGGCGCTGGCATATGCAAATGAGCTGGCAGCGGAGCACGGATATACCTTTATCCATCCGTTCAACGATCTGGACGTAGCCACCGGTCAGGGAACCATCGCGATGGAGATCATCAAAGAGCTTCCGACCGTTGATTATATTCTGGTTCCGATTGGCGGCGGCGGACTCTGTACCGGTGTTGCAACGCTGGCAAAACTGCTGAATCCGAAGATCAAAGTGATCGGTGTAGAACCGGCAGGCGCAAATTGTATGCAGGAATCCCTGAAAGAAGGAAAAGTAGTGACTCTTCCGAGCGTCAACACAATCGCGGATGGTACTGCAGTTAAACGCCCGGGCGATCTGCTGTTCCCGTACATCCAGATCAATGTGGATGATATCATCACCATCGAGGACTCCGAGCTGATCGTGGCATTCCTTGATATGGTAGAAAACCACAAGATGATCGTTGAGAACTCCGGTCTTCTGACTGTGGCTGCTCTGAAACACCTGAATGTGAAGAAGAAAAAAGTCGTATCCATCCTGAGCGGCGGCAACATGGACGTGATCACAATGGCATCCATCGTACAACATGGTCTGATCCAGAGAGACCGCGTATTTACCGTATCGGTACTGCTGCCGGATAAGCCAGGCGAACTTGCAAAAGTCGCAACCCTGATGGCAGAAGAACAGGGCAATGTCATCAAATTGGAGCATAACCAGTTTGTCAGCATTAACCGCAACGCAGCAGTGGAGCTGCGGATCACCGTTGAGGCGTTTGGTACGGATCACAAGAATAAGATAGTGGAAGCGCTCAAGGAAGCAGGCTACCGTCCGAAGCTGGTAAAATCCAAAAATATCTATGATGTCTAAGGTGGAAATGAAAAGCAGTGTAGATAGAGCAGACAGGGGAGAATTGAAATGAAGCGGGAGAAATATGAGCCGGTGTTAAAAAATATTTCCTATTTTATAAAATGGGCGGAAGGCGCGATTGTGATTGGAATTGTGAGCGGCTGCATCGGCACGGCATTTGGAAAATGCGTCCTATGGGTGTCGGCATTCTTTCAGAGCCACCCGTGGATGGTCTTTCTGCTGCCGCTCAGCGGTCTTCTGGTTCTGGGCGTTTACCATGCGCTGGGAGAGGATAATAACCGGGGCACCAATATGGTGATTGAATCGATCTATTCGAACACAGAGATCAGTTTTGCGACTGCCCCGGCAGTCTTTGCAGGAACGCTTCTGACGCATTTGGGCGGCGGTTCTGCCGGACGCGAGGGCGCGGCGCTGCAGATGGGAGGAAGCATCGGAACCCAGATCGGAAAATGGCTGAAATTTGATGAGAAAGATAAGAAGATTGCGGTCATGTGCGGCATGAGCGGTGTATTTGCCGCCTTGTTTGGCACACCGATGGCGGCGGCGATCTTTTCAATGGAGGTTATCAGCATCGGTGTTATGTACTATGCAGCGCTGGTTCCGTGTGTCTTTTCTGCCTTTACGGCGGCGGCGCTGGCGAGGTTCTGGGGACTGATGCCGGAGCGGTTTGCGATTGGTGCGGTTCCGGCGTGGAGTATTGAAACAGCGATCGTGGCTGTCGGTCTGGCGGCTGGCTGCGCACTGGTGTCGGAGCTTTTCTGCATCGCGCTTCACACAACGGAACATCTCTACAAAAAATATCTTCCCTCGCCGGTCTGGCGGATTTTATCCGGCGCGGCGATTGTGATTGTTTTGACGCTTCTGACCGGTTCGACCCGCTACAACGGAAGCGGCGTCTCCCTGATTGAAAAATGTTTTGAGGGTGAGGGACTTCCATGGGATTTCCTGATAAAAATTCTCTTTACGACGGTTACGCTGGAGGCAGGCTTCAAGGGAGGCGAGATCGTGCCGACCCTGACGATCGGCGCGGCGTTTGGCAGTTTCTTTGCATTTCTCTTTGGACAGCCGGTCGGTCTTATGACCGCCTGCGGTATGCTGGGACTCTTCGTGGGAGTCACAAACTGCCCGATCTCAACGCTTCTGCTGGGCTTTGAGCTTTTTGGCTATGAGGCGATGCCGTTTTTCGTGCTGGTGATTGCAGTCAGCTTTAGTTTCTCTGGTTATTACAGCCTGTATGCGAGTCAGAAATTTATCTACTCGAAGACGAGGACGGAGTTTATTAACCGGAAGACGAATAAATAGGTGGAAAATGATCACCATGTTTTTGACTTTTGAACATCATAAAAAAGAATGTGCCTTAGCACATTCTCGCGCCGAGCGCGGTCGCTTGCGACATATTTCTGCTTCGCGCGAGTGCGCATCATTGGCACGTTAGTGCCTTTTTGTGTAATAGGGAATTCCAAGGAATTTCCTATTACACAAAAAGGGTTCCAATCTATCTTTGGAACCCTAAAATGTCATGCTTTAAAGAAATTCATGAATCTACGTGCTCTATCATGATTTATTCATGAAAATCCTGCGGTTTCTCATCACGGAAATCGAGCAGGGCGCGCGGTGCAACCTGCAGAACACCTGCAATATCAAAGAGACTCTCTAAGGAAAGACTCGTTTTCATGTTCGGTGCCTCGATGTTAGATATATGAGTCCGGCTTAAATCGGTCGCCTCTGCTAAAGCCATCTGGCTCATGCCGCGGAGTTTGCGGTAATAAGCGATGTTGAGACCTATCTGACGGTAATATTTTTCATAACGATTTGTCTGCTGCTTGTTAATTTGTTTTTGATCGATTGCTGTCATATTTTTCAAGTGCCTCCCCGATCCGAAAGAATCATGCGTTATTGTTATTTCAGAGATAATAAATAATTACAACTGATATAACTATTATAGCTGGAAATTGATTTTTATCAAACAATATAATGATTCAAATTTGCAATGTTATAAAATGCATATCCAATAAAATAATGCACATACATGGATTGCGCCCAGAAAGGTTGTTAAATAATGCACAGAAAAAGATTGCAGAGGATAAGTGCAGATAAATAATGAGAAGCTGGGGGCAGAATGAGAGCGGCGGGAAAAGGTGAAATAGAAAAAAAGTAAAACGGGCGCTAAAATTTGAGAAAAAAATGAAAAACAGGGCGAAGAATCCGTATACAGAAAGGCGTTTGGGGAAAAGGATGAAAGGATGCACAGGATTTACGAAAATTCTATCGCACATTCGGATTTTTTGTGGTAGAATATCTTTGATAAGGTGACGCGGCTTTTTACGGTCATCACAGATAAAATGTACATCAGAACGTACATATAGACAGGGAGAACCGAATTATGGAATTAAAGCGGGTATTACTGAAGCTGAGCGGAGAAGCGCTGGCAGGCGACAAGAAAACCGGGTTTGATGAAGCAACGGTCAAGGAAGTAGCCAGACAGGTTAAGACGGCGGTCGATGACGGAATCGAAGTAGGTATCGTGATCGGCGGCGGAAACTTCTGGAGAGGCCGCCAGAGCAATGCAATCGATCGGACCAAGGCGGATCAGATCGGAATGCTGGCAACGGTCATGAACTGTATTTACGTGTCGGAGATCTTCCGGAGCGAAGGCATGATGACACAGATTCTGACACCATTTGAGTGCGGCTCCATGACGAAGCTGTTTTCAAAGGACAGAGCCAATAAATATTTCTCAAAGGGTATGGTTGTATTTTTTGCAGGCGGTACAGGTCATCCGTATTTCTCAACTGATACCGGCGTAGCGCTGCGTGCGATTGAGATGGATGCAGACTGCATTCTTCTGGCCAAGGCGATCGACGGCGTCTATGACAGCGATCCGAAGATCAACCCGGATGCAAAGAAGTATGATACGATCACGATTCAGGAGGTGATCGACAAGCAGCTGGCGGTCGTAGACCTCACAGCTTCCATCATGTGTATGGAAAATCACGTTCCGATGGCAGTATTCAGCCTGAATGAAAAAGACGGAATTGTAAATGCAATGCGCGGAAAAATTAACGGTACAGTGGTTACCGCATAACTAGGAGGATTTTATGCAGGAGAGATTAAAAGTTTACGAAGAGAAGATGAATAAGTCCTATGACGCACTGCTGAATGAGTATACATCCATTCGTGCTGGACGTGCGAACCCGCATGTACTGGACAAAATCAAAGTAGATTACTACGGCGCACCGACCCCGTTACAGCAGGTGGCAAATATCTCTGTGCCGGAGCCGCGTATGATTCTGATCCAGCCGTGGGAGAAGAAGCTCATTAAGGACATCGAGAAAGCGATCCTGACTTCTGATCTGGGTATCAACCCGAACAACGATGGAAGTGCAGTCCGCCTGATTTTCCCGGAGCTTACTGAGGAACGCCGTAAAGATCTGGCAAAGGATGTTAAGAAAAAGGGCGAGGGCGCGAAGGTTGCAGTCCGCAATATCCGCCGTGATGCAAACGACCTGTTAAAGAAGCTGGAAAAAGGCGGCGAGATCACCGAGGACGAGCTGGCAGATGGCGAGGATCAGATCCAGAAGCTGACTGACAAGATGATCGCAAAGGTTGATAAAGCAGTAGAAGAAAAAACAGCTGAGATCATGACTGTATAAAAATACAATAGAGTTTAAATGTAAAAATCAGGCTGCCTCAAGCAGGGCTGGCCGGCATTGCAGATGCGGATGGCCGGCTGGTCCTGTTTTCTGGCTATTAAGGGAATATTATGGAGGAAAACTGGATGGAAAGGGACATCGAAAACCTGGTAATTCCGCAGCATGTCGCCCTCATTCTGGATGGCAACGGCAGATGGGCGAAGAAGAGAGGTCTTCCGAGAACCGTAGGTCATAAACAGGGGTGTGTGACGGTTGAACAGACGGTTGAGGATGCAGCGAGACTGGGAATCCGTTATCTGACGGTATATGGTTTTTCAACGGAAAACTGGAAGCGTTCTGCTGAAGAAGTAGGGGCGCTGATGCAGCTCTTCCGTTTTTATCTGAAACGGCTTTTAAAGATTGCCAAGAAAAATAATGTAAGAGTCAAAATGATCGGCGACCGCACGCGATTTGACAGCGATATCATCGAGGGCATCAACCGCCTGGAAGACGAGACGGCGGCAAACACGGGCATGACCTTTGTGATCGCAGTCAACTACGGCGGCAGAGATGAGATCACGCGCGCGGTGCGCCATATGATGATGGACTGTCAGGACGGAAAGCTGGTGCCAGAGGACGTGACAGAGCAGACCGTTGCGTCCTATTTAGATACGGCGGGCATCCCGGATCCGGATCTTCTGATCCGCACCAGCGGCGAGATCCGCCTGTCCAATTATCTGCTGTGGCAGCTTGCCTACAGTGAGATTTATATCACGGACTGCCTGTGGCCGGATTTCAACCGCGACGAGCTTGTAAAGGCAATTGTGCAGTTCAATCAAAGAGACAGACGCTTTGGCGGAGTCAAGGCATAAGGAGGAGTTGCCATGTTCAGAACGAGGCTGATAAGCGGGATTGTGCTTGTAGCACTCGCGATTTTACTGGTTACAAAGGGCGGTGTCCTTCTGTACTGTGTGACCGCCGCGATCTCCCTGATCGGTATGTTTGAGCTTTACCGGGTTATGGGGATTGAGAAAAAAGCGCCGGGCATCGCCGGGTATCTGGCATGTCTGGGATATTATGGGCTGGTGTGGTTTGAAGGGCAGCATTATGTGACGCTGCTTGCGATTGCAGCCCTGATGGTGCTGATGAGCATTTACGTGTTCACGTTTCCGAAATATGGGACCGAGCAGATTACAGTAGCATTTTTCGGCATTTTTTATCTGGGAATTATGCTTTCCTACCTGTATCAGGTGCGGGCAATGGCGGACGGAAAATACCTTGTCTGGCTGATCTTTTTAAGCTCCTGGGGCTGTGACACCTGCGCATACTGCGCGGGAATGCTCCTTGGAAAACACCGTCTGGCACCGGTTTTAAGCCCGAAAAAATCGATCGAGGGCGCCGTCGGCGGTGTGGTCGGATCGGCTCTGTTAGGCTGCATTTATGCGTATTTCTTCGGTGCGAAGATGGACGAGGTCAGCAATCCGATGGTGGCATGCGCGGTGGCGTGTGCGATTGCGGCGGTTATTTCCCAGATCGGGGATCTGGCGGCGTCGGCGATCAAGCGGAACCACAATGTCAAGGATTACGGAAACCTGATTCCGGGACACGGCGGCGTGCTGGATCGGTTCGACAGCATGATTTTTACGGCACCGGCGATTTATTTTGCACTGACGTTTTTACGATAAAACGAAAGCATGTATGAAAATACAGAAACAGGAGAATAAGAAATGAAAAAAATTGCGATACTTGGATCAACCGGATCGATCGGAACACAGACATTGGAAGTGGTCCGGGCGAATAAAGATATAGAAGTAACGGCTCTGGCGGCTGGCAGCAATATTGATCTTCTGGAGAAACAGATCCGGGAGTTTTCTCCGAAGATCGCGGCGGTCTGGAACGAGGAAAAAGCAAAAGAACTGAAAGACCGTGTGCGCGATCTGGATATCCGTGTCGAGAGCGGAATGGATGGACTTCTTGCGGTGGCAACGGAGCTGGGTGCGGAGATTGTGGTGACAGCGGTAGTCGGAATGATCGGTATCCGCCCGACGATCGCAGCGATGAATGCTGGAAAAGATATTGCACTTGCAAACAAAGAGACCCTGGTAACGGCCGGGCATATCATTATGTCGCTGGCAAAGGAGAAGCATGTCCGCATTCTGCCGGTGGACAGCGAGCACAGCGCGATTTTCCAGAGTTTGAACGGCGAGACGGGAAATAAGATCCACAAGATTCTCCTGACAGCGTCCGGCGGACCGTTCCGCGGATGGACGAGAGAGCAGATGAAGGGTGTGCAGGTCGAAGATGCGCTGAAACATCCGAACTGGACGATGGGGCGCAAGATCACGATCGACAGTTCCACGATGGTAAACAAAGGTCTGGAAGTTATGGAGGCAAGATGGCTCTTTGACGTGGAGATGGATCAGGTGCAGGTGGTTGTGCAGCCGCAGAGTGTGATTCATTCAATGGTAGAATACGAGGACGGCGCGGTGATAGCGCAGCTCGGCACGCCGGATATGAAGCTTCCGATCCAGTATGCGCTGTATTATCCGGAACGCCGCTTCCTGGCGGGCGACCGGCTGGATTTTGCAAAGCTGGCACAGATTACCTTTGAAGCGCCGGATTTTGAAAATTTCCACGGACTTTCCCTGGCATACAAAGCCGGACGGCGCGGCGGCACGCTTCCGACCGTGTTCAACGCGGCAAATGAGCGGGCAGTCCAGAAATTCCTCGATCGCGAGATCGGATATCTGACCATCACTGATATGATTGAGGCGGCGATGGAACACCACACCGTGAAAGAGAATCCGACGGTCGAAGAGATTCTGGCAGCAGAACAGGAAACCTATGATTTTATAGAGAGCAGGTGGTAGATTGATAAGTTTGCTGGCGGCGCTGATTGTATTCAGCCTGATCGTGCTGTTTCACGAATTTGGACATTTTTTATTGGCAAAACGGGGCGGAATCTGCGTCGTTGAGTTTTCGCTCGGCATGGGTCCTAGACTTTTCAGTTTTGTGAAAGGCGGGACGCGGTACTCGCTGAAGCTGCTTCCGTTTGGCGGTTCTTGTATGATGCTGGGGGAAGATGAAGGGTATGATGCGCCGGGTGAGACGGAAAAAGGGAGTTCCTGCGATCAGAACCAGAGTCTGACAGATGGAAAAACGGATCGGCTCCTGCTGCCTCCGGGCGCAACGGGGACTTATTTTAATGCGGTTTCTGCCTGGACACGTTTTAAAGTCGTGGTGGCAGGACCTGTGTTCAACTTCATTCTGGCGTGGTTTTGTGCCTTTTTTGTGATCAGTTGTGTGGGATTTGATCCGGCGTCGGTTGTCAGTGTTGAGGACGGCTATCCGGCACAGGAGGCGGGGCTGCAGGCGGGCGATACGATCGAGCGCTTAAATGGTACACGCACCTATCTGTACCGCGATGTGCAGACGTATCTGCAGTTTCATCCGGGAAAGAGTGTCACGGTGGAGTATGTGCGGGATGGGAAATCCTACACGACGCAGATGGTTCCGCACTATTCTGAGGAAGTGGGACGCTATCTTATTGGAATCAGCGGTGGTGTTTACCAGAAACCGGCGTCCGTGATTCAGACGGCGCAGTATAGCTTCTATGAAGTGCGCTATTGGATCCGTGTGACGTTCAGCAGCCTTGGCATGATTCTGAAGCGGCGGGTCAGCTCGAACGATATCGCGGGTCCGGTGCGGATTGTGTCGATGATCGGCACGACGGTCAAGGAGAGCCAGAGCTACGGACTTATGATTGTGCTTGTCAATCTGGCCAATATGTGTATTCTGCTCAGCGCCAATCTGGGTGTCATGAACCTGCTTCCGGTTCCGGCGCTGGACGGCGGACGGCTTGTATTTATCATTCTGGAGATGCTGCGCGGCAAGCCGGTTGATCCGGAAAAAGAGGGCATGGTCCATATGGCGGGCATGGCGGCGTTGATGACGCTGATGTTATTTGTATTGTTTAATGATATTAGAAATTTATTGTAATGATAATTCATTTGATTCAAAGGCATGAAAGATTTGCTCGAAAGAGGCCGGAAATTTTGTGTCGGAGAAGAACGGTTTGGGAGGAACGATATGGGATACCGAGACGAGACGAAAGTGGTGCAGATTGGAAAACGACAGATCGGCGGCGGCAATCCGATTCTGATCCAGTCGATGTGTAATACGAAAACAGAGGATGTGAAGGCGACCGTCGAGCAGATTCTGGCGCTGGAGCACGCGGGCTGCGATATTATCCGTGTGGCAGTGCCGACAATGGAGGCGGCTGCTGCCCTGACGGAGATTAAACGCCAGATACATATTCCATTGGTGGCGGATATTCATTTTGACTATCGTCTCGCGATCGCGGCGATCGAGTGCGGCGCGGACAAAATCCGTATCAATCCGGGAAATATCGGTTCCAGAGAGCGGATCCAGGCGGTGGTTGACAAGGCAAAAGAGTATGGCGTGCCGATTCGTGTCGGCGTCAACAGCGGTTCTTTGGAAAAGCCATTGGTAGAGAAATATGGCGGCGTGACAGCGGAAGGACTCGTTGAGAGTGCGCTGGATAAGGTTGCCCTGATTGAGCAGATGGGTTATGACAATCTGGTTATCAGCATCAAATCTTCAGATGTTATGATGTGTGTAAAAGCACATGAACTAATTGCAAAAAAGACTCATTATCCGCTGCATGTCGGTATCACAGAGGCGGGAACTGTGATTGCGGGCAATATCAAGTCAGCGGTCGGTCTGGGACTGATTTTGAGTCAGGGAATCGGTGATACGATCCGCGTGTCCCTGACAGGCAGCCCGCTGGAGGAGATCAAGTCGGCAAAGCTGATTTTGAAGACGCTGGGACTTCGTCGGGGTGGCGTGGAAGTTGTTTCATGTCCGACCTGCGGACGCACGCAGATCGACCTCATTGGTCTGGCAAACCAGGTGGAGACGCTGGTACAGGGATATCCGCTGGACATCAAGGTTGCCGTCATGGGCTGCGTGGTCAACGGACCGGGCGAGGCGAAGGAAGCCGATCTCGGTGTAGCCGGCGGTATCGGCGAAGGACTTCTGATACGCAAGGGCGAGATTGTGAAAAAACTGCCGGAGAGTGAACTTTTATCGGCGCTCAAAGCGGAGCTTGACCGGATGGTGGAAGAGAAAAAAGCAAAGGAATGATAGAATGAAAACATTTCTGGAGGTATTTCCAGATTTACATATTGCGGAAAATGTGCGGGGACTGCTTGAAATGGTCGGGATCGAGAAGATTTCGACGAACCGTGACCGGAGCGTAATCCGCGTCTACATCGACAGCCCGCGCCTGATGCACAAGCAGAGTATCTACGATCTGGAAAAAGGCATCAAGGAGCAGTTATTTCCGGGCAAACGGGTGACGATCAAGATTTTGGAGAAATATCATCTGTCCAGCCAGTACACGCCGGAAAAACTCATGAATGTGTACCGGGACAGTATTTTGATGGAGCTGAAAAATTACAGTATCCTTCTTTATAATATGTTCCGTAAGGCGGAGATGGATTTTGAAGAAGAAGGATACCTGAAGCTGTCGCTGGAGGACACGATAATCGTGCGCGATAAGGCACAGGAACTGGTGCGGATTCTGGAGAAAATCTTTACCGAGCGCTGCAATGTGCCAATGGTTGTGAAGACTTCCTACCGTCCGGTTGAGAAGAAGAATACTGAGCCGGAGATCATCTACATGAAGCCGCAGGCGGCAGGCGAGAGTGGCGCGGCAGGCGGAAACGGCGCGGCTGCCGGAGCAGCAGGTGCCAATGAGGCGTATATGGAACCGTCGGGGGCAGAACCTGCCTCTGGCGGTGTCGATCTGCCATTTGACGAGGGAAAGACTGTTTTAAAACCGGTTGGTAAGCTGAAAGCCGGGGGGAATCCGGCAGGAGGCAGAAACCAGGCAGGCAGCGCAAATGCTGGATCTGGCAAGGGCGGCGAGTACCGCCGTTCGGGCTATATGAAGAAATCCGACAATCCGGATGTGCTGTTTGGGCGCGATTTCGATGAGGAGGCGAGCCCGATCGAGGAGCTGGAAGGCGAGGTTGGGCAGGTTGTCATCCGCGGAAAGATCCTGACCTGCGAGCTAAGGGAGCTCCGCAGCGGAAACACGCTTTTTTTATTTTCGGTGACCGACTTTACCGACACGATCGGCGTCAAGATCTTTGCACGGGAAGATACGCTGGATGATTTGAAGACAGCGACCAAGGCGGGACAGTTTGTCCGCATTAAGGGTGTTGCCAATATTGATAAATTTGACGGCGAGCTGACGATCGGTTCGGTTTCCGGCATCAAGAAATGCGAAGATTTCACCAGCAAGCGGATGGACAACAGTCCGGTCAAGCGCGTGGAACTTCACTGCCACACGAAGATGAGCGATATGGATGGTGTTTCCGAGGTCAAGGATATCATCAAGCGCGCCAAGCAATGGGGCATGGATGCGATCGCTGTTACCGATCACGGCTGTGTGCAGGCGTTTCCGGATGCGAACCATGCGGTCGATAAGGGCGAAAACTTCAAGATCCTCTATGGCGTTGAGGGCTATCTCGTCGATGATATGAAGGAACTGGCGGAGAATGAGAAAGGGCAGACTTTAGACCACACCTGCGTTGTATTCGATATCGAGACGACCGGCTTCAGCCCGATCAAGAACCATATCATTGAGATCGGTGCGGTGCGCGTGACGGATGGAAAGATAGTGGACAAATTCAGCACATTTGTCAACCCGGAAGTGCCAATCCCCTATGACATTGAACAGCTGACAAGCATCAACGACGGCATGGTAATCAGCGCGCCGACGATCGAAGAGGTTCTGCCGGAATTTCTGGCATTCTGTGAGGGGGCGGTCATGGTCGCGCACAACGCGTCGTTTGATATCAGTTTCATCAAAGAAAATGCGAGACGGCAGGGACTCACATTCCAGCCGACGGTTCTCGATACGGTTTCGCTGGCGCGTGTTCTGCTGCCGAACCTGAACCGCTTCAAGCTCGACACGGTAGCGAAAGAGCTTAAAATTTCCCTCGAAAACCATCACCGGGCGGTCGATGATGCGGGGGCGACGGCAGAGATTTTTGTCAAGTTTATCGAGATGTTAAAGGCTCGTGATATCGAAAATCTGACGCAGCTCAACGAACTCAGCAAAATGACGCCGGAAATGATCCGGAAGATGCCGACCTACCATATTATTATTCTGGCGAAGAATGATGTCGGGCGAATCAACCTGTACCGGCTGATTTCCCAGTCAAACCTGACGTATTTTGCAAAACGTCCGCGGATTCCAAAGAGTCTGCTGGCGAGCCACCGCGAGGGGCTGATTCTTGGATCGGCGTGCGAGGCGGGCGAGCTGTTTCAGGCGATCCTGCGCGGGGTTCCGGAGGAGGAACTGGGAAAAATCGCGAATTTCTACGATTATCTGGAAGTGCAGCCGCTTGGAAACAACGCATTTATGCTGCGGGATGAGAAAAGTTCGGTCAATACCTGGGAGGATCTGCAGGATCTGAACCGCAAAGTGATTGAACTTGGCGAACAGTGGAACAAGCTGGTCTGCGCGACCTGCGACGTACATTTCCTCGATCCGGAGGATGAGGTCTACCGCCGTATCATCATGGCGAGCAAGGGCTTTAAGGATGCAGACGATCAGGCACCACTGTATCTGCGGACCACCGAGGAAATGCTGGGGGAATTTGAATATTTAGGCAGCGATAAGGCGGAGGAGATCGTTATCACAAACACGCGCAAGATCGCGGCGATGTGCGAGCGCATTTCCCCGGTACGCCCGGACAAGTGTCCGCCGGTTATTCCGAATTCGGATGATACGCTGCGTACCATCTGCTACAACCACGCGCATGATATGTACGGCGATAAGCTGCCGAAGGTGGTAGTCGATCGGTTGGAGCGTGAACTTCACTCGATCATTTCCAATGGATTTGCCGTTATGTATATCATCGCGCAGAAGCTGGTTTGGAAGTCGAATGAGGATGGATATCTGGTTGGTTCGCGAGGATCCGTTGGTTCCTCGCTGGCGGCGACGATGTCTGGTATCACGGAGGTAAATCCGCTGAGCCCGCATTATTACTGCCCGAACTGCCATTATTACGATTTTGATTCCGAAGACGTAAAGAAGTTTTCGGGTATGGCGGGCTGTGATATGCCGGATAAGATATGTCCAAAGTGCGGAAAACCGCTGAAAAAAGACGGGTTCGACATCCCGTTTGAGACGTTCCTGGGATTCAAGGGCGATAAGGAGCCGGATATCGACTTAAACTTCTCCGGCGAGTACCAGAGCCGGGCGCACAGCTATACGGAGGTCATCTTCGGAAAAGGACAGACCTTCCGTGCGGGGACGATCGGTACGCTGGCGGATAAGACAGCGTATGGTTTTGTGGCGCATTATTATGAGGATAAGGGAATCCGTAAGCGCCGGTGCGAGATTGAGCGCATTGTGTCCGGCTGCGTCGGTGTGCGGCGTACCACCGGACAGCATCCGGGCGGCATCATCGTACTGCCCCTCGGAGAGGAGATTGACACGTTTACACCGGTGCAGCACCCGGCGGACGATATGACGACACGTACCGTCACGACGCATTTCGATTACCACTCGATCGACCACAACTTGTTGAAACTCGATATTCTCGGACACGATGATCCGACCATGATTCGTATGCTGCAGGATTTGACGGGACTCGACCCGGTTAAGGATATTCCACTGGATTCGAAGGAGGTCATGAGTCTCTTCCAGAACACGGAGGCGCTCGGTGTCACTCCGGAGGATCTCGGCGGCTGTAAGCTCGGGGCGCTTGGCATTCCGGAGTTTGGTACAGACTTCGCGATGCAGATGTTGATCGATGCCAAACCGAAATATTTTTCGGATTTGGTGCGGATTTCCGGTCTGTCCCACGGTACGGATGTATGGTTAGGAAACGCGAAAGACCTTATCCTGAGCGGACAGGCGACGATTCAGACGGCGATCTGTTGTCGAGACGATATTATGATTTATCTGATTCAGAAAGGACTCGAAGAGGGACTCTCCTTCACTATCATGGAGTCTGTCCGAAAAGGAAAAGGACTGAAACCGGAGTGGATTGAAGAGATGAAAGCTCACGATGTGCCGCAGTGGTATATCGATTCCTGCCTGAAAATCAAGTATATGTTCCCGAAGGCGCACGCGGCGGCTTACGTTATGATGGCGTGGCGTGTGGCGTACTGTAAGGTATTTTACCCGCTGGCGTACTATGCGGCATATTTCAGCATCCGTGCGAGTGGATTTACCTACAAGCTGATGTGCCAGGGGCGCGATAAGCTGGAGTATCATCTGGCGGAATACAAGAGCCGGTCGGATTCTCTTTCCAAGAAAGAGCAGGACACGCTGCGCGATATGCGTATCGTACAGGAAATGTACGCGCGCGGATTTGAGTTCATGCCGATCGATATTTACCGGGCAAAAGCCCGCAATTTCCAGATCATAGACGGAAAGCTGATGCCGTCGTTAAGCAGTATCGACGGACTCGGAGAGAAAGCGGCAGACGCGATTGTTTTTGCGGCGGAGGACGGAAAGTTCTTGTCGAAAGAGGACTTTATCAACCGTACCAAGGTTACGAAGACGGTGTGTGATCTGATGGCAGAGCTGGGAATTCTGACGGGGCTGCCGGAGAGCAATCAGCTTTCGCTGTTTGATATGGTGATGTAAAAGAGCCGTACTAAAAAATGGGCTCAATTACTATATAATTATTTAAAAATAAACATATGAAGGAGAAGAAAAATGAAACGTTCAATGGAAACAACGTGCATCCAGGGCGGATGGCAGCCGAAAAATGGAGAGCCGAGAATTCTGCCGATCTACCAGAGCACGACTTTTAAGTATTCAACCAGTGAGCAGATGGGAAGACTCTTCGATCTGGAGGAAAACGGATATTTTTATACCCGTCTGGCAAACCCGACCAATGATGCAGTCGCAGATAAGATCCGTGAGCTGGAGGGCGGCGCGGCAGCAATGCTGACATCCTCCGGACAGGCGGCAAACTTTTATGCGGTATTTAATATCTGTGGCGCGGGCGATCATCTGGTCTGCTCGGCAACCGTATACGGCGGCACATCGAACCTGTTTGTCGTTACGATGAAAAAAATGGGCGTCGATGTTACGTTAGTTGACCCGGATGCGCCGGAAGAGGAGATCGAGAAGGCGATCCGCCCGAACACAAAGTGTATCTTCGGTGAGTCGATCGCAAACCCGGCTCTGGTAGTGCTGGATCTGGAAAAATTTGCCCGGATTGCACACAGAAATGGTATTCCATTTATTGTAGATAATACGTTTGCAACTCCGATCAACTGCCGTCCGTTCGAGTGGGGCGCAGATATTGTAACGCATTCTACTACAAAATATATGGATGGACATGCGATGACCGTCGGTGGCTGCATCGTGGACAGTGGCAATTTTGACTGGGAAGCACATGCAGACAAATTCCCGGGTCTGACGACGCCGGATGAGTCTTACCACGGCATTATTTACACGAAGAAATTCGGTAAGGCGGCTTATATCACCAAGGCAACCGCACAGGTAATGCGTGATCTCGGTTCCATCCCGTCCCCGCAGAATTCCTTCTTATTGAATATCGGTCTGGAGACGCTGCATCTGCGTATGCCGCGCCATTGTGAGAATGCACAGAAGGTAGCAGAGTATTTACAGAGCCGTGAAGATGTGGCTTGGATCAATTATCCGGGACTTGAAAATGATAAATACCATGCACTGGCGCAGAAATATATGCCGAACGGTACATGCGGCGTTATTTCTTTCGGCTTAAAGGGCGGTCGTCAGGCAGCTGGCGAGTTCATGGATAAGCTGAAACTGGCAGCCATCGTAACCCATGTTGCCGATGCGAGAACCTGCGTTCTGCATCCGGCAAGCCATACTCACCGTCAGCTCTCCGATGAGCAGCTCAGGGAGGCAGGCGTTGATCCAAGCCTGATCCGTTTGAGTGTCGGAATTGAGAATGTGGATGATATCATCGAGGATATCCGTCAGGCGCTGGAGGACTAAAATGCCAGGAATGGCGATATAACAGCTTTATGCCGGGTATCCGTGAGATGTTTCAATGCGGTTGTTAAAATGAGCGCTTACAACGACAGGTCAGTCGGGATGACACATAAATCTGTGTCAGTCTCCGGCTGACCTCTTGTTTTATTTGCAAAAATCTGCCATACTATGAGAGATGGCACTGTAGTTTTCAATGATACGGCAGGTGTCTGATGAATGAGGCAGAGAAATGGACTGGTAGAAAATGGAGAAAATACTTAAAAAATTGAAAAAACTGCTGCGTCTGATTTTCGGGCGTACCACGCTGGGAACGCTGTTTCTGCTGATACAGATTCTTGTGCTCTTTGCCGGGTTTAACTGGTTTAGAGAGTACCTGATCTATATGTACGGCGGATCTGCGATGCTCAGTGCGCTGGTTTTGATCTATATTATCAGCGATGAGGGAAACAGCACGATCAAGCTGTCCTGGGTAGTGCCGATATTGATATTTCCGGTGTTTGGAACGCTGTTTTATCTGTTTTTGACGCTGCAGCCGGGCACGCGCCGCATTAACCGGCGGATCGAGGAGGTTGGGACAAAACTGCGTCCGTACCTTTTACAGGATCCGGAGGTGCTGGCACACTATGAGAGCATCAGCGCCAGCGGCGGCAATCTCGTCCGCTATATGAACCAGTACGGACGTTTCCCGGCGTATGAAAATACGGGGGTACGCTATTTCCCACTGGGAGATGATATGTTTCCAGTATTATTGGAAGAACTCAAAAAAGCGGAACATTTTATATTTATGGAATATTTTATCGTAGAACACGGAGTGATGTGGGATGCGATTTTACAGGTGTTAGAGACGAAGGTCGCCGAGGGCGTGGAAGTCCGGTTTATGTATGACGGCATGGGAAATCTCTTCACGTTGCCGCACGGCTATGAGAAAGCGATGCAGGAGAAAGGTATCCAGTGCAAGATTTTTGCGCCGGTGCGTCCGGCTCTCTCGAGTTACCAGAATAACCGCGATCACCGGAAAATCTGTGTGATCGATGGTCATACCGCGTTTACCGGGGGCGTGAACCTGGCAGATGAATATATTAACCAGCGGGTGCGCTTCGGACACTGGAAGGACACGGCGGTCATGCTCAAGGGAAAAGCTGTAGACAGTTTTACAATGATGTTTTTGCAGCTCTGGGATGTGACGGAACGGGATGCGGAAGAATATCGCCGTTTTCTGTGTCCGGAGACATTTCATATGCCGGAGGGCATGGACTATGGCGGCTTTGTGATGCCATATGCGGACAGCCCGCTCGACGGGGAAAATGTCGGCGAGTCGGTGTACCTCGATATTTTAGGGCGTTCACGCCGGTATGTGCACATCACGACTCCGTATCTGATTCTCGACGATACGACGCTGGCGGCGCTCAAGTTTGCGGCAAAGCGCGGCGTGGAGGTCATTATTATCATGCCGCATATACCGGATAAGTTATATGCGTACCTGCTGGCGCGCAGCTACTACGCGGAGCTTCTGCGGGCTGGTGTTCAGATCTATGAATACACGCCGGGCTTTATCCATGCGAAGATGTTTACGAGCGACGATGAGAAGGCGGTGGTCGGAACGATCAACCTTGATTTCAGAAGCCTGTATCTGCATTTTGAGTGCGCGTCCTATTTCTTCCGCAATGCGGTTGTGATGGATGTGGAAGAAGATTTCCAGAAAACACTTGCAAAGAGCGAGCGGATTACTCTGGAAAACTGCCGGAAGTATCCGTTTATCCGGCGGTTTGCGGGGAAGGCACTGCGGATTCTGGCGCCGCTTATGTAGAACTTCAAAACGAGAGATATGGCATATTTATGTTTTCTTGAATGAAAAACAAGGATAAATAAGCAAAAAATGTGAGAGCAAATGACGAACAGGGAGAGATAAACGTATGGAATGGCACGATGGAAGACACCGCTGCCGCTGGGCGAATCCAAAGAATGAATTGTATATCCGTTACCACGACGAGGAGTGGGGAAAGCTGGTTCGGGATGATGCGAAGCTCTTTGAGATGCTGATCCTTGAATGCTTTCAGGCAGGGCTTTCGTGGGAGTGCATCCTCAATAAGCGGGAGGCGTTCCGCGCCGCGTTCGATGAATTTGACCTGGACAAGGTGTGCGGTTACGACGAGGCGAAGGAGGAAGCACTCCGGACCGCCCCGGGAATTGTACATAACCGGCTGAAAATTCATGCCGCTGTCACGAATGCACGGATATTCCGGGAAATTCAGAATGAATATGGGAGTTTTGACGCGTATCTGACTCACTGGACAGGAGACGCGGTGATTCATGAGACAGGCAAAGTCAGTTCGCCGCTCTCAGATGCAGTGTCGGCAGATCTCAAAAAGCGTGGGATGAAGTTTGCCGGGACGGTGATTATTTATTCGTATCTGCAGGCGGTCGGGCGGATTGAGTCGCATGAGGATGGATGCTTTCTGGGATATAAGATGTAAAATAACAAGATGGCAGGTGCAGGAAAAAGGGCGTACCAGAAACATATCGCAAGCGACCGCGCTTGGCGCGAGAATGTGCCAAGGCACATTCTTTTTCACGGGAGGACGGAGCGATGGATTCCGAGAATGCGAATAAGAGTAAGAGGAAAAAGACTTCAAACATAATACAGATCTGCATCGGCGTGCTGGCGGTTGTGCTGGCGGCACTGATTATCGTGATGATGGGAATTGTCTCCAGTATTCAGGGAACGGCGCGTGTGGTCAATTATGCGGGACTGGTGCGCGGAAAGACACAGCGTATCATTAAATTGGAAATTTCCGGTCAGCCGGAGGATGGTATGATTCAGGATATTGAGGCCTTCGTCGATGGTCTGCGGAATGGCAATGGCGAACTGGGGCTGGTGCGCCTTGATGACGGGGCGTTTCAGAGTAAGATGCAGGAGTTGGAGGAGTACTTTGCCGCGCTTCACTATGAAATCCTGCGTGTCCGGGAAGTCGGCTATGAGAATACAGAGATCATTGATAAGAGCGAGCGGTTCTTTGAAATCTGTGATGAGGCGACGGGACTGGCGGAGGCGTATTCCCAGAGGAAGGCATCCTCGCTGACGGTAATTGAAAAATATATCACGATTGATATTATTGTTCTGATGCTTCTGATTGGATATGAATTTATCAAGGCGGTGCGCTTTGCGGCGATGAACCGCGCGCTGCAGAAAAAGGTGTATTTGGACAAGGCGACCGGACTTCCCAATAAGAATAAATGCGAAGAATTGCTGGACGATCCGGAACCGGCGGCAGAGAATGTGGGAGTATGCAGTTTTGACCTGAATAATCTCCGCCGAATCAACAACAGCATGGGGCATGAGGCGGGGGATGCCTACATCAGGCGGTTCGCCGTCTGCCTGCGCGCGTCCATGCCTGCGGAACAGTTCGTAGGGCGGGACGGCGGCGATGAATTTATTGCCGTTACGCATGGTCTGGATGAGGAGGCCATGCGGGAATGCCTCACCCATGTGCGGGAGGCGATGACAGAGGAGTCAAAGGGACATCCGGATATGCCGCTCAGCTATGCGGCCGGGTATGCACTTGCCAGTGATTTTCCGGGCAGCACGATGCGGGAGCTTTTCAGTTTTGCCGATAAAAATATGTATATCAACAAAAACCATGTAAAGCGCGAGGAAGCGGCAGCGGAAAAACGGCTGGATTTCCACCTGCTCAAGCTTTTAAACCGGTACGGGAGAAACTTTTCGGATTGTCTCTACTGCGACGCGCACATGGATACCTACCGGGCACTCCGTGCCAGTGCTGATTTCTTTCTGGCGTCAGACGGAAGCTATTCCGGTGCGGCGGAGCAGATAGCAGCGGAACGGGTGGCTCGTGCTGACCGCGCCAACATCCGCCAGAGCCTGCAGGTTTCAGAGCTTTCCGGGAAGCTGCAGGCGGAGGGAGATCTACTCGAATTGCAGTATGACACGAACGGTCAGGGACTCTACAGCCGCCTGACGCTGATCCCGGTAGATTGGGATGAGGAAGGAAAGCTGCATCATTTCCTGCTGGCATTTGAGACGATCCGGAAAAGTTCAGAAGGGCGGGCAGATGCGAAGGAACAGCTGACGCTTTATTATGAACAGCTCAAACAGTCGATTCTGGAAAATGACAGCTATGTGGATGCACTCCTGGATCTGTCGGATATGATATATACAGTTAATTTGACAAAGGATATTCTGGAGAAGAGTGTTGTCCTGAATGGAAAAGACGAGGAATGCCGGGAGCTATTTATGGACTATCCGTTGCCGTGTTCTTACCGTGATTATTGCAGTGAATATATGAAGATGGTCACCCAGGAGACCTTGGGAAGCTATCGTCTGGCAGATGATCCGGCTAAGCTGTTGAAGCGGTTTGAGGCAGGGGAGAAACATATTTCCGTGGAATACTGTATCCAGGAGGAAGATGGAACGATCTGCTGGGTACAGAAAACAGTTCTGATGACGCAGACGATCGTGTTTGATACGGAGCTTTCTTGTGAGATGCCGGTGGTTCATGCGATCATTCTTCTGCAGGATACGTCGCAGATGCACGCGCGGGATGAACAGGAGCACGCGCGCCTGCAGGCGGCATTTGATGAAATGCGGACGGCAAACCGGGCGAAAACAGATTTCTTAAGCCGCATGAGTCACGATATCCGGACACCGCTCAATGGCATTATCGGGCTTTTAAAAATCGATGAGGCACATTTTGATGATAAGGAGATGGTGATGGAAAATCACCGGAAAATGCAGGTGGCGGCGGGGCATCTGCTGTCCCTCATCAATGATGTGCTGCAGATGAGCAAGCTGGAAGAGGGAAAGATCATTCTGGCACATGATTATATTTCATTGGCAGAGATGACGCGCGATATCGTGAGCATCATCATCGAGCGCGCGGTAGATGCGGGCATTCAATGGGAGTATGATAAAAGAAAAGCGGAGATTCCGTATCCGTATATTTATGGCAGCCAGCTCCATCTGCGCCAGATTTTCCTGAATATTTATGGAAACTGCATCAAATATAATCGTCCGGGCGGAAAAATCAGTACCAGGGTGGAGGCGCAGGATGTACGGGACGGCTGGTGCGTCTATAGGTGGACGATCTCGGACACGGGAGTTGGCATGAGCCAGGAATTTCTGGATCACATCTTTGACCCGTTTGCACAGGAGAAAAATGATGCGCGTAGTGTTTACCAGGGAACTGGGCTTGGCATGACGATCGTCAAAGGGCTGATTGAACAGATGCACGGAAACATCGAAGTGACGAGTGAGGTCGGCATTGGAACGACGTTTGTGGTGGAAATTCCATTTGAGATTGCACCGCCGCCGGAGGAGTTCCCGGTTAAAGAAGCAGCGCCGTCAGGAGATATTCACGGTTTGAAGCTGCTTTTGGCGGAGGACAATGAGTTGAATGCAGACATCGCGGAAACACTTCTGACCGATGCGGGTGCCCATGTCACGATTGTGAAGAACGGGAAGAAGGCAGTAGACTGCTTTGAGGCGGCACCTCCGGGGACGTTCGATGCGATTCTCATGGATGTGATGATGCCGGTGATGGATGGTCTGGCTGCGACACGCGCGATCCGGGCGATTCCACGGGCGGATGCAAGGCAGATTCCGATTCTTGCCATGACGGCAAATGCCTTTGAAGAGGATGCCAGGCAGTGCTTGGCAGCTGGGATGAATGTGCATCTGGCAAAACCACTGCAGATGGATAAGGTGCTGGCGGCGCTCATGGAGTGCTGCGGCAAAAAGAGGGATCTATAAAGTTTGGAAAGGGCGAAAAGGAACGCAGGCGGTACAGGTATGAAAGCAATCTCTATTTACACGATTACCCGAAATCAGAATACGGAATACCTTCAAAAGCTGGAACGACAGCTTTCGGGGCGGGATGTATTTCTGAAAATACGGGAATGGGAGCTGGACAGCATGAAAGCGCTTGTTTCGGAGTTGGAGAGACATATGCAGGCGGTGTACGCACTGCGTTTTTTCTATTCGTTTCAGATTCCGAGACTGGGGAAAGAGTTTGATCTGCTTCAGATCAAGGAAGAACAAATTTTAAACCTTGAATTAAAGAGCGGACAGGTGTCGGATGAGGCGATCCGCAAGCAGCTCATACAAAACCGGTATTATCTGGCGGCGCTGGGAAAGCCGATTCGTTCGTACACTTATATTAGCAGCCAGAACCGTCTGGTGCGTCTGACGAATCATGACCGCATTGTGGAGGCGGACTGGGAACAGCTCTGCCGGGATTTGCAACAGGAGAGTGCTGATTATCCAGGCGATATCGAAGACCTGTTTCAGGCGGAGCTGTACCTGATTTCGCCGCTCACAGAGCCGGGACGGTTCTTAAAGAAAGAATATTTCCTGACATACCAGCAGAGGGATATTGAACGCCAGATTTTAAAGAAAATCCGGGCAGACCGGACGGGATATTTCTGGTTTACCGGGCTTCCGGGGACGGGAAAAACGCTGCTTTTATATGATATTGCGATGAAACTCTCCGGGCGGCAGCGGGTGTGCATGATCCACTGCGGTGAAGCGGGAAAAGAGTGGAAGGTGCTGCACGAGCGGCTGCGGCGGGTGGAGTACCTGGCGGAGGATAGTGTTCAAACGGGAGCGGAAATCAGGTTTGAAGCATACAGCGCGATCTTAGTAGATGAGGCACACCTTCTGTCGCCCAATACATTGGAAATTTTGCTGGAGATCGGCAAAACGCGTCCGGTTATTTTTTCCAGTAACTGTGAGGATATGATTTCGCCGGAAGAATTGGATCTGGGTGCAATAAAGCTCTTGGGGGAGCAGCCGGGAATCCAGACATTCCACCTGACGAATCGGATCCGTGCGAATGCAGAACTTTCCTATTTTATACAAAATATGATGCACCTGCCGCACGGACGCGGAATGCGGCACTATCCCCATGTCGCGGTGGTTTATGCCAACGATGAGTCAGAAGCAGCTAATTTGCTGAATGATTACATCCGTCAGGGATATGAGTGCCAGGAATCCGATTGGCAGGAAAAACTGGAAAAGCAATCCGATTCTGCCGTAGAAATACAATCTCGCCATACGCGAGAAGTCGATCGCATGGTGCATCGGCTGGATGGGCGATATTATTATGATGAAATGGGATATCTGCGCTCGACAGAGCGCGATGTGAGACCTCTTTTTTATCAGCTCAGCGAGGCAAAAGAAGAACTGGCGCTGGTGGTGATGGGAAATGAGAAGCTGTATGGAACGCTGCTGAACTTGTTTTAAGGTGTTTTGAAGGAAAAGTTTTATATAAAATGTTGGAATGTGCTCAAAAAGCATATTTCCAACATTTTTTGTCGTTCATTATGCTAAGGACAAGAAAAAAGCCTCAGGCAGACACCTGAGGCCAGTTAAACTCGATTTAGGCTCTTTCAACTAAACCGGATCTTAAGCAAGAAGTACATACATACATCTTCTGAGCTCCGCCATTAGTTTTAACCTTAACAGACTTAACGTTAGCTTTCCACATTTTGTTAGATCTTCTATGTGAATGACTCACTGCATTACCAAAATGAGCAGCTTTCTCGCAGATTGCACACTTAGCCATCGTAGCACCTCCTTAACCGATCATTGGACTTCCTATTAAAATCCATAACAAAGGTATAATAGCAGAAAATAGGAAAATATGCAAGTGAAAAACCAAAAAAAATAAAAAAAGTTTTCGACAGATGTCTATTTTCTATTTCCTTTTTAACGTGGGTGGTGTATAATATACGCGTAAGCCATGAGTCATGCGGATAAAAAAGGCTGAAAAACGGTGTTGTGCTTGCACATAAGCCGTATTTCAGACATTTTTATCCATAGGGCGAAGCCCGTGAGCGAGATGGAGCGAAGCGGAATCGAGCTGCATGACGGGGTAGAGAGACGCATATATTTCATCCCACGCGCCGACACAGGAGCCGTTCCGGCTCCGCATGTCCAGCCCGTAAAAAATCATGGCATAAAATTCGAATCAAACAAAAACAAGTAAAGAAACGGAGGCTGTCAATATGAAAGGACGCATCGACAATAAAATGGGTTCGATCCAGATCGATCCGGAAGTAATTGCAATGTACGCCGGAACGACAGCAGTAGAATGCTTCGGTATCGTTGGCATGGCGGCTGTCAGTATGAAAGATGGTCTGGTAAGACTGCTTAAAAGAGAAAGCCTGACACACGGCATCAACGTAGCCATCAAGGACAATGCACTCAGCATCGATTTCCACGTAATCGTGGCATACGGGGTCAGCATCTCTACCGTTGCGGACAACCTGATCGAGAGTGTAAAATATAAAGTAGAAGAGTTTACTGGCATGAAGGTTGAGAAAATCAGCATTTATGTTGAAGGCGTAAGAGTGATAGATTAAGGAGGAACAAACCCTGTGGGCATGAATTATATAGATGCCGGGATGTTAAAGAATGCATTTCTGGCTGGAGCAAAGGGCCTGGAGGCCAACAAGGAATGGATCAATGAGCTGAACGTATTTCCTGTTCCAGATGGAGATACCGGTACGAACATGACGATGACGATTCTGTCAGCCGCCAGAGAAGTGGCAGCCGTTGAAAATCCGACGATGGAGGCGCTGGCGAGAGCGATTTCCTCCGGTTCCCTGCGTGGCGCACGAGGCAATTCCGGCGTTATCCTTTCACAGCTCTTCCGCGGATTTACGAAAGAGATTAAGACGGTAGATGTCATTACGACGAGTGTTCTCTCAGACGCATTTAACCGTGCGACGGAGACAGCTTATAAGGCAGTTATGAAGCCGAAGGAAGGTACGATTCTGACGGTTGCCAAGGGAATGGCGGATAAAGCGGCAGAACTGGCACCGCAGACCGAGGACGTACTTGAATTTTCAGAGAAAGTATTGGAGTACGGCGAATATGTTTTAAGCCAGACACCGGAGATGCTTCCGGTTCTGAAAGAGGCAGGTGTAGTGGATTCTGGCGGACAGGGTCTGATTCAGGTTATCAAGGGCTGTATTGAGGGCTTAAAAGGAAAAGTCGTGGATATCGACGCGGCAGTTACTCCGTCTGTATCGGGAAATAGAGCGGCAAAAACAGCAACAGGCGCCGGAAGCACGCAGGCAGCGGATATCCGTTTTGGTTATTGTACGGAATTTATTATCAATGCAGAAAAACCGGCGGATGAGACGACAGAGCAGGAACTGAAAGATTATCTGAGCACGATCGGCGACTCCCTGGTAGTTGTGGCAGATGATGATATTGTCAAGATTCACGTTCATACAAACGATCCAGGTCTGGCGATTCAGAAAGCACTGACCTACGGTTCCCTGTCCCGCATCAAGATTGACAATATGCGTGAGGAACATCAGGAGAAACTGATCAAAGATTCCGAACGTCTGGCGGCACAGCAGAAGGCAGAAGAGGAAGCCAAAGAGAAGAAGGAAGAACCACGCAAGAAATATGGATTTATCGCCGTATCGGTCGGAGAAGGTCTTTCTGAGATTTTCAAGGGCATCGGCGCTGACTATATCATCGAGGGCGGACAAACGATGAATCCGAGTACGGAGGATATGCTGGAAGCAATCGAAAAAGTCCATGCCGAGACAGTTTACATTCTGCCGAACAATAAAAATATTATTCTGGCGGCAGAGCAGGCAAAGAGCCTGTCAGAAGATACCAAGGTATATGTAGTTCCGTCCAAGACGGTTCCGCAGGGTATCACGGCGCTGATTAATTTTGCTCCGGATCTGACGGCGGAAGAAAATATGGAACAGATGACCGAGGAGATGAGCCACGTTAAGACCGGTCAGATTACCTACGCAGTCCGCAATACATCGATCGATGGTATGGAGATCGCAGAGGGCGATATCATGGGGATCGGCGACAGCGGCATGCTGGCAGTTGGCAAGAATATCGAGGAGACCGCGATGGAGTCACTTCGTAAGATGGTAGATGATGAGTCTGAGCTTGTGACGATCTATTATGGTGAGGATGTCACGGAAGAGGACGCAGAGGCATTCTGTGAGAAAGCCCGCAAAGAATTTACATCCTGCGAATTTGAATGCCAGAATGGCGGGCAGCCGATTTACTATTATATGATTTCGGTAGAGTAGATTTAGGTCGTTTAAAGTGATTGAAATGCGTTAAATGAATCTGCACTATTGGCTGAGAAAATGCAGATAACGAGAAAATGAATTTTCTATGTGATAGCGCAGATAAAACATTTGACGTATAAAACAAAATAATTCATAAGTATGAAATGAGGCAGGTCAGGGGAGAGATCCCTGCGTCCTGCCTCTCTTTCATTCCAATGTATTCCCGGATTTTTTGTCCGGTAACTGTCCGCGTGGCTGATTTTCCGGAGAATATTCTGAAAAGCAGGAGGAGATAAATGGAACAGCAGAATATAACCGCTGTCAAGGGCATCGGTGAAAAGACGGCAAAGCTATTTCAAAAAATAGGCGTGGAAACGGTGGAAGAACTGCTCCATTATTATCCGCGTGCTTATGATGAGTTTAAGGAACCGCAGCCGATCGCGGAACTGAAGGAAGATACGATCGCGGCAGTCAGCGGAATCCTGGCAAAAACGGCGGATGTGGTGCGGTATGGAGCGCGCCTGCAGGTTACGACGGCTGGATTGCGGGATAGCGGAGGCACACTGGCGCTGGCATGGTACAATATGCCCTATCTGCGCGGGACGCTCAAGGCGGGGGAACGCTTTATTTTCCGTGGCCGTGTGGTAAAAAAACGGGGAAGACTTACGATGGAGCAGCCGGAGATCTACCGCCCGGAACAGTATGCGAAAGTCGTGTCGTCTATGCAGCCGGTTTACGGACAGACGAAGGGACTTGGCAATAAGACGATCGCAAAGGCAGTCACGGAAGCCCTCACGATGCGCCAGATGGAACGGGAATATCTGCCGGCTGGTCTGCGGGAAAAGTACGGATTGGCGGAAATCAACTATGCGCTGGAGCACATCCATTTTCCGGCAAACCGGGAAGAACTGATGTTTTCCCGGAAACGTCTTGTGTTTGATGAATTTTTCATATTCCTGATGTCAGTGCGCCTGCTCAAAGACAAAAAAGAAGATAAAAAGAGCGCATATCCATTTACGTTTTCTGGGGAAATGGCGTCGGTGGAAGAGCGCCTCCCATATGCTTTGACCGGGGCACAGAAAAAGGTAATCCGGGAGGTGTACGCCGATTTGTCCGGCGGGCATATCATGACCCGATTGATTCAGGGCGACGTTGGTTCGGGTAAGACGATTGTGGCGATTCTGGCGTTGCTGCAGGCGGCGGCAAATGGATATCAGGGGGCGCTGATGGTGCCGACGGAGGTACTGGCGCGCCAGCATTACGAGTCGATGACCGAATTGTTTGCGTCGCTGGGAATCACATATCGTCCGGTGCTTCTGACCGGTTCGATGACAGCGAAGGAAAAACGGCTTGCCAGAGAGTCGATTGAAAATCATGAGGCAGATATCGTGATTGGAACCCACGCGCTGATTCAGGAAAAAGTGGTGTACGACAATCTGGCATTGGTAATCACGGATGAACAGCACCGTTTTGGAGTGGCACAGCGGGAAATGCTGAGCAAAAAAGGCGGCGAGCCGCATGTGCTTGTCATGAGTGCGACGCCGATCCCGCGGACGCTGGCGATTATTTTATATGGGGATCTTGATATTTCCATCATCGATGAACTTCCGGCAAACCGGCAGCCGATCAAGAACTGTGTCGTGAACCGTGAATTTCGCCCGAATGCCTACCGTTTCATCGAAAATGAAGTCCGCGCCGGCCGTCAGGCATACGTCATCTGCCCGATGGTCGAGCCGAGCGAGATGCTGGAGGCAGAGAACGTCATCGATTATACCGAAGAGCTGCGCCGCGCCCTGTCCCCGTCGATCCGGGTGGAATATCTGCACGGAAAGATGAAGGGAAAAGAAAAAAATGCGATCATGGAAGCATTTGCGGCAAATGAGATTCATGTACTGGTATCCACCACGGTCATCGAGGTCGGAATCAATGTCCCGAATGCCACCGTTATGATGATCGAAAATGCCGAGCGTTTCGGTCTGGCGCAGCTCCATCAGCTCCGCGGCCGTGTCGGTCGAGGAAAAGACCAGTCCTACTGTATCATGGTCAACGCCTCCGGCGAAGAAGACGCCGGAAAGCGGCTGGATATTCTCAACAAGTCAAACGACGGCTTTTACATTGCCTCCGAAGACCTGAAACTGCGCGGCCCCGGCGACCTATTTGGCGTCCGCCAGAGCGGTGATCTCGAATTCCATTTAGCAGATATATTTGCAGATGCAGATATATTGAAGGCAGTTTCGGATGAAGTGAAGAAATTAATGGATAAAGATCCGCTGTTGGAGGCGGAGGAGAATCAGGAACTGAAACGGAAGATGAATGGGTATTTAGAGAGAGGATGGGAGAAGGTGAATTTGTGATAGCTGGGGGTCGCGGAAATCAGGCATCTATGATATGGTTAACATTTTTATGGATGATTTACTTGGAGAAGAGGAATATATTCGAGGAAAATCAGAAGTGAAAACACTTCGTTTGTCTGGAGAAAAGAGACAGCAACTCTTAGAAAATCTTCAGACGGTTGAGGTTGTAAATACCAATAGTGCTTTAAAATTATGGAATGTATACTTGAAATCAAGTGCTCCGCTATTAAAGGTTACATTTGATAGTACAACTGCAAAAGATGAGCGAGATGTTACGTTCTTAACACAGATGCATCCACTCGTAAAGCAGGCGGCAGCATACGAAAGTACAAAGTTCCCATGTGAGATTGCATTATCAGCAACATCTGAAGAGATGGCCCCGCAGATCCGCCTGCTGCAGAATGCGGATCAGGAAGTGGTGGATAAGCTCCGCTCGGATATTCTGAATACAATTCCGGCATGGAGAAACCAGATGGTTCTGGCGCTGGGGATTGAGCATACGACCAGGGCATTAAATGCGCAGAATGCATTGGATGAAATGACGAATGAACTGTTTAGAAAAAATGTGGAAACGCTGAAACAGGGGGCGATCGATGCGGCATTGGCGTCTGAGCGCAGCATTGTAGATGTGGAGACGCTGAAAAAGATCAATGAGGACATTATTACATCGATCAATGAAGTTGTAAAAATTCATGAAGAAGGTTCCCAGAAGCGCGTAGAGGCACAGGAAGAACTTGTCAAGATTGAGACAGAGTTAAAGGACGCGTTATTAAAAGCGGGTTCCAGGTAGGATGCTTATGAAGAAACATTTACGAATTACATGGAATGCTCCGGTTGTGCTGAGCATAGTGGCTGTGAGTTTTGCTGCCACGTTATTAAACTACCTCACGGGCGGAAGAAGCGGGATGCTTCTATTTATGACATACCATTCTTCCCTCCTGTCACCGATGACGTGGATCCGGATGTTTGCACATATATTTGGACATGCGGACTGGTCACATTTAATCGGTAATATGAGTTATCTGCTATTACTTGGACCGATGCTGGAAGAAAAATATTCATCGAGGGTTCTTCTGGAGGTTATCTTTGTGACAGCGTTTGTGACTGGACTGGCGAATTATATCCTTTTTCCGGCGACCGCATTGTGCGGTGCCAGTGGAGTTGTGTTTGCCTTTATACTATTATCTTCGTTTACAAATTTTCGCGAGGGTGAAATACCGGTTACGTTCATTCTGGTGGCGGTTCTGTTTATAGGGCAGCAGGTCTGGGATGGTATTACGATTCGGGACAATATTTCCCATATGACTCATATTATAGGGGGAATGATTGGCGGAATGATCGGGTATGGGTTGAATTGCAAATCGCGGGTTAAGTAGATTAATAATTTTTTGTTTCATAGGACGCAATTTCCTATGAAATCAGAAAAACTCCTGCATACACAGAATGAAGATTTATCTGTTTATGCAGGAGTTTTTTGAAATTTACAGCCGTTTATCAGCCGTCAATTCTCATTACATCTGTCCCTCGTTATACCGCTTAATCAGCTTCTGGATCTTCGCAGTCGGTGTCAGTGCGTTCTCCAGAGATACGTTATGGTTCAGGGAGTTGATGATTGCAGCGATAAACTTGCTCATATCAGCTTCTACATACCAGTCACGTTTAAGAAGTTCCGGCGTGTGGTAGTTTAAGTTGGTGGTTACGACGCAGTCGAGGTAACCTTTTGCGAAAAATTCGTCGAATTTCTCAAGTCCGTTGGTGAACAGACCGAAGGTAGCGCATACAACGACGCGTTTTGCCTTGCGCTCTTTGAGGGCGCGGCAGGTGTCCAGCATGCTCTCGCCGGAGGAGATCATGTCATCGATGATGAGAACGGTCTTTCCTTCAACGGAAGAACCTAAGAACTCATGGGCAACGATCGGGTTACGTCCATTGACAACACGGGAGTAATCGCGGCGTTTGTAGAACATACCCATGTCAACACCCAGGTTGTTTGCCAGATATACGGCGCGGGACATAGCGCCCTCGTCCGGGCTGATAACCATCAGGTTGTCCTTGTCGATCTTTAAGGTTTTGTCATGGTTCAGTAATGCCTTGATAAACTGGTAGGTCGGCATGAAATTATCAAAACCGCTTAACGGAATGGAGTTCTGTACACGCGGGTCATGTGCATCGAAAGTAATGATGTTGCTTACGCCCATCTGAATCAGTTCTTCGAGCATCATCGCGCAGTCAAGGGATTCACGACCGCTGCGCTTGTGCTGGCGTCCTTCATATAAGAACGGCATGATAACATTGACACGATGTGCGGTAGCAATGGATGCGCCGATGATACGTTTTAAATCCTGATAATGGTCGTCCGGGGACATATGATTGGTAAATCCGCTCATTTTGTAGGTCAGGCTGTAGTTGGTTACATCGACCATGGCGTAAATATCGGTACCACGGACAGACTCATTGACGATGCCTTTTGCTTCACCGCTTCCGAAACGCGGGCACGCGCAGTCAAGCATGTAGGAATCAGCATCATAGCCGCGGTACTGTAAATTTTCCTGACGCTTTTTCAGGACTTCAATATCGTTGCGGCGGAAATTGATAATGTGGGAGTTGACTTTCTCAGCCAGATCCCGGCAGCTCTCCAGTGCGGCAATTTTAAGCGGCGCAACCGGAAGCGTGTCATTAAACACGTAGTCATTCGACATGATTATACCTCCAAACAGTGTAGGTCCTTCGATGCATGCGGGCAGAGCGTACAAGTTTGTCTGCCATTTGCAGGACATAATACAACTATTTTATACCATTTTACGATAAGAAACGTCAATAGCAAATGAGAAAATTACAAAAAAAATCAAATATTTGGCTTGCTTTTGAAAAAGAATGTGCCTTAGCACATTCTCGCGCCGAGCGCGGTCGCTTGCGACATGTTTCTGCTTCGCGCGAGTGCGCATCCTCGCGGAGCGTTTTTTATTTCATAGGACGCATTTTCCTATGAAATAAAATCCACATCTGCGAATCAGAAGCACAACTTTACAAAAAAGCTGATTACTGTTAATATAATACTGGATTCTTAGGGTTTAAAAATATTTGAAATGAGGATTTTATAAATGAAAAAAGGTCATCTGATAAAATCGGTCGATCCGGGCTCGATTGCGGAGGAAATGGAGCTGGAGCCGGGGGACGTCCTTCTGACGATCGATGGAGATGAGATAGAGGATATTTTTGATTATGAATATAAGATAAACAGTGAGGAGATTACGCTGCTGGTCCGCAAGAAGAACGGCGAGGAGTGGGAACTGGATATCGTAAATGAGTATCAGGATCTGGGGATTACCTTTGAAAATGGTCTGATGAGCGATTATCGTTCCTGCAGGAATAAGTGCATCTTCTGTTTCATCGACCAGATGCCGCCGGGCATGCGTGAGACACTGTATTTTAAGGACGATGATTCCAGACTTTCGTTCCTGCAGGGCAACTATATCACGCTGACGAATATGAAGGATAAGGATATTGAGCGGATTATCCGGTTTAAGCTGGCGCCGATCAATATTTCAGTACAGACGACAAATCCGGAGCTGCGCTGCAAGATGCTTCATAACCGCTTTGCCGGTGAGGCACTCCAGAAAATCGACCGCCTGTATGAGGCGGATATCCCGATGAATGGTCAGATCGTTTTATGCCGGGGCGTCAATGACGGGGCGGAGTTAGACCGTTCGATCCGTGATCTGACGAAATACATTCCGGCGATGCAGAGTGTTTCGGTCGTGCCGGTCGGTCTCTCGAAGTACCGCGATGGTCTGTATCCGCTTGAGCCGTTTACACCGGAGCAGTTGGGCGATACCATTGATTTGATAGAGAAATGGCAGAAGAAGATCTATGCGGAACACGGTATTCACTTCATTCACGCCAGCGATGAGTTTTACATGGGCGCCGGGCGCCCGCTTCCGGAAGCGGATCGCTATGATGGCTATATCCAGCTGGAAAATGGGGTCGGCATGATTCGCCTGATGGAGGAGGAGATAGCCGAGGCGCTGGAGCAGCTGCATCCGGGAGAGGCTGGCGAGGTGTGCCCGGAGGAGATTTCGATTGCAACGGGACGGCTGGCTGCCCCGTATATTGAGCAGTATGTAGAGCGCGTGTGCCGCCAGTTCCCGGGGAAAAAGGTACATGTATATGCGATCCGCAATGACTTCTTTGGTGAGCGGATCACGGTGGCGGGGCTGATCACGGCAAAGGATCTGATTGCACAGTTAAAGGAACAGCCGCTTGGCAGCCGCCTGCTGCTTCCAAGCGCCATGTTCCGAAGCGGCGAGGAGACATTTCTGGATGATCTGACCCGCACGGATGTACAAAATGCTTTACAAGTTCCGGTGGATATTGTAAAATCAAGCGGACGTGATTTTGTGGAAGCAATTCTGGCTCCTGTGAAGGAGGAAAGCTCCAGGCATGGTGAGTATGAGCCGGATCCGGAGGAATTTGCCGCTCAGATGGATGATAACTGGCAGGAAGAAGATCTGGATGGCGTACAGGTGTACGCATATGAGCCGGAAGACCTGGATTAGGATGCCCCGGACGAAGTCGTTTGTTTTGAAGAGGAAGACTCAGATCTGGAGGATGAGAAAGAAATGTGATGGCTGGAAATATAGAGGAAAACGTGCTTTCGGACACACAGAAAGAAAGCGTCTGGATGTGAAATGCATCACAATGAATGAAACAAGTAACTGGACAATAAAAATAGCAGCTGTGGATTTACAAACCAGCTGCGGAGCATGAAAATAAATGGAGGCATAAATATGAAAAAGAAACCGGTGGTGGCGGTCGTTGGACGTCCAAACGTGGGAAAATCCACCCTTTTCAACGTCCTTGCGGGCGATATGATTTCGATTGTAAAAGATACTCCAGGTGTAACGCGTGACCGTATTTACGCGGACTGTACCTGGTTAGACCATGCTTTTACCCTGATCGATACTGGCGGTATCGAGCCGGATACGAAGGATATTATCCTGTCCCAGATGCGTGAGCAGGCGGAGATCGCGATCGCGACGGCGGATGTGATCCTGTTTATCGTAGATGTGCGTCAGGGCATGACCGATTCGGATTCCAAGGTGGCGGATATGCTGCGTAAATCGAGAAAACCGGTTGTTCTGGCGGTCAATAAAGTAGACAATCCGGCGAAATTTGGCAATGATGTCTATGAGTTCTACAACCTCGGTATCGGTGATCCGGTAGCGATCTCGGCAGCCTCCCGTCTGGGACTGGGCGATCTGCTGGATGAAGTTGTGGCACATTTCCCGGAGGGAAGCGGCGACGAGGAAGAGGATGACCGTCCGAGAGTGGCGATTGTCGGAAAACCAAACGTAGGTAAATCTTCTATTATAAATAAGCTTCTGGGTGAGAACCGCGTCATCGTATCGGATATCGCCGGTACGACCCGCGATGCAGTCGATACAGAGATTGTCCGCAACGGTACCGAGTATGTCTTTATCGATACGGCAGGTCTGCGCCGCAAGAGCAAGATCAAGGAGGAGCTGGAGCGCTACAGCATCATCCGTACCGTAACGGCGGTTGAGAGAGCTGATGTGGTTCTGATGGTCATCGACGCGAAAGAGGGAGTAACCGAGCAGGATGCAAAGATTGCCGGTATCGCACATGAGCGTGGAAAAGGTATTATCATCGTAGTAAATAAATGGGATGCGATCGATAAGACCGATAAGACTATTTATGAGTACACCAATAAGATTAAGACCGTTCTGTCCTTTATTCCGTATGCGGAGTTCGTGTTCGTATCCGCACTGACCGGACAGCGTATGAATAAGCTGTTTGAGATGATCGACATGGTGCGCGAAAATCAGACACTGCGTATTGCAACCGGCGTTCTCAATGAGATCCTGGCAGAGGCAGTGGCACTGCAGCAGCCGCCGTCTGACAAGGGCAAGCGTTTAAAGCTCTACTATATGACACAGGTAGCGGTCAAACCGCCGACATTCGTTGTGTTTGTCAATGATAAGGAACTGATGCATTTCTCATATACACGGTATCTCGAGAACAAGATCCGTGACGCATTCGGATTCAAGGGAACTTCCTTAAAATTCCTGATCCGCGAGAGAAAGGGGAAGGATCAATAATGGAACGTCTCATCTGTATTGTGATTGGCTATATCTTTGGTCTGATCCAGTCCGGCTATCTGTATGGAAAGGCGAATCATATGGATATCCGCCAGTACGGCAGCGGAAATGCCGGTTCTACGAACGTCCTGCGTGTGATGGGAAAGAAAGCGGGCGCGATCGTATTTTTAGGGGACTTTTTCAAGGCAGTGTTTGCAATGGCAGTCTGCCGTCTGCTGTTTAAGGAAAATGCGGACGTGGATCTTCTTGCATTGTATGCGGGTCTGGGAGTCACACTCGGTCACAATTTCCCGTTTTACCTGAAATTCAAGGGCGGCAAGGGAATTGCCTGCATGGCGGGCATCATGACAGCGATGGATCTGCGGATTACGCTGACCTGTTTCGTGATTTTCTCCGTGACGGTGTTCCTGACCCGCTATGTATCGCTTGGTTCGATTCTTGTGTCGATCACCTTTTTTGCAGAGCTTGTGATCTTTGAGAGCATGGGTTCCTACCGGGTAAGCACGCCGAACCGCATCCAGTTCTATGCACTGGGCGCGATTCTGATGTGCATGGCGATCTGGCGCCATCGGAGCAATATTGGGCGTCTGTTGTCCGGCACAGAAAACAAACTGGGCGCGAAGAAATCATGAGAGAAGTTTAACAACACTTTACATAGTTGCCATAAGGTAATTGTTCACAGGTGGGCACTTTTGGAACCGAAAGTGCCGTAAGAAAACGTGGTGGCAGCAGGAATTTGCCGTATTTAAATGCGAAGCCACGGCAAATTCCGTTACTGGGCACGTATGCATGAACAGTAACGTCATAAGTAGTGGGAATGTATAAAAATTTCCAAATAACATTGACCTGTAGAGAGAAGAAGAGAGAAAAGCAGGTCGGGAGGTATCAGGATGGCAGCAGTAGGAATTATCGGAGCCGGAACCTGGGGCACAGCCCTGGCGGTGCTTCTGAACAATAATGGGCAGGATGTGACAATCTGGTCCGCATTTGATACAGAGATCCAGGAAATGAGCCGCACCAGACGGCACAAAAATCTGCCGGAGGTTGTACTTCCGGATCCGATCCAGATGACAGCTGATCTGCGCACCGCGATGGCGGAGAAGGATATGCTGATTATGGCGGTTCCGTCCGTCTATGTCCGCAGTACGGCGGCGAAGATGAAGGAATACCTGCGTTACGGTCAGATTGTCGTGGATGTGGCGAAGGGAATCGAGGAGCAGAGTCTTATGACGATGTCGCAGGTCATCGAGGAGGAACTTCCGTTGGCGGAGGTAGCCGTCCTTTCCGGACCGAGCCATGCCGAGGAGGTGAGCCGGGGACTTCCGACTACCTGTGTGGCAGCGGCGCACCGCAAAAAGACTGCCGAGTTCATGCAGAGTGTGTTCATGAGTCCGGTGTTCCGCATTTACACCAGCCCGGACATGCTGGGCGTCGAGATTGGTGCGGCTCTTAAAAATGTCATTGCGCTGGCAGCCGGTACAGCGGATGGGCTGGGATGCGGCGATAACACGAAGGCGGCGCTGATCACCCGCGGAATTGCGGAGATTGCCCGTCTGGGTATTGCAATGGGCGGAAAACAGCAGACCTTCTACGGATTATCCGGCATCGGTGATTTGATCGTAACCTGTGCGAGCATGCACAGCCGCAACCGCCGGGCGGGTATCCTGATTGGAAAGGGATACACGATGGATGAGGCGATGAAGGAAGTGCAGATGGTTGTCGAGGGCGTTTATTCTGCGAAAGCCGGTCTTCTGCTGGCACAGAAATACGGCTGCGATATGCCGATCGTTTCCCAGGTCAATCAGGTGCTGTTTGACGGAAAATCTCCGAAAGAGGCGCTGGCGGATCTGATGATGCGCGATCCGCGGATCGAATCGAGCGATCTTCCGTGGGAAGGATAATTCAGGCGGCAGCCGTTTTTCTGAATTTGAGTGATAAAATTCGGAAAAATAGCAATGAGATCTACTATGTTTTTCTGGAAAATGCAGGTGTCTGTGTCAGACGGACAAAACTTGTGAAAAGTGTTTACTATAACCCGTAAGAATATCTAATATAACTACAAGATCTGGAAAAGAGAGAATTTAGCGCAAAAAGTCGAAAATCCGCTAAATTCCCTCTTTTTTAAGTGGTTTTTGTATTGACAATTAGAGGGGTAAAATTTATAATTGCCTCATTCAAATAGTTGCTGTATTCCATTGCAGCATAGAATTGGAGGAGAATATTATGAAAAAAAGAGTAGTTAGTCTTGGACTGGCAGCCATGATGGCGATGTCTATGACCGCTTGCGGTGGCTCTGGAAATGCGAGCACTTCTGAATCAGCGGCAGAAGACGCACAGGGCGCAGAGGGAGCTGACGGCGAAGTATTTAAAATTGGCGGTATCGGACCGATCACCGGTGCGGCTGGCGCTTACGGCGAGGCTGTAAAGAATGGTACTGAGCTGGCAATCAATGAGATCAACGAGGCTGGCGGTATCAATGGTTACCAGGTAGCGTTCAACTTCCAGGATGATGAGAATGATCCGGAGAAGGCGATCAACGCATACAATACCTTAAAAGACTGGAACATGCAGATGCTTCTTGGTACCGTTACTTCCAAGCCGTGTATCGCAGTTGTAGCAGAGACAGCAGCAGATAACCTGTTCCAGCTGACTCCGTCCGGATCTGCTGTTGAGAGTATTTCCGGCGACAACGCATTCCGCGTATGCTATTCTGATCCGGATCAGGGACGTGCATCCGCTCAGTACATCGGCGAGCACAAACTGGCAACCAAGATCGCTATCATCTACGACAGCTCCAGCGAGTACTCCGATGGTATCCGCGAGTCCTTCGTAGCAGAGGCACCGAATCAGGGTCTGGAGGTAGTAGCCAGCGAGGCATTTACATCTGATAACAATACCGATTTCTCCGTACAGCTTGATAAAGCAAAAGAGTCCGGCGCTGATCTGGTATTCCTGCCGATCTACTATCAGGAGGCATCTGTTATCCTGAAACAGGCAAACGATAAAGATTTCCATCCGCAGTTCTTCGGCTGTGATGGTATGGACGGTATCCTGAGCGTTGATGGCTTTGATAAGTCCTTAGCAGAAGGTCTGATGCTTCTGACTCCGTTCTCCGTAGACGAGGAGTCCAGCCAGGACTTCGTAACTGCTTACCGTGATGCTTACGGCATCGACCCGCTTCAGTTCGCAGCAGATGCTTACGACGGCGTATATGCAATTAAGGCAGCTGCAGAGAAGGCAGAGATCACACCGGATATGAGCGCTTCCGATATCTGCGATGCACTGAAAACAGCTATGACTGAGATCCAGATCGATGGTCTGACCGGTACAGAGATGCACTGGACGGCAGAAGGCGAGCCGCAGAAAGCGCCGAAAGCTGTAGAGATCAAAGACGGCAAATATGAGATGATGCAGTAATTAAAAATTTAAAAACTGCAGAACCGTTGCGGCTATATGTATGTAGCTCTGATGGGACTGTTACTGGATGTCCGGCGGCACAGATGGCTGCCGGGCATTTAGTAACAGCTTTCTTTTTAAAACGGTTCACTGCACATGCTTGCCTGCGACGACGACTGGGTGTTTGCTTTCTGCGGACTGCGAGACGGTCATGTTTGTTCTGCTAAATTCGGTCACAGGTAAACATGTGCAGCGAAATGCGTGTACAGGGAAATGCGAAAACGTAGAAACAAAGAGGTAGGTGTATACATATGAGTTTTCTTTCTTATTTAATCAATGGCATCAGTCTGGGAAGTGTCTATGCGATCATTGCACTGGGCTACACCATGGTTTATGGCATCGCGCGTATGCTGAACTTCGCACACGGCGATATCATCATGGTAGGCGGTTTCACAGTGTTTACGATTGTCACAACGATGGGCGGTTCTCCGGTTGTGGGTATTCTGGCTTCGGTGGTTGTGTGTACAGTGCTGGGCGTTACGATCGAGCGAGTTGCATACAGACCGTTGCGTGACGCGTCCCCGCTGGCAGTTCTGATCACCGCGATCGGTGTCAGTTATCTGCTCCAGAACGTGGCGCTTCTGATTTTTGGTTCCAATGCGAGACAGTTTACATCAGTTATTACTGTACCGGCATTAAAGCTGGCTGGCGGCAAGCTTTCGATCTCCAGTGTCACGATCGTGACGATTTTAAGCTGTATCGTGATTATGGCTGCCCTGATGACATTTATCAACAAGACGAAAATGGGGCAGGCGATGCTGGCGGTTTCTGAGGATCGCGGTGCGGCAACCTTGATGGGTATCAATGTAAACCGCACGATCTCCGTAACCTTTGCGATTGGTTCCGCCCTGGCGGCAGTAGCAGGCGTGCTGCTCTGCTCGGCGTACCCGTCCCTGTCTCCGTACACCGGTTCCATGCCGGGTATCAAGGCATTCGTGGCAGCGGTATTTGGCGGTATCGGTTCGATCCCGGGCGCATTTATCGGCGGTATCCTGCTTGGTATCATTGAAAACCTTGCCAAGGCGTATATTTCCTCCCAGCTTTCTGACGCGATCGTATTCTCTGTCCTGATTATCGTGCTTCTGGTCCGCCCGACCGGTATTCTCGGCAAGAAGATGACGGAGAAAGTATAATAGAGAAAATTATACGATGGTTCATGCCGGGGACTTTTGAAACGGAAAGTGCCGTGTGAAAACAAGATGGTGCATGAACTGCAATAAGCAAGAGAAAGTGCAGGTGTTTAAAATGAACGCATATAAAAATAAAATTCGGATTCAGAATGCGATCACATATGCGATTGTAATCGGCTGTTACATTCTGATTCAGATTATGATGGCAGGCGGCCATGTAAACAGTCTTTTAAAGGGTATTCTGGTTCCACTTTGTACCTATACGATTTTGGCGGTTTCCTTAAACCTCACGGTTGGTATCCTCGGCGAGCTGAGTCTGGGTCATGCCGGATTCATGTGTGCGGGTGCGTTTTCAGGTGCATTTTTTAATCATGCCATGAAAAATGTGATCGCAAGCAACCAGGTACGCTTCATTCTGGCGCTTTTTGTCGGTGCGGCGGTAGCGGCGGTATTTGGTATCCTCATCGGTATTCCGGTTCTGCGTCTGAAAGGAGACTATCTGGCGATTGTAACGCTGGCATTCGGTGAGATTGTTAAAAATATTATCAATGTTCTGTACGTCGGCATCGACGGAAACGGCATCCACGTTTCCATGAAAGATGTAGCTTCCTTAAAGCTGGCAGCGGACGGTCAGGTGATCATCAAGGGTGCACAGGGTATCACAGGTACACCGAAGACGGCGACCTTTACGATCGGCATTATACTGGTACTTCTGACCCTGTTTATTGTATTGAATATCATCAATTCCCGGACAGGCCGTGCGATCATGGCGATCCGCGATAACCGTATTGCGGCAGAGTCTGTGGGTATCAATATCACGAAATACAAACTGATGGCATTTACCATCTCTGCTTCCTTAGCCGGTGTGGCAGGCGTTCTGTACGCACACAACCTGGCGACGCTGGCAGCGACCCCGAAAAGCTTCGGTTATAATATGTCCATTATGATCCTTGTATTTGTGGTTCTGGGCGGCATCGGAAATATCCGTGGTTCCATGATCGCGGCGGTTATCTTAACCCTGCTTCCGGAGATGCTTCGAAGCCTCAATAATTACCGTATGCTGATTTACGCGGTCGTCCTGATTGTAATGATGCTTTTGACCTCCAGTCCGAAGGCGATCGAGGTCCGCGGGCGCATCTTTTCATCATTCCGGAAAAAGAAGACAGAAGGGGAGGCGTAAATCATGGCAATGCTGGATGTAAAAAATTTAAGTATTTCTTTTGGCGGTCTGAAAGCGGTCGATGATTTCAGCATCACGATAGAAAAAGGACAGCTCTACGGCCTGATCGGACCGAACGGCGCTGGTAAAACGACTATTTTCAACCTTTTGACGGGCGTGTACAAGCCGGATGGCGGACGGATTCTGCTGGATGGAAAGGACATTACCGGTCACAAGGCAATCCAGATCAATCAGGCAGGCATCGCGAGAACCTTCCAGAATATCCGTCTGTTCAAGGAGCTGAGCGTGCTTGACAATGTAAAGGTTGGTCTTCACAACCATCATAAATATTCTACGCTGAGCGGCATTCTGCGTCTTCCGTCCTATTACAAGGTTGAGAAAGAGATGGATGAGCGCGCGATGGAGCTTTTGAAGGTGTTTGACCTCGACAAAGAGTTTGATTATAAGGCATCGAACCTCCCATACGGCAAGCAGAGAAAGCTGGAGATCGCCAGAGCGCTGGCGACCGAGCCGAAGCTTCTGCTTCTTGACGAGCCGGCAGCCGGCATGAACCCGAATGAGACGGCAGAGCTGATGAAGACGATCCGTTTCGTGCGCGATCATTTTGATATGACCGTACTTCTCATTGAGCATGATATGAAGCTGGTCTCCGGTATCTGCGAGCGCCTGACGGTCTTAAACTTCGGTCATATGCTGGCAGAGGGACCGACCAGTGAGGTACTCAGCAATCCAGAAGTTATCAAAGCATATCTGGGAGAATAGGGGGAAGTTTCGTATGTCAATGCTGGAAGTAAAAGATTTACAGGTATATTATGGTGTGATACAGGCACTCAAGGGAATTTCCTTTGAGGTAGAACAGGGCGATGTGGTAGCGCTGATCGGTGCCAACGGAGCCGGAAAGACGACGACGCTTCACACGATCACGGGTCTGCTGCCGTCCAAGGCAGGCAATATCACATTTGAGGGAACGGATATTACCCATGTACCGGGCTATAAGCTGGTATCAATGGGAATCGCCCACGTGCCGGAGGGGCGCCGTGTGTTCGCTTCCCTGACGGTTCTCCAGAACCTGAAAATGGGTGCGTATACGAGAAATGACAAGAAGGAAATTGAAGATACGATCGAAATGATTTACAAGCGTTTCCCGCGTCTGAAAGAGCGCAAGAACCAGCTTGCCGGAACTTTGTCCGGCGGCGAGCAGCAGATGCTTGCGATGGGACGCGCCCTCATGAGCCACCCGCGCCTGATCGTTCTCGACGAGCCGTCGATGGGTCTGTCCCCACTCTATGTTAATGAGATTTTCGATATTATCCAGGAAATCAACAAGGACGGAGTGACCGTTCTTCTGGTCGAGCAGAATGCGAAAAAAGCGCTCTCCATTTCCAATAAAGCATATGTGCTTGAGACGGGCAATATCGTTCTGAGCGGTGATGCGAAAGAACTGATGAATAATGAGAGAGTGAAGAAGGCTTATCTGAGCGAATAAAAATGTTCTGTGAGCCGGAGCTTTCCAAATGGGAATATTCATAACCCCCTTATGGTCTGAATACATTGTATCAGCAGACCAAGGGGGTATTTTTATGGATCATTTTAATGTATACAGCGATATCCAGGCGCGAACCGGCGGCGAGATCTATATTGGGGTGGTTGGTCCGGTTCGGACAGGGAAATCGACCTTTATTAAGCGCTTTATGGAACTTCTCGTCCTTCCGGGGCTGGAAGATGTCCATGCCCGCGAGCGCGCCCGGGATGAACTTCCCCAGTCTTCGGCGGGGAAAACGATCATGACAACGGAACCGAAATTTATCCCTAAAGAGGCGGCAAAGCTCTCGCTTGGGGACGGTGTGGAGGTGCGGGTTCGCCTGATCGACTGCGTCGGTTTCATGGTGGAGGGCGCTGCCGGTCATATTGAAAACGAGAAAGAACGCATGGTGCGGACGCCGTGGTATGAGGAGGAGATCCCATTTACAGCGGCAGCCGAGCTGGGAACGCGCAAGGTCATCACGGATCATTCGACGATCGGGCTTGTGGTTACGGCGGACGGCAGTTTCGGGGAGTTGAAACGGGAGAATTATGTTCCGGCGGAAGAGAAGACCGTGCAGGAACTGAAAAAACTGGGAAAGCCGTTTCTGGTGCTTTTAAACTCGCAGAAACCATATTCGGAGGAGACGCGGGCGCTGGCAGCCCGAATGACCGAAAAATATGAGGTGCAGGTGCTCCCAGTCAACTGTGAGCAGCTGCGCGCCGAGGATATCCGGGAGATTCTGGGGCAGGTGCTTCTGGAATTCCCGGTCACGGAGATCGATTTTTCGATTCCGAAATGGCTGGAGATTCTGCCAAACAGCCATTGGCTTAAATCGGAGGTCATACAGGCAGTCCGGGGGATGATGGATCGGACGGTACATATGCGCGATGTGGCGTTGGCGCTGCCGGAGGAAACCGGGGAAGCGATCCGCCGGATCCGGATTGTATCAATGAAAATGGATGATGGCAGCGTTCAGGCGGTGGTCGAGCTGGACGACGGGCATTATTATCAGATCCTCAGCGAGTATGTGGGAATGCCGATCGAGGGCGAGTACCAGCTGATGCAGACCTTGAAGCGGTTGGCGTCGATGCAGAGCGAGTATGAAAAGGCATCCGTGGCACTCACGCAGGCGCGCAAGAAGGGCTATGGGGTTGTCACGCCGGAACGCGGGGAGATCGTTCTCGATGAGCCGCAGGTGGTGCGCCACGGCAATAAATATGGAGTCAAAATGAAAGCACAGGCGCCGTCCATCAATCTTATCAAGGCGCAGATTGAGACTGAGATCGCGCCGATTGTGGGAAATGAACAGCAGGCAGAGGATTTGATCCGATACATCCGGGAGAATGCTGGAAAAGGTGAGGAAGGCATCTGGGAAACCAATATTTTTGGAAAATCAATCGCCCAGATCGTCGATGACGGGATTCAGGCGAAGATCTCCCAGCTCACTGAGGACTGCCAGGTGAAGCTGCAGGATACGCTGCAGAAAATCATCAATGACAGCAATGGGGGGATGATCTGTATTATTATATAATAGAATGGGTCTGGCTCTTGTTGGGAAAATGGTGCGTTGTCTGGAATGGGAATGTGGGACAAATAAGGTGATTTTATGAAAATCTTATCGAAACTTTATCGGGGAAATTGCAAAATTGTCAGAAATCAGTTATAATGAAGCTAATAGCAAAAACACTTTCCGCAAGGGGTATGCGGAAACACAAACGACAGAACAGGGGGCTGATTTTATGAGGCTTACATTTATCGGTGCGGATCATGAGGTTACAGGCAGCTGTCATTTTCTGGAGGCATGCGGGCTGAATATTCTGATTGACTGCGGTATGGAACAGGGGATCAACAAGTATGAAAATGCAGAACTTCCGATTCCGTATTCGGATGTGGACTATGTGTTGGTGACGCACGCCCATATCGATCATGTGGGATTGCTTCCGCTTATCTATGCGAGGGGATTCCGCGGACAGATTATGGCGACGCGCGCGACCTGCGATCTGTGTGATATCATGCTGAAAGATTGCGCCCATATCCAGGAGTCAGAAGCGGAGTGGAAAAACCGGAAAGCCATGCGTGCCGGAAAACCGGAGGTGACACCGATTTACACGATGAACGATGCAGAAGGGGTACTGCATCACTTTGTCCCCTGCAATTACAATGAGATTATCCGTCTGAATGACAATCTGGAGATTCGGTTTGTCGATGTGGGACATCTGCTTGGTTCGGCTTCGATCGAGATCTGGATGAAGGAAGACGATTGTTCCAAGAAGATTGTATTTTCAGGTGATATCGGTAACAAAAACAAGCCGCTTATCCGCAGCCCGCAGTACATCCGTCAGGCGGATTATGTTGTCATGGAGAGCACTTACGGCGGTCGGTTCCACAAGAATACAGGCGATCACGTGGAAGAATTTGCCCGCGTGATTCAGGAGACGCTGGATAAGGGCGGTAATGTCGTGATCCCGGCATTTGCGGTCGGCAGAACGCAGGAAGTGTTGAATTACATCCGTATTATCAAGGAGAAGAACCTTGTAACCGGGCACGGCGTATTTCCGGTTTACTTAGACAGCCCGATGGCGGTGGAAGCGACCGGCGTGTTCAAGGACAATATGATGGATTGCTACAATGAGGAGACGAAGGAGCTGGTAAAAAAGGGCATCAATCCGATTTCTTTCCCGGGTCTGCATCTCTCGATCACCAGCAGCGATTCCGTTGCAATCAACTTCAACGAGGAACCGAAGGTTATCATCTCGGCAGCCGGCATGTGTGATGCGGGCCGTATCCGCCATCATCTGAAACACAACCTCTGGAGACCGGAGTGTACGATTTTGTTTGCTGGCTATCAGGCAGTCGGCACACTGGGACGCAGCATTACTGAGGGACGCGAGGAAGTGAAGCTGTTCGGTGAGTCGATCGAGGTCAAAGCACGGATCGAGAAGATCGAGGGCATCAGCGGTCATGCGGACGAGACCGGGCTTTTGGAGTGGGTTGGCAGTTTTATGGAAAAACCGTCCCAGGTCTTCGTGGTACACGGCGATGACACAGTGTGCGATGCATTTGCAGAGACGGTCAAGGAGACTTACGGCATCAATGCGATGGCTCCGTTCTCCGGCAGTTCCTACGACCTGAAAGAGGGATGCTTCGTGACTGTTACGAAGGGTATTCCGATTCAGAAACCGGCAGTGAACGAAGCAACGAAGAAAGCGGCTGGTGTATTTGCCCGCCTGCTGGCAGCCTGCGACCGCCTGCGCCGTGTTGTTATGCATAACGAGGGCGGGGCGAACAAAGATTTAGCACGTTTTGCCGACCAGATCAACTCGCTCTGCGATAAGTGGGACCGCTAAGCTTCAATAATAGACATAAAGGAGATTTCTGACTTGAAAGTAACTATATACACAGACGGCGCCGCCCGCGGCAATCCAGATGGTCCGGGCGGATTTGGAACCGTCATTCACTATGTAGATCCGGCAGGAAAACTGCACACGAAAGAGATTTCCGGCGGCTACAAACGAACTACGAACAACCGTATGGAGCTGATGGCAGCCATCGCCGGTCTCGAGGCGCTCAACCGTCCCTGCGAGATCGAACTCTATTCAGATTCCCAGTATCTCGTCAACGCTTTTAACCAGCACTGGATCGAGGGTTGGATCAAAAAGGGCTGGAAACGCGGCAAAAATGAGGAGGTTAAGAATGTAGATCTATGGAAGCGCCTGCTCGCTGCCAAGGAACCCCATCAGATTTCGTTTTTCTGGGTGAAGGGGCATAATGGGCATCCGGAGAATGAGAGATGTGACTTTTTGGCTACTTCGGCGGCGGATGGGGACGAGCTGATGGTGGATCCGGGGGTATAGCTCGTTACTGCTCACACATGTGTGCCCAGTAACAGGATTTTGCCGATGCTTCGCATTCCAAATCGGCAAAATCTGCATCCGGAACTGTATTGTACGGAATTTTCAGTTCAGAAAATTCCTACCTGTGAGTAGTTGCTATAACAACCCTTACGATATGTTTACATCTTTCGATCATCTATTTTCAAACCGTCTTAAATGTGCTATTTTAAAATTATCAAGTGAACAGGAATAGCAAAGGCGGTTGAGAGTAATTTGAAAAATAAAGGAATGATCGCTGCCCTCGGTCTGATTCTGGTGCTGGGGATCGTGACGACGGCGGCAACGCGGCGTTATATCCGGGAGCAGGCGGGAAGTGAGAGAAGCCTGACGGTCGGACCGGAGGCGATGTATGAGGCGGAACCATTTGCGGCGGAAGCAGCGGAAAATGGTCTGGCGGAGGATGCGCCGGAGCCATCTTCTAAAAAAATGGCGCATGCGGAAAGCGTGGGGACAGAAGATAGAGCCTGTATGCAGGCGGAAGGAGATGTTTCTGTCCAGTCTTTAGGTGAACAAAAGGAAAAACGTGCAGATAATCGGGCGGCTGCTAAGGCGGCAGAGAAGCAGAGCGCGGGCGATGAGTCGGATCATTCTGTGAATACAGGGGCGGTTGTGTCCCCGGTTGAAAATGGAATTGTATCTCCTGCGCGAGGCGCGTCCTCTGGGACAGGTGCAGGCTCGGACCGGACAGCGGAAGATTACCGGAACCGGCTGGGCGAGATCGAGAATACGATTCAAAACCTGGAAAATTCGGGAAGTGCGAATACGACCGACGCGATGCGGGAGGCGGTCGCGTATGAGTACCGGCTCTGGGATGCCGAATTAAATCAGATTTATCAGGCAATCATGGCGGTGCTTCCAGACGAGGAGACAGACACGCTGCGTGGTCTGGAACGCAGATGGATCCGGGAACGTGATACGGCGGCGAAACAGGCGGCGGAGCGCTACAAGGGCGGCACGATGGAAAATGTCGAGTACACGGCGTCGCTGGCAAATTCGACGCGGGATCGGGCGTATGAGCTTTTGGATTTGTATGAATCGTATCTTCCGGCAGAGTAGTGAAAAAATTAGAAAATGGGACTTTTGCGGCATATAGAATTGCGGTAAGGGTCCCATTTTTGCACACTTTTTGTACACTTTTTGTACCGATAAACCTCTTGCGAAATGTAAATTCCTATGATAGGATATAAAGAATGAGGAAAATTTTACTTAAATAGAAGTAACTATAGGAGGAAGCAACGTGAAAAAATACGGTGTGAACGAACTTAGAAAGATGTTCTTAGACTTTTTTGAGAGCAAGGGACATCTGGCAATGAAGAGTTTCTCTCTGGTTCCGCATAATGATAACAGCCTTCTGCTTATCAACTCTGGTATGGCTCCGTTAAAGCCATATTTTACGGGTCAGGAGATTCCGCCGAGAACAAGAGTATGTACCTGTCAGAAATGTATTCGTACCGGCGATATCGAGAATATCGGTAAGACTGCCCGTCATGGTACCTTTTTTGAGATGCTTGGCAACTTCTCCTTCGGTGATTATTTCAAAGAGGAAGCGATTCACTGGTCCTGGGAATTTTTAACCGAGGTTGTCGGACTTGATCCGGATCGCCTCTATCCGTCTGTGTTCGAGAGCGATGACGAGGCATTTGATATCTGGAACAAAGAGATGGGTATTCCGGCAGAGCGTATTTTCCGCTTTGGCAGAGAGGATAACTTCTGGGAGCATGGCGCTGGTCCGTGCGGTCCGTGTTCTGAGATTTACTATGACCGCGGTGAGAAATACGGCTGCGGCAAACCGGGATGTACGGTAGGCTGCGAGTGTGACCGTTACATGGAGGTATGGAACAATGTATTCTCCCAGTTTAACAACGACGGTCACGGCAACTACACCGAGCTGGAGCACAAGAACATTGATACCGGAATGGGTCTGGAGCGTCTGGCAGTGATCGTACAGGATGTAGATTCCCTGTTTACGGTTGATACCAACAAAGCTCTGTTAGACCGTGTCTGCGAGCTGGCACATACCGAATATCAGAAAGATCATGAGACCGATATTTCTCTGCGTATTGTAGCGGATCATATCAAGTCCTGCACCTTCATGATTTCCGATGGTATTATGCCATCCAACGAGGGACGCGGATATGTTCTGCGCCGCCTTCTGCGCCGTGCAGCACGCCATGGCAAAAAACTTGGCATCGAGGGTGAGTTCTTAGCAGCTCTGTCCCGCACCGTTATCGACCTTTCCAAGGATGGTTATCCGGAACTGGAAGAGAAGAGCGCGATGATTTTCAAGGTTCTTTCTGAGGAAGAGGATAAGTTCAACAGGACCATTGATCAGGGTCTTGCGATCCTTGCTGATATGGAAGAAGATATGAACAAGAAGGGCGAGAAAGTGCTGTCCGGCGACAACGCATTCAAGCTTTACGATACGTATGGATTCCCGATCGACTTAACCCGTGAGATTCTCGAGGAGAAGAACCTCGGTATCGATGAGGACGGCTTCAACGCAGCGATGAAACGCCAGAAAGAGCAGGCGAGAGCGGCGAGAAAGACGACTAACTATATGGGCGCGGATGTTACGGTATACCAGTCCATCGATCCGGCTATTACAACTGAGTTTATCGGCTATGATCGTCTGACAGCGGAATCCGAGATTTCCGTTCTGACGACTGAGGATGAGATTGTAGAGGCACTGACTGACGGTCAGACTGGTACAATTATCACCAAGGAAACCCCGTTCTACGGAACCATGGGTGGTCAGGAGGGTGACTTCGGTCAGATTACCGCTCCGGACGGCTCTGTGTTTGAAGTAAAGGATACCATTCATTTACAGGGTGGCAAGATCGGTCATGTCGGTGTTGTAGTAAAGGGTATGTTCGAGGTGGGAGAAAAAGTAACCATGTCGGTTGACAAGGAAAACCGTGAACTGACTTCCCGCAACCATTCCGCAACCCATCTGCTTCATAAAGCGCTGCGTACCGTACTTGGTAGCCATGTAGAGCAGGCTGGTTCCCTGGTAACCCGTGACCGTCTGCGTTTCGACTTTACTCATTTCTCTGCGATGACTCCAGAGGAGATAGAGAAGGTTGAAAAGATTGTAAATGATGAGATTGCAGCATCCCTGCCGGTTGTAACCGATGTTATGTCCTTGGATGAGGCAAAGAAGACGGGCGCGATGGCACTGTTTGGCGAGAAGTACGGCGAGAAAGTCCGTGTTGTCAAGATGGGGGATTTCTCCACCGAGCTTTGCGGCGGTACGCACGTATCCAACACAGGCACAATTGCATCCTTCAAGATTCTCTCTGAGGCTGGTATTGCAGCAGGCGTCCGCCGTATCGAGGCGCTGACCTCCACCGGTTTGATGAACCACTACAAAGAGGTAGAGAATGAGCTGCATGAGGCGGCGAAACTGGCAAAGACCACTCCGGCGGCACTGAGCAGCAAGATTGAGTCCATGTTAGAGGAGATCAAGACTCTGCACGCAGAGAATGAGAAGTTAAAAAGTAAGCTGGCGAACGACTCTCTGGGCGATGTTATGAACCAGGTACAGGATGTAAACGGCGTGAAGCTGCTGGCAGTTGAGGTTAAGGATGTAGACATGAACGGTCTGCGTAATCTGGGCGATCAGCTGAAAGAGAAGCTGGGCGACGGCGTTGTCCTGATTGCATCTACTCTGGATGGCAAGGTAAGCCTGATGGCTTCTGTAACTGACGGTGCGATGAAGAAGGGTGCACATGCTGGAAACTTAATCAAAGCAATCGCAGGTCTTGTCGGCGGCGGCGGTGGTGGCCGTCCGAACATGGCACAGGCTGGCGGAAAGAATCCGTCTGGTATTGCAGCAGCCCTTGAAAAAGCGGCAGAAGTAGTAGCAGAGCAAGTAAAATAAAAAAATCATAAAAAAATGTAAAATGTTGTTGACGTATCATTTTTTTATGATATAATCTTTTTAGTGCTAAAAAAATACCCATACAGTTGTATTAATATGCACTTATTACACAACTGGAGGGAGGTTAGGTGTGAGCTATGTCAAATGTAATCGTTAAAGATAACGAGAGTCTGGACAGCGCTTTACGCAGATTCAAAAGAAACTGTGCTAAGGCTGGTATCCAGCAGGAGATTCGGAAAAGAGAGCATTACGAGAAACCGAGCGTTCGTCGTAAAAAGAAATCCGAAGCTGCTAGAAAACGCAAATACAATTAAGTAACGCAAAAGTCCTGGTTTTCATATGAACCAGGACTTTTTTGTGCAATAGGAGAAAAAGAAGAAATGCGATGTGGCGGATGATGGAGTGAGGGGCATGAGAGAGAAGCAGGAAAATGAGAGACGGGGAAAGGGATTGAAACAATATATTGCGGATCGGCGCCTGGCAGCAGTCAGCCTTGTGCTGGGTGTTTTGATGGGGCTGATGATTCTTCTGGGAATCCGTTACAGCCGCAATGAGCTGATTTACCGGACGGCGGGTCAGTTTTTGGGACAGTTGGCGGGCTGGGTGGTGTGTATGACGGTGATGGTCTGGGCGATTTGTGTGGGACTGGATGCTTTGGGGCGTGGCTGGTCTGAGATACGGGATTTTCAGTTCAGAGAATTCCTGCCTGTGAACAGTTACCAGAAACGGACGCAAGCACGGAGGAAGAAAGAATGTGAAGACCAGGGAAGCAGCCGCGATGTGGAAAGCCAGGGATGGGAATCGAAACAGCGCGCAGCGAAAAATTTGGATTTGGGGACATGGCTGAAATGGATGTTTCTCTCCTGGTGCGTCTATCTTCCGGTTTTTCTGGCGGTTTATCCGGGCATTTATTCTTACGATGCGTCCGCGCAGCTCCTTCAGTTTTATGGAAAACTGCCGCTGACAACCCACCATCCATTAATTCACACGCTATATCTGGGACTCTGCATGAAGATTGCGGGGCGTCTGTTCCATACCTATCAGGCAGGGATGGCGCTGTATGCGCTGTCGCAGTCGTTTTTTATGAGTGCGGTATTTTCCCTGTGTCTGTGCCGGATGAAAGCGCGGCGGGCACCGCGATGGCTCTGCGTTGCTTCGTGGGCGTTCTGGATCCTGAATCCGTATCTGACGGTCTTTTCCTTTGTCACGACGAAGGATGTGCTCTTTGGTGCATTTTTCCTGCTGGCATTTGATACGGCATGTTGTCTGGCGGAGGATCCGGAGCATTTTTGGCGGGGGATGTGCCAGAAGAAAGAGGATCTGGATAAAGAAAGAGAGCTGGATAAAGAGAAAAATCCGAACGGAACAGGTTCTCGGAAAGAAGTGGGAAAGACGGGTGATTGGCTGCTCTTTTTTGTGAGTGTGTTTTTCATGTGCCTGTTCCGGAATCAGGGAATCTATGTGTTCCTGTTTTTTGTTTTGGCAGTCTGCCTGTTTTTACGAAAAAAAGTGTATCGCAGAAACTGGTTTATCGGGGCATCTCTGCTGGTGGCAGCCTTATGGTATGTTTTATCCGGTCCGATTCCAACGGCGTTCGGCGTGGGAAAGGGCGATGCGAGGGAGATGCTGTGCGTGCCAATGCAGCAGCTGGCGCGCATATATCATGAAGTCCCGGAGAAATTGGCACCGGAGGAAAAGAAATATATCGAGACGCTGATTGATCCGCAGGCGCTCAGTGAGTATGTTCGTGTCAATGCGGATCCGGTGAAAAGTGGGTTCCATACGGAAGTGATGCAGGCAGATATGGGACGTTTCGTGCGGACCTGGGCGGAAATCGGGAAGCGCCATCCGGATATCTATCTGGATTCATTTCTGATGGGAAACTGGGGGTACTGGTATATAGGAGACAATCAGTACTGGATCAGCTATATTTTATACGACGGGGCGTACCTGGAAGAGGATTTAAATATCCTGCATATCACGCGGAACAGCCATTTTCAGGCGCTTTCGGACTGGCTGAGGGAGGCAACGCTGACACCGGCATTCCAGTCGGTTCCGATGCTGTCGGTGCTTCTAAACCAGGCATTTCCGTTCTGGCTGATGCTGTTTGCGGCAGGATTTGCAGTCTGGAAGTGCCGGGCGTATGAGATCCTTCCGATGATGCTTCTGCTCGGCTGCTGGGGAACGCTTCTGCTGGGACCGGTGGTTTCCCTGCGGTATGCATTGCCGTTGATTTACTGTGTGCCGCGGCTGCTGGAAATGATAGTGGGTTTGACGGGAAAACGGTAAACGGCATAGTTTCTGCTTTCCTACATATATTAGATAATAACAATGAAATAGGCGGTAGGCGCTTGTTTGGCAGACAGAAAAAAGCGATCGTTTCGGCGCTCCATCTGCCGGAGGACGTCGTTCTCGGAGAGATGCTTCTGTATTTTACCGGCAGTCGGGCGGCTGTGGTGGAAAATTACAGGAGCATTCTCTTTTTTTCCGACGAAATGCTGCGGCTGACGGGAAAGAACACCCGGCTTACTATCAAGGGGAAGGGGCTTTCGATTGAGTATTATGACCGCGATAATCTGCGGGTCACGGGGCAGATTGTGTCTGTCGAATTTGGGGTGCTGTGAGGAATGAGTATGGCGAAGGTAAGACACCTTCTACATGGGATAGTGCGGCTTAACATGCGCGGCACCTCCCCGGAGAGATTCCTGAATCTCTGTACACTGGCAGGTTTAAATGTCTGGCAGGTAAAAAAAGAGCAGGAAAATCTGCTGTTTTATATGGAAATCCGCGATTTTAAGCGGTGTGCGCCACTGGCAAGAAAAGCGGGAGTCCGTCTGCATATCGTTGAAAAGTGTGGGCTGCCGGTGTTTCTCTGGCGGAACCGGAAACGGAAAGGGTGGGCGGTCAGCTTCGTCCTTTTTTTTCTGTTATTATTGTTTCTGGCACAATTTGTCTGGGAGATCGACTGGAGCGGAAACCGGCGTTATACCGAAAGTGAGCTGAATCATTACCTCCAGACACTGCAGATTGAAGAGGGAATTCCCAAGAAGCGGATTTCCTGTGCGAGGCTGGAGGAAGAACTGCGGGAGTCATTTGAAGATATCACCTGGGTGTCGGTGCGCCTGCATGGGACGCGCCTTTTCATCCGCCTGCGGGAGAGCGAGGTTCCGGTCCGTCAGGAAGTGGAGTCCGGCGAGACGTGCGATCTGGCGGCGGTATCAGACGCGCGGATCACGTCGGTAGTCGTCCGGAGCGGAATCCCACTTGTGCAGGCGGGAGATACGGTGGAAAAGGGGCAGCTTCTGGTGTCGGGAACGGTGCCGATCACAGATGATGGAGGCGAAGAAATTTCCTCTTACCGGGTGCGGGCGGATGCGGATATATATGGGATCCGGGAGCGGGTCGGGAGAAAGGAGCTTCCGCTCTGGAGGGAAATGCGGACGGAAACGGGAAAGAAACGATACGGAATTGCTTTGGAAGCAGGAACACACACATTTTACTGGAAAATTCCAGAATTTTATGATATGATAGAACATACATTCGATATGGCGGAGCAGTGGGGCTTTTTCAGACGAAGCAGGCGGATGAAACCTGCCTGGACGATCCGGACGGAGTACCGGAAATTGCGGCTCCCGCTTGATTTTTATCTGCCGCTTTCTGTCGGGTGGAGTGAGTACCGGGAGACGTCTGTCTGTGAAAAAAGGTATACAGAACCAGAGCTTGCGGCGCTGTCAGCGGCATTTCAAAAGGAGACGGAAGAAAAATTGATCGAAAAAGGTGTACATATTATGGCAAGTGATGGTAGAATACTAATAAATGGCGGAGTCTGCCATTTTGAGGTACGGCTTCAGACGGAGGAGCCGATTCAAGTTGTGACACAAGGAGAACAGCAAAGGAATGAGCATAATAGAGACAATGATTGATATTCCGATGGAACATGAGCGGAATGTATGCGGACAGTTTGACGCGTATCTGAAAAAGATTGAGCGGACGCTGCACGTGACGATGATCACACGCGACGGCGCGCTGAAAATCATCGGTCCGGAGCAGACGATCCGGCAGGCGAAGAGTGTGTTCAACAATCTGTTAGAGCTTTCCAAGCGCGGCAATACCATTACCGAGCAGAATGTTGATTACGCCCTGTCGCTGTCCTTCACGGAGAAGGACGAACAGATTCTCGAGATCGATAAGGATATCATCTGCCGGACGATCACGGGCAAGCCGGTCAAACCGAAAACGATGGGACAGAAACAGTACGTGGATCTGATCCGCAAGAAGATGATTGTATTTGGCATCGGTCCGGCGGGTACCGGAAAAACGTATCTGGCGATGTCGATGGCGATACAGGCATTTAAGAGTGGCGAGGTAAGCCGGATCATCCTGACGCGTCCGGCGATCGAGGCGGGGGAAAAACTGGGTTTTCTGCCGGGCGATCTGCAGAGCAAGATCGATCCGTACCTGCGTCCGCTTTACGATGCGCTGTATCAGATTATGGGGGCAGAAAGTTACCTGCACAATTCTGAGAAGGGCTTGATTGAGGTGGCGCCGCTTGCGTACATGCGTGGTCGTACCCTGGATAATGCGTTCATCATTCTCGATGAGGCGCAGAATACGACCCCGGCACAGATGAAGATGTTCCTGACACGTATCGGCTTTGGTTCCAAGGTGATCGTGACGGGCGACCAGTCGCAAAAGGATCTGCCTGCCGGAGCTGCGTCCGGACTGGATACGGCGATTCATGTACTCAAGAAAATTGACGATATTGGTTTCTGCTATCTGACCAGCAGCGATGTAGTCCGCCATCCGCTGGTACAGAAGATCGTAGAGGCATACGATGCGTATGAGAAAAAAGATGCGGATGCGTCCCGCGGTTTCCGGAGAAATAGTTCCGGGACGCGTGACCGGAAAGATGGAGGAAGAAAGAACAGATGACAATCCAGATCGAATATGAAGCAGAGCGGGAGTGGGAGATAGATTACCGTCCGATCATCGAGGAGATCGTGGTTGCGGCACTCGATTATGAAAAATGCCCGTATGAGGCAGAGGTCAATGTAGTCCTGACAAATGATGAGGAGATTCATCGTATTAATAAGGAATTCCGAGGAATCGATCGGGCAACCGACGTCCTCTCTTTTCCGATGGGTGATTACGATGTGCCGTCCGATTTTGAACGGTTGGAAGAGCAGTCAGAGGACTATTTTAACCCGGAAACGGGCGAACTTCTTCTGGGCGATATCGTGATCTCGATCGATAAGGTAGACGAGCAGGCGGAGAAATACGGTCATTCTAAGGAGCGCGAACTGGCGTTCCTGGTGGCACACAGTATGCTGCACCTGTGCGGTTACGATCATATGGAAGATGACGAACGCCTTGTGATGGAGAAAAAACAGGAGGAAATCCTGGCTGGCAAAGGGTATACGCGCTAAAAGCAGGGAAAAGAACCGGAGGGAAAGGGGAGAGCTCATTCGGGAAATAAGGCATATGGGGATGTGATGGGGGAAGTACAGAATGAAAAAAAACAGTTGGAAAATAAGGGCACTGGCACTGACTCTGCTGGCAGTCTGCTGGCTGTCAGGCTGTTCGGCTCACAAAAAAATATCGGTAACGGCAGCAGAGACACAGGAGGAGACACGTGAGCTGTCCTTAAATACAGAGACGGAGGCCGAAACGCAGCCGGAAGCAGAGCCGGAGGAACGCTGCGAAAAAGACGGGAAGATACAGAGTTATCTGACCGGGGAATGGACGGATGTCGCAAAGGCGAACCGCCGTCCGCTCGCAATCATGATGAGCAATGACAAGGCGGCGCTTCCGCAGTATGGCATCAACCATGCCGGAGTGGTCTATGAGGCACCGGTAGAAGGCAGCATGAACCGCTATATGGCACTGATAGAGGACTATGACGATCTGGACCGGATCGGTTCCGTCCGGAGCTGCCGCCCATACTATACTTTTTTTGCAAGGGAATTTGAGGCGGTCTATGCACATTATGGGCAGAATACGTTTGCACTTCCGTATCTGGAGCAGATGGAACATTTAGATGGAATCAAAGGCAATGGGGCATCTGCGTATTTCCGGACCAAGGATCGGAAGACCCCGCACAATGCCTACGCGTCGGGACCAAAGCTGCGCCAGGCGATCGAGGCGAGCGGTTATGCGGATGTGTACCCGGAGAGCTATGAGGGGCATTATACTTTTGCGCCGGAGAGTGCGCCGGTGTGCTTTGAGGATGGTATCGCAGCGGCCAAAGTAGTGCCAGGTTATCAGTTAAGCAATCCCTGGTTTGAGTATCACCCGGAGGACGGGCTGTACTACCGGTATCAGTATGGCGGTCCGCATATGGGAGATGAAGGACAGATAGCGGTTAAAAATATTATTTTCCAATACTGTTTGTGGAAATATTATAAACCGACGGAATATCTGGATATTGATGTCCATACACCGGCGACGGGGTATTATTTTACAAATGGACACGGCATTCTGATTCGTTGGGAAAAAGACGGCGCTTACGGCGTCACAAAGTATTACGATATGGACGGTCAGGAAATCAAGCTGAATCCGGGCAAGACCTGGGTCTGCATCCTTCCGAATGACCGTATGGATAAGGCGGAATTCTATGGAGAACAGACGGAGTAGAAGAAAACCCGGAATGCGGGAAGAGACAGAAAGAGAGATAATCAGCCGGCAGCGCACGGCAGGACGTAGAGAAGAAGCGGCCGGAGGCAGCCGGGAAAGTGCGGGCAGAAGCCGTAACCGGTCAGGAAGCAGCCGGAAGCCGGAAGCGGTTCCGGTGAGAAAAGAAAATTTTGTCATTCAGGGTACGATCCTGGCAGCTGCCGGTATCATTGTGCGTCTGATCGGTATTCTGTACCGCGTCCCGATGACGAATATCATCGGCGATGAGGGCATGGGATATTATTCGACGGCATTCAACGTATATAATATCATGCTGATCCTTTCATCGTACAGTCTGCCTCTGGCGGTGTCGAAGATGGTAGCGGCCCGCCTTGCGAAAGGGCAGTACCGCAATATGAACCGTGTTCTGCGGGCGGCGCTTGTCTATGCGACGGTCGTAGGTGGTCTGGCATGCTTTATTACCTGGAATTTTGCAGGCTTTTTTGCAACGACCTTGTTTAATACGCCGTTCTGCGTGTATGCACTCCGCACACTTGCGCCAACGATCTGGATCATGGCGTATCTGGGCGTGCTGCGCGGTTATTTCCAGGGACATGGAACGATGATTCCGACGGCGATCTCCCAGATCCTGGAGCAGGTGATCAACGCGATTATCAGTGTGGTGGCCGCCAGCGTCCTTTTCAAGGTGGGACTGGATACAGCGAAAGTATATGGAAAAGATGGATATGCACAGGCATTTGGCGCGGCAGGCGGTACGATCGGCACAGGAAGCGGCGCGTTTGCAGCCCTGTTATTTGTGCTGGTATTGTTTTTACTCTACCGTCCGACGGCAAAACGGCGGATTGCCAAGGATCGGAGCGGTAGTGTGGATTCCTACCGTCAGATTTCGAGAATCTTCTTCTTTACCGTTATTCCGGTTATCGTAAGCTCGGGTGTTTACAATATTAACTCGGTTATTGACAACGGTATCATGGCGCACGGCATGGAGTCGCTGGGACGCGGCAAAGAGTTTTTAGCCCTCTGGGGTATCTACAACAACAAATATATGCTGCTGGTACATGTCCCGCTTGCGATGGCGAACTCACTGTCCTCGTCGCTGATTCCTTCGCTGTCCGGTGCAATAGCGCGTAAGGACCGAAAGGCGGCGATTGAGAAGACAGCCCTTGCGATCCGGTTTGCTATGCTGATTGCGATTCCGTCGGCGGTGGGGCTGACGGTACTTTCAGCGCCGGTCAATAACCTGTTATTCCGGGGCGGCAACAATGCGGAAGCGATCCGTATGATGATGATTGGCGCTTCAGCCGTTATCTTCCTGTCGCTTTCGACGGTTACCAATGCAATCTTACAGGGACTTAACCGGATGAATGTTCCGGTGCGGAACGCCCTGATTTCGTTGGCATTACACGTGATTGCGCTGTATATTATGCTGATGATCTTCAATATGGGTATCTACAGTATGGTATTTGCAAGTATTTTATTTGCGCTCTTTATGTGCATTTTAAATGCGATCGCGATCCGCAACACACTCGGTTACCGCCAGGAGATGGTCAAGACTTTCCTGCTGCCGGCGATCAGTGCAGCATTTATGGGCGCGGCGGCATATGGCGTGTACCGTGGGGTTACGCTGGTGATCCACAGCAATGTGCTGGGAACGCTGTTGGCGGTGCTTGTAGCGGTCGCGGTATATGGCGTGCTTCTTATCAAGCTGCACTGTATCGAGGAAGATGAGATGTATTCGATGCCGATGGGACGGAAACTCACACGCATCTGCCGGAAGCTGCATCTGATGTAGGGTTAGAAATTTAGCTATGATTAAAATTTAGAAAAAAGTGAATAATAAGGATACACAACAGGAGGTATCCTTATTATGAGAAAATATCAGGGAATACTGTTTGCGGCGCTTTTTTGTTTTGCAATGCTTCTGCTTCTGGCGGCAGGGCTCTGGTGGTACCGTCCACGACGGGCCGAACCGGTACCGGGGCGCGTGTATGAGTCAGAGCGGATGCCGGAGAACAATGCGGTTCTGAACCCGGAACCGGAAGTGGCGGAGAAACAATCCGGCTATTGTCTGACGGCGGAGGATGGGATGCTGCTTATCTTTGACGGAACAAGCGGAGAAGTCTGTTTCCAGACCCATATGCCGCTCTCAGAATTTTCCGTGGAAGAACAGGAAAAACTGCTGGAAGGAGTCTGGTTCGACACAATGACGGATGTGTTTCACTATCTGGAGTCTTTCAGCAGTTAGATGTGATTATAATACAGTCAAAAAACAAAGAATAAAGTCCGCGTATGGACGGTACGAAGCAAACGGTCAGGAAGGGAAATAGGGATGAGTCAGAATAAAGTAATCATAGTGGGAGCGGGAGCAGCCGGAATGACGGCTGCCATTTTTGCTGCCAGGGAGGGCGCGCAGGTGGTTCTGCTGGAACATAAAGACCGGGTCGGCAAGAAGATCCTGTCTACCGGCAATGGACGCTGTAACCTTTCAAACCGTTTGCAGGAGCCGTTCTGCTACCGCAGTGGTCAGCCGGATTTTCCATGGAAGGCGCTTGGGGCGTTTACGCTTCCGATGACACTGGAATATTTTGAGGATCTCGGCGTTTTGACACGGGAACGGGACGGATATCTGTATCCATATTCCGGGCAGGCAAGCGCTGTTTTAGATGCACTCCGTCTGGGACTTGCGCGGGAGTCGGTTCAGGTGGTGACGGAATGTGAAGTTTTCTCGATCACGCCGCGCGAAGATGCGAAACACCGGTTTGAAGTGAAGACGTCCCAGGGGAACTTTTCGGGCGAGACGCTGATTCTGGCGTGCGGCAGCAAGGCGGCACCGGGGACAGGTTCGGATGGAAGCGGATACAAACTGGCGAAACGGCTGGGACACCATATCATCAAGCCGCTTCCGGCACTGGTTCAGCTTCGTTGCCCGGAAAAGTTCTTTAAACAGCTCGCTGGAGTACGCGCGGATGCCTCTGTGATACTCTACAGCGATGGCAGAAAGCTGGCGGAGGACAAGGGCGAGGTGCAGCTTACGGATTATGGTATTTCGGGGATTCCGGTTTTCCAGGTCAGCCGCTTTGCGGCGCGCGCGCTCGATGAGGGACGGGATGTACGGGCGGTACTCAATTTTTATCCGGAATGCCCGGAAACGGAGACACACCGGATATTAAAAGAGCGGAGTGAGCGCCTGAAAGAACGGCAGGTGGAGGACTTTTTTTCCGGCTGGATACATAAAAAACTGGCAGCTCTGTTTTTAAAACAGGCAGGAATCCGGCCAGATCGGACGGTTGGCAGCCTGACAGAGACACAGATTCAGACGCTGGGGGATCTGCTCTGCAGGTTTGAGGTCAGCGTGAACGGTACAAATTCCTTTGAACAGGCACAGATCTGCTGCGGCGGCGTCGATGTGCGGGAGGTTGACGCACAGACGATGGAATCGAAGAAGGTAAAAGGGTTATATTTTGCCGGGGAGATTCTGGATGTCGATGGCATCTGCGGCGGTTATAATCTCCAGTGGGCGTGGAGCAGCGGCGCAGCAGCTGGAAAATGTGCTGGAAGGGAGTCAGATAAATGATACGAGTAAATCAGGTAAAACTGCCGGTCAGCCACAGTGAGGCGGATCTTCGCAAGAAAACTGCCAAAATGATGGGAGTATCGGCAGATCAGATACAGTCGGTGGAGCTGGTGCGCCAGTCTCTGGATGCGCGCAAAAAGCCAGATCTGTACTATTTATATGCATTAGATGTTGCAGTGGCAGGGAAAGAGGCGGCGATTGTCAAACGTGCGCGCAGTGTAAATGTGCAGATCCGAAAGGAAGAGGCGTACCGCCTGCCCGATCCGGGAATAGAGCCGCTTCGGGAACGACCGGTAATCGTGGGCTTTGGTCCGGCAGGTATGTTTTGTGGTCTGATGTTGGCGCGTGCCGGATATCGTCCGCTTATTCTGGAACGGGGGCTGGATGCGGACAGCCGTGCAAAGGCGGTTGCACGCTATTGGACAGATGGAACGCTGGATTCGGAGTGCAATGTGCAGTTCGGCGAGGGCGGTGCCGGTACGTTTTCAGATGGAAAGCTGAATACGCTGGTCAAGGATCCGTCTGGGCGGAATAAGGAAGTGCTGAAAATCTTGGCGCAGGCGGGCGCGGATCCGACGATTACCTATGTGAACAAGCCGCACGTTGGAACGGATGTTCTGCGGACGGTGGTAAAGAATATTCGAAGTGAGATAGAGAGTCTGGGCGGTGAGGTACGGTTTGGCTGCCGTCTGGAGGACTTTGAGACACAGAATGGTCATTTGTGTTCCATCCGCGTCAGTGCCCGTAAAGGCACGTCGGAGGCAGGACGGACGGTGGAGGAGATTCCGGCATCGGCACTGGTGCTGGCGATCGGGCATAGCGCCCGCGATACGTTTGCGATGCTGGCAGAGAAACCGCTCGACATGCAGGCAAAGGCATTTGCGGTGGGACTACGGATCCAGCACCCACAGACGCAGATTAACTTAAGCCAGTACGGACGGGAAGAAGCCGGGAATCTGGGGGCTGCCAGCTATAAGCTGACGGCACAGACCTCCGGAGGCAGGGGCGTGTATTCGTTCTGTATGTGTCCGGGCGGCTTTGTTGTGGATGCATCCTCAGAGCCGGGACGGCTGGCAATCAACGGCATGAGCAACCATGATCGTGCCGGTGCAAACGCAAACAGCGCTCTGATTGTGACCGTTACACCGGAGGATTTTCCACAGCCGGGCACACTTGGCGGCGTGATGTTCCAGCGTCAGCTGGAGGAAGCGGCATACCGCTGCGGCGGCGGAAAAATCCCGGTACAGCTTTATGGAGATTTCCGGGAAAACCGGATTTCAACGGGATTTGGAGCAGTGACACCACAGTTTGAAGGACAGTTTGCATTTGGAAATCTGCGGGAGGTGCTGCCGGAAGTGCTTTCGGCAGCGATGTTAGAGGGAATGGAACATTTTGGACATGTGATTCATGGCTTTGACCGCGAGGATGCGGTTTTTGCCGGAGTAGAGAGCCGGACCTCCTCGCCGCTGCGGATTCCGCGTGACCACGCGACGATGGAGAGCAGCACGATCGCGGGCATCTACCCATGCGGCGAAGGCGCTGGATATGCGGGCGGCATTACCTCGGCAGCGATGGATGGGATGAAGACGGCAGAGGCAATTATCGCGAAGTATGCTATCCCCAAAATTAAAACAAGCATTATAAGAGGAGAAATGATAGATGAAACAGGAAAAAATTGACCGTATTAATACGTTATATCATAAGAGCCAGGCAGTTGGATTGACCGAAGAAGAGAAAAAAGAGCAGGCAGCGCTTCGGAAGGAGTACATTGAGTCAATCCGTGGAAATATGCGAGGACAGTTAAATTCGATACTGATTAAAGAGAAAGACGGTTCTATTACGGATCTGGGTAAGAAATACGGCGGCGTTACGGATACGAAGAATTAATTGAAGGGTAGAAGAGATGGTTATTCATTCATCTGGATCGCAGATATCAAAACAGGAGATTCGCGCATATGTCCTTCAAAAACGCCGGACTCTGCTGCCAGAAGAAAAACAACGATGGGATGAGGCGTTGTTAGAACGTCTCCACCCCCTCTTTCCATCAGCCGGGACGGCAGTGTATGCCTATACGAGTGTGCGCGGTGAGGCAAGTACGGAATATTTGATTGACGAGCTGTTAAAGCGCGGCTGCCGGGTAGCACTGCCGCGGGTGTTTGGGCGTGAGATGCGTTTTTTCTATGTCACAGATCGGTGCCAGCTTGTGACGGGGGCATATGGCATCCCGGAACCGGCGGACGGATGTCAGGAGGCAGATGCGCCGAAAGCGCTGGTGATTACGCCTGGCGTAGGGTTTTCCAAGGACGGAAACCGCATCGGTTATGGGGCGGGGTATTATGACCGCTTTTTTGCGGCAGAACCGGACCATATGGCGGTGGGACTCTGCTATGGATTCCAGTTGTTTCCGGCATTTGAAACCGAAAAGCACGATAAAAAAATGGCATATATTGTGACACCGGAGCAGACAATTAAAGTTTTGTAATGTCTGGCGCACTCGCGCGAAGCAGAAACATGTCGCAAGCGACCACGCTCGGCGCGAGGATATGCCAAGGCACATTCTTTTTCAAAGCCGAAAAGGCATACAGGAGCAGAGCAGCCGTGTGGTAAACTCTGTTTTTGCTTCCAGATACATGAACCGGAATATTTTGTAAGAAACTGGAAAGGATTCTGGCAGGAATGGGACTTGCGAAAATGAGCGCCATATAGTAATATTATCTAATGTATGAAATATTAGGATTATTAGGATAATGAAAGAATAGTAAGGAGCAATACAATTTATGGATTTACATACAAACGATTCGTCCGAATCCGCAGCAGGCGTGTTTGTGTCTGACAAATGTCAGATTCCGGTGGGCGGTATACCGCAGCAGGAACCGGATCGCCAGCAGTATTATATGGCACTCTGCCGCCAGAAGGTACAGGAGATTTCGGACAAACTGGGGCGTCCGCTGACCTGCTTTATCTCGACGTTTGGATGTCAGATGAATGCACACGATTCAGAAAAGCTTCTCGGTATTCTGCTGGAAGCAGGATTTGTGGAAGGAACCAGTGAGGAATCGGATTTCGTCCTCTACAATACATGTACAGTCCGTGAAAATGCGAACCTGCGCGTGTATGGACGTTTAGGGTATCTTCACAGCCTCAAGAAAAAGAATCCGCACATGATGATCGCACTCTGCGGCTGCATGATGCAGGAGCCGGAGGTTGTAGAGAAATTAAAGAAGAGCTACCGCTTTGTGGACTTGATTTTCGGCACGCACAATGTATATAAACTGGCAGAGCTGCTGGAACAGCGCTTTGAGACGGGGAAGATGGTCATCGATATCTGGAAAGGAACTGATAAGATCGTCGAGGATCTGCCGTCGGAGCGCAAATATACATTTAAGTCTGGCGTTAATATCATGTTTGGCTGCAACAATTTCTGCAGCTATTGCATCGTCCCGTATGTGCGCGGACGCGAGCGCAGCCGTGCGCCGGAGGACATCATCCGTGAGATTGAAGAGCTGGTTAAGAACGGCGTCGTGGAAATCATGCTGTTAGGGCAGAATGTCAATTCCTACGGAAAGAACTTGGAATCTCCAATTACCTTTGCAGAACTTCTGCGCCGGGTAGAGCGGATTGAGGGGCTTAAACGGATCCGTTTCATGACCTCCCATCCGAAGGATCTGTCGGATGAGCTGATCGAAGTGATGGCATCTTCCAAGAAGATCTGCCGCCATCTGCATCTGCCGCTTCAGTCGGGCAGCAGCGAGATCCTAAAGAAAATGAACCGCCATTACACGAAGGAGCAGTATCTGGAACTGGCAGAGCGCATCCGCAAGGCGGTACCGGATATTTCCCTGACGACGGATATCATCGTTGGATTTCCGGGAGAGACGGAGGAAGATTTCGAGGAGACACTGGAGGTTGTGCGGAAAGTCCGCTACGACAGCGCATTTACCTTTATTTATTCGAAGCGCACCGGAACTCCGGCGGCAGCGATGGAAAATCAGGTTCCAGAAGAAGTTGTCAAAGAACGTTTCGACCGTCTGCTCGCAGAGGTACAGGCGATTTCCGCACAGGTCTGTGGACGAGATGTCCATACGGTTCAGGAGGTTCTGGTGGAGGAACCGGACAGTCACGTGGAGGGACTGGTAACCGGCCGTATGTCCAATAACACAATCGTTCATTTTCCAGGTGGAAAAGAGCTGATTGGTAAAATTGTTAAAGTATATCTGGAGGAATCCAAGGGATTTTACTATATGGGATCACTGGTAGATTAAGGAGGATAAATTCATGAAAAAGCATTATAAAGGATTGACGGTTCTGCTGTCAGCCTGCATGCTGGCAGGAAGTGCTTCTGTCGCATATGCAGGACCGGCAGATGACATTGCAAACGGTACAGTCGGTATGCCAAACGCCGGTTCGTCAACATCGGCAGAGCAGTTCAACCAGGGAACCGGGCAGCAGGATGAGAACACGGCACTTCATGTCGGCGTCAATTATCTGTATAATGCGGAAGGCGATATTTCTGCATTTGCGATGGATTTGAAAAACTTTGAGGGGATCGGCGGCGTGTCCTACCGTGCATATACCAACACAGGCGGTTATCTGTGGTGGTACCATGACGGCATCCAGACCGGTGTGGTTGGTTCTGGAAGCTGGGTAGAGGCGATCCAGATTCAGCTTTCCGGTCAGGCTGAGAAGATGTACGATGTTTACTATAGCGTTACATCCAGCGGTCAGGGCAAGATGGGATATGCGAAGAATGGCGAAGTGGCTGGTACCGTGGATATCGGCGAGAAGATCCTTTCGATTGAAGTCGTATTAGTTCCGAAGGGAAGCGCAGGTCCGCAGAGTGCAGCACCGCGCTACAAATCAGCTGCTTCCAGCAGACTGAGCGTAGCAGAAAATGCAACGGTTATGTTCAATGAGGACGGAAGCGTATATAACGGCTGGCTTTCCGATGACTTTGTACGTTATTATTTTGAAAATGGCTACGCAAAGACCGGCTGGCAGTATATCGATGGTTACAAGTTCTACTTTGACTCCTGCGGTCGTCTGGTTCAGGACGTAGACAGCCTGATTGGCAAGCAGTCCGATTATCTCCTGAAGGTAAATAAGACACTGAACTGCCTGACGGTTTATGCAAAAGACGGCAATAACGGATATATTATTCCGGTGAAAGCGATGCTGACTTCCGTCGGTGATGATACACCGATTGGAACTTTCAAGACACCGGAGAAATATCGCTGGAGACTGATGGTAAATGATACTTACACCCAGTATGCAACCCGTATCACACAGGGATTCCTGTTCCATTCGATTACATACGCAACCCCGAATGAGAATAACCTTCTGACCGTCGGCTATAATGGTCTGGGTGTTTCCCGTTCTTTAGGCTGTGTACGCCTGAACTGTAGAAACTCCAAGTGGGTATATGATAACTGCCATCTGGGAACGACTGTACAGGTATACGAGGATGCCAATGTAGCATCTCCATTTGATAAGCCGGAGCTGGTACCGATCTCCGATCAGCAGACCTGGGATCCGACGGATCCGAAATTCAACTAAAATAAAACGACAGCGGTCTGTCCGGTCTGGCATTCAGATGAGTGAAGTGCCGGAAAACGGGCGGATCGCGATGAAGAGAGGTAAATTGTGGCACTTTCACCAATGATGACTCATTATCTGGAGACGAAAAAACAGTATCCGGACTGTATTCTGTTTTATCGTCTTGGCGATTTCTATGAGATGTTTTTTGAGGATGCCCAGACTGTTTCGAAAGAACTGGAACTTACCCTGACTGGAAAAGACTGCGGACTGGAGGAACGCGCGCCTATGTGCGGCGTTCCTTATCATGCCGTAGAGGGTTATTTGAGCCGTCTCGTCCAGAAAGGCTATAAGGTCGCCATCGCAGAGCAGATGGAGGATCCGAAACAGGCAAAGGGACTTGTGAAGCGGGAGGTAATCCGGGTGGTGACGCCGGGAACCCTGACAAATTCACAGGTTCTGGAGGAATCAAAAAACAATTATCTGATGGGAATTGTATACATAGACGGTGTATTCGGCGTTTCGACGGTTGATGTCAGCACGGGCGACTATCTTGTGACGGAGGTTCGCAACGAGCGCAGTCTGTTAGATGAAATTTATAAATTTTCGCCGTCGGAGCTTATCTGCAACGAGGCTTTTTACATGTCAGGAATCGATTTAGAGGACTTGAAAGTACGGTTAAATGCCGTGATCTCAGCACTTGAAAATCGGTTCTTTTCTGATGATTCCTGCCGGAGAATCCTGCGGGAACATTTTCATGTAGAGCACCTGGAAGCGTTGGGACTGGCGGACTATGAGACGGGTGCGATCGCGGCGGGTGCTGTCCTGCAGTATCTGTATGAGACGCAGAAAAATACGCTGGAACACCTGACGCGCCTGACTGTCTATACGACCGGACAGTTTATGATGCTGGATACGTCCACGCGCCGGAACCTGGAGCTTACTGAGACGCTCCGGGAAAAGCAGAAGCGAGGCACACTTCTCTGGGTGCTTGATAAGACGAAAACGGCGATGGGCGCCCGTATGCTGCGGACACTAGTGGAGCAGCCGCTCATCAGCCGGGAGGAGATCCTGCGCCGCCAGAATGCGATCGAAGAGCTGAACATGAACTATATCAGCCGCGAGGAGCTGTGCGAATATCTGAATCCGATCTACGATCTCGAACGTCTGATCGGACGCATCAGTTACCGGACGGCAAATCCGCGCGATCTCATCGCGTTTGGCAATTCACTGGCGATGCTTCCGTATATCAAACAGATTTTGAAGGAGTTTTCAGGCGAGCTGCTTAAAAACCTGGAAGCCGCTCTGGATCCGTTGGCAGATTTGAAGGAACTGATTGACAAGGCGATCGTGGAAGAGCCGCCGATCACGGTGCGCGAGGGCGGCATCATCAAGGAAGGCTACCATGAGGAGGCAGACCGTCTGCGTCATGCAAAGACAGAAGGAAAAGACTGGCTGGCACAGTTAGAGCAGAGCGAGCGCGAAAAGACAGGCATCAAAAACCTGAAAGTCAAGTTCAATAAGGTATTTGGCTACTATTTTGAGGTGACGAATTCCTTTAAGGATCTGGTGCCGGATTATTTCATCCGTAAACAAACCCTGACAAACGCAGAGCGCTATACGACCGACCGGCTGAAAGAGCTGGAAGATATCATTCTCGGCGCCGAGGACAAGCTGGTTTCTCTGGAATATGATCTGTTCTGCCAGGTGCGCGACCAGATCGCGGGCGAGGTAAACCGGATTCAGAGTACCGCCCGTGCGATCGCGATGACGGATGTGCTGGCGTCTCTGTCGGTGGTGGCGACGCGTTACAATTACGTGAAACCTCATATCAACGAAAAGGGCATCATCCGCATCAAAAACGGACGTCATCCGGTCGTAGAGCGCATGATGGGCGGCGAGATGTTTGTCGCCAATGACACATATTTAGACAACGGAAAGAACCGGATTTCGATCATTACCGGTCCGAACATGGCTGGTAAATCGACTTATATGCGTCAGACGGCGCTGATCACGCTGATGGCGCAGATCGGAAGCTTCGTCCCGGCGGATGAGGCGGATATCGGTCTCTGCGACCGTATTTTTACCCGTGTGGGCGCCTCGGATGATCTGGCATCCGGTCAGAGTACCTTCATGGTGGAGATGACCGAGGTTGCGAATATCCTGCGGAATGCGACGAAAAACAGCCTTCTGATTCTCGATGAGATCGGGCGCGGTACGAGTACCTTCGACGGCCTTTCGATCGCCTGGGCGGTTGTGGAGTATATTAGTAATACGAAGATTCTGGGTGCTAAGACGCTGTTTGCGACACATTACCATGAACTGACAGAGCTGGAAGGAACCTTAAGCGGCGTCAACAACTACTGTATCGCGGTCAAGGAACAGGGCGACGATATCGTCTTCCTGCGTAAAATCGTGAAGGGTGGCGCCGATAAGAGCTACGGCATCCAGGTGGCGAAGCTTGCAGGCGTTCCGGCTCCGGTCATCGATCGGGCAAAAGAACTGGTGGAAGAGTTGAGCGATGCCGACATTACAGCGCGTGCGAAGGAGATTGCAGAAAATGGTCCGGGAACCCAGACGCGCAAAAAGGTGGCAAAACCGGACGAGGTAGATCTGCAGCAGATGTCGATCTTTGACACGGTCAATGAGGACGATATCATCAAGGAGATCATGGAACTGGAAGTAAACCGGATGTCTCCGCTGGATGCGCTCAATACATTAGATAAGCTGCAGGCGAAGCTGAAAAACCGGTGGATGCACCAGTAAAAAAAGAGTTTAGGAAGGATGTGGAGGAGATAGATGGCTGCGATTCAGGTCTTGGATTCCAATACAATCAATCAGATTGCAGCCGGCGAGGTCATTGAACGGCCGGCGTCGGTTGTCAAGGAGCTTTTGGAGAATGCGATCGATTCGAAGGCGACGGCGATCACGGTGGAGATTCAGGGCGGCGGTCTGCAGACGATCCGGGTGACGGATAACGGAAGCGGCATTGTGCGCGAGGAGATCCCACTGGCATTTAAGCGCCATGCGACCAGCAAGATCCGGACGGCGTCGGATTTGTTTCAGGTGGCATCGTTAGGGTTCCGCGGCGAGGCGCTGGCGTCGATCGCGTCGGTGGCGAAGGTGGAACTGATCACGAAAACAAACGATTCGATCAGTGGTTCCCGTTACCGCATCGAGGGCGGCGAGGAACTGGGACTGGAGGAGGTCGGTGCGCCGGAAGGTACGACCTTTATCGCCAGAGATCTGTTCTACAATACACCGGTACGCCGGAAGTTTTTAAAAACGCCGGCGACAGAAGGGTCCCATGTGGCAGATTTAGTCGAAAAGATTGCCCTGTCGCATCCGGAAATCTCCATCCGTTTCATCAATAACAACCAGAGCCGTCTCCATACCTCTGGAAATCATAACTTAAAAGATATAATTTATGCGGTCTTTGGACGCGAGATCACGGCAAACCTGATTGAGGTGGATGCCGGAGCTGATCCGATCCGGGTAGGCGGCTTCATCGGTAAGCCGCTGATCGCGCGCGGCAACCGCACGTATGAAAATTATTTCATCAACGGACGCTATATCAAGAGCAGTATCATCGGAAAGGCGATCGAGGACGCATATAAACCATTCATGATGCAGCACAAGTATCCATTTACGATGCTGCAATTTACGATCGATCCGTCGTATATTGACGTCAACGTCCATCCGGCGAAGATGGAGATCCGTTTCAGAGACGGCGAACAGATCTACCGGACGGTCTACCATACGATCGCGATGGCACTCGCTAACCGGGAACTGATTCCGGCGGTTTCGCTGGAGAATGAGAAGAATACAGAGAAAGAGCTGAAGATTCCGGGGCTGGAAAAGGGAGTGCTGCCGGAGCTTCCAACCAGAAAGATGGAAAGCAGCCAGGGCAGCCGTCCGTCCTTAAAACCGGTCCGTATCCGAGAGGAACATCCAGAACCGTTTGAGACGAAACGTCTGGGGGCGTCGCAGGCAGAAATGATGTCGGTCTCGGAAGATATGCCGGGATATGGGGCTGAAAACGGCAGCGGATCAAATGCGGCTGTGTCAGGAACGGGGCGGCTCGATGAAGGGTTTGGAAGAACCGACACAACCGGCAGAGTTGAAAATGTTTCAATTAATACAGAGTCAGATCTGCCAGAGCCGGCCACGTCAGCGCCTTCCGGCGGATCCATCTCAGCTTCAGCGGGGCAAACTGCATCTCCTGCATCCGTTTCAACGGGATCGACCCAGTCCGCCCCATCTGAAAAGCCCCGTCAGATGGATCTGTTTGAAGATAAACTCCTGACCAAACCGGCTCGTGCGAACCACCGCCTGATTGGACAGCTGTTTGACACATACTGGCTGGTGGAGTATCATGATAATCTGTACATCATTGATCAGCATGCGGCGCATGAGAAAATCCTCTATGAGCGGACGATGGCATCCCTTCAAAAGAGGGAGTACACCTCCCAGATGATCGATCCGCCGATCATTTTGAGTCTCAACAGCAGTGAGCAGCTCAAATTAGAGCAGTATATGGAACATTTTACCTCGATCGGATTTGAGATTGAGCCGTTTGGCGGAAAGGAGTACGCGGTGCGTGCCGTTCCGGCGAACCTCTTTTCCGTCGCAAAACGCGAGCTTCTGATGGAGATGATCGACGATCTGGCGGAGGGCAATGGAAGTGGAACCCCGGATCTCATCAATGAGCGTGTGGCGACGATGTCGTGTAAGGCGGCGGTCAAGGGCAATCACACATTATCATTTGCCGAAGCGGACAAGCTGATCGATGAGCTTCTGGAACTCAAAAATCCGTATGCGTGCCCACATGGACGCCCAACGATCATATCGATGAGCAAATATGAGTTGGAGAAGAAATTCAAACGGATTGTATAACCCATTAAAAGGAGAGAAAGTCTTATGGGAAATCTGGAACAAGCGGCTGAAAAAAAGCCCCTGATTGTCCTGACCGGACCGACGGCAGTCGGAAAAACGGCGCTGTCCATTCAGCTTGCCAGGCGGATCGGCGGCGAGATCATCAGCGCGGATTCGATGCAGGTGTACCGCCACATGGATATCGGTACGGCAAAGATACGCCTGGAGGAGATGGACGGTGTGCCGCACCATCTGATCGATATTTTAGAGCCGACTGAGGATTTCAATGTCGTGCGGTTTCAGGCGCTTGCCCGCGCGGCGGCGGAAGATATTTACAGCCGCGGAAAAATTCCGATCGTGGCAGGTGGAACCGGCTTTTATATTCAGGCACTGCTCAATGATATTGATTTCACCCAGATCGACGAAAATACACAGTTTCGGGAGGAGATGGAACGCCTGGCAGCCGAACAGGGGGCGGAAGTTCTGCATGAGCGCCTGCGGGCGGTCGATCCA
>ERZ779843.136-NODE-136-length-112971-cov-17.267677_pt1 | contig 112971 bp, 89 predicted proteins | sample MGYA00511560_ERZ779843 | MGnify/ENA primary metagenome ERZ779843 (study PRJEB29588, sample SAMEA2158062) | human gut metagenome | biome: human gut; feature: human-associated habitat; material: faeces | place: Denmark | collected 2008/2010 ... | reverse complement strand
TATCTGTCTCATTGTTGGACAGAACCCCTCTCGTAGATTTGCTCGGCAAAAGCAAACCTGCCGAGAAGTTACAAACTGTAAGAGAATTAAGTCTTAAATTTATTTAGTGGACACTAGTGATTCATTAATGCAGGTGGATCAAGTCTATGCTGTAATGACGAGAAAATGTTTCTTGATTTAACAATGCTTGTTTTATTATTATTCTTCACGAAATCTGCATTGATGAATGATTTTAAGGTCTGTTTGGCTTTTTCCAATGCACTAGCCGCTTCTTCCCTTAATTTCGCTGCTTCTTGTACCAAGTCATTTACTTCTTCTTGGAAGAATTCGGCAAAACAGGGTACTATGATGTTTCGTACAAGTTCGGCATTGATATGTTTGACTACACCGCCAAATTGAGATTGAGTAAGTTGGTTATACCCATATTTCGATGCTAAAAAAGCATACAGATAGCCCCGAAGAATTTTTTCGTCATTGGGTACAATTCTAATTAAATCGTGAGTTGCTATATGGTTTTCAAAAGAAGAATTGGTATATGTAACATTGCCAATAGTTCCAGAACAAGTAACTACTATCCAATCTTTTTTCAGCATAAGATACGACAAAATAGATGCTTGTTTTTTAGACAAGTATCTACCTGTGTCCAAATTAGCCAATACCGTATCTGATGCTGCTAAATAAGGAATGCCATGTTCTGCATCTTTTACGAAAATGCGAGAAAAAATATTTCCAAGAAATACATTTTCTGTAGCATCCGCAATCGACACTTTCTCAAAAGGTACATTTTCAACTCTTTCTCTAAGAGTAATAGCATCACTTAAATAAAAAGAGGGGTCAAATCTTTGAGTAGAATGTATGTTTTTTGTATTTACAACATTATATTTCATGCTTTTCCCTCCTTAAACTCTTTGTATGCCTTCGCCACCTTCGGCAGATCATCCGCCAAGTGCTTGATGCGCTCTCTACGTTGTCTTACTATCTCACGTCCGTTATCAGCGTAAGTGAGCCATTTCTTATAATGCTCAAACAGAATTTCTGCTCCGTCATCGTCCTTTTCATAAACAGGAACACCACGACGGTCTTTGCCTACCTGCTCTACTATTGCCATAAAGACATCATAGTCCTCGTCCTCAATAGGCACGAGCATTTCTGCGTCAGTCTTCTTTTGCAGGAAGAGGAGAGAAGCTTGTACGCCTACCTGTGGCAAGAAGGTCTCTACTGGCAAGTCTACGCTGGCAAGAAGTTTGAAATGTTGCAGAATCCACAGACGTACACTCTCTGTATTCGGATTGCCCAAAATGCCATCAGGCAACACGATAGCCATCTTGCCACTGGGCTTCAAGAAGTTGTAGCAAGCCTCTATGAAAAGCACTTCTGGAGCTTTGCTGTTCAGCTCGTAACGTGCAGCAATCTCTTGATCTACTTCTACTTTTGTGCCAAATGGTGGGTTTGTGAATACCATATCAAACTTACCATGTGCATTGTTTTCCGAAGTGCCAAAATGGAAGTCATGGTCAGCACTATACTTGATGCTTTCGTTTACAGCTTCGGCAATATGAGGAACGTCTGGTTTGCTACCATAAGGATAGTCGAGCGAGTTGATGTTATAGATATTTGAATGTCCGTCACCAGCCATCACCATATTCATACGTGCAGCCTTCTTCAAATCCGGGTCGAAATCGAAACCGAAAATCATCTTCTCGGCATACTCACGCACAGCATCATCCACTTCAGCAGAGTTTAGTTTGGCTTCAAGATGAATGTCATCCAGTTCAGGATAGAAATTCTTGGCAATCTTATGACGTACATGGTCGAGCACCATCACGAGGAAACCGCCCGAACCACAAGCAGGATCGAGCACACGACAATTTTGGTCGGGATCGAGCATATCAACCATACATTTGATGATATTACGTGGCGTAAAGAACTGACCAGCCTCCTGCTTCAGCGTGTTGCTTACAATGGTTTCGTAGGCAGTACCCTTCACGTCAACCGTAGCATCAAGGAAAGAATACTTTGCCAGTTCGCTTGCTACGAAAGCAAGGCCACGGTCAGAAAGCATAATCTGTTCATTACCGTCGAACACATCCTTGAAGATATTGCTATCCTTCAAATCCTCGAAAATACCTTTGATGCGCTCAGCTACTTCATGCTGTCCTTCTGGCGTGTTTTGTTCTTTTACTCCCACCCAAAAACGACGACGGTAGCTGATACCTTCTCTTGCATCAGAGAAGCGACGTTTTTCATCATAGAGTTTGCAGAAGATAAGGTTGAGAAGTTCCCAAAAGGCCGTTTTCTTCATACCCTCATTACCATAGATATAATCATGACAACGCTTGAAGGTCTTGACAAGCGACTCATTGGCTGGTTTGCGTGGTATAGCTCGCTCGCCTTGTGCTTCAAGGTCTTCAAGAGTTTGTCCCTCGGCTGGGAAATCTGAAATGGCTTCACAGGTTACCTGACCAAAAGCGTCTTCGAAAGCATGCACATATTGCAAGTCTTCACCATTGGTCCAACAGGCAAACTCGCAGTCCATGGTACATAAGATGTTTTCTGTAGTAGCTTCTACGCCATTCTTCTTGTCGTTGGACTTTACCTTGGCATTCTTGGCAACAATGATGAAACGGATGAGTTCGTCAGCATCATGAGCGTGTCCAGCATTGAAGATAGCCAAATCCACCTTCTGTGTCTTTGTCTTTCCGCTTTCCGCATCATCATACTTCACCTTATAGTCACGCTCCATGTCTTCTGGGGCGAAGCCATACTCTTCTGTCATCATCGCAATCATCGACTGCAATGTCATCTCCTTATCAGTTGCTTTCACTACACGATTGGTGAGTGAGCATACCATTTCGTTTTCTCCAAGAACTATTTCGTTCTGAGAAGCTATATTATTGTCCGAGTTTGCCATATCGTGCAAAACTATGTTTTTAAATCCATACAACCATATCCATGTTAGTCCATCTCTTGTGCTCATCCTTTAATAGTCAAAACAATGAAACTAATTTGATCGGATTTGGTCAAATTGGAGTTTTATTTTCTATAAATAATTATGTTTTCCTCCTTGTTGGGAACGAGAAGGGCCTTCACGTCAACTTCAAGACATGACGCTATTTGATACAATGTTTCTAATCCTGGTTGGGCGGAGTTGGTGCACCACTTACTCACCGTAGCAGGATCTTTGCCAAGTTGTTCTGCTAACCATTTGTTGGTACGCTTCTTTTCAGCCAGTACAACTTTGAGCCTATTAAAATCTTTTTCCTTTACCATATTGCTTAGGTTTTACATGCTCTATACCTTTAATACTTAAAACGGATTAATCTTCGTTTTATTGTGAAAGATACGACCATTTATATTGCGTATTATGCAAATATAGTGATTATAACCTGAAAACGAGTATTTTAGGTCATTTTGTTTAGTTAGGGTCCGCTATTTTATCTTGGCCCAGGGAAGGCGGTCGGCAAGCTTGACCCAGCGGTTGGACTTGCTCTGTCCCGAGAGAGACCCTTGGAGTTCAAACAAGTCGTGTATACGGTATTGTGAGTAGTATTTCATGTCGCACTTACGAGTTTTAACACCCAAAAGCAATCATTTTATCTGAACTGAGCAAATATTTTTACAAGTTAATGTCTTAATTGTCAATAACTTGTCTTAGATTAGTAGACCCTAATTATGATAGGCCAAGCCATGGACTTTTACTTAACCAGCGACTCATCGCCAGCCATCCACAGCAAGACAACTGCAAAAGTACGAAAAAGAATTGGGATTTGCAAGAAAGTCAGAAAGATCTTACAAATCCCAATAAAATAGTTGATGATTTACTTCTAAAGCAGGCATCTTATACTCATACCTAAGCCTCCAGATAGTTCATCATATCCTCCATTGTATCGAAGTTCTTAACATTTCCCTCCTTTACCTCGAGAATTGCCTTGTCTAACTCTGACATTTTAGAGCTAGAATTCACTTTGCTAGCAATCCATCCCATTCTTTCTGCCAATTCCTTCAAAAACTGCATATCGGAACTAGGAAGTTGCAAATATATTGTTTGTAATGTTGTATCCATAACACTATCATTTTAATAACACCGCAAAAATATGAGAAAGATTCGGAACTAACAAATATTCTGAGAGATATTTGCATTTATTCTTTTCTCTTCACCCAAACCTTGTGGCTGCCGCTGCCCTTCGAATCTATCGGCGAGGTTCGGTCGGCGGTGATTTTCTTCAGCTCCAGGGAGGCGGCGGTGCGGCTCAGGTTGTTGATGCAAGCATAATCAGAGAGGGTAATGAGGCCATTGGTTTCTATCACTTCCAGGGCACGGGCGATGCGTTCTTCCCTGGAATAGAGCTGCTTGCGAATCACCTTCACGCCACCCATGTCTCGCTCCAGGTCGCGATCGGTTTTATGCTTCACACTCTTGAGAAATTCAGGAGACGCCTTGAAGTTGATGTCCTTCACGCCCACCTTGCGATACGTCATCTTATCATCTTCACTCTGCATTTCCGTAGGCTTATCGTCCTCGAAACCGAGGGAGAGCGAGAAGGTGCCGATGCCTTCTATATTTACATTGTAGCCCATGGAGAGCATTTCTACCAGCATATCAGCCACATCAAGCAATACTGCCTCCGTGGTACTTTCCGAAATACCACGATGGTAGCTCTGCATCCTCTTGATGAACTCTTTCCTGGATAGTGTTCGATTGGTCACTATCTTGGGATAAACTCTGCGCTTGCCTTCATTACGCATGTCAGTTAACTCTTGCAATTTGTACTTTGCCATACCGATTCCTTTCTTATTAAGATTGTTATCACTCCATATTGAGACAGCCATTACGGTCAAGAGTAATGATGATTGCTCCCCATCATAATAGTTCTCATACCTAAGGATAAAAGTATTTATTCCTCGACAAAAGTTCTGTTCAACGTCATTGAACAGATATTCAAAGACGTTGAATGTAGATTCAGTGACGCCGAACGCACATTCAACATCGCCGAACGGAACTTTCTACTAGGCAAAAGTACATTTTTTCCTAATAACAACCAAGACTTTTCCTAAGAAAATCTATCTTGACGGGCGAGGTTCCGCCCTCAGTCAATGCTCATGCCGAGCATACACGCAACAGGCAGACCGCCGATGAGAGCAGTCTGCCTGTCTAATTCTATTAATCTAAATGATTGATTGTCTAAAAAAAGTCGCTTGGATTATAGCGGCGAAGTGAGGATGAACTCGCGCAGGACATAGTAGCAGAGGATACCAGCGATGTAGCCGACGAAGGCTATCCAGGTAATCTTCTTCATGTACCACACGAAGGTGATCTTCTCCAGTCCCATGACAACCACACCGGCAGCAGAGCCAATGATGAGCATGGAGCCACCGACACCAGCGCAGTAGGCAAGCAACTGCCAGAAGATGCCATCGACGGCAAAGTCGCCAGCCTCAGCCACGGGATACATACCCATACAGCCGGCCACGAGAGGCACGTTATCGACGATAGAGGAGAGCACACCGATGACACCCGTGACGAGGAAGTGGTCGCCATTGAAGGCCACGTTGAGTCCCTCGCCGAGCTGGGTCAGCACACCAATCGTCTCCAGGCAAGCCACGGCCATGAGGATGCCGAGGAAGAAGAGGATCGTACTCATATCGACACGGGAGAGCAGGCGCGTCACACGCTTCTGCAGGCCCTCGCGGTTCTTGGCGCGATGGAGATTGCGGTAGAAAACCTCCGTTACCGTCCACAACGTGCCGAGCACCAAGAGAATACCGACAAACGGCGGAAGGTGGGTGATGCTCTTAAAGATGGGAACGAAAAGCAGACCGCCTACACCAACCCAGAACACGACCTTGCGCTGAGCCTCAGAGAAGTCGCTCTCGTTCTCCTCGCCCTCGCCATTGTCCTTGACGGGCACCAGCTCGCCCTTGAGATGATACTGGAGGATGAATGCAGGGATAATCATGGAGACAAGGCTGGGGAGGAGGATCTCGCTGATCACGCCAGCGGCAGTGATAAGACCCTTGTTCCACAACATGATGGTCGTCACGTCGCCAATCGGCGAGAACGCGCCACCAGAGTTGGCGGCAATGATGACCAACGAGGCGTAGATGATACGATCGTTCTTGTCGGCGACAAGCTTGCGGAGGATCATGACCATGACAATACTGGTGGTCAGGTTGTCAAGAACCGCAGAGAGGACGAACGTCAGGAAAGCAATACGCCACAGGAGCTTACGCTTGCTGCGCGTGTTCATGACGCCCTTCACCCAGTCGAAGCCGCCGTTCTGATCGACCACCTCGACGATAGTCATGGCTCCCATCAGGAAGAACAGAGTCGTAGAGGTACTACCGAGGTGGCGCTCGATGATACTGCTGATGAAGTTGGCGATACCTTCATGGCTCACCGTGCCGTTCGAAAGCACCTCCGCCACCTCATGGGAGATGGTGGGGTCGAACATAAACAGTGTCCAACAGGCCACAAACATCAGCAAAGCCACAGCGGCCTTGTTCACTTTCGTCACGCTCTCAAGAGCTATGCACGCATAACCCAGGACGAAGACGATGATAATCGCAATAGTTAGTGTTGACATGATTATTTTTGATAATTGATTTTCTGCTGCTTCACGGTCATTGATTGATGGGTGCAAATTTACTAAGATATTTCTCACTTACCAAATTTTATACGAAGTTTATTCAGAAAAATTAGGTACTTAGCCGACTTTGTCGTACATTTGCAGTATGAATCAATTACGGGATATGGAAAAGAAGCATTATGACGTGGTCTGTGCCGTGGTGCGCAGGGGCAACGATTACCTTTGTATGCAGCGACTCAGAAAGGGCCCTGACTATGTGTCGGAGCATTGGGAGTTTCCTGGGGGCAAGGTGAAAACGGGTGAGAGCCGTGAACAGGCCCTCCTCCGGGAGATCCGCGAGGAGATGGACTGGGAGATCTATGTCGGCCGGCAGATAGGACAGGTGGAACAGGAGTATCCCGACTTCACCATCACCCTGACGGCATTCGACTGCATGGCCCGCGACTTCGACTTCAAACTACTCGCACATATCGACTGCCGATGGCTTCCTCGCGAGCAACTGACCACACTGGAGTGGACCGAGGCCGACCGCCTGCTCATCCAGCAGCTGCCATAAGAACCGTGAATCCGATCGACTCTTCATCCATCAAACATCATCAACAACTCATGATTACTGTCAAGGTATCAAAAGAAATAGAATCCGTTTGTCCTCACTTTGTGGGGGCTTGCGTCGAGGCCCAGGTCCTGAACACGACTTTCTGTCAACCGCTATGGGACGAAATCAACGCCTTGGGCGAACAGTTTCGCAAGGATCTGACCACAGAGAGCCTGAAGCATCTGCCCAGCATCGAGGCCACGCGCCACATCTATCGTCTTTGTGGCAAGGACCCATCGCGCTATCGCCCTGCCTCAGAAGCGCTGATCCGGCGCATGCTGCAAGGAAAACAACTGTATCAGATAGACACGCTGGTGGATTTGATCAACCTTGCGTCTATCGCATACGGCTACTCCATTGGCGGATTCGACGCGGACAAGTTCCAGGGCGACACGCTCACACTGGGCATCGGGCGCGAGGGTGAACCGTACGAGGGAATCGGACGCGGCAGGATCAACATCCACGGACTACCGGTCTATCGTGACGAAGTGGGCGGCGTGGGTACTCCAACAAGCGACAACGAGCGCACAAAAATAGATCTCCATACCACCCACCTGGTCGTCCTCATCAATGGCTATGACGGCAACGAACAGCGGGTGAGCGACAATGCGACGTTCATCCAGGGGCTCCTGCGCAAATACTGCGAAAGCGACGGAGGTAGCTTTTACCTGTATCGGTGACAATAGAATCGCTTAAGGAGAAAGGGTTAGGGAAGTCGTTTTCTCATTATTTATATAATATAGACTAAGGAGGAATTTTAGAGATATGAATCCAACGAAACTCAAAGAGATTTCGGAACTGGTCTCGCAGCTTAACGAGGCTTCCGACGCATACTACAACGGTCGGGGAGAGAAAATGACCGACTACGAATGGGACGCAGCCTTCGACCGACTGAAGCAGTTGGAGGCGGAGACAGGCGTGATCCTGCCGCAATCGCCTACTCATCGGGTCAGTGCGGACGACCTTGTAGGACAGAAAGAGGACCACGAATATCCTGCCTTGTCTCTCGCCAAGACGAAGAAGGTGGAGGACTTGGTCAAGTGGAGTGAAGGGAGACCCGTGTGGCTTTCATGGAAACTCGACGGACTGACGCTGGTCGTGACCTACGATGGTGGTCGCCTGACAAAGGTGGTGACACGCGGCAACGGCCACACGGGCACGAATATCACCCATTTGGCCAAGGCTATTGGCGGAATCCTGCCTTCCATCCCGTATCAAGGTCACCTCGTCGTGCGTGGAGAGGCCGTCATCAGCTACAAGGACTTTGAGCAATTCAACCTCGAAAGCGACGAGGAGTATGCCAACCCGCGCAACCTGGCGAGTGGCTCCATGACACTCAAGGATGTCGAGGAGGTGAAGCTACGTCATATACGCTGGATTCCTTTCACCCTGGTCTATACAGAGGTGGAACTGCGCTCATGGGGGGCACGTATGGATTGGCTCGAATCGCAGGGCTTCACAACGGTTGAGCGAGAACTGATAGTCAGTCCCAACCTCATCAACTTCCAAGAGGTCATCGACAGATGGACAGAACGTGTGACGGCAGGAGTGCAGCCACGAAAGGGCGTTACGCCTTTCCCCTACCCTGTCGATGGACTGGTCATCGGCTATGATGACACCGACTATGCGGCTACAGGATCGGTGACGGGACACCACGCCACGCGTGCAGGCTACGCCTTCAAATGGCAGGACGAGAGCGCGGAGACACAACTGGACCATATCGAGTGGTCGTGTGCCGCCAGCACCATCTCACCAGTGGCGGTCTTCCGACCTGTACTGCTTGAAGGGACGACGGTGAAGCGTGCCTCGCTGTGCAACATATCTGAATGTGAGCGGCTTGGCATCGGCGACAAGGGGTCACGATTGTCCGTCATCAAGGCCAACAAGATTATACCCAAAGTCATTCGAGTAGTGGAGACCGTGGGGACTTTCGAGATTCCGAAAGCATGCCCAGTCTGCGATGCGCCCACCGTGGTGAGGGAAAGTGATGTGAGCGGTACGCGCACGCTACATTGTACGAATCCCGACTGCCCTGCCAAGCAACTCAAAAAGTTTGCGCGCTTCGTCTCAAAAGAGGGAGTGAACATAGATGGTCTGAGTGAGCAAACGCTTCAGAAATTTATCAATCTTGGATGGGTGCGCGAGTATTCCGACCTGTTTCATATCAGCCAACACGCCATCGTCTTGCGCGACATGGAAGGCTTTGGCACAAAGAGTGTCACCAACCTGCTTGCAGCCACAGAAAAGGCGCGTCAGGTAGAGGCACGCCGACTCCTCTTCGCCCTCAACATCCCGTTGGTAGGCCAGGATGTCTGCACCCGTCTGCTCACTACCTATCCTCTGGAGGAACTCATCCAGACGGCACGCAACACGCAGGACGACGCCGTCTTTGCTTCCATCTCGGGCATAGGACCGGAAAAGAGCGCATCCTTCGTCCGCTGGATGAAGGACTGCCGCCATGCGGAAATGCTTGACCACCTGCTTCCCGAATTGGAGATAACCCAGCCTGACAGTACACCGTCGGGGGCAAGGTGCCAGGGACTAACCTTCGTTTTCACGGGCGACGTGCATCATTACAAAAACCGCAACGAACTCAAGGCGTACATCCAAAGTCAAGGGGGCAAGTTGACGGGATCTGTTTCCAAATCTACTTCCTTCCTCATCAACAATGACGTGACAAGCACGTCGAGCAAGAATATCAAGGCGCAGCAACTCGGCATCCCCATCATTTCGGAAGATGAGTTCATCGAGAGATTTTCTGACCAGGAGTCATAGGAGATAATATACAGAAGGCTTCAAATCATTACATTTGAAGCCTTCGTCATATACCATTGTCGGTCAAGGCTGTCTATATCACAAGCAGTCTTGACCGCTTTTTTTTACTGCTGCGACTGGAAGATAAGCAACTGGTCGAGCACCACCATGGCAGCCATGGCCTCGACGATAGGGACGGCACGGGGCAAGACACAAGGGTCGTGTCGGCCTATTCCTTGCATGGTGACAGGCTTTCCAGCGACGTCAACAGTCTGCTGGTCGCGCAAGAGCGTAGGGGCAGGCTTGAAAGCAACGCGGAAATAGATGTCCTCTCCATTGCTGATGCCTCCCTGGATGCCACCACTATGATTGGTGAGCGGCTTGATGCGGCCGTCGTCTGTCGTGGTCCACGAATCGTTGAGCTGACTTCCCAAAAGCGGAAGCGCATCAAATCCCGAACCATAGTCGAAGCCTTTCGCGGCATTGATGCTCATCATGGCCGAGGCGAGGCAAGCCTGCATCTTGGAGAACTCTGGCTCGCCCAAGCCCGCAGGACAACCTTTGATGACACAAGTGACAGTGCCTCCCACCGTGTCGCCAAGAGCGCGAACACGGCGGATAAGGGCTGCCATCTCCTCGGAATAGGCCGGAGAGGGGCAGCGAACGGCGTTCTCTTCTATCAAAGATGGATCAAAAACATCGTGAGCAAGGTCCAAGGGAAGTCGGACGTCGCCCACCTGCGAGGTGAAAGCCGTGACGGAAATGCCGTGGCGTCGCAATGCCAATTTGGCGAAAGCGCCGCCTACGACCCGCGAGAGTGTGATGCGGGCCGAAGAGCGTCCGCCTCCGCGATAGTCGCGGAGGCCGTACTTCTTCTGATAGGTATAGTCGGCATGGGACGGACGATAGAGTGTGCGATAAGCAGCATAGTCCTCGGGGCGAGCATCCGTATTGGGAACAAGAAAGCCAATGGGTGTTCCCGTGGTCTTGCCCTCAAAGATGCCACTCAGCAGACGCACCTTGTCGGTCTCCTTGCGCCCCGTGGTGAGCGGGCTCTGACCTGGGCGACGACGGTCCAGCTCTCGCTGAATGAAGGCCTCATCGACCGCTACGCCCGAAGGCATGCCGTCGATGACGCCACCGACTCCCTCGCCATGGCTCTCACCAAACGTAGTGAGCGTGTAGAGTGTACCAAACGTGTTGCGCATCGCCGGCCCAATGACTGATCATTAGTGGCAGCCGCAGCCACCACCTTCACCATCACCACAATGGCACCCACCGTCGCCGTCGCCGTCACAATGGCAATCGCCACCGTCGCCACAACCGCCACCGCAGTCACCGCAATGTCCACTGCAATGATGCTGCTTGCTCTTCTCGACGAAGTCGTTGACTTCCTCCTCGGTAGCGGGGCGGTTCTCGATGATGCGTCCCTTGAAATGGAGATCCTTGCCTGCGAGCGGATGGTTCATATCCACCGTCACCGTGTCGTCATCCACCGAGACGACATAGCCAAGATAGCGCTGACCGTTCTCGTCGGCCAAGGGGATAACTGCGCCAGCAAAGACATTGGCCTCGTCGAAGACGCCATCGGGCGAGAACATCTTCTTGGGGAGCGTGGCACGCCCTTTGGGGTCGTACTCGCCATAGGCCTCGGCATGGGGAAGGACAAAATCGTAATCGACACCCGTCACAAACTCTGCCAAACGGGTCTCGAACGAGGGAAGGAGCATACCTATCTCTGTATAAATAGAGAGGGGCTGGTCCTCGGTGATTTGCTCTTTGAGCACTTCCTGACCATTCTCCTCAATGTACAACTGATAGGTTGCGGATATAAAACGATGTGACATTTTTATTTTCTATTAGTTTGTTATTCAAAATTGCACCGCATCAGCCCAACAGCGTCAGCGAATAGAGATAGACCACCGCTGCAGGAAGGGCCATGAGCGACGAGTCGAAGCGATCGAGCATGCCTCCATGACCAGGGATTACATTGCCACTGTCCTTGACGCCGATGGTGCGCTTGAGGAGACTCTCCACAAGGTCGCCCCACGTGCCAAAGACGCAGACTACCAGGCCGAGCCCCATCCACTGCCACTCATTGAGGACATGGGGTTCTGCTCCTTGATTGACATACCACCCTATCAGGTAGGAGACAACCAGCACGAGCACGCCGCCTCCAATGCTTCCCTCCCAGGATTTGCCAGGGCTGACGCGTGGAAAGAGCTTGTGCTTTCCCAGCAAGGATCCAGCACAATAGGCTCCAGTATCATTGGTCCAAAGGAGTACGAAGACGCTCAGGGGCAAAAGCATATCGACCGTGAGCATTCCCTCGGGAGTGGTCTGGAAGGCCAGCACATTGACCATCGAGAACGGGAGGGCAATATACATCTGTCCAAGCATCGTGTAAGCCCAACAATGGAGCGGATTCTCATTCTTCAGATAGAGTTCGGCGATGAACAGATAGATAATCGAAAGAATGTAGGGGATGTATGCGCTGAAGCCTTCGACGAAGCCCATACGCTGCCCTGCCACTGCCACGAAGAAATAGACTCCCGCCGCCGTGGAAATAAAACGGTTGACACTGATGCCTTTTTGGTCATTGACCAGTCCGCTAAACTCCCATAGCGTCATGCCGGTGATGACTGCAAAGAGGACGACCATATAATGGGGACGCGTGAAGCCAAGCACCATGATGGCTACAAAGAGCGCACCAAAGATAGATCGCGTGATCAGATTTTTCTGTTTTTCGCTCATCATTCCTTCTCCTTATCCTCTGTGTCATCTTCAGCGTGGCCGTCTTTCTCGGCCTCCGCCTTCTCATGCTCCTCCTGGGCCTTTCTGACCGCCTCGGGCATGTTCTCCAGTCGCAACTCGTTCTTCTCTTCCTCGGCCATCAACTCCTGCGTACGGCTCGACCAAGGACGCTTGCCGAAGATGCGCTCCACATCCTCCGCCATAACGACCTCCTTATCCACGAGCAACTGGGCCAGCTGGGCGTGTCCCTCCTTGTGTTCGTCGAGGATCTGCTTGGCGCGATCATACAGCTGGTTGACTATCTTCAGCACCTCTTCATCGATCAGACATGCGGTCTTTTCGCTGTAAGGCTTTTGGAAACCATACTCACTGTTGTCGTAGTAGCATATGTTGGGGAGCTTGTCGCTCATACCATAATAAGTCACCATGCTAAAGGCAGCCTTCGTGGCACGCTCCAAATCATTCATGGCTCCCGTCGAGATATGACCCGTGAAGAGTTGTTCGGCGGCACGTCCTCCTAAGAGCGAGCACATCTCGTCGAGCATCTGCTCCTTGGTGGAAATAGGACGCTCCTCGGGCATGTACCAAGCTGCACCGAGGGCTTGTCCACGCGGCACGATGGTCACCTTGATCAGCGGGTTGGCAAACTCGCAGAACCAGCTCACCGTGGCATGGCCAGCCTCATGGATGGCGATAGTACGCTTTTCGTCCGCTGTCATCACTTTGGTTTTCTTCTCCAGTCCGCCAACGATGCGATCGACGGCATCAAGGAAGTCCTGATAGCCCACTTCCTTCTTGTCATGGCGGGCCGCTATCAAGGCAGCCTCATTGCAGACATTGGCAATATCGGCACCCGAGAATCCAGGCGTCTGACGCGCCAAGAGGTCCAAGTCGATATTCTTGTCGAGCTTCAGCGGCTTCATGTGTACCTGGAAGATAGCCTTGCGCTCAGGCAGATCGGGCAGATCAACACGTATCTGACGGTCGAAGCGTCCCGCACGAAGCAACGCCTTGTCAAGCATATCCACACGGTTGGTAGCCGCAAGGACGATCACGCCCGAATTGCTGCCGAAGCCATCCATCTCGGTAAGCAGCGCATTGAGCGTATTCTCGCGCTCATCGTTGCCGCCCATAGCAGGATTTTTGGAGCGTGCTCGTCCCACGGCATCGATCTCGTCGATAAAGATAATACAGGGAGCCTTCTCCTTGGCCTGCTTGAAGACATCGCGGACACGACTTGCGCCCACGCCGACAAACATCTCGACAAAGTCGGAACCACTCATAGAGAAGAAAGGCACTGCCGCTTCGCCTGCCACGGCCTTGGCCAGCAAGGTCTTACCTGTTCCCGGAGGACCAATGAGGAGGGCTCCCTTAGGAATCTTGCCACCCACATCGGTATACTTCTTCGGATTCTTGAGAAACTCTACGATTTCCTGCACCTCCTGTTTGGCTCCTTCCTGACCTGCCACGTCCTTGAAGGTGATATTCAGTTCGTCAGCCTTCTCATAGAGCTTGGCTTTCGACTTACCGACGTTAAAGATGCCACCAGCACCTCCGCCGCCGCCACTCATCCTGCGCATCATCCACATCCAAAAGGCGATGAGCAGCACCCAGGGCAGAAGGCTCAACAGAATGTCGGTGAAGACATTGCCCTTCTCGTTATTGTAGCTGAAGCCGGTAATCTTTTTCGTCTTAATGGCTTGGCCGAGAAACGTCTCCAAGTTGTCAACAGAACCGATCTCCACTACCACGTAGGGCTCGGGGCCCGTCTGCTTCACATGGGCCTTGAAGATATCGTTGATATGCTCGGGACGGACATACATTTTGAGCGTGCTCTCATTCTTATTGACGACCACGTGAGAGGCCCATCCCTTATTGACATATTCGACAAACTGGGTATAGTCCTTTTTCACGCTCACCGAAGTGTTGCCCAAACCTCCGTCCTTACCAGTCGCGAAGAAGGCCACGGCGAGCGATATGATGACCAGCGCGTAGATCCAGTTCATATTGAACTTGGGCATACGCGGACCACCCCCGTTGTCTGTATTCATTGGTTTTTGATTATCCATTTGCTCTTGGAAAAGATAAAGTTGTCAGTTTTCAATCCAGATCCGGGATTCTCGTCAGCTTCGCATCCTCCCAAAGATGCTCGAGGTCATAAAACTCCCTCGCCTCGGGAAGGAAGATATGAACCATCACATCCACGAAGTCGATGGCGACCCACTGAGCCAGGCCCAAACCAATGCAGCTGACAGGCTTCTCACCCTCTGCCTCCCTGACGTAGTCGCCCACGCTTCCAGCAATGGCCTCTACCTGTGTCGGCGAGTTGCCTTGGCAGATGATAAAGTAACTACATACGGCTCCGTCGGTTTGCGTCAGGTCAGCAACGACAATGCCGCTGCCTTTCTTATCCTGGATTCCCTTAATAATCGAATCTACTAGTTTTTGAGATTTATTCATTCAATGTCATTCTATTTAAAATAGATTGCAAAGGTAAGCCTATTTGGGTAAACGGCAAAGGAAATAACTTTTTTTAGTATAGACTGGGTCCAAAAATGGATCAATAGAAAAGGAGGGCGCCCGCATCAGCGGAACTACCCTCCCCCATTACTCTATGATCGCATTATTCTTTGTTCTTAGCGCACGATCGTGGTACGGCCATTGATTACATAGACGCCTGGACGGAGTCCACGGAGCGACTCCGCCTGGAGAAGCACCTGTCGGCCATCCGTGGTGAAGACGTTGTAGCGACGGGCGTCAGTTTTGTTATCGACAATCGAGATGCCGTCGGCAAGACTTCCGATGGTGAAGTTGTCGATGATGATCTGCTGGTCCTCCTCCATCGCCTCATCGGCCACAATCTTGAGTTGCGGGATGAAGTAGCGAGACTGGAAGAGCGAGTCGGGCAGGTCAAACTGCACCTCCTGCCATCCCTCACGGAAGTTCTCTGAAAGGTCGGCCTCCCAGACCACGTCTGTCTCCGTGCCGTTAGGCTGCTTGAAGTTGACAGAAAGGCGTGCGGGAATATCAGTCGGCGCCTTGTAGTAGAACTTCATCACGGGCGAGGTGGTGCTGGTGGCAGCTACCTTTCCAAACACGACGAGCGTTTGCGACGGGGTTGTGGCATTGAAGGTGACCGCACCATTGTCGTTGTCAAAGGTGTCAAACGTAGTGAAAGCAGCATTCATGCCAGCACCGACATACATAATAAGGATGTGGCCACCCTGATTCTGATTGGCGAAACTCTGACGGTAGGGAAGCGCATAGGGCTCACCCACGAGCATCGACACCTTGCCGAAACCGCTCGATCCGAGGGTGTTGAAGGCACGGACGGCCCACCACTTAAACTGCTGTACGCCCTCGTCGGTGTTCAAGTCTTTGACGGTAAACTCCGTGGCTCCTCCACCGATCACTCCGATCTGGTCGTTGACGGTGTTTTCGTCCTCCAGGTCATAAATGCGGCAAGCTACATCCTTCTGGTTGATCACTCCGCCATAGAGACCCGTGACAGGCTCCCAATAGAGGCGCACCTGCGTCTGCTGGTCGTCGGCGTGGACAACGGGAGGAGCGGGATAGTCGAGGCCAGCGTAGGTCGTCGCATCTGTACGCGCGCCCTGCCCTGCCTCGTTGTAGCAATAGATGCGATAGGTGTTCACACCCTTGACAGCATTCTCGTCCACGACGCTCACAGCATCGCCAGGACGGAGGCCACCCTCTTGCTGAGCAAGCACGGCGTCGCCTTTCAGCACCTCGTAGCGGGTGATGGCCGTCAGCTCGGCGCCGTTGTACGTCTTCGTCGGAAGATTGAAGTCCAGCGTCACCTTCAGCTCACCCGTCTGGTCGGGCGTGACCTTCAGGTTCTCCACCTGTGCGGGCGAAGCAGGATCACAACCCGGGCTCACACTGACCGAGTCGATGAAGATATTGATGGAAGCCGGATTGGAGGTGGCGTGGAAACCGATATAATAGGTACCATCCTCGGGAGCCGTGATCACTTTCTCGAAGAGACGGTTCTCCGTATTGTCCAGTTCGGTATCTTCGGTGATCACCTGGTCCAGTTCTGCCACCGTCGTACCCTTGCCCCAATACACTTCCAGGTGCTCGGGGAAATAGGAGCGGGCTACACAAGCCTTGTAGCTGACCACATAGTTGCGACCCTTCTCCAGATGGATGGGAGGCGTGATGAGCCAATCGTTGCCACTATTCTCGGGGTCAGCATTGTAGCGTGCGGCCTTGTAGTAGCTATCCCACGACCAAGTGGAGCCGTCATGATTGGCATCCACGATGGTGTAGTTGTCTATGCCCTCGGGGAAGTCGTCGAAGAACGGCACCTCCAGCGGATCGCCCACGACCAGATTGTTGCTCAGCGTGCGCGCACTGGTCTGCGTCGTGTTGACGGCCTCGACCGAGTACTGGTAGCTGGTGAGCGCAGAGCCGCTCGCCAGGTCTATCTGAAGACTGTTGGCAGTCACGCCCTGGCGGAAGGCCGTATGCTCTCCGCCTTTCACGCGATAAATATTATAGGTAAGGTTGCCCATGTAGCCCTCGTGGAGTCCCGTCGTGGGAGCGACCCACGAGAGTGTGGCCTTGTTGCCCTGGCCCTGCTTGAGCGTGACCTCCGTGGGAGCCAGCGGCTGATCGTAGCCGACATAGATCTCGGCAGAAGCCTTCGGGCTCGGTCCCACACTGTTCTTGGCCACCAAGACAAACTCCGTTTCTCCCTCTGGCAGGTTGCTCAATGTGGCATTGACCTTTGCACCTGGCGCAGCCTGGGCCGTGGCCACAACGCTGCCGTTGGCCTTGATCTCGTAGGTAAGCTGGCCTGTCAGGTTGTCATCGCCATCAAAGGTCTTCGTGGGGAGCGTGAACGTGGCCGTGCCGGAAGTGGCGGGAGCATCAAAATGGACCGCAAAGTCATGGATGGCAGCAGGAGCCTTGTCTTCGGCCAACGGCGGCAGCACATTGAGTGCGAGCTGCTGATAAGGAGAGGCACACACGCGCGTGACGGAAGCATCGTCCAGGTCCACCGTGTAGAGCGTACACTCACCGTTGGCGTCGGTGGCAGCCCAATAGAACACATCGGTCTTGGGATCGACGACGGCACCCTGGGAATAGGCCATTCCGCTGGCATCCGTGACACGGACTCCCGTCGAGCCGATACGGGTCTCCTCGCCCGTGGTGCGATCGATGCGGTAGAGGTCGCCATCGTCGGTGATACCGTAGCAGTCGCCCTGGCTGGTGATTCCCATCGCCAAGTAGAGATTGTCGGTCTCTGCGATCGTGGTGCGGGTCTTGGTGTCGTAATCGACCACACCAAACTCCCAGCTCTGCATCGTCTGATCAGTAAACTCACCAAACACCTCGCCCGTCTTGGGGTCGGTGGCGGTGGCATAAGCGATCAGGCTCCGGTTGGAGACATTGGTCACTTCTCCATCATACTCACCCGTTTCCAGGTCGAACCACCCGTACCACAGGAAGATGATGCCATACTCGATCATGGACTGGTCGAGATAAAGTCCGCAAAGCTTGCCGTCCTTGATAGTGGATCCTGCATTGAACAGCGACTTGTCAAACGGCGCGTAAGTGGTCACGTTGGTGGGCGTGGCCGGATCATAGGACATCAGTCCCATGTAGTCGCCCAGTGCATTGGCGTAAAATACGGAATGCTGCGGTGCCTTCAGCACCTGACTTGCCTGGCGGGCCTTGCGACCCTTGGTCCCTGTGGCTACAGGGGGCACGCCACCCTTACCGTGGTTGACCAACTTGCTGAACTTGAAGTTCTTGGGTACATGGATGGCTCCCGCACCCCAACCGTCGCCCTCGCCAACGGCCTGCGCACAGATCGGCAGAGCCAGCGTCAGAGCAACGAGCAACAATGCAAAACGATGAATACGTTTCCTCATGATGTGTTGTCTAAAAAGTATTCTATGTGCCCTGGAGTCGCCAACGATAGTCTTTAATTACGTCTCTCCAAAGGCGTTAACGGCTTCAAAATTACACAAAAGAATCGAAACAAGCAAAAGATATGGGTGTTTTTTCTAAAACAAAGCCGGAACTAGCTCGAAACAAAGCCGAAACTAGCCCGAAACAAAGGCTAATGTTTTACCCACAACTAACAAGGCAGAGGGAATGGGCCCCTACGGAGGAGCACGTTCCCTCTGCCTTGTTGCGTTTCAATTTGCGAAAACGCAATACGGACAGTCTGGTCTCAGATGCTATCCATCATGACATCTTCGTCGTCCTGCGCTGGCTCATCCTGATGGCCTTGGCGTCCGAACAACTCTCCCGCCAACTCGTCCATCAGTCCGCCCATAGCTTCGTCAAGCATGCGGCCAATGGGCTGGGTGATACTCTCGCGCACTTTCTGCTTGACATTTTCCTCCAAGCGCCGCTTGGTCTCCTCCGCATAGCGATGAGCCAATTGTTTGAGCGACGACTTGTCGATGGTGAACACATGGCCCAGCACACCCACAGAGACCACGGGAGCCTTGTCGGCGTAGTGGATGCGCCCCAGCGAACAGACCAAGTAGTTGTCCACCGTGAGCGCGTTGCCGACCACCATCGCCACCACCTGTCGGGTGGCACCTCCGGCCAAGGACTTCATGGCCGTCGAGAAGGGATCGTCGGAGTCTATGGAGTCGATCTGCAAGGCCTCGCCCATCGTTTCCGCCACCACACCCGAGATGGCCTCGGCGTGCTGCTCGGGTTTCGGACAAGTGGCCATCAGCAGTCCTGCCAACAAGAGCAACATCGCTAGCACCACCCACAAGCATCCACCCCGATGCTTACGGGATCCACGGTCAACGGATGGAGGAACGGTGCGCTCGCTCTCAGGCTGCGCGGAAGGCTGCGGAGCGTAGCCTTGGACCACATCGGGGCCCTCCCCTATCCTTTCGCCGACGATAACTTGCTCCCCTCCCGAAGCATTGCTTACCCCCGGGCCCGAGGGACTGCTTACGCCAGGACCTGAGGAAATATTAACCCCTGAGTCCATGATCGGTTGAGACTGCTGCGCAGCCGTCTGCTGAAGGAGAATCGGTCGAAGCGCTTCCACCTGCCAGGCGGGTTGCCATGATCCGCCATCAACAGCCATCACCAACGACTCCGCACCGATGCCACGAGCTGCCAACTCGGCCACGCTGTAAGGGCCACGCTTCTCGCTGCCCACACTAAGATAGTATTCCATTTTTCTATTTCCTTATCTGTTTTTTGAGACCAATAAGACGCGATTTGCCACCTCTACCGGACAATACGGACTCCTCAAGACGGCAAGTTATCTTTTTGGCGTGCGAATGTAAGTAGAAATAATGAATACACCAAAAATCGCTGGTTATATTTTGCTTTTTTAAGCATAAGGACTCTTTTCACCCTGTCAAAAACCAGATTTCGCATGCAATCTAGGAGGCCAATGGATGGAAAGGAAATAAAAAAACGCTTGAAAATACCAAAAAATGGGTATCGCTTGTTTGTGGTATGAGATTTTTTCATTACCTTTGCGAAACAAATAATACAGTATAGAAAACAACCATACCAAACAGCTGAAGAATGTTTGAGAATCTAAGCGACCGACTTGAACGGTCATTTAAGATACTGAAAGGTGAGGGAAAAATCACCGAGATCAATGTCGCCGAGACGCTGAAGGACGTGCGCCGCGCGCTGCTCGATGCGGATGTCAACTACAAAGTGGCCAAGAGTTTCACGGACGACGTGAAGCGCAAAGCATTGGGCATGAACGTGCTTACTGCCGTCAAGCCAGGCCAGCTCATGGTGAAGATTGTCCACGACGAGCTGGCTGAGCTCATGGGTGGCGAGACTGTCGGCATCAAACTGACCAACAAGCCCGCCATCATCCTGATGAGCGGTCTGCAAGGTTCGGGTAAGACCACGTTCAGCGGCAAGCTCGCCAACATGCTCAAGCAGAAAGACCACCGCAAGCCCCTGCTGGTGGGTTGCGACGTGTATCGTCCTGCCGCCATCGAGCAGTTGCGCGTGGTGGGAAGCCAGATAGACGTGCCCGTCTATGCTGAGGACGACAACAAGAACGTCAACGAGATAGCAGACCACGCCCTCCAGGAGGCCAAGGCGAAAGGCTACGACACGGTGATCATCGATACCGCCGGACGCTTGGCAGTGGACGAGCAGATGATGGCCGAGATAGAAAGTCTGAAGAATCATGTTCGTCCCGACGAGACCTTGTTTGTCGTCGACTCCATGACGGGACAGGATGCCGTCAACACGGCCAAGACCTTCAACGACCGCCTCGATTTCGACGGAGTGGTGCTGACCAAGCTCGACGGCGACACCCGCGGCGGTGCCGCGCTGAGTATCCGCACGGTGGTGACCAAGCCCATCAAGTTTATTGGTACGGGCGAGAAGATGGAAGCCATCGACCTGTTCCACCCAGCCCGTATGGCCGACCGAATCCTCGGCATGGGCGACGTGGTCTCGCTGGTGGAGCGCGCCCAGGAGCAATTTGATGAGGAAGAAGCCAAGCGACTGGAGAAGAAGATTCGCAAGAACCAGTTCGACTTCAACGACTTCTACAATCAGATCCAGCAGATCAAGAAGATGGGCAACATCAAGGAGTTGGCCAGCATGATCCCTGGTGTGGGCAAAGCCATCCGCGACGTCGATATCGACGACAACGCCTTCAAGGGCATCGAAGCCATCATCCAGAGCATGACTCCGCAGGAGCGCACACATCCCGAGGTACTCAACACCTCACGCCGCCGCCGTATCGCGTCGGGATCGGGCACGAGCATCCAGGAGGTGAACAAGCTCATCAAGCAGTTTGACCAGACCCGCAAGATGATGAAGATGGTCACGGGTGCCAACATGAAGGGCATGATGGGACGAATGAAAAACATGAAGGGCACAGGTATGCCCCCCATGAATTAGTCCTCGTGCATTATTAATGGTTCGCGCGCGTTCATTATATATAGTATAAACGTACATACGGTAGCATCGTATTGCGGACATACTGTGATGGCGCGCCAACCATTCAACTAAAAACCAAACAGAAAATTCCCCTGCCCCGCCCCTCACGGGTGGGACAGAACGAAAAAAAATAGATTATAAACGCGAGGACGCGAGACCATCCGTAGCCCACACCTTAGGAAGGGCTGGACGAGCCACCGTGTTCCCATAACAACACCTAACCATATGGAACTGATTGACGGTAAAGCTACTGCAACGGCCATCAAGGCCGAAATTGCCGACGAAGTGAGCAAGATTGTCGCCGCTGGTGGCAAACGTCCTCATCTGGCCGCTGTCCTCGTAGGACACGACGGCGGCTCTGAGACGTACGTGAAAAACAAGGTTATCTCCTGCGAGCAGTGCGGTTTTACCTCGACACTCATCCGCTATGAGGATGACGTGACGGAGGAAGAGCTGCTGGCTTGTGTTGACCGCCTCAATAAAGAGGAGGATGTCGATGGCTTCATCGTTCAGCTGCCGCTGCCGAAGCATATCGACGAGCAAAAGGTCATCATGGCCATCGACTACCGCAAGGACGTGGACGGTTTCCACCCCATCAACGTCGGTCGCATGGACATCGGACTGCCTTGCTTCATCTCCGCCACTCCGCTGGGCATCATGACCCTTCTGGACCGTTACAATATCAAGACTTCTGGCAAGAAGTGTGTCATCCTCGGACGCAGCAACATCGTCGGCAAGCCGATGGCCTCGCTGATGATGCAGAAGTGCTATGGCGACGCCACGGTCACGGTTTGCCACTCCCGCTCGGCCACGCTGAAAGAAGAGTGCCGTGAGGCCGACATCGTCATCGCCGCCATTGGCCGTCCCGAGTTTGTCACGGCCGACATGGTGAAAGAAGGCGCTGTCGTCATCGATGTCGGCACGACGCGCGTGCCCGATGCGACCCGCAAGAGCGGTTTCCGCCTCTGCGGCGACGTGAAGTTTGACGAGGTAGCACCGAAGTGTTCCTACATCACGCCCGTACCGGGCGGCGTTGGTCCCATGACCATCTGCTCGCTGATGAAGAACACCTTGGCAGCAGGCAAGAAGGAGTACTATAAGTAATGGAGCCCATGACTGCCGAGGAATGGTATCAGAAAGGTAACGAATATCGCAAGCAGGGCGACTGGAAACACGCCATCGACTGCTACTTGGAAGCCATCGAGCTCGACGCCGAGTCGCCAGCCGTGGAGGCCAAGAAGATGATCGACGACATTCTGAACTTCTATCATAAAGACGCATATAATCCCTAATCAAGGCCGCTCGGGGCGGACGCAGCTCTGTCCCAACGACTTAACTAAAAAATTCAAATCAATATGAGCAAGATTAAAGGTGCGATTGTGGTCGACACCGAGCGTTGCAAGGGATGCCAACTGTGCATCGTTGCATGCCCGAAGGATGTGATCCAACTGGCACAGAAGAAAGTCAACGTTCACGGCTATCCGTACGCGGAGCCTGTTTTCGCCGACAAATGTATTGGCTGCGCTTCATGCGCCATTGTTTGCCCGGACGGATGTATTACTGTTTATAAGAAAAAAGTGGAGGAATAAGGTATGGCTGAGAAAGAAGTAAAATTGATGAAGGGTAATGAGGCTATCGCACACGCGCTGATTCGCTGCGGTGCCGACGCCTTCTTCGGATACCCTATTACCCCGCAGACAGAGATTATCGAGACCCTCTCCGCCCTGAAGCCTTGGGAGACCACCGGCATGGTAGTAGTCCAGGCAGAGAGCGAGGTGGCCTCTATCAATATGGTCTATGGTGGCGCTGGTGCTGGTAAGCGTTGCGTCACGACCTCCTCCTCACCGGGTGTGTCCCTGATGCAGGAGGGCATTTCCTACATGGCTGGTGCTGAGATTCCTGGTGTCATCGTCAACGTGCAGCGTGGCGGTCCTGGTCTGGGTACGATCCAGCCTTCACAGTCCGACTATTTCCAGTCCACTCGTGGTGGTGGCAACGGCGACTACTATGTCATCGTGCTTGCCCCGAACTCCGTCCAGGAGATGGCAGACTTCGTAGACCTTTCCTTCGAGCTGGCGTTCAAGTATCGCTGCCCGGCCATGATTCTCTCCGATGGTGTCATCGGTCAGATGATGGAGAAGGTCGTTCTCCCCGACGAGAAGCCTCGCCTCTCTGACGAGGAGGTGAAGAAGCGCTACCCGTGGGCCACCTTCGGCCGCACGCCGGATCGCGATCCGAACATCATGACTTCCTTGGAGCTGAAGCCCGAGGTGATGGAGGAGCGCAACCTCGCCCTCCAGGCCAAGTATGAGGAGATCCGCAACAATGAGGTTCGCTACGAGACTCAGCAGTGTGAGGACGCCGACTACATCATCGTCAGCTTCGGTTCTGCAGCCCGTATCGGCGAGAAGGCCATGGAGTTGGCCCGCGAGGAAGGCCTGAAGGTAGGTCTCTTCCGTCCGATCACCTTGTGGCCGTTCCCGACCAAGCAGATCGAGGAGCTTGCCAAGAACAAGAAGGGTATCCTCGTGAGCGAGTTCAACGCCGGTCAGATGGTCGAGGATGTCCGCTTGGCAGTCAATGGTGCCATCCCCGTGGAGCACTTCGGCCGCCTGGGTGGTATCGTTCCTTCACCCGAGGAGATTGTTGACGCACTGAAAACGAAGTTGGTAAAATAGTCGAATCAAATGGATAACCGGCTATCAACCGGCTTTCCCTTAAAAAGAAGAATCAAATGGCAAACGACATTATTGCACCAGAGAATCTGGTATATAAGAAACCAAAACTGATGAACAACGTCCCGATGCACTACTGTCCGGGATGTTCTCACGGTGTAGTCCATAAGCTCGTGGCCGAGGTCATCGAGGAGATGGGCATGGAGGACAAGACCGTCGGTGTATGCCCGGTAGGTTGCTCCGTGTTCGCATACCGCTACCTCGACATCGACTGGTCTGAGGCAGCCCACGGACGCGCTCCCGCTGTGGCTACGGCTATCAAGCGCGTATGGCCCGACCGCCTGGTGTTCACCTACCAGGGCGACGGCGATATGGCTTGTATCGGTAGTGCTGAGACGCTCCACGCTCTCAACCGTGGCGAGCACATCACGATGATCTTCATCAACAACGCCATCTACGGTATGACGGGTGGTCAGATGGCTCCCACCACGCTGATCGGCCAGAAGACCGTCACGTGCCCCTACGGCCGCGATCCGAAGATCCACGGCTGGAACCTCAACATTACGGAGCTGGCAAGCCACCTCAAGGGTACCCGCTACGTCACACGCCAGAGCGTTGACACCGTAGCCTCTATCCGCCAGGCCAAGAAGGCCATCCGTAAAGCCTTCGAGGCCAACATGGCTGGCAAGGGAAGCTGCCTCATCGAGATCGTGGCAACGTGCAACACGGGCTGGAAGCTCTCACCGGTCAAGGCCAACGAGTGGATGCGCGAGAATATGTTCAAGGAGTACATCAAGGGTGACATGAAGGACACCCTCGACCAGGAGATTCCCGAGCTCTAATCATCATTCCTTCTCTTAACACAAGAAACAGCAATTATGAAAACAGAAATCATTATCAGCGGTTTCGGAGGACAGGGTTGCCTCTCAATGGGAAAGATTCTGGCTTACTCCGGACTGATGGAAAATAAAGAGGTGACGTGGATGCCGGCCTACGGTCCGGAGCAGCGTGGTGGTACGGCCAGTGTGACCGTCATCGTCAGCGACGAGCGCATTTCCTCACCGATTCTCAGCAAGTACGATGTGGCTATCGTCCTCAACCAGCCTTCCCTCGACAAGTTTGAGTCAAAGGTGAAGCCGGGCGGTATCCTCATCTACGACGGCAACGGTATCATCAACCCGCCGACCCGCAAGGACATCACGGTCTATCAGATTGATGCTACGGACAAGGCTGCCGAGATGAAGAACTCCAAGGTGTTCAACATGATCGTTTTGGGCGGTCTGCTCAAGGTTTGCCCCGTTGTGAGCACCGAGGGCTTGAACAAGGCTCTCTTCAAGTCGCTCCCGGAGCGCCACCACAAGCTCATTCCTCTCAACATGGAGGCCGTGAGCGAGGGTATGAAGATCATCGAGAAGAAGGAGATCTAATTCAAGACAAAATAGACAGGAAAGGCTCTCAAGGTTTGGCATTCCAAGGTTTCATCCTTAGCCCTGTCCCGTAGAGCCCTACCCGATATAGACACAAGGGAGAAGAAACGCCGCATCCATCTTGGCGCTTCCTCTCCCTTGATCTATATTCATTACCCTTGATTTATAAAGATGTTTTCTCGCCCTTGTCCTATAAAAGGAGCTTCTGGGTGATATTGAGACAATATGTAAAGTGGCCTCGTCCGGAAAGGGAGAAAGCGTTCGGTAATTCCCCTATTCTCATAGGTTTTTCCCTATTTATGATTACCAAACGTCTTTTTACCCCCTAAATATTTGTTCATATCGGTTTTTTTTCTTTACTTTGCACCCGAAATGATTGAGAGAATAAACTTTCATAACATAAAATTTTATATTTAGAGAGACATGAAAAAGTTCGTTTTAATGATGGCCTCTGCGCTTTTCGCAGTTTCGGCATCAGCACAGACTGTGCAGGAAAGCAAGACTTTCGACAACTTCTACGTCGGTATCAATGGTGGTCTTTCAACCAAGACAACTGGCCACAAGTGGCTTAGCGGTCTGAACCCCAACGCCAGCCTCCGCATCGGCCGTTGGTTCACTCCGGTCTTCGGTTTGGCTGCTGAGGGAACAGCACACTTCAACTCAAAGGCATGGGTCCCCGAGCCTGTCCGCAAGCCGCACACGGTTGTCACCTATAGCAACGTGAGCCTGCTCGGTACCATCAACGTCAGCAACTGGGTTGCTGGCTACAAGGGCGAGCCGCGTCCCTTCGAGGTGATCGCAGTAGCTGGCCTCGGCTGGGGTCACGCCTACGGTCCTGGTGAGTCTTTCCTCGAGAAGAACGACCAGCTCACCTCTAAGTTGGGTCTCGACTTCACCTACAACTTCGGTTCCAACAAGGCTTGGCAGCTCTACCTCGAGCCGTCTATCAACTACGCTGTCGCTGGCACGCACGCCACTGGCTTCGATGATGACACCGAGTACAACCTCAACCGCAGCGCCTTCCAGCTCAACCTCGGTATCAACTACAAGTTCGGCAACAGCAACGGCACGCACAACTTCGTGATCGTTACTCCGCGCGACCAGGCCGAGATCGACGCTCTCAACGCTCAGATCAACGAGCTCCGCAACCGCAAGCCGGAGGTGATCGAGAAGGTTGTCGAGAAGCGCGTAGAGGTTCCTGCTCCCGCAGCTAAGACTGTCAGCGTTTCTGACCTCATCTTCGTCACCTTCGCTCAGGGCAAGTCTGCTCTCACCAACGACGCCAAGAAGGCTCTCGACGCCGTCAAGGAGGGTTCACACGTTCAGGTTGTCGGTACTGCTTCTCCTGAGGGTTCTAAGGAGATCAACGACCGTCTGTCTCAGGCTCGTGCCGACGTGGTCGCTAAGTACCTCAAGGGTCGTGGCGTGATCGTCGACGAGGCTACTGGTAAGGGCGTTCAGGGCACTACCTCTAACCGTCTGGCTATCGTTTACGTCAAGTAATCATAGACAATAGACAGAAGATTACACCAAGGGACCATTCTCCCTTCAAGTAATATCACATCGAATCCCCAGTACGGTCATCGTACTGGGGATTTTTGTATCAACACTCGCTTTAAGTCTTTCCCCTCCATCCTACTCCACTGGATAATAATCCTGTCAAGTACACAGTAAACCGAGCAGGAATACACGCCAAACCACCTATATACAACAAGCCCGTCACCACTCTATTCGGAGGGCGACGGGCTCGTTGCTTGACGTACTCGTTGTTTTTATGTACTTGTAGTTTTATGTAGGAGTATAAGGATTATAAGCCGAAGAAGCCTTATGCTTCCTTCTTCTCCTCGGTGTCAGCCTTGCGGCGGGTACTGCGCTTGCGCTTCGGCTTTTCAGCCTTTCCGTTCTCCACCTTGACGCCAGCCAACTCCGGATCGACCAGGATGCGTCCACAATACTCACAGACGATGATCTTCTTGTGCATCTTGATGTCGAGCTGACGCTGGGGTGGAATCTTATTGAAGCAGCCACCACAGGCGTCACGCTGCACATAGACGATACCCAGTCCGTTGCGCGCACTCTTGCGGATGCGCTTGAAGGAACTGAGGAGGCGCGGCTCGATCTTGACTTCCAAGTCCTTGGCACGCTCCTTGAGCATGGTCTCCTCCTCGCGGGTCTCTGCCAGGATATCCTCCAGCTCGCTCTTTTTCTCGTCAAGATCCTTCTGACGCTCCTCGCGCTCGGTCTTGGCTATCTCCAGGTCGTTGGTACGGTAAGCCACCTGGTCCGTTGCCTCCTTGATTTTCTTGTTGCAAAGTTCCACCTCCAGACGCTCGTAATCGATCTGCTTGCTCAGCGAGTCATACTCGCGGTTGTTGCGCACCTCATTGAGCTGGTTGTTGTAACGCTCCAGGTTGGCCTGTGCCTCCTGCACCTCACCCTTCTTCATCGTGATAGCCGACTGAAACTCCTTGATTTCTGTGTCGATTTTCTCGATACGGGTGTCGAGACCAGCGATCTCGTCCTCCAGGTCCTGCACCTCCAGCGGCAACTCGCCACGCAACGCACGCTTCTCGTCGATAGCCGTAAGCGTCGTCTGCAGTTCATAAAGAGCCTGCAGCTTCTGCTCTACCGACATTTCTTTTGCTTCTTTCTTTGCCATAAGTATTCTTGTCCTTATTTGTTTCTTACTATATACCTTATTAAAGATAAAGGATCGGGTTGGTGTTGACCGACGTGATGTAGCAAGGCACGCCCACACACTCACGCATGATGATCTCACGGAAGATCTCCGATGTATATTGCTCGCTCTGATAATGACCGATCACGCAGATCTGTATCTGCTGCTCCCGCCCAAAAAACTCGTGGTAGTGCATCTCTCCCGTGACAAACGCATCGGCACCCAACCGTACGGCCTCAGGCAGCAGAAAAGCTCCCGATCCGCCACAAAGGGCCACCTTCTCTATGGGGCGGCGCAACAATTGGTTGGCCTGGACACACTCCACACCAAACTCTTTCTTCAGCAGGAGCACCAGGTCGTCGGCAGCTACCGGCTTCGCAAAGCGACCAATCACGCCTTCGCCTCCCGAGACGCCTTCCACCTCTTGCTGCTGTCCGATGAAAGAGAGGTCCTGGAGACCCAACTTCTCAGCGATCTTATAGTTGACGCCTCCCACGGCACTATCCATATTAGTATGCATCGACACGATGACGATGCCACGCTGGATGGCCTTGAAGACCGTCCGCTGTACATAGTCGCCGTCCGATATGCACGACAGTTTGCGGAAGATGAGTGGATGGTGGGAAACAATCAGATTACAACCGCGCGCGATGGCCTCGTCAACGATGGCCTCCGTCACGTCAAGACACAATAAAGCCCCTGACACCTCCGCCTCTGTCAGTCCAACCTGTAGGCCAGCATTGTCGAAGCCAGCCTGCAAGGGCAGAGGCGCGAATCGTTCAAGGGCAGCGATTACTTCCTTTATTTTCACGCTACAAACATGTTTTTGAACTGCAAAAGTACGATTTTTTCCTTTCTCCGCCAAGGAATCCTCTTTATATTTAATCTTTTTTGGGAAAAACGACAGAGGCCCTATTCGTTCACCGCTTCCTCACAACATGGTTCCAAAACACTTTTCCCCAGTCTTCCATCCCGCTCCACACACTATTTTTGAAGATATTCACAAAACAGAATAAAAAAGTGATGAAAAAGAAATGGAATACCAATATTTTTCCATATCTTTGCATAAGATAAGCTGCACTCGGCAATTTGTGAACAAGCTCCCATTGCACTCGTTTGCATTATCTTTGCATAAGATAAGCTGCACTCGGCAATTTGTGAACCAGTTCCCATTGCACTCGTTTGCATTATCTTTGCATAAGATAAGCTGCACTCGGCAAAAATAACTAACACAAAAATAACGATTATGATCGATTACTTTGCACAAAACCTTTGGTTGGCCTGGCTGCTCATCAGCCTCCTGTGCCTGCTGCTCGAACTGACCAATGGCGACTTCTTCATTGTCTGCTTTGCAGTCGGCGGCCTCTTTGCGTCTATTTCATCAGTCTTTACCGACAGTCTGACGATTCAGATCATTGTCTTTGCGATCACCACCTTGCTGAGCATTTTCTTCCTCAGACCGATGGCCCTACGCTGGTTTCACAAAGGCGAGGACCGCCGCGTAAGCAATGTGGACGCCCTCATCGGGCGCATCGGACGCGTCACCGAACCGATCGAGGCCAACGGCTATGGTCGTGTGCAGATCGACGGCGACAGTTGGAAGGCAAAGACCCGCGACGGCCACCCCGTCGAAAACGGCATGAAGGCCCGCGTGCTCAGCATCGACTCCATCATCATCACCATCGAGGAAGCATAAGATCCAAACAGAAACCAAGTATATTCAACCTTAACACTTTACGATTATGTCAATAGCACCCTATGTTCTTGGAGCCATCGTTCTTCTGGTCATCTTCTTCACCATGAAGGCCGTTGTGATCATTTCTCAGAGCGAGACCAAAGTCATCGAGCGTCTCGGTAAGTATTACGCCACGTTGCAGCCGGGTATCAACATCATCATGCCCTTCCTCGACCACGCCAAGGAGGTGGTGGCCGTCAAGGGCGGACGCTATGTCTATACCAGCACCATCGACCTGCGCGAACAAGTCTATGACTTCGCACGCCAAAACGTCATCACGAAGGACAACATCCAGATGCAGATCAACGCGCTGCTCTATTTTCAGATTGTCGATCCCTTCAAGGCGGTCTATGAGATCAACAACCTGCCCAACGCCATAGAGAAACTGACCCAGACCACGCTCCGCAACATCATCGGAGAGATGGAGCTGGACCAGACCCTCACCTCGCGCGACACCATCAACACCAAGCTCCGCGCCGTGCTCGACGACGCCACCAACAAATGGGGCATCAAGGTCAACCGCGTCGAGCTGCAGGACATCACGCCGCCCGAGAGCGTCCTCCAGGCCATGGAGAAGCAGATGCAGGCTGAGCGCAACAAGCGCGCAACGATCCTGACCAGCGAGGGTGAGAAGCAAGCCGCCATCCTGCAGTCAGAGGGCGAGAAGGCCTCGACCATCAACCGGGCCGAAGCCGACAAGCAACAGGCCATCCTCATCGCCGAGGGTGAGGCCCAGGCACGCATCCGCAAGGCCGAAGCCGAGGCCATTGCCATCAACAAGATCACCGAGGCCGTAGGCAAGAGCACCAACCCCGCCAGCTACCTCATCGCCCAGAAGTACATCCAGATGCTCTCCGAGATGGCGCAGAACAACAACCAGAAGACCGTCTTTATGCCCTACGAGGCCACCAACCTCATGGGATCCATCGGCGGCATCAAAGAGATGTTCAAGTAAAAACGCTGGCGGCAGCCTACTCCGCCACGATGTTTCCATACTTGATACACGATATTTTCATACTTGATAGAAGAGCCGAAAAGCCACCACTTTTTCGGCTCTTCTTTTTGTGTTTTGCCACGGAATTGCTAATTTTGCAACCCAGCACCATCAGCTGACAAAATCTTAGAAACAAAATACAAGGTCTTGAAAACAAAAAACAAGGTCTTAGAAAACAAATTAGGAGAGAAAACGAATGAAGAAGATCCAACTGATTCTTTTGACGGCCATCACCCTACTGATGACCGCATGTGGTACCACCCAGACTGTCCCCCTGACAGGACGCAAGCATCGCATCGGCGTGAGCGACGAGCAACTGCTCTCCCTCTCGCAGCAGCAGTATTCCACCTATATGCAGAAGGCGAAGAAATCGACCAACGCAGCCAACACCCAGATGGTGGTACGCGTAGGGCGCAATCTCGCCAATGCCGTCGAGACCTACCTCCGAAACAACGGCTTCGCCAGTGAGGTGAACAACTTCCACTGGGAGTTCAACCTCATCCAGGACCCGCAGGCCAACGCCTTCTGCATGCCCGGAGGCAAGATCGTCGTCTTCGAAGGCATCCTGCCCTACACACAGAACGAGGCCTCCCTGGCCATCGTGCTGGGACACGAGATCGCCCACGCCGTGGCGAAACACAGTGCCGAGCAGATGACGAAGCAGCAGAATCAGGGCGTAGCCACTACCGTGCTCGGAAGCGTGCTCGGAGCAGTGGCAGGACAAGACGCTGCCAACGTGGCCGGACAGATAGCCGGAACGGGCTTCTCCCTGCTCAATCTGAAATACAGCCGCAAGGATGAGAGCGAAGCCGACTATATGGGCCTAATCTTTGCCGCCATGGCAGGCTACGACCCAGCCAATGCCATCACCTTCTGGCAGCGTATGTCCTCATCGGGCAGCCAGTCCACGCAAGAGTGGCTGAGCGACCACCCCTCCGACCAGACGCGCATCGCCAATATCAGAAAATGGTTGCCCGAGGCCCAAAAGTATTACCAGGCCGCCAAGCCCAAGACGCACACGACCACCAGGACAACGACCCGCACTGCGCCCAAGAGCAGCAAGCACAAGAGAAAGACGACCACGCGCAAGAGAAGGTAGCACACTAAGCAGCAGATGCTTACGCTTTTTGCCACATCTTGTCCGTAGCACATTTCCCCTGGCTATGCGGGTGGATTTCCCTGACTATGCAGGTGGATTTTCCTGGCTATGGCGGGTGGAAAATCAGCGTGTCTATACGACATTTTGGCAAAAAGTACGGCAATCTGTCAGCGTTACCGATTATTTTGGTTATCTTTGCAGATTATTATGCAACCTACCGCCCCAACGCGGTGAGACGCCGAAAGAAAAATGACAGAGGAAACAAAAGAACCGTTGATAGGAAAGACCCTTGAGGAGCTGCGCACGCTGGCCCGCGAGTTGGGAATGCCCGCCTTCGTGGGCGGACAGATCGCGCGCTGGCTCTACGTGCAGCACGTCAAGGACATCAACGAGATGGCCAACATATCAAAGAAGCACCGCGAGCTGCTTGCCCAGCGCTTCACGGTGGGCTGCCATGCGCCCATCGACGCCCAGTACTCCAAGGACGGGACGATCAAATACCTGTTCCCCGTCTATGCGGGCGCTTCCAAGGAGAAGCTCCGCCATGAGTTTGTCGAGACGGTCTATATCCCCGACGGCGACCGCGCCACGCTGTGTGTGTCGTCGCAGGTGGGCTGCAAGATGAACTGCCTGTTCTGTCAGACGGGCAAACAAGGTTTTGAGGGCAGCCTCACGGCAGCCGACATCCTCAACCAAGTCTATGCCCTTCCCGATGTGGACAAGCTCACCAACATCGTTTTCATGGGACAAGGCGAGCCGATGGACAACCTCGACAACGTGCTCCGTGCCACGGAGATCCTCACCGCCGACTACGGTTGGGCCTGGTCTCCGAAGCGCATCACGGTCAGCAGCGTCGGCGTGCGCAAGAAGTTGCGCCGCTTCCTCGACGAGAGCGACTGCCACGTAGCCATCAGCCTCCACTCCCCCATCCCCGAGCAGCGTGCGCAGCTCATGCCAGCCGAACGAGGCATGGGCATCGAGGAGGTAGTGAAACTGCTGCGCGAGTACGACTTCACCCACCAGCGCCGCCTCTCCTTCGAGTACATCCTGTTTGGTGGACTCAACGACACCCCGACCCACGCCCGCGCCATCGTCCGTCTGCTGGAAGGACTGGAGTGTCGCGTGAATCTGATACGCTTCCACCAAATCCCCGACGTGCCCCTTCGCGAGTCGGACGAGGAGCGGATGGAGGCCTTCCGCGACTACCTGACCCACCACGGCGTCTTCACGACGATCCGTGCGTCGCGAGGCCAGGACATCTTCGCGGCCTGCGGACTCCTTTCGACGAGCAAGGAGATCGGCGAGGTGAGAGAGAAGCAGCGCCACGATGCGTAGTGTCCTCTTCGCCGGGATCATGATTGCCTGCACCCTCCTCGGATGCCGGCAAGCGTCCCGCCACCGACTGCCCTCCAGTTCGGTCCGCGCGGGCGAAGTGCTGGTCGTCGGCGACACCACGGGCCAACTCGCCAGTTACCTTTCCCGGCCAGAACCCGGACTGCCCCAGCCGGAGTCCCGCTTCGACGTGCGCCCTACGACGCAAGACCAACTCAAGGGCAACGCCCTCCTGGCCCGCGCCATCGTCATCCTGAGCGACAAGCCGTATGCTTCGGGACACGACCTCAACGCCCGTCCGCAACTCGTCATCGAAGCCTCCGCGAAGGATTCGGCGCGGATCCTGCACGACCTTCTGGCCTTTGAGGAGCAAGAGAGCTATGCCTTCCTCCAGCACAACCACCATCCCAAGATGGAGGAGAAGATACGAAGGCAGTTTGGCGTCCAGATGAAAGTGCCCGAGGCCATGCGTGCCAGCAAGACGTCGAAAGACTTTCTGTGGATAGCCACCAACGGGGCAGAAAACCTCAGAAGCCTCTGCGTCCTGCGCCTGCCGGACAGTCCGAAAGCCGACTGGGCAAGAGCCATCGACCAGATGCTCTCCCAGCACATCCACGGCGATCAGGCCTCCAGCTCCATGCACCTGGCGCTGGCGACCGTCCAAATCCAGCAAGAGCGTGGGATCCACCTCCTGACGGGACAATGGATGATGGAGGGCGACGCGATGGGAGGACCCTTTGTGGCCTCCGTCAAAAAGACAAGGCAGGGCGCCCTCGTGCTCCTCGCCTTCGCCTACGCCCCCGAGAGAGAAAAAAGAAACATCATGCGGCAGCTTCGCACTGTCGTTTTCAATGAGTATATATCTTATGGAGAATAACAAGAAAATACGGGTGGCTATCACCCAAGGCGATACCAACGGTATCGGATACGAGCTGATATTCAAGGTCTTTGCCGACCCCGAGATGCTGGAGTTGTGCACGCCCATCATCTACGGTTCGCCCAAGGTGGCAGCCTACTACCGCAACCTGCTCGAGATAGAGGCCAACTTCACCATCATCTCGGACGCAAGCGAGGCCACCGACGGCGTGGTCAATCTGCTGACCACCTACGAAGAAGAGGTGAAAGTGGAGCCTGGCGTGGCCAGCGAGACCTCGGGAGACTACGCCCTCAAGGCCCTCGACTGCGCCTTGGCCGACTATCGCGAGGGCCGCTTCGACGTCCTCGTCACCAATCCCATCGACAACACCAGCGAGTTTCAGTTTAGCGGACAGAGCCGCTATATCGAAGACCACCTGGAGACCGACGGCCACGGCCAGACCCTGATGGTCGATGGCGGACTGCGCATTGCCCTGGCCACACGCAACCTGCCTTTGCGCCAGGTGGTGGAGTGCATCACCCAGGGCAGCATCGAGCAGACCTGCCGCAAACTCGCCCAGAGCCTGCGTCGCGACTTCCGCCTCTCCAATCCCCGCATCGCCCTCCTCTCCATCAATCCGAAGGCTGGCGACAACGGACTGCTCGGCACCGAGGAGCAGGAGATCATCCGCCCCGCCATCGAGACACTGACCACCGAGGGCATCCAGGCCTTTGGTCCCTACGCCGCCGACGCCCTCTTCGCTGGCAACGACTACACCCATTTCGACGCTATCGTCGCGATGTACTACGAGCAGGGCACGATCCCCTTCCACGCGCTGTGCGATGGTCCTGGCGTCCACTACACCGTCGGTCTGCCGCTGGTCCGCACCTGCCCCGACCTGGCCAACACGCTCCCGCTGGGCGGAAAGGGCGTGGCCGACCCGCAGCCGCTGCGCCAAGCCATCTTCACGGCCATCGACATTTTCCGCAACCGCGCCGCCTACGACCAGGCGGGTGCCCATCCGCTCCCCAAACTCTACAAGGAGAAGAAAGACGAGAGCGAGAAGGTACGCTTCGCCATCCCCAAGAAGCGCGAACCCAAGGCAGAGTAAACGATCTCGTTGAGACATGAAAAAGAAGTACCAGAACATCTTCTTCATCTTTGGCCTGGTGGTCCTTGCCGTCATGGTAAGCCAGCTCCACTTTGCCGAAGTGTGGCAGGGCCTGCAACGCGCAGGCTACTGGTTCTTCGCCGTCGTGGTCCTTTGGGCCTTTCTCTACCTTTTCAATACGGCTGCCTGGTACACCATCATCCGCAGCGGAGAGCGACGCGGCGCCGCAAGCGAGACGCAAGAGAATCGAGAGCATCGAGAAGCTCAAGAGAATCAAGAAACTCAAGAGAAACAAGAGAATCAAGAAACTCGAGAGGTTCAAGGGTACCAAGAGAATCGAGGGACGCAAGAGACGTCCGGAGCGCACGTGGGCTTTTGGTGGCTCTACAAGATCACCGTCTCAGGCTTTGCCCTCAACTACGCCACGCCAGGAGGCTTGATGGGCGGCGAGCCCTACCGCATCATGGTCCTTAAGCCCAAGATCGGCACGGAGCGCGCCACGGCCTCGGTACTGCTCTACGTGATGACCCACATCTTCAGCCACTTTTGGTTTTGGCTGCTGAGTATCGTGCTCTATGTCTTGACGCAAGAGCTGAACACCTTCATGGCCATCATGCTCTCGCTGACAGGCGGCTTCTGCGCCCTCTGCATCTGGTTTTTCCTTGCCGGCTACCGACGCGGACTTGCCGTGAGGGGCATGAAACTCCTCGGCCACATTCCCGGCATCAAGCACTGGGCACGGCGGTTTATCGAGGGCCATCGCAAACAACTCGACAACATCGACCGCCAGGTGGCAGCCCTCCACAACCAAAATCCGCGCACGTTTCTCACGGTCGTGCTCCTGGAACTGGCCTGTCGCGTCTGCTCGGCCCTGGAGGTGATGTTCATCCTGCTCGTGCTCTACCCGAGCGTCAACTACATCGACTGCATCCTCATCATCGCCTTCACGACGCTCTTCGCCAACATGCTCTTCTTCATGCCGCTGCAGCTCGGCGGACGCGAGGGAGGCTTCCTGATGTCGGTCTCAGGACTGGGTCTGACTGCTACGGCGGGCATCTTTGTCGCCCTGCTGGTACGCATCCGCGAACTGATCTGGACGGCCATCGGCCTTCTGCTCATCAAGCTCGACCGCACCAGCCTGCGGGAGAAGCCGACGGAGAAGCCGCCTTGCCCATAGCGACCCACAAGACTCCAAACTGCGACCCTAGCGACCTGACTTCTCCCCACTCTGCCTATATATTATATAAGGAGAAAACGGGAGAAGGAGACAAGGAGAAGTAAGGCAAAGGAGGAGAAGCAACAAGAAGAAGGAGAAGGAGAAGAAGACGCAAAAGGAGAAAAGTGAGGAGAAGGAGAAAAGTGAGGAGAAGGAGAAAAGTGAGGAGAAGGAGAAAGGGAAAAGCAGAAGTAGAAGCAAAAAACGGGAGAAAGAATCGGGCGACAAGCCTGACGGCTTTATTTTAACCCCAACTATGGTAAGAAATGGATACGAGTAAACTGCAAATCATCAAGCAAAGATACAACGTCGTGGGCAACTGCGACGCGCTCAACCGTGCCCTCGACGTGGCCCTGCAAGTGGCCCCCACCGACCTCTCGGTGCTGATCATCGGCGAGAGCGGCGTGGGCAAAGAGATCATCCCGCGCGTCATCCACGACAACTCGCCCCGTAAGCGGGAGAAATACTTCGCCATCAACTGTGGTTCGATTCCCGAGGGAACGATAGACAGCGAACTCTTCGGCCACGAGAAGGGATCCTACACGGGTGCCATCGGCGAAAGCGAGGGCTATTTTGGCATTGCCAACAAGGGCACGCTCTTCCTCGACGAGGTCGGCGAACTGCCCATGGCCACCCAGGCCCGCCTGCTCCGCGTCCTGGAGACGGGCGAATACATCCGCGTCGGAGGCCAGGAGATCCGAAAGACCAACGTCCGCATCGTCGCTGCCACCAACGTCAACATGCGCAAGGCCATCAGCGAGGGGAAGTTTCGCGAGGACCTCTACTACCGTCTCAACACGATCCCCATCAACATGCCGCCCCTCCGCGAGCGTGGCAACGATATCCTGCTGCTCTTCCGCCTCTTCGCCATGCAGATGGCCGAGAAATACAAGTTGCCGAAGATCACGCTCGACGACGAGGCCAAGCAGGTGATGCTCAAGTACAAATGGCCCGGCAACGTCCGCCAACTGAAGAACATCACCGAGCAGATGTCGGTCATTGCCGAGAAGAGAGTGATCGACCGGGAGGAGATCCTGCGCTTCATCCCCCAGGATACGGAGAGCACCGAACTGGCCCTCGTCGATAAGGGGCAAGGATCGCATAGCTACGAGAGCGAGCGCGAGATCCTCTACAAGATCCTCTACGAGCTCCGTGGCAACGTCAGCGACCTGCGCCGCGACCTCAACAACGTGCGCAAGCAACTGGAGACCTACCGCGAGCTCGAAGAGACGGCCCACTACCGCCACCTGGCCACGGAGGGCGCCCAGACGCTTCCTGCCACGACCCAGGATGCCTTCCGCCCTGACGACAAGGAGGTGGAGGACGCCGTGGCCGAGGAGATACAGGAGACCCGCCCGCAGAGGGAGGAGGAAAGTCTCAACCTCAACGACAACCAGCGACAGATGGTGGTCAGGGCGCTGGAGCGCAACAACGGCAACCGCAAGAAAGCGGCCCAGGAACTCGGCATCAGCGACCGCACCCTCTACCGCCGCATCAAGGAGTACGGACTCGAAGACAAATAAAACGTCCAAGCGTACGGACTCGAAGACAAATAATAATATCAAGGAGTGTACGGACTTGAAGAAAAAGAAAAATATCAAGGAGTACGGACTTGAAGAAAAATAAAGCATGAGAAGCGATAAGAATCAAAGGACCCCACGCCTCGCCGCCCACCTCTGCGTATCGGCCGTGGTGGTATGGATGCTGCTGGCCTTGGCGACATCCTGCGTTCCGAAGTACACCTTCAACGGCGCGAGCATCGACTACACCAAGACCAAGACCATCCAGATAGCCGATTTCCCCATCCGCTCCGCCTATGTGTGGGGACCGATGGGCCCCATGTTCAACAATGCGCTCAAGGACCAGTTTGCCAACCACACGAAGTTGCAGCAGGTCCGTCGCGACGGCGACCTCCAGATCGAAGGCGAGATCACGCAGTATCAGCAGCGCAACAAGTCGGTGTCGAGCGAGGGCTACGCTGCCCAGACCGAACTCTCCATCACGGTCAACGTACGGTTTACCAACAACGTGAACCATGCCGAGGACTTCGAGCGCCAGTTTACGGCCACCTCCTCCTACCCCACCACACGCAACCTCAACGACGTGCAGCAAGAACTGGTGGAGCAGATGGTCAAGGATCTGACCGACCAGATATTCAATGCCACCGTGGCCAACTGGTAGCCCTGCTTCCCACGCCACCTATGTACGGCAGCCACCACCATTTACGGATTCCTCCAATCAGCACCACATCATGAGTATAAACATAGCCACCCTCACGCGCCACCCCGAACGGCTGGGCAAGGACACCCTCTACGAGCTGCGCAGTCTGCTCGCACGCTATCCTTACTACCAGCCCGCACGGCTATTGCTGCTCAAGAACCTCTACCTGCTCCACGATCCCACCTTCGACGAGGAGCTGCGTAGGGCTGCCGTCTATATCACCGAGCGCCAGCGCCTTTTCGACCTGACAGAAGGTCCCCACTACCAGTTGCGGGACGATCAGGCCGCCGAGCACGAAGCCGCCAAACACGAAGCCGCCAAGGACGAATCCTCCGCGCAGGACGCCCCCGAGGGCGACCGCACCGCCGCGCTCATCGACAGTTTCCTCGACCAGCTCCCCGGAGAGGAGGGCGAGGAGACGCAGCCGAAGCCGCAGGACCAGCCCGTCGTCAAGCGCAAGCCGACCCCCGCCGACGCCACCATCGACTACGTGGCCTACCTCATGGAGGCCGGAGACGAAGTCCCCCAGGAGACTCCCCAACTCAAGGGCCAGGAACTCATCGACGACTTCATCAACAAGGAGAAAGGTAAAATTTCTCTACAAGACGAAACCGAGTACGAGCCCGAGGAAGAAACCGTGGAGGACGAAGGATCAAGCTATTTCACCGAAACTTTGGCGCGTATCTACATCAAGCAGGGCAGATATTCCAAGGCACTGGAAATTATTCAGCGATTATATTTGGAATATCCAAAAAAAAATCGTTACTTTGCAGACCAAATTCGGTTTCTACAGAAATTGATTTTGAACGAACAATAAAAATAAAAGACAAAAAGATAAAAAATGGGACTTTACACATTATTTGTGATTCTTATCGTGATCGCCGCACTCCTGATGATCGGAATCGTTATGATTCAAGAGTCAAAGGGTGGTGGCCTGGCGTCTAACTTCTCCTCGTCCAACAGCGTGCTCGGCGTGCGCAAGACGACGGACTTCATCGAAAAGGCCACATGGGGACTGGCTATTGCCATGGTCGTGTTCAGCGTTGTCTGCGCCTACGTAGCTCCTTCTGCCAACACCGATCAGAGCGTGATCGAGCGTGCAGCCGAGAGCAGCTCTTCCAACCCCAACAACCTGCCCAACTTCGGTGCCAGCCAGCAGAAGCAGGCTGCTCCCGCACAGAAGGGTGGCGCACAGGGTGCAGCTCAGGGCGCTCCTGCCCAGGGTGCTCCCGCTCAGGGCGAGAAGGCCGCACAGTAAGAAATCTTATCATAAGCTATCATACCCCCCCTGTCTTCCAAGGCAGGGGGCTTATTGGTTTTGCCCCTACCGACCCTGCCCGCTCCATTGTTTTACACGTTCTATCCTTTGTTTTCACGCGGGCTCTCCATTGTTTTTTAGAAATTTCCACGTCCACTCCCTTGCCATATCATAGAAAAACCGTATCTTTGCAAAAAGAATACCAAAATCATCCAGAACTTATGGAAATAGCAGAACGATTTATCAACTACACCAAGTTTGACACCCAGTCGGTCGATGAGTCCGAGACCGTACCCAGCAACCCGAAGCAGCTCATCTTCGCCCGCTACCTCAAGGAGGAGCTGGAGAAGGAGGGCCTGAAGGAAGTCGAGATGGACGAGAAAGGCTACATCTACGCCACCCTTCCCGCCAACACCGACAAGTCCGTGCCCACCATCGGCTTCATCGCCCACTACGATACCGCCCTCGACGCCAGTGGCGCCAACATCAAGGCCCGTATTGTCAAGGGCTACGACGGCGGCGACATCGAGCTTTCTCCGGGCATCGTCTCCTCGCCGAAGATGTTCCCCGAGCTGCTCGCCCACAAGGGTGAGGACCTCATCGTCACCGACGGCACCACGCTGCTGGGCGCCGACGACAAGGCCGGCATCGCCGAGATCGTCCAGGCCATGTGCTGGCTGCGCGACCATCCCGAGGTGAAGCACGGCAAGATCCGCGTGGGCTTCAACCCCGACGAGGAGATCGGCAAGGGCGCCCACCACTTCGACGTGGAGAAGTTTGGCTGCGAGTGGGCCTACACGATGGACGGTGGCGACATCGGCGAACTGGAGTATGAGTGCTTCAACGCCGCCGCTGCCAAGATCGTCATCCACGGCGTGAGCGTCCATACGGGCTACGCCAAGGGCAAGATGATCAACGCTGCCCGCCTGGCCGCCGAGTTCAACGCCCTGATCCCCACCACCGACATCCCCGAGACCACCGAGGGCTACGAGGGCTTCTACCACCTCCTGTCCATCGAGGGCCATTGCGAGGAGGGCAAGCTCTCCTACATCATCCGCGACCACGACCGTCAGAAGTTTGAGCAGCGCAAGAAGTTCCTCGCCGACTGCGTGGCCAAGATGAACGAGAAGTACGGCGAGGGCGTCTTCGAGATCACCCTCACCGACCAGTACTACAACATGAAGGAGAAGATCGAGCCCAATATGCACGTCATCGACTTCGTGCTCAAGGCCATGGAGGAGACGGGCGTGAAGCCGAAGGTAGAGCCGATCCGTGGCGGCACGGACGGCGCCCAGCTCAGCTACCGCGGCCTTCCCTGCCCCAACATCTTCGCTGGCGGCGTCAACTTCCACGGCCCCTATGAGTTTGTCTCCATCCAGGTGATGGAGAAGGCCATGCAGGTGGTCATCAAGATCAGCGAGCTGGCAGCCGGCTACAACGACTAGTCCGCTTCCTCTCTTCTCTGAGGATGCTTTGTGGCGTGGCGACGCGTCTCGCCGCAAAGCATCCTTACCCCACCCCCTGTCTGTGTATCATCACGGTCTGTGTATTATCACACTATTTTTGCCGGAGGCGAACCCCCACTGCTGACCATCACGAGAACTATTTTTTTTCTCTCCACCCCGCCCCCCTCCTTGGGCCGTCCCTCCGACACAACATACCAACCTAAGAAAAGAAAGCGAGGCGCCTATCAATTCCCTTCCCCATCTCGTGAGCGACCTGGCCCTGATCCTGGTCGTGGCCGGAGCCGTCACCCTGCTGTTCAAGAAGCTCCGCCAGCCGCTTGTGCTGGGCTATATCGTAGCCGGATTCCTGGTTTCTCCCCACATGCCCTACACGATGAGCGTCGTCGATAAGGGCGACGTCGAGATGTGGGCCGAGATCGGCGTGATGTTTCTCCTGTTCTCCCTGGGCCTCGACTTCTCCGTCAAGAAGATCCTCAAGATGGGCACGAGTCCCGTCATCGCTGCCTGCACCATCGTCTTCAGCATGATCCTGCTGGGCATCACCGTGGGCAAGGGCTTCGGCTGGGGCCACATGGACTGCATCTTCCTGGGCGGCATGCTCGCCATGTCCTCCACCACCATCATCTACAAGGCCCTCTCCGACATGGGCCTGCTGCAGCAGGGGTTCGTGGCCACCGTCATGAGCGTCTGCATCCTCGAGGACATCCTCGCCATCGTGATGATGGTCATGCTCTCCGCCATCGCCAACGGTTCCTCGCCCGACGGCGGCCAGTTGCTCGGCAGCGTCTTCAAGATAGGCTTCTTCCTCGTCCTGTGGTTCGTCATCGGCATCTTCCTCATCCCCCTGCTGCTGCGCAAGGTGCGCAAGCTCATGAACGCCGAGACCCTCCTGATCGTTGCCCTCGGCCTCTGCTGCCTCATGGCCGTCATCTCCACCAAGGTGGGCTTCAGCAGCGCCTTCGGAGCCTTTGTGATGGGCAGCATCCTTGCCGAGACCGTCGAGGCCGACAAGATCATCCGCCTCGTCGAACCGGTCAAAAATCTCTTCGGCGCCATCTTCTTCGTCTCCGTCGGCATGCTGGTCGATCCGCTGATCATCGTCGATTACGCCGTTCCCATCCTCTGCCTCGTCCTCACCATCCTCGCCGGCCAGGCCCTCTTCGGCACGATGGGCTACCTCTTGGGCGGCCAAAGCCTCAAAAACGCCATGCGCTGTGGTTTCTCCATGGCCCAGGTGGGCGAGTTTGCCTTTATCATAGCGTCGCTGGGCCTCTCCCTGGGGGTCATCGGCGACTTCCTCTATCCGGTTGTAGTCGCGGTCTCCGTCATCACAACATTCCTCACACCTTACATGATCCGTGCTGCGGAGCCGTGCTACAACCTTCTCACACGCCACCTGCCGCGCCAGTGGAGCCGCCGCCTGGAGCACATCGGCACGGGCGCCCCCGCCACTCCCTCCTCCGGCCATCTCTGGAAGCGCCTCCTGCGCGCCATGGTGGTCAACACGCTGATCTACGGCATCCTCTCCATCGCCGTCATCGCGCTGATGTTCTCCTTCGCCCTGCCCTTCTGCCGCGAACTCTCCACCGAGCTGACGGGGTCTCACTGGGCCGGCAATGCCGTCTGCGGCGTCGCCACCGTGCTGATGATCGCCCCCTTCCTGCGCGCCTTCATGATGAAGAAGAACCACTCCGAGGAGTTCAAGACGCTCTGGACGGAGCGGCGCACCAACCGCCCCCCGCTCGTCTTCACCGTCCTGGTCCGACTGGCCATCGCCGCCGCCTACATCTTCTATATCGCCAACTACCTGACGCGCTTCGCCGACGCGCTGCTCATCACCATCGCCTTCGGCACGATCGTGCTGATAGTGCTCTCGCGCAGTCTGAAGAAGCGGAGCATCCGCCTCGAGCGCCTCTTCGTCCAAAACCTCCGGAGCCGCGAGATCCAGGCCGAGGCCCTCGGGCGCAAACGGCCGCTCTACGAGGGCCGACTGCTCGACCGCGAGATCCACATGAGTCTCTGCGAGGTGCCCGAAGACTCGCTTTGGGCCGGCAAGCAACTGGCGGAGCTCGACTTCCGCAAGCATTTCGGCGTCAACGTGAGCAGCATCCTCCGCGGCCGCCAGCGCATCAATATCCCCAACGGCGAGGTGGCCCTCTTCCCCGGCGACCAGCTCCAGGTGATAGGCGACGACGACCAGCTCACGCGCTTCGCCCAAGCCATGCGGACGGAGGTCCACGACGAGGACGCCGAGATAGAGAAGCGGGAGATGCGCCTCCAGCAGATCATCGTCGGCCCAAAGAGCCCCTTCCTCGACCAGACGCTGCGCGAAAGCGGCATCAGGGACCGGTACAACTGCATGGTGGTGGGACTCGACGAGGGCGAGAAAAACCTCACCATCATCACGCCCAACTACCGCTTCGCCCTGGGCGACGTGCTGTGGATCGTGGGCGAGGAGCAGAACGTCAAGGGCCTCCTGGAGGCCAACGGCGAGGAGTAGCCACCGCCCCAGGGATGATGATGTAGCCCCACACACATTGATTTGATTTTAACCACCACACCTATGAGTAGAAGTATCCACCGCCGCGCCCTGCTGCGCGCCCTGTGTCTCCCCCTCCTCCTGGTCACGATCGTGGCCTGCCACCGCCAGGATCCGTCGGCCCTCAACGCCAACGAGCTGTTCTTCGACGAGACGCTGGCCTCCATCTCCCCCGACGCGACGCTGCCGGACCTTTTCTATATCGGCACGGAGGACGGCGTGGTCTATGCCTACGATGCCGACCAGGGGACGACGCGCCGCTGGCTCACCGCCTTCGACCGCATCTACAAGGTCTTGCGCGACCAGCCTGCCGACTCCGCCGTCCAGCCCCACGACGGCACGACCTTCTGGGTGGGCACGCGCAACATGGGCGTCGTCCGCTGCCAACTGCAGGGCGACTCGCTCGTCCTGCGCCGCCAGTATGCCCTTCCCCAGTCCGGCCGTGGCACCCACTACTCCGTCTATGACCTCCACCAAGACCCCTCGGGTCTCTACGTCGCCACCAGCAACGGCCTCTTCCTCCTCTCCCCCAACGACACGATGCAGGCGCTCCACGCCTCCTGGGAGATACAGTCGGGCGAGGGCGCCTTCCGCCCCTTGGTCGTCAGCGACATCCGCCCTTTGCACAATGGAAACCTGGTCTGCGCCAGTGCCTCGGGCGTACTCTCCATCGATACGCGGCGGCGCCAGTCCCACCTGCTGCTGCGGGCCAACTGCACCTCCCTCTCGCTCAGCGGCGACACGCTCCTCGCCCTCTGCGGCGACAGTATCAAGGCCCTGCTGCCCGACGGGCGATTGGTGGGCAAGTCGCGCCTCTCCCATCCGGCCTACACCTGCTTCCACGAGCCCTCCACGCGGATGAACTATCTCCTCGACGGCACGTCGGTGCAGTTTTTCTCCAACGACGAGATTGCCGACCGCCTCACGCCGCGCCGCGCGCCCCTCCCCCGGCCCGTGCGCACGTTCTGCCACAACGTGATCGCCAACGACCCCGCCCGCGGCCAGTCGCTGCTGGTCACGGAGCACGCCCTCCTGCGCGTCGGCCACCACCAGGACCTCTTCAGCGACATCGGCAACGTGAGCTACGCCTGCCACGACGGCCCCTTCATCTACTACCTCGTCGGTTCCCACCTGTTTCGCCAGCGCATCGGCGAGCAGACCGCCATCCAGGTCAAGGACCTCTCGCGCGGATCCTCCGACGTGCGCTTCATGACGATCGCCGACGGCACGCTCTACTATGCCGACAGTGGCCACCGCGTCTTCACCGCCCCCATCTACTCCTCCTACCTCCTCAACTCGCTCCTCTCCTGGGACCACAAGGTCTCGCCGCAGCCCGGCCAGGACCTCACGGCGATTGGCCACGACGACTCCGGGGTCTATGTTGGCATACGCGACGGCCTGCAGCAGTTGGGCCGGGAGAAGGGCCAGTTGCAACTCCACGACGCCTCGGCCTCCACCATCGCCGACCCGTTCATCACGGCCTTCTCGGCCCCCACGTCCTCGGGGCGCCTCTTCCTCGCCACGCTCAACGACGGCCTCTTCGTCGGGCGTCAGGGCAGTTTTCGCCACCTGGCCGCCTCCCAGGGCCTCTCCTTCGTCCGCGACATCGCCGTCCTCCCCACGGCCTCGGGTGCCGACAGCCTCTTCGTCCTCACCAACCACCGGCTGCTCTGCGGCACGGAGAAGCAGCTGCGCGTCTGCGACACGCTCACGGCCATGCGGCGACTGGCCGTGGCCGACGCCACGCATGCCTACGGCTTCCCCGACTATGGCCTGATCTCCCTCGCCGACCACGAGCGCTACTTCTCCGACATCCGCTTCAACCCCAAGGCCTGCATCGCCGTCAACGGGCGCGTCTATGCCGGATCCTCCTGTGGCGTCTATACCTTCGACACCAGCCTCCACAAGCAGGACAACCTGGAGCGGGGCTACACCACGGTGCAGTTTGAGCGTCGCGTGCTCTTCTCGCGCACCAACATCGCCTGCCTCGTGGCCCTCACACTCGTCACCCTCACCCTGCTATGGTTCTTCCTCGCTCTGACCGTGGCCAAACGCCGGATGCTCATGCGCATCGAAAAACTAAAGACCGCCATCCTGCCCAAAGTGGCATCGGAGCGGATGGGCGGCAACGCGCAGAAGGCCCTCGGCGCCGAGATGGGCCACCTACACAAGTATCTCCAGCGACTCGACCATCTGGAGCAACAGGTCACAAGTCTCAGCCTGGTGGGCAAGATCAGGCAGCGAGACATCATCGACCGCCTCAATAGCAACATCCAGGACCTCACCATCGACCTGCCGTCCATCCTCATCGGTTGCCTCAACCGCCAGGTGGCGCTCATGCGGCGGCGCCAATGGGAGGGCTACGAGGCCTATGTCGCAGCCACGGAGCGACTGATGCAGGGCAAGGACGAGGCCCGGGAGGGGATGGAGGAGACGACGGCCCTCAGCTTCTGCGAGCAGACGGCCAGCACCATCGGCGCCAACGCCCAATGGATGAGCAAGGCCGAAGGGATCGACCGGCGCTACGAGCAGTATCTGCTCGTCGCCAACCTGGAGGGAGCGGGACGCGAGATCTTCCTCGCCATGCGCGATCTCTGCCTCGACGAGGAGGGCAAGGCCGTACCGATCAAAAATGATAACCCCATGAGCCGGGAGAAGAAGGTGGAGGAGGCCGACCGTATCTTGCCCGCTATCAACCGCGAGGGCATCGCCCCCGCCACTGCCGCGACCTCCTCCTTGGCGAACTCGCCCACGCCCGCGACCGCTACCACGCCGCTCTGTCCGAAGAGGCTCCCGAGCCGCCCTATCCGCAGCGCCTGCTCCGCGAGGCCGTCGCCAGGGCCGAAGCCCTCGTGGGCGAACTGGCCGAGGTGGGGGACGGACCGTTCCAGGACGCGCTGCCCATGCTCATCAGGGTCTCCAAGGCCTACCAGCGCCTGAAGATCGCCACGACGCTCCTCCAGACCAAGGAGATCCTCGAGGACTTCGAGGCCAACGCCAAGGCGAGGGACAAGGAAAAGGTGAGGACGCAGTTTGCCACCTGCGTCTCCTCCTTCTACGACGCCGTGGGCCAATGTGAGGACAAGTCGATCCTGCAGATCATCGGACTGGCACAGAAGAAGGGCGGCAAGGAGAAGGGCGGCAAGGAGAAATCGCGCTTCCTCAACGAAGACCTGCTGGTCCTGTTGCTGGCCGGACGGAGGGCGGAGAGGGACGAAGGCGGATCCTGCGTACTGAGGCCCATCCTCTCCGACGACAACAGCGAGAAGCTCCTCTATGCCGACATGCAGAGCCTGCGCCGCGCGCGCCGTGCCTTCCGCAACCTCGCCACGACAAAGCTCAGCGAGCAGTCGAAGCGCACGGAGGTCCACCACGACGAGGACGCCCCCGCCCCGTCGCCCCTGGCTCGCCTCAAGGCCTTTGGCCATGCCCACCCCGACAGCTTTGCCAGTTGGCTGGCCGAGATCATCGAGGGCATTTAGCCGCCTGTCAGAAGATCAAGAAAGCAATAATCAAGAAAGTCGTTCCCCCTCCGAGATTCACGTCTTAGAGGGGGAAACTATTTTCTTGCTATAAGCCCCATACTTTGCCGTGGCTACACGGCTGCCATGCAGCTCGTCACGCCGAGGGCCGTGGCGATGGCCGTGAGGATCGAAATGGCGGTCTGAATGACGAACCGCCATACCTGTCTTTTCTTTTCATCCATATTTTTCTTGCTGGTTTAAGGGTTTGATAATGAGTACTTTTCTCTCTGCTTTTGGTGGCAACGGGAGGACAAGCGAAGAAGACAACCAATACAACATTTACAACTATAACAACTCTTTCAGTGCTATCGTTCATTAACAGGATCGACTCAAGAGTCGATTTTTGTAAACAAAGATGGTAAACATCTAAGTTGGATACCAGGAAGATATCCATGGCAAAGACGGTTTTCAGAGCCGACTCGCCGTGGCGTGCACGACCGACAACACATTATCACATTAAGGATTTCACATCACCTTTCCCCACATCGGGCTTCCCAAGTCATCAACGGGTATTAATAATAGAACATCAAAAAATAACATTTAAAATGATCAAGAACATGCCAATTATCTCAACGCCGCCGTAGGGGGCGTGAAAACCTCGGACCACACCCGCGGCTGCGCTGCCGACATCTTTGTCCCCGACGCCAAGACGGGCCGCGAATGGTTCGCCTGGATGATGGACAACCTCCCGTTTGACCAGCTCATCTGGGAGACCGCGTCCGGCGGCAAGGCCTGCTGGATACACGTCGGCTATCGCGCGGGCCACAACCGCCAGCAGGTGATCGGCCACCTCGTGAAGCGGTAGGCCGCCCGTCCAAACAAGTCCCCTACTCCGCCTCAACCTAATAGACGCACGACAGGCTCGGTACATTTCCGCCGCCCTGTCGTGCGTTTTGGCCGTCTCAGGGCAATTTTACAAAAAACACCTCAACTTATAGTGATTATCGCAAAATTTAATGTATATTTGCAGCAAAATTCGGTGAACTTATATTTGGACATGGGCATAAGCAAAGAATTAACGGAAGAGGATGTCAAGTTCCGCTATATTAACGAAGCCATCACAAGCAAGAAATGGCCAAAGGATAGTATATACATGGAACAGAAGGTCAAATTTACCGATGGTAAAATTAGCCTTCATGGCAATCTTGTGCATAGAGAGAAACCGAAGATAGCCATCAAGACCAAGTTGCTCAGAGATTTCAACTTGCACACCATCATCCGTTTGCCAGGCAGCATCTTTGCACCTTACACTCCGATTGCCACGAACATTCTGTTCTTCGACAATACCTGTGCGGAGGGTGCTCCAGAAGGTTATTCTACAAAGGAAACGTGGTTCTATCGTCTCGATATGCCGGAGGGGTACAAGCATTTCTCCAAGACGAAATCCATGAAGTCGGAACATTGCAACCCAATCCGTGAGTGGTGGAACGACCGTAAGGAAATCATCATTGCCGATGGCGACGAGAAATCCCGTTGCTATTCGGTTGAAGACCTTATTGCCACCGATTGCAACTTCGACTTGTGCAAGTTCCCGAAAGAGGATGAAGAAATCTTGCCTCCTGCCGAACTGCTTGCCGACTATTTCAAGAAGCGCAAGGCTCTTGACCATGAGATAGACAAGACATTGGCGGAGATACAGCGTATCCTGGGGATAAATGTGAATGTGGACGAATTGTAAAATGTGGGACGGTGTTCCACAAATCTAAAAGATTGGCATGGAGAATAAAGGTTTGACAAACATAAATGATGCTGCCTATCAGAAGTTGATAGACAACATAACCGCACTATGGAGTGAATCAAAAGCCAAAGCGATTACGGCGGTCAATACAGAATTGCTTGATGCCAACTGGCAGACAGGAAAGTATATTGTTGAATATGAGCAGGGCGGAAAGCAAAAAGCAGAATATGGAAAGAAGTTGATTATAAACCTTTCCAAAGACTTAACAGCAAGGAACGGTAAGGGTTTTAGCCGGTCTAACCTTATTTATATGCGTAAGTTTTATCTTACTTTTCCAAAAAGTGAGACAGTGTCTCACCAATTGACGTGGAGCCACTATTTTGAACTGTTGAAGTGCGATAATACACTTGAACTACAATTCTATTTTAGGGAGAGCATAAAGGAGGGTTGGAAAGTTAGAGAGCTGAAAAGACAGATGAAAAGTTGTCTGTTTCAGCGACTTGCACTAAGTACAGACAAGGCTGGAGTTCTTGCATTGGCTAACGAGGGACACCAAGTACAAACTCCGCAAGACATTATCCGTGACCCATTTGTGCTTGAATTTGCTGGACTTCCCAAACAGAAACGCTATAAGGAGAGTGACTTGGAAAAGGCTCTAAAAGACCACATGGAGCAGTTTCTTTTGGAAATGGGACGTGGTTTTGCATTTGTGGGCAGACAATACGCCATGCAGATAGGAAGCCGACAGTTCAAGGTGGATTTGGTGTTCTACCATTGTATCCTGAAATGCTATGTGCTGATAGATTTGAAGCGAGCAGAGATAAAACATGGTGACATCGGGCAGATGAACCTCTATCTTAACTATTTCAAGACAGAAGTGTGTCAACCTGACGACAATCCACCCATCGGCATAGTTTTGGGAGCAAGAAAAGACGAGCTTTTGATGGAGTATGCCTTGGAGGGTATAACCAATCAATTGTTTGTGGCACGTTACCAACTTTATCTGCCAAAGCGTGAAGAACTGCAAGCGCAACTTGACAAGTTGTTGGACGAAGCAGGAGATTCTATATAATTGAAGAAATCCGCGACACTGTTGCGGATATTCGATATTGATTAAAGATAATGAACGGGAAACAATTAAAGAATAGCATATTACAATGGGCGATACAGGGAAAACTTGTACCGCAAGACCCTAATGACGAACCAGCAAGCGTTTTGCTTGATAAGATTCGCCAAGAGAAAGAGCGCTTGATTAAGGAGAAAAAATCAAGCGCGACAAGAACGCATCTATTATCTACCGTGGTGAGGACAATTCCTATTATGAGAAGATACTCGCTACGGGGGAGGTGAAGTGTATTGATGAGGAGATAGAGACAACACGTATTTATCTGCGAAGAAGTAGTTTGGAGCAACAAGAAATCGTAGATAAGATTATCACTTGGTAAGGTGGTTGTATAGGGTCTGCTAATTTGAGACAAGTTGTTGATAATTAAGAAATCAACTTGTCTTAGATTAGTTGCCCCTATATAGTTTTGCCTCTCGCAAATATCCTCGTCATCCCACCCCTGCTCAGTTGTTACATTGTTACATTGTTACATTGTTACGTTTTGGATGTCGTGGGCGTGCTCAACGACCAAGACGATTATACCAAGAACCGCAACTATTGGAAGTATCTGAAGACGAAGCTGAAGAAGGAAGAAAACGAACTGGTTAGTGTCACTAACCAGTTGAAACTTCTTGCTCCGGATGGCAAAAGACGTTTAACTGATATCCCATGGCGTTGCATAGGTCGCTTTCGTGGATACGGACCTGACTTTTAGCAAAAAATAGCCTCCGATTGCCCTGACTTTTAGCAAAAAAAATCGTATCTTTGCACTGTGAATCAGCAAATTACACAAAAATGACGTATTACAAGCGAAACATAGACAAAAAACTCTTGGAATGGAAGACATCTCAAAGAAGGAAGCCTTTGCTGATACGCGGGGCAAGACAGGTGGGGAAATCGTCTGCTGTACGCCAGTTGGGCAAAGAGTTCAAGTACTTTGTGGAGATCAATTTGGAGAGTCAACCATCTATCCGAGGACTTTTTCCAAAGGATATTGACGTGCATAGGACTTGTGAGGGAATCAGTGCCACCACAGGCATTCCTATCATACCTGGGGAGACGCTGCTTTTCATAGACGAGATACAAGTGAGTCAGGAAGCTATCACGTCGCTTCGTTATTTCAAAGAGGATTATCCAGAGCTACATGTCATAGCCGCGGGATCTCTGCTGGAGTTCACCCTGGAGGAGCTGCCTTCTTTTGGAGTGGGGAGAATACGCTCACTATACATGTACCCATTCTCCTTTGACGAATTTCTTATGGCGCAAGGACTGGAAACGACGGTCAGCTACAAGCACCAGGCTTCGCCTTCCTCTCCGCTTCCCGATGCCGTCCACAACAAACTGGTGGAACAATTGAAGACGTTCTATCTCGTGGGCGGTATGCCAGCCGCGGTCACAGAATGGATAGCGTCCAAAAGCTACATCGAGTGCGCCCATGTTCACAATGACATTCTGGACACCTACCAAGATGACTTTGCCAAGTATAAGTCGCGCGTGTCTCCAGCGTTGCTGAGAAAGGTCTTGCGCTCCGTAGCTTTGCAGGCAGGCAGCAAGTTTGTCTATAGACAGGTGGCCGACGATGTTCGCTCTTCGGTCATCAAAGACGCGCTTCGTCTATTGACATTGGCGGGACTGATAAAGCCGGTGACGCATAGCGATGGAAATGGTGTTCCACTGGGAGCAGAAGAAAATGATGGCTACAAGAAATATCTTTTTTTAGACTTGGGACTGATGCAGACCATACTGGGCACTCCTGCCGCCAATGTCCTTTTGGCTTCGGAAGTTGATTTTGTCAACAAAGGGGCTGCTTCGGAAATGTTCGCAGGCTTGGAACTCGTCAAGAACCATGACTGTTTCCAAAAGGCAGAAATGTATTATTGGCAGAACATGTCAAGGGGTTCCAATGCGGAGATTGATTACCTGGAGGCCAAAGAGGGGGTGGTCGTACCAATAGAAGTGAAGGCTTCCACCAAAGGCAGTATGCAAAGCTTATGGCTATTTATGAGGAAGAAAGCCCTTCACCATGCTGTTCGTACTTCCTTGGAGAATTTTGGGACGTTTGAGTATATTGACAAAGAAGCACAAAATGCACTCCGCCACATAGACGTTGTGCCACTTTATGCCATGAGCAATTTATAATAGCACTTCGTGTTTGGACCGACTGGATAGTCGCTGTCAGTACAGTACGGGCTGTGATCGGCTTGCCGATTGCAGCCCGTACTGGCGTCTTGCGCCCCCTTGCGCCCGCCCGAAAGACACGTTTTTGGCGAACATTTCGCACACAATGGACGAACCAAATGAAAATGTGCGCGCATTTGATAGGAAAACGGGTACTTTTGCACACAAATCATCAAAACAAACCTACGTATGAACACCATCAGACTTTTCCTGTTTCCGACAGAGTGGTCCGCCACGCTCGTCCTGTTTTTTTTCGCACTCCGCCGTATGGCCAACTGCCAGAACCTATGGGAGGTTTTGATCCTCTTGGGCTTCTTCCTATCCATCTTTTTCATGGTGTGTCTGGCCTCACTGACCTATGCGCGCATGGACACGCACGTGAGGGATTGGGCCAAACTGATCGCCGTGCTCGCCACGCCAGTAGTCGTGTACGCCGTGCCTGCATAGCGAGCAAAAACGAGAAAAATCGAGAAAAATCGCATGGGCCGCGATCTAAATGAAAATGTGCGCACCACGGCTTGCGAAACCCGTACCTTTGCAAACGAATTCTGGCGACACCAGCAGCGCAAGAAAGGCGCGACGGACTGTCATAAAGGATGAGCATAGAGCGAAGGCCGCCCAGCGGCACGAGGTCTATCAAGAGAGAACCAATAAACAAAATGATCAACTCAAAACTATCAAAGTCATGAAACGAAGAAACATTTACATCGCCAGCACACTCGTGCTCGCACTGGTCCTGATGGTGGGATTCCCTACCTCGGCAAGACCTCAAATTGGCAAAATTAAGGTGGGAAAATTCAAGTCGCCTGATAAGATTATACCCTCTATCGTCAAAATCCCGCAAATAGTAAAGCGAATGGAAAAGCAGGGCAAGATCCCCAACATTGCGGTTCCCCAACCCAAGGTGAATTCCGTGGCTTCAATACATCTCCTGCAGCTGCCGGAAGCTCCCTGTCCGAAGCCCGCCAAGACTGCAAAGCCCGTCAAAGCCTCCCCACTCCTCAAGGTCGCGCCGGTTCCCGCCCCCTTGGCAGCCAAAGCAGCCAAGGAGAAGAAGCGCAAAAAGACGATTGAGACCATCATCAGTCGCTTCACGTCCTACGCCGCCATCAACAGTCAGTCGTGGGAGAACAATGACCCCACAAAGTTTCCGATCACCTTTGGCCAGGAGGACATGGCAGAACTGATAGAGGAGGAGCTACGCAACATCGGAGCAGACAAAGACCTCATCGTCAGCCGTAGCAAGTACGAGTACGTCTATGCCACGATCCCGGCCAACTGCGAAGACGTGGCAAGCATCATGTTCATGGCCCACATGGACTGCACGCCCGAGTGTGACGGCGGTGAAATCACGCCTATCGTACACCGCAACTACAATGGCGGCGACATCCAACTGCCTGCTGGCATCACCCTCAGTCCCGAGACGCCGCAGGGCAAGCACCTGGCCAACTGTGTGGGCAAGACCATCATCACGAGTGACGGATCCACGCTGCTGGGCGCCGACGACAAGACGGGCTGCACGATCCTCGTCACGCTCATCGAGACCATCCTCAACGACAAGAAACTGAAGCATGGCGACCTCTACTTCGTCTTCTCGCAAAACGAGGACATTGGCCGTGCCGCCGACTACTTCCAGGAGGAGTATGTATGTGGACAGCCTGACATCGTCATCGACGTGGACGGCAACGACCCCACGGCCTTCTCGGTGGAGAACTTCACCGCGGCTGCACGCACCTATCGCTTCCATGGCAAGAACGCCCACCCCGGCAACGGCTTCTACACCAAGTATGGCGACGCGCTGACCGCTGCTTCCTACTTCATCGGACAACTGCCGCCCGAGACTCACCCCTCGGCCAGCAAGGACAAGGAGGGCTACATCCACTGCTACTCTGTCTCTCACCCCACCGACGAGATGGGCAATGAGATAACGGAGGACTATCTCGTGAAAGTGCGCCTGCGCTATTTCGACGCCCAGGATGGCGACACGTTCCGCCAGCTTCTGGACGAGGCCTCCAAGCTCACGGCCAAGGCTTTCCCCTATGTCATGATTGACGCCGACCCCGAGGTGATGCAGTATGAGAACGTGGCCTACACGATGTATCCCGGTCTGAGCGACCTGATCATCAAGGCGGCAGAGAAAGAGGGCGTGAAACTGACTCCCCGCAGCGAGCGAGGCGGCACAACAGCGGCCATGCTGGCGGCCAAGGGACAGAAGGGCGGCCCCTGCCTCTACAGTGGACAACAGGCTGAGCACAGCATCTACGAGTGGACTTGCGCCGAGGACATGTATCAGATGGTCATGGTGGCAAGATCCATCATCGAGACTGTGGCCAACCAGTGAGACCGGCCTCCGCTATCAAGGAGGAAAACTGAACCGAAGGCTCGGAAAGAAGCCGAAGGTTCGGAAAGGAATGAAACCGGACATGCGGAAAGAAAGGAACCGAAGTCTCAGAAAGATATAAACTGAACACGCGGAAAGAAACGAACTGAACGCGCGAAAGAACCGAAGGCAAACTCGCCCGCTTCACGGACGACCAGACCCAATAGCTGCTGCACTTATCACAAGCAAACAGAGAGTAAAAACAACTTTGACTAAGACACTATATATATACCAACAAAAAAAGAAGGGCAAGCAGCGGGCAGACCTCTTACAGAAACCGCGCCAAACTCGTGTCGAGAGGACACCGGACAGCAGCAGGGGGAGGATCTGCCCACACGGGGGAGGGAGCCGTGGAGCGAGGCGGGCGTTGCGTTTTGGCGGGACATCCGCCTCGCAGGGGCGTTTAACCTGAAAAAATTTTGGGCATCAGCGTTTTTTCCGTAACTTTGCAGAACAAGACATCAAGAAGCGTTATGGAAAGAGAAAGAATAGCGCGTGTGGACCTCCACTCGCCCCGCCCCTCGTCGGCGGCAGTGAGAGAGATGGCGGAAGCAGCGCGCACACAATACGTATTGATACAGTTGACCGACAACACCGTCTCCTTGGGCTACAGCGCGGAGCAAAGGCTGCTCCAGGTGGCCGACAGCACGGGGGCCGTCATGGTCTATGCCGACTTCTACGAGACGGAGGAGGGCCAGCGGACGAAGCACCCAGTGATCGACTACCAGGAGGGTGCGCTGCGAGACGACTTCGACTTCGGACCGCTGGTGCTCGTCAGGACGGACGCGATCCAGCGTTGCGACCTCGGTGGCAACTGGCTGTATGGTGGCTGGTACGACCTGCGTCTGCAACTGAGCCGGCAGGGCGCGATCTTCCACCTCAACGAATACCTCTACACGGAGGAGAAGCAACCCGTGAGCGCAGAAGGCGAACGACAGTTTGACTATGTCGATCCGCGCAACCGCGACGTGCAGGTGGAGATGGAGCAGATCGTGACGGAGCACCTGCGGGCAGCGGGCGGCCTCGTCCATACCGACCGCTACCAGAAGCCCGACGTGGCGGGCGACTTCCCCGTCACGGCCTCCGTCATCATCCCCGTGCTCAACCGCGCCAAGACCATCGGCGACGCGGTGGAGTCGGCCTTGGGGCAGGAGACTGGCTTCGACTTCAACGTCCTCGTGGTGGACAACCATAGCACCGACGGCACCTCGGACCTGATAGAGCAACTGGCGGCCCGCGACCCGCGCGTCGTCCACATCGTCCCCGAGCGCGAGGACCTTGGTATCGGTGGCTGCTGGAACTGGGCCATCAACGACCCGCGCTGCGGACGCTACGCCGTGCAGCTCGACAGCGACGACCTCTATCTCGACAGCCACACGCTGCAGCGGGTAGTCGAAGCCTTCCAGGAGCAGGACTGCGCCATGGTGGTGGGCTCCTACCGCATGTGCGACTTCCAGTTGCAGACGCTTCCGCCTGGCGTGATCGACCACAAGGAGTGGACGGACGACAACGGGGCCAACAACGCCCTGCGCATCAATGGTCTGGGAGCGCCACGGGCCTTCCTCACCTCGATAGCAAGGGGCATCGGTTTTCCCAACACTAGCTATGGCGAGGACTATGCCATGGGACTGGCCGTGAGCCGACAGTATCGCATCGGCCGCATCTACGATCCGATCTATCTCTGCCGCCGCTGGACGGGCAATAGCGACCACGGACTGAGCATCGAGAAGACCAACGCCAACAACTTGTACAAAGACCGACTGCGCACCATCGAACTGAGGGCACGCATCAGCCTCAACAACGACCTCAAAGCATGACGCTCTCCGAGTTTTTCCACAATCAGATGGCCACATGGCCGGAGACGGCCGCACGCTACGCCGACCTGGCACGCGTGGAGGTGAGAGACTTCGGTGCGGTCAGTGCTCAGTACAACCCCGCTCGCATGGTGAGCACGGGGGCCAAGGTCGATAAGAAGACGCTGGCCCAGCGTCCCTGCTTCCTCTGCAAGGACCATCGTCCTGAGATTCAGCAGGAATGGGCCTTCGGCAACGACTTCGACGTGCTCGTCAATCCCTTCCCCATCCTCCCGACCCATTTCACGATTGCTGCCAGGCGCCACCGCCCCCAGACGATCCTCGACACCTATGCCACGCTCTACGAACTGGCCGACCGCTTCGAGGGCACCCTGTTCTTCTACAACGGGCCGAAATGTGGGGCCAGTGCGCCCGACCATCTCCACTTCCAGGGGGGAGACGGAAGTGTGGTGCCGCTCTGCCGCGACTGGCGCGGATGGAGGGAGCGGCTACGGGAGGTGGCGCGGCTGGACGCCGACAACCGCCTCTGCACCATCGAGGACTACCCCTTCCCCACCCTGGTGCTGATCAGCAACGACAAACCCCTGGCGCAGACGCTTTTCCGCAGGGCCTATGCCGCCCTGCCCTGCCATCCCGACGACACCGAGCCGATGCTCAACGTGCTGGCATGGCGAGAGGAGGACAGCGTCGTCACCATCCTGCTGCCTCGGGAGAAGCACCGCCCCGCCTGCTACACGGCCTCGTGCGAAGCAGACCGCATGCTCATCTCGCCGGGCGCGCTCGACATGGCAGGACTGGTCATCACGCCGCGCAAGGAGGACTTCGACCGACTGACGCCCTCGCTGCTGGTGAAGACGGTTGGCGAGGTGGCGCTTGGGCAGGAGGCCTTCGCCAAGGTGTTGCGCCGTCTGCAGGAGCCAAGGGTCGCCGTAGGCATCACCAACGGGCCAGAGGTGGCCTTTGTCCTGGAGGGCTCCTTCATGGTCGATGGCACGCTACAGACGGGACCGCAGACCGTGAGGGCGAAGGACGGAAGGCTTCTTTGGCAGGAAAACTCATACGACACGCTCACGTTCGCTCCCCATTCCCCGCAGTCTTCGTTCACGCTGCCCGAGGTCACGATCGGCATCGGATTCCATTGGGAGCGCCAGGAGGCGCAGACCTTCGAGGGAATGCTGCGGCTGGAGGCCGACGGCGATCGGGTGTGGGTGATCAACGAACTGCCCGTGGAGCGCTATCTCGCCAGTGTCATCTCCAGCGAGATGCGGGCCACCTCGTCGCCATCGCTCCTGCGGGCCCATGCCATCATCTCCCGCAGTTGGCTCCTGACGCAGATGGCGCATCGCATCAATGCGGACCATCCCTCGGAGGAGACCTGTGGAGGATGGGAGACGGAGGAGGAACTGGTGCGCTGGTACGACCGCGACGACCACCAGCGCTTCGACGTATGCGCCGACGACCATTGCCAGCGCTACCAGGGCATCACCCGCATGGTGTCGGATCATGTGGAGGAGGCGATACGCAGCACCTATGGACAAGTATTGTGGGACGGCAAGGGCATTTGCGACGCGCGCTTCAGCAAGTGTTGCGGCGGTGCCACGGAGGTCTTCTCCGCCTGTTGGCAGGATGAGGACAAACCTTATCTCGCCGCCTTCCTCGACCGCCCCGCGCAAGCAGGCCAGGCGGCAGACGCGCTGCCCGACCTGACCGACGAGGAGACGGCCCGCAAGTGGATTCTCTCCGCACCGCCCGCTTTCTGCAACACGCAGGACAAGCAGGTGTTGCGCCAGGTGCTCAACGGCTACGACCAGGAGACCGCCGACTTCTATCGCTGGCACATCGACTACACCCAGGAGGAGCTCGCCAGCCTCATCGCCCGCAAGACGGGACTGCGCTTTGGCAAGATCCTCGACCTCGTCCCCCTGGAGCGCGGCAAGAGCGGACGCATCGTGCGCCTGAAGATCGTGGGCACGGAAAGGGAGCGCGTCATCGGCAAGGAACTGGAGATACGCCGCACGCTGAGCGAGAGCCACCTGAAGAGTAGCGCCTTCGTCGTCACGACGCAGCAGGGCGCCGACGGCATCCCGCAGTCGTTCCACCTCTCGGGCGCAGGTTGGGGCCACGGCGTGGGACTGTGTCAGATCGGGGCGGCCATGATGGGCGAGAAGGGCTACGACCACGAGGCCATCCTCCGCCACTACTACCCTGGCGCCACGCTGAAAACGCTTTACAAACCTTCCATAGAACAATGATTATGAGCGAGAATAGCAAGCGACATATCAACCCGTGGGCGTGGGTGCCCTCCCTCTATTTTGCCGAGGGACTGCCCTACGTCGCCGTGATGACGATAGCCGTCATCCTCTACAAGAAGATGGGCATCTCCAATACGGACATCGCCCTCTATACAGGCTGGCTCTACCTGCCGTGGGTCATCAAGCCCTTCTGGAGCCCGATGGTCGATCTCGTCCGCACCAAGCGGTGGTGGATCGTCACCATGCAGGCGGTCCTCGCCATCGCCTTCGCGGGCATCGCCTTCTTCATCCCCGCACAGTTTTTCTTCCGGCTCACGCTGGCGTTCTTCTGGCTGGTGGCCTTCACGTCGGCCACCCACGACATCGCGGCCGACGGCTTCTACATGCACGGCCTCGACAGCCACGAGCAGTCGTTCTTCGTCGGCATACGCAGCACGTTCTATCGCATCTCCACCATAGCGGGACAAGGACTGCTCGTCATCATCGCTGGACTGATAGAAGACCATACGGGCAAGATACCGCTCTCCTGGACGGTGGTCTTCGCCATCCTCTCCATCCTCTTCTTCCTCGCGAGCCTCTACCACGCCTGGGCGCTCCCCAGGCCTGCCTCCGACCGCCACGCCCCCGACCGCACGGTGGGTGGCATCCTGCGCGAGTCGCTGCTGACGTTCCGTTCTTTCTTCATGAAGAAGAACATCGTCCCCGCCCTGCTCTTCATGTTGCTCTTCCGACTGCCCGAGGCGCAGCTCGTCAAGATCATCAACCCCTTCCTCCTCGACCCGATAGCGAAGGGAGGACTCGGCCTCTCGACCAGCACGGTGGGCATCGTCTATGGCACGGTGGGCATCATCGGACTGACCCTGGGTGGCATCCTCGGTGGCATCGCCGCCTCGCAAGGGGGACTGAAACGCTGGCTCTGGCCGATGGTCTGCGCCATCACGCTCCCCGACCTCGTCTATGTCTATCTCGCCTACGCCCAGGACAGCGCGCTATGGATCGTCAACACCTGCGTCTTCATCGAGCAGTTTGGCTACGGATTTGGCTTCACGGCCTACATGCTCTACCTCATCTACTTCTCGGAGGGCGAGCACAGCACGTCCCACTACGCCATCAGCACGGGCTTCATGGCCCTGGGAATGATGCTTCCGGGCATGATGGCCGGATGGCTGCAGGAACTCATCGGCTACCGCCACTTCTTCCTCTGGACGATCCTCTGCTGCGCGGCAACGTTTGTCGTCTGCCTCTTCATCAAGATCGACCCTGAGTTTGGCAAGAAAAAACAGCAGGGCTAAGGGAAAATAGTACAATGATGGAAAAGGGAAGCAATCTGGTAAGAGAAAGGGCTGCAAGGGCCTGGGAACGCCACCTCTCGTGGGTGCCCACGCTCTATCTGCTGCGCGGTATACCCTATGTCGCCATCCTCGCCCTCGTGCCCATCGTGCTCAACCGCATGGGGGTGAGCAATGCGGTCAACCTCTTCTGCTGCTCCTTGGCCCTCATCCCCTTCATCCTCCGCCCGCTGTTGGGCCGCTTCTCCCGCCAACTGACCGACTGCCACCACCTCATCCTCTACGCCGAAGTGCTGATGGGACTGATCTTCCTGGCCATGGGAATCGTGCTGCGGCTGAAAGTATGGCTTCCCGCCTTCCTCCTCCTCTTCTACGCCGAGGCCTTGGCGGCCGCCTTCCACGACGTGGGGATAGGCCGCTACTTCATGATCTGCTCCGAGCGTCGCTTCTACCAGCAGGTGCCCGCCACACGGGCTGCCGCCACCTGCGCCGCCTTTGCCCTGGCGCTGGGCATTCCCGCGATGGTGGGAGGCAACCTGGAGGTGATCCATCGCCGCATACCGATGGCGTGGAGCACGGTCTGCGAACTGCTGGGGGGCTTCATCCTCCTGCTGGCGGTCTATCATGCCGTGGTCCTCGTGCCGCTCGGCGAGCAACTGGTGCGCAAGCGCAACGACTACAAGGCGCTGCTGTTCGAAGACCTCCGCAAACTGACGGACCGTCGCTATTTCCGCTTCGAGATGCTCTTTCTGCTGCTCTTCCTCCTCCCCGAGGGGTTCTTCTACCGCGTCGGCATCCTGTTTCTTATCGACCCCGGGAGCAATGGCGGACTGAGCCTCTCGCCACAAGAACTGGCCTTCACCCAGGGCACGGTGGGTGCCTTCGGCATGCTGCTCGGTTGCCTGCTCGGCGGACGCTGCATCCACCTCCACGGCTTCCGCTATTGGCTGTGGCCGATGACGCTCGCCATCACGCTGCCAAAAGTGTTCTACGTACTGATGGCCTACACGCTGACGACCAGCTTCTCCCTGATCACCCTCAGCGTCTTCCTGGAGCAGTTTGGTTTCGGCTTCGGCATCATGGCCTTCGTCGCCTACCTCGCCCACCTCTCACGGGGCTACCATCCCGTCATGTTCTACTCCTATTGCTTTGCCCTCGCCGCCATTGGCATCACGGTCTCGGGCGCACTCTCCGGCATCCTCGCCGACTACCTCGGCTACCGCATCTACTTCGCCCTACTGATGCTCCTCTCCCTCGCCTCCTATCTCGCTGCTGCCTTCGTGCGCACCGAACCGATAGAAGGTCTGAAACTGTGAGCGAGTACAGAGGGTCTGAACTTTTTCTCCCTGCCACTCGCTTTTTTCCAGAAATTTTATGTAAGTTTGCATCCATGAAGCAATTATTGACCATCCTTGGGCCCACGGCAAGCGGCAAGACCACCCTTGCCACCCGCCTTGCCTATGAGCTGGACGGCGAAGTCATTTCCGCCGACAGTCGTCAGGTCTATCGAGGCATGACGATCGGAACGGGCAAAGACCTCGCCGACTATGTGGTGGAGGACAAGCTGATCCCCTACCACCTGATAGACATCTGTGACCCGGGGACGAAATACAACCTCTTCGAATACCAGCGCGACTTCCTCCAGGCCTACGAGGACATCCGCCGTCGTGGACGCCAGCCCGTGCTCTGTGGCGGCACAGGACTCTATATCGAGGCCGTGCTGCGGGGCTACCAGCTCTCGCCCGTGCCCCAGAATCCCACGCTGCGGGCAGAACTGGAGGGGAAGACGCTCGACGAGCTGACCGTCATCCTCCAGAACCTGAAGGCGCGCAACCACTCCACAATGCACAACCGCACGGACGTGGACTCCTGCCAGCGGGCCATCCGCGCGATAGAGATAGAGGAATACAACCTCCATACGCCCACAGAGAACCGCCAGGTGCCACCCATCCCCTCCACCATCATCGGCACATGGGTCGATAGGGAGACGCGACGCGCACGCATCACGCGCCGCCTGCGCCAACGACTGGAGGAAGGAATGGTAGAGGAGATAAAAGGTCTGCTCAAGACGGTCCCCGCCGAGGACCTGATCTACTACGGCCTGGAGTATAAGTTTGTCACCGAATACGCCCTCGGCCGCACCTCCTACGACGAGATGTTCAGCCGCCTGGAAATCGCCATCCACCAGTTTGCCAAACGACAAATGACCTGGTTTCGGGGCATGGAGCGCCGCGGCCTCACCATCCACTGGATCGACACGCAGCACCCCATGGCAGAACAAGTGGCAGAGGTATTGCGCCTTATGGCATAACTTTTACGAACTGCGCCTCATGGCGTAAGTTTTACGGAATACGTCTCATGGCGTGACTTTTATGCCTTTGTTCATAAAAGTCACGCCATGCTTTTATTTCCTCAACAAGCCCACAACATTCTGCACCAGGTTCACGGCCTCCTGCTGCGTAGGCTTTTGTTCCCGCGCCAGCAGCACCTGCACCAAGTAGATCTGCCCCTTGCCGACCGTCACGCTCTGAGCATAACTGATCGAATGGAGAGTAAACTCATTCGGCGTCACCACCGTGTCGCGGACCACCTCCCCCGCAGTCCTCGCTATCGAGTCGGTGGGGATAAACGGGACTGGATCGCAGTCGTAATAGACGGTTTCCGTCTTCCTGGCCTTGACACAAGCGACGAGTTTGTTGGAATCCTGTTTCGTGCAAGCATCGAGCTGGTTGTTGGAAACCAGTCCCGTGCAAGTATTGAGTTTGTTGGAAGAAACCTGCCCCGTGCAAGTATCGAGTTTGTTGGAAGCCAGCTCCGTCACTCTGATCTCCATGCGTTCGCTACTCTCATAGTCATACACATTCGCATGGGCTTCCACCACCTTGCAGATCCGATCCTGCAGCGAATGGTCAATATGGTCCGCCACCCAGCGCTTCTCTGACCAAAGGTCGTAGAGCGTATAATACCCATTGCGCCTCATCTCCAGCACACCAATCCGATTGTTGGCCGTGTGAAAGGCGAAGGAGTCAAACTCCGGTTTCACCAGCATTCCGTAACGGTCGCGCAAGCCCACCTTCCCTGTCTCCGGGTCCTTGACGACGAGAATGCCCGGGTAAGCATCAAGACGCTGACGGTACACCCTGGCAACATCCAGGCAACAGTAGGGATTGCTGCCAATAGCCATGCAGGGCAGCAATACGCCCAGATAGCCCACAACGACGACATAGAAAGGCAGGTCCTTCACGCTCCTGAGGAGTCCGCCACAAGCATAGGCCATCGCACAAAGACTGAGAGCGAGCATCGCCACACGCTCCACCCCCGCGTCAAACTGCGACAAGAAGAACGGGACCATGGCAATGACCACCACCCACAGTTTCCCCATCGCCACACCACGGAGCCTTTGCAGCAGATAAAGACTGACCATGGGCGCCACAACACAAGCCAAGGCGCAAGCACGGTTGTAGAGGGCCAGCCCGAAATACAAGGCAAAGAGCGCCACCAATAGCAGGGCGCAGTAGGTCTTGGCCCGTCGGTCCGTCCAAAGCAACAGTCCCAACGCTTCCTTCCACGTCAAGTTATCCACCATACCGCCCTTGCGCATCGCATTGACGGCATAGGCAACGACAGGAAACAGTCCCAGCCATACTTTCAGCACCCACGGGAACACTTCCTCCCTTGGCTTGTCCGTCTCCATGCCCATCATAGCATACGCCTTCGAGGTAAGAATCCACATATGCACATCAGCATCCATCAACCATTTGAGTGCCATCAGCGCAAGAGCAACCAGCCCCGAGGCCCAAGCCTTTTTCTCACCCTTGTAAAGGGCGAACGAGCACACGATGCGAAACAGTACCATCAATGCCACTAGATTGACAGGGAAGTACGGGAACCAGCCATAGCCGACTACCACCACGCCTATTGCCCACAAGAAGCAGATAGTCCAATCCAAACCATAAAACGCCTTCTTCACACTACTGTTAATTCCTTTTTCCATCATAATGATTTCCTTTGTTTTGATTTATAGATTTTATTTGTCATCTTATTGATTTATTGATTCACTTTGTCACCTTGACGATTCCTTTGTCACCTTGATGATTCATTTTCAGCTTGACGATTCATTTGCCAATGTGTTGATTCTTTTGCTATCGTGAAAATTCTATTGCTATCGCAAGAATCATTTGCTATCGTGAGATTCACTTGCTTCAACTCAAGTCTATTCCCTCGCTACTCCACTTCCATCAGAATAGCCGTATAATTATCGTCGCCATACTTCCAGCAGCTAAGGTCGAAACCATGCAGTATCTCCTCCAGCGACTTCTCTTCCATCATCCTTGCCTCCAAGTCCTCGGGCTCCATACTCTTGTGGACCCCATCGGAGCAAAGCAAAATCCGGTCGCCCGGACAAACAGGAAACTGCACCACGTCGGCAATCGCCTCCTCCGGATGACCGCTGAAGAAGCTGCGCGCCACGATCTCGTACCCAAAGCTCAACCTCACATGGTCTTGCGTCTGATACACCACCCCCTGGCCTGGCCGCTGCAGATAGCACCTGCTGTCTCCCACATGAGCTATGGTCACAATGTCCCCCTCGATGCTTGCCATCACCATCGTCGTTCCCATCTCCTTCACTCCTACCTCTCTCGCCTTCTGCTCGATAGCACGCGTCGCCTCCTGGCAAGCCCCCACGACCTTAGCCTCGCTATCCCTTTCCTCCGCATGCTGCTCCCAATATGCCGATACAGCATGAGCCACCGTCTCGCTCGCCACTTCTCCGCAAGCGTGACCACCCATCCCATCACACACGATACCCCAAAAGCGCCCCCTCTCCTGCTGGTCCATGACCACGAAGAAGTCCTCATTATTAGAGCGCCTTCCCTCCTTACTGATTGTCGCATACCTGATCTTCATTGCTTGTCCTTTCTTTATATCCATATAGTTATTTCAACATCACTCGAAGCCATCACACTCCTTTATGACAAAGAGGGGATGAAAGTAACCCATCTATCACTGGAAAAATCTTGGAACTATAAAAATCCACATTTTTTAGCAATCGCTCAAAACCAGCCTAATCACTCCTGTACAAAAAACGAAAAAGGTTGTTCGCAACTCCATCCAGCCAGAATCGGGAACAACCCTCCATTTTCATCAGTTTCAGTCCTTCGTAATTTTAAAACCCAATTTCAATATGAGTTTTATCGTTTCTACTGATGTGTTGCGGTCGTACTCCTTTTCTTCTTCCGATAATTCTTCATAAGGCACAAGGCACGGATGCTGCCTCTTTACATCATTTCGCTCCTCGCCATAGGTCCAGCCATCCTTCATCCGTCCAGCCGACCACACCTCATGCACATTTTTTGCAATGTTTTCAGCCAAAGCCTCCAATTCCTTAGGCAGCACCACCTCCTTCGTATCTATAGGATGGGGCATATAAATGTTCCTACTCATCGCTCACGTTTTTATGTTGTTGCATACCTGTATAGAGGGCAGAGAGGCAGTATTTCTATCATTGCACGACAAAATATATGATTTAATCTAAAGCGTCAAGTAAGATGAACGAGGCCCAATACTTTGCTTCTGTATAGCCTTTTGCCCGAAGATCCTTTTGTGCCTCTACCAAGGCTTTGCGTTTGCTCATTCCGCTCATCAGATTTCGGTAAAACTGCACCATCAGTTCAGCAGTGGCGGCATCATTTACAGTACGTAATGACATCAACAATGTATTTACTCCCGCATTCTTAAAACCACGTTGCAAACCATAAACGCCATCTTGACCAAGTTTTCCCAGGCCGCTCTCGCAAGCAGAAAGGACTACCAAATCACAAGTACGAAGATTCATTTGAGCAATCTCAGAAGCACTCACCTCGCTATCCTCTTCTGTATTAGCTCCTGCAAAAGCAAGAATACTGTTGTTCATAGATTCAACATCGGTGATACCTTTATGGCTTCTGTACGCACCATGCGTTGCCAAATGAAGAATATTTGTTTTGGTATCTGACAGTTGAAGGAAGGAGTTTTTACTAGCATTGTCATTTTTCAGAATGACCACATTCTTTACCTTTCCTTGCATAAGTACCATACTTATTTCATTGACCTCACGCAGAGTATTCCCTAAAGTTTCATATACCACTTCTCCATCGCCACCACTACGCATGGCGGCTAAGGACTGTTTCACCACTTTTTCAGATGTATTACTCATGTTGTAATCAATGCCGCCATAGAGCATGGCACGTGAGGGCACTGCATGCGGATGGTTGTAACAAAGCTCCTTGGTTGTGGAAAGACGGTACACTTCCATTTGCTCAGCCATAGGTTTTCCATTATACAGAAGATACTCAATGGCTAAGTGATTGAATGTGCCATCAGCAGAGAAAAAGATTCGTTTTTTACCTTTTAGATGATTGGCTATACCTCCCCAAATCAAATTGAGAGACTTGTCGAAAAGTGACGGATCAGCCTGCATCACTTTGGCATCGGCCAAAGTACATACAGGAATTGAGACAGGAGTCTTCATGTCAGAATCGAGTACTAACGCCACCATATAATTGTCTTGGTCCAAGGCTTCCGATTTTATAGCTACAAACTCTATGGCAACATCTGTTGGGGACAGTTTTTTTTGTACATCACGCCAATCATACATTACGTAATTAGTGAAGTCTGCCATTTCGGAGCAATCGCGTAATAGCTGAAGCAGGCGTTTTTTATTCTCCCGCTCCAGTGTCAATACATTGTTGGCATCTTCTTCCGTCTGCATGTTACTTCGAAGCACGCGTATCTGCTCGTCAGCAGACTTGATGTCGTCATACACCATCTTTAGCTTCTTGTTTTCCTTTTGAGCCAACAATTTTCCAAACTCTATGGAAGAATTGAGCAAAATACCCTTGGAAAGCAACTCTACGTCATAGGCCAACGCGGCAATGTCACCGTTCAACGACTCATAACCAACTGGTATTGTTGCCATCATGTCAAAAAAATCCCGTATTCGATTCTCCTCTTCACGCCATGTAAGCATGCGTTCTGCTTCACTTTGCATACGGAATTCCTCACTGATGGCTTCACGCAAAGCAGGAATGTATTGTTTGTAATACGAAACAGCTTGAACATAATCTTGTTTCAACTCATAGCTGCCAGCTATTATGCCAAGAGAAGTGGCATAGGCTAATTTACCAAGGTATTCGCGTGTCATTTCAAGATTTTCAGTTTCTTCAGCTATAACCTTGTCCAATATCGCTTTCTTTTCTGAAGCACTTGCATCATCTTTAAAGTCAACATTCTCATCTACCCCCATGTCCATATAGCATATCTTCAATGACGAGGCAGCCTCAGAATAATCCTGATACATACCATGTTCTTCAAAGAGTTTCATAGCCTGTTTGTGATGCGCCACAGACTCTTCGTAGTTCTTATTGCGTTCCTCGGCCTTGGCCAACCTAAGAAGAGCTTTTGGGTATTCTGTATTTTGCGTATCCATGTGCTCATAGTAGTCCACGCATTTTTGATAAGCCGCAATGGCGTGAGCAAAATCCCTTTGCGCAGAATAAGCATTACCAATACTTTTGTAACAAGCAGCCATTTTTAAAGAAGAACTGGCATCTGATTTTGTTTGATAAAAACCCACTGCTTCATTGAAACATCTAATAGCTTCTGATTGTTGCTCCGACAAAGAAAAGCACAAACCTGCATAATTATAATGAGCAGCACACTCAGCATTCATTCCTTTGTTCTTTTTGATAATACTGGCTGACATCAGCTTGTAATTAGCAGCCGAAGCCCAATCATTAATCTGCGATAACAAAGAAGCATAACCATCGTACACCTTTAGTCTCATATCATCATCCATTTTCATGCCCAACACTTCAAGATAACACTCCTTCGCCTTTACAGTATTGCCTTTGCTCGCATAGTATTGTGCACGTTCCAACATGCACTTAGGTTCATGGCAGTCCTTGCTTAGTTCATGAAGTTTATGTTCTTCTATGAGTTGAAGAATACGTTGTTGGTTCTTTGTATCCTGCTTCTCCATATAAATCAAGCCCAACCATTGCAAAGTATTTCCATAGGGTTCGCTATATTTCTCTATCAACGGCAAAGCCATCTCTAAGTATTTTTGCGCTCCGTCGTAGTTGTCGGCGATAAAGTAGAAACGTCCCATGTTGAAGGCATACATACCCAAATTCTTATGCGGTCTGGGAAGTTTTTCACACAAAGCCATCACCTGCTCCTGGAGTTCAGTAGCTTTTGCAAAATCCTTCTCCAAAGCAAAAGTATAGGCATAATTGTTGAGCGAAGTGATATAATCCTCGTTTTCTTCACCACTCAACTTCTTGCGAATGTCCATCGCCCGTTTGGTAAGCTCGCGGCCTTGCACTATCTTTCCTTCGCTTAGACATTTCCGTCCCTCTTCGTGCAAGGCTTGTGCATCTTGCAAGGTTTGTGCATTGACGTTAATCGAAAGCACAAACAATAAAACAAACAGAATTATCTTTTTCATACGAATCAATTCATTGTTATTACAATACTGATATCTTTCTGCACACAGTTCTTGATCTTCATCAAAACTGTACTCAGACTGTCTTCTCTCAATGCCAAAGTACCCGTTCGGTGCGGCATTCCTTTCTTTACCTTTTCTGTATCGACATACTGAGTATAGCGCTTGTTTTTATACAATCCCTGCATTGTCATCGACACCCTGCCGCCACCCTCTGCCACTACTGCTATCTTCTTTACGCCTTTTGCAACAAACGTACACGAAGCCGTTTGGTTGGCTTTAATAATAACTGTTTTGGATTGAAGTCGCCCTCGTGGGCTTTGCATTTCCACGCTCCTTTCACCTATTGCTCTGTTGAGAGAGTCTGATTGCTTATAGATATCAACGCCCTTGGACAGACTATCTGCAAAGGCCTCATCAAACACGATATGTCCATTTAAAGACATTGTTTCGTCTTCTGCCAGATGAAATGTTTTAAAATCACTCGGATCGTATCGTCGCAATTGTTCGGCTACGTGCTTGAGAGCAACAGTATCACTGATAGCTGCAGCATCGCGCAAGTTGATATAGGCCGCAACAACTTTATCAAAATCATCGTCTCCCACATCCTGTGCGGTTACAGACAAGGAAGTCATCAAAGCCAGAAGGAATAAAAAACTCTTCATACCGTCTATTCTTTACGAATAACCAACCTGAATCCTACCGCGTCATTTTTCTCGTCCACTCCTATAGGAGCAGTTGAGAACACGGTCACCTCAGAGGCTGCTGACCTATAGTTTCCACCGCATACAGTCCATTGTATGTTATCGCCTTTTTGATGTGGATAGGGTGTATTGCACAACTCACTCACATTTCCACTCATTGCAAAAAGGTCGAGCGTGTTGGGTTCTTTGTCCACAATATCATTTATTGCATGTTTTCGATTGCTGGAATTGTTTTTATACCAAGCTACACGATTCACGTCATTACTCCCCACATACATTGTCGTTTCCTTGTTACCCCCTCCATGCGCTGCATATTGCCATTCGTCAACAGAGGGCAAGGTGAACTCTATACCCGTCATGTTACGCAAACTGTCCAAGAGCACGTAGTTGATTTCATCGTAAGCCACATTTGTAATAGGCATTTGGGAGTCGGTAGGATTGCATTTCCCTCCCAACAGTCCATGCCATTGGCCTATAGTAAACTCAAATTGGCTCATCCACAACGTATCTTTTTTCACTTCACGCATCTGCATCAGCAGAGTATCAATAGTGTTCATTTGCTCACGCGACAGATGCGGACTGAGCTGCAGACAATAGCCAGCGTGTTTCTTTTCCAATTCACTTCGCAACTCGTTCAGCGATGCAGCCTCAGCAGCCTCTTTATCCTTGTGATGCTGCCAAAACATAAAGCAAGTAACCAGTGCCATTGCCACTATCATGGTAGATACAGCGACTGCCAATCTTCTTACGAATCTATTCCGTTTGTCTATTTTGCGTAGTGTTGCTTGTGCAGTATCATAATCTTCATCTTTGTACTTACTTACCTCGCGTTTGCCGATGCACGACGCCAAACGATCCCGTATCATCAGATCTACCGTAACGCCAAGAGCTTGTCCAAAGTCTATTTCAGAGTGTTGTATATCGCAAGCGATACCCTTTATCTCCTGCGGAACATCAGTATGAATACCGTCAAACGTTTTATCGGGATTAATAGGAATTATCTTCTTGCCTTCCTGCATAGCCAAGAGAATCTCCTCTCTCACCCAGTCGCCCTCTTGGCAGCATCGATCCAAAGCCCCCTTCGACAACATGAGTATAAACACTGGCGCTTCATCGATAGCCGCTTTTATGCGCTTTCCGAAAACTCCGTCTTTCAACTCGTCGTAATCCAAGAAAACTTTATATCCACGCTGCGCCAGCATCAACTGTATGATGCGGGCGTATTGTGCACCAGTCGTACGCCGGTAGCTTATAAAGATGTCGTAAGGGGTATGCACTACAGGCAAATATTTATAGTTCGCAACTAGAAAATATCGACATAGATTGAATATCGTCTTTTATCATAAAAACACAACTATTGCCATGTGTTAAACATTTATACTGACAACCATGCTTACGCCAGGTTGTTCCAAACAGGCTTTGGCTAAAGCCAGGCCTGTTTGGTTAAACTAGCGTATTACCTCAAGCCGCTTTGTGGGGTAAGGGGCTTTTGTGTCTGAGAAGTTTCTGCTGCACAAGAAAATGTACAACAGTTTTTTCGCTTTGCAAGCAAAAACGCTTCAGTCCTATTAGTTGCGGATTTGAGGATTATATGCATCTTCATTCATCTGATTCATAAGTTTTTTACTTTGATATATCAGAAATGCACAATTGCCATCTTCTATTTTATAACCTATGCTTAATACTACAATACCATCATCATAATAACATATTTTATGGTTTTGATTATCACTTATCATTTTGCCTTCAATTTTACCATACTTTGTTTTAACATTTTCAATATTTTGATTGTAAACATTAATAACATCTTCCTTGTCGGACTGAAAACCAAAGCCAACTAAACACAATGTATCTTTGTAGAATTCAAATTGACAAGACTTCCATTGTTTTTCTACAAATGATACATTTTCAATGTAATAACATTCATTCTCCTTATCATACAGACATTTATATCCTAACTGCCTTAGATTTATCAAAAACTGCTTCTTTGTTGTCACTCCAAGTTTGCATCCATAGAACGAATCTCGAATTTGCGCATTAGCGCACAAAAACAAAGAGAAAGCAATAAACAACAACACTAAACGTTTCATTATTTTTCGCCCTTCATTCGTGTCGGGCACAACTTCTATAATTTCTAATTTCCGATCATTTATCACTCTTTTTAATCTCAAACCCCAACTTCTTCACCAACTTTAGTGTCTGCATCGCCATTTCCCTGTCGTAGAGCTTTTCACTTTCAGGGAGATTGCAATAAGGCACCATGTCGGGCGTCTCCTTCTTTTGATCGTTGCGCTCGGGCCCATAACTCCAGCCCTGGTCAGTACGGGTTTTAGCCCAAATCTCGTGAGCGTTCTCCGCAATGGCTTCTTGTAGTTCTATGAGATCATCGTCGAGGGACACGTCGTCAAGTCGAATGGGATAAGGCTCGTAAACAAACTGGTCGGTAGTATTGACCACTACCAAATAATGGTTTGACTGCTTCCAAGCCTTCAAGAACAAAGGCAACGGATAAGTGGTCAGTTCCTCTTCGGTATAAGGATTGAAGAGCGTTATTTCGTTTGACGCAACAGACACCGAACAAATAGCCACAGCATGGTTAGGATACGTCTGAGAGCTAGTGGAAGTAGCAGATTCAAGCATTGCACTGTCAACTACTGCTATCAGTTGGTCGCCATGCTCCAACCAACGCACCACATCTTCGATGGAAGAATCATAACGGCGGCTGACAGCAAGATTGTTTTTCTCCAACAACCGACCGATATTATACAATGGCATTCCCTTGTCCCTCAACCAGCAATTACGGTAAGCCTCGTCAAGAAGGGTCTTGTGGGTTGTTTCAATACCGAGTTGATGCAACACAAACTCCTCGCATTCTATGTCGCAGAGATAGCTTTCCTTTTTTCGTGCAGCCATTGCCGTCATGGGAAGTTCCTTAACCTTGGCAGGCTTCCGCCCCGCCATATCTTCATCGACCTCACTCACAATACGGATCAGCTCGCGCAACTTCTCGTCTTGCTCGGCAGCCTTCAGCACGCGCATCGTGTCTTCCGCATTCGTATTTCCATCAAGGAATGCAGCCAACAACTCATCTGAAATTATCATATTATCGTTCATAAGATTTTTTATCTTTAAGTGCTACTTCTACGAGGGCTTTCATGGCCCGACGCTTTATATTATAGAGGTTGGCCACCGTAATGGACAACTGCTTTGCCACCTCTTCTGGACTTTTCTCCTCTATCATCAGCAAATGGATGACAAGGGCATAACGCTGATTGTTCATTTGCCTAAGCAAACTCTCAACATCCATCTTGGCTTGCGAACTTTCAACATACGAAAGATTATTGCCACTATTAACAAGAGGCTCTTGGCTTTCATTATCTATCACTTTGCCACGACGCTTCAGTTCCAAACAATGCCGCACGGCTATTGTCTTCAACCACTGAAACAATGTGCTCTCATACTTAAACGTTCGCAACTTCCTTGCGTCATTCTCCATGAGAAGCACATATAGCTCGCTGATTATCTCGTCGTAATCAACTATCTGATTTCCAAACACACGCCTGATGATACTAATAAACAACGGACGACAATCCTTAAAGAAGAACTGCGCCGTCACCTTAGGATCATGGGCTATGAGAGAGGATATTATTTCTTGATCTGTCATACGATAAAAGGGTACACAGAATAACTAAGAATTATTCTATTGCACGTCAATATTAAATCTGGGGACGATAGAAGCAAAGCTTCCTTGGCTCACGGTCCTTGGATAGAACACCAATTTGTGGTTCCCTGGCTCCGTCATTTTTCGAACATAAGTAGTTGGAAATGTTTTCAAAGTATCAACATTTACACCATCCCACTCTACCACCAAGTAAAAATCTTCGCAACGTTCCCTTGTCAGCTTCACTTTTAACGTATCACCACGATTCGGCTTTACATTATTTACATCGTAATAAAATGAGCCATGTTCGCCTACACTTATATTTCCTTTAAGAGACACACAAACAGTTGTCGTTTCTTCGCCTTCAATTACATCCGGTCCATCACTACTGCATGCAAACAAGGAAGTCATTGCTATCATGAAAAGCAACGAACGAAAACATTTTTTCTTCATTTGAACTTTATTTTCACGTTTTACACTTTTTTTCAATAATGGAATAGTCCTCACTTTTACATGTGTAGCCAAGGGCGGCATTCATCGCGACAGCAAAAGACTTTTCAACCTTACTGGTCAAAAAGTCTTTTACGAGCACCCCCTCAGTTTTCAAACATCGTGAGGGAAAGGGGTCATGTATAGCTCTCCACATTACCCACCATTGACAAGACTGAAAAGGAGACTTTTAGGGATAAAGCGTCGCTAGCTTTTAGTTGGGCGGCCAAATCTGTTCCCCCCCGATTCACCCTCCTTGCAAAGGTCCATGATGATGATGACAGGACCAATGATTGGCACTAATAGTAAAAAGATATTCTGACCACCCTTTCCGATGTCATGCAGTCGTCGAGTCAGTGCCGCAAGAGATGGGAGGAAAGTGATGAAGCTATAAAGCACCCATAAAATAAGGAAAAACACACTTGCACTTTCTTCATTAACAATTACTGCAGCTACGTTAAGCACATTAGCTATAATGAAGTTGAACAGATAGAAGTACCAATACTCACTTCTTGAGGCTCTTCCATTGAAGACAGCATAGTTCTTAAAACATTTTTTGATAGCCCACAGCATACCTCCAGAACTGCTTGTCTGAGATTTTGACGCTGTGTACTCCCTATACTGTGGCTCATCATTTGGAGTAAGCCTATTGTAAGGCTTAGGCTTATGGAAATGCACGTTGTGTTCATCCTTCTCCACACCAGCATTTCCAGCGGCCGACATTCCTGCCAAGGGAATACCGCCCCTTGAGTGCCCTACCACCGCCACATCGTCGTCATCATGAGGATCAACACCGTTGTTGGGTGAAAAGACATGCGTATTCTCTTCATCGTTGGAAAGACTTACCTCAGGAGCTAACCTCGCACCACATTTCTTGCAAAATTTAGCCCTCTCGTTTTCTATTACAGCGTTGCAAGCTGGACATTTTCTCATAATCTTATATATTTATGGTTACTACTTTCTTTAAATCACCCTTTTGGTTCATTTCTACCCGATAAGTTTGCGGGTCCCTGCCCTTGAGGAAGACCACCACCGTGCATACACCCGAGCTTGGTACGTTTTGGCTTCTATTTTGAAAAAAGTGCAAATACACTTGATACTTCCCCTTGGGGGGATTGGGCCAAAAAATGTTTTCCGCAGACCCTTCACCTCCTTCTCGGTTGTCAACATCCAAGGCTCCCCCCGTGACAGCATCTTGCGGATGTGAATAGTAAATCTCAAAGCCAGTGGGTTGCATGACGTGGAGATCAATATCGCCATAGAAGTCCCAAAGCAATGTGACTTTTAGATCACCCGTTTGGCCAGTGTTTCGCGCCTCTCGTACCGCTTGCGCCGTATCTACTTGCGCCGTATCCGTGTCCACTTGCGCCGTGTCCACTTGCTCTTCCTTCACAGTTCTCGAGTCCTCCGTAATATTCTCTTGATCTTCTCCAGCTTTGTGTCTATTACAGTTGGAAAGCAAGAGCAATATTATCAAAATAGGATAGATTATTCCAAGAATTATTTTCAAGCCTTTCATCTCACTTGTATTATACCTCCAAACGGGTCATTAGGCAGTTATTACAAACTTCAATCATGTAGCGTTTCACCGGCAGCAAGGGATAGCTCTTGTAGTATTGCCGCGATTTTATTCAAGCCGCACAGTTGAAAATAAAAGTTACCGCATCCTGAGTGCGCCCACAATGATTTTCAACAGTACAGCTCGATTTTTCATATTATGCCTTTGTTTTTAAAGTTCTGATGGTTCAAACGTTATAACGCAAGCACTACCGGAGATATCTCCCACATATCTGTATTTAAGACCCGTATTGGCATTTTTGCAAACCTTGATCATTTGCTTCATCATTGGATCTGGACTTGCTATAGCTTCTTGCAAAGTTGCTTTAACAGCCGCTTCGTTTTGCTCTATACTCTCGATAGGAACCATATTTTCATCTATGCTATAATTGAAAACATAATAATTTCCTTCGAGAGAAGCAGATGACAGCGTCGTGTATTCGTCAACTTGCATCGGGCATTGTGCATTGGTAGATGTTACATTGATTTCCAGTATTTCACGAGGAGAGACCGGGTCGATTTTCCCTTCTGCCAAATCCTTTATTTCGTCTTTGGTCAGTCTAATCTTAAGGTTCTCGTTGCCTTCCTCCAGCTGCATGATAAATGTCAGTTTGGAGTCTGCCTTTGCGATTTCTTTCATCAATTGGCGGCCCGATGGTGAATTGGCCCAGTTACCAAGCATTGCTCTTTTAAGCGTGTTTTTTAGCTTGTTTAAGACATTTATTTTGATGGGCAATTCTTTACTGATTGTCATAGTAATGATGACTTCATCAGCATCCTCATCGAATTGGTAGCTTGAAATACTTCCAACCAGGCCTAAATCTATAGGACATTCCTTATTGGCAGCCTCAATTTTCGCTTTCAGTTCTTCCTTTGACGAATCACATGAATAAAAGCTAAAGGACGTCAACAACAACAATGTAGCTAAAAGGTAATGTTTCATACTCTTCAACCCTAATTCGTGTCGGGCACAACCTCTAAGTGATTTTATATTTACGAATGTAAAAATATCTTTTTTATCAACTTCGTTTTATTTTACTATTACTTCTCATGCTTTCAAGTTCTTGGCAACTAAGCCTGATAAAAACTGTCTTTCCAGTTCTATCACCTATGAACTTATATCCCAAACCCTTATTCGCTTTTAGACACAGCTGCTTGAACATGACAGCATCTGCATCTGCACTTTTAAGATTCTTCTTGATATTTTGCTTTACTTCATATTTATTCTGTTCCATAAGATCCATATCAAGAACATCTTCATCACACTCATAGTTATACATGACATAATCTCCATCCAAATAACATTTTTTTACAACAATCCCCTCTTCGGCGGTCATGGGAAACTCACTATTCGCTTCCGCTATCCCCTCTTTTAAAAGGGTTAAATTCTCTTCTTCAGGACTAATTTCTTCTACTTCATCAACGAAGGCGACCGCACACGTATCAATATCCGTCGTATCAACCACACACGTATCAACATCCGTCGTATCAACGTACGCAGTATCAGTATCACCCTCAAGAGATTCTTCATGACCTGCTGTTTTAATTAATAGCAATCCTCCTACAAATAATACTAAGAAAAAGATGGCGACCAATACTTCGAGTATGGGATATGACTCAGGCTTCTCACCCGTAGGAACCACTGGCTCTGGGTTAGGAGCAGTTGGAGGATTAACTTCCATTCCTCCACCAGTATTGCTACCGGGTGCCTCTTGTTTTCCTGTTAGCGGTATGCCCTCATGGGCCAGCTTAGTAACATCCTCATTTTCTTCATTCGTCTGAGGTTCGAAAGGAGGCAACTTCGTTCCACACTTTTTGCAGTACTTTGCTTTATCATTGGTTATTTCCGTATTACATTTAGGACATTTTCTCATATCATCACATTTTTACGGTTTAATCAAAAAGTCAACAACCTATTATTTTTACAAAAATCCAAGTTCTGACCATCAGGATACTCCTGCTGTCAACTATCACAAATAGACACGACAGACGATATTGATAGCCAGTTGCAAAAACAAAAAAACGGGCACACAAATCGTAAACTTCTTATGAAGCGTTTTATGCCTAAAGAAAATCATGGCACACAAAGCCCCGAATGCGCCTCCCAATAGTGAGAAGAGAAGCAGCAATAGCTCTGGAACCCTGGTTTTTTGGACACACGCCAAATGCTTGTCCCATGCGAACAAGACAAACGTCATGATGCTCATGACATATAATATAAACAGATCGGGATAACTCATAGTTTACTCTAACGCTAATAAATCACATGAAACATACGACTACAAAAGTCCTCAAAAAACGGCCACACTACGATAAGCAGCCAAAGCGTAGCAAGAGCCACCAAGACCTCAACGACAACTATCCACCAACCATAGCCAGCCTTTTCTGTTTTCTCCTGCAGGAGATATTCATACTCGTCTTGTTCCAAGGTAAAGGAGATGGGGGCATACTGTGTCTGATTCGACCCATTGTTGATCGTCGCCACCACAGGAGTGTCCAGTTTGAACAATCCCTCTTCGAAAAAACTGTCTCCGTTTTCGTCCAACTGGACCGTTTTCGCCTGCTGACCTTGTTGTTCAAACTTGACGCTTTGACAGACCAATGGTTCTCCCTTTGTATTCCGAACCATCACCTTGATCTGTTTAACCTCTTCTTCAGGAATGAAAAAGACATATTCTTGCTGGTCTATGTCGAGAACATACTCGGTCTTGTTATCGTGATGCACACCATCTTCCACCATCATCGTCTCTCCAGCTTTCATTTCGGGAAGCGCAGCCACACCTTTGTCGTCGGTCTGGTAATGATTCTTAGCGTCATGATAGGTGACTTCTATAGGGTAGCTACCAACGACCTCTCCACTTTTCTTTTTGACAACGACGCAGGGGGTGAGATGTTTATTGTCGGTGGCGGTAGTCTTCTCAAAGACATACTGGTTGATGGCATTGTTGACGAGTCGCTTCATTTGGGGCGCATACCCTTCCACGCTGACCGTACACGGCCCTTGAGGCACTTCCTCCATTTTCATAGAGAGCACACCGTCAGGCCCCGTCGTCCTCTCCAGACGCTTGTCACCATAGTTGATGACCACTGGCTGCGAAGGAAGCATCGCACCATCTTTCATCACAGAGACTTGTATTTCGACCTGTGGTTTCTCCTCAGGCTTTTCGCTCTCGAAGGAGAAGACTATCTGCCCCCCGTCATCAGTGAGCTGAGTGGTCTCCGTTTGATCAAGCATGGTAGCGGCGACAGAGGCCTCGTCATATAAAGGCAATGAGATTTCGGCACATCCTTGGGCGTTCGTCGTCGCTTGATACTGCTTCCCATGGAAGTCCACCACTACCGGCTCATTGGCGATGGGAGCTCCGTCCCTGGTAGCACTGATGGTGAGCGGTGCAAACTTGGTCAGGTCGAAGTCGTAGGAAGACTTACCCTCTACTACCAAAAGTGGGAAATCTCTACCGTCTGCGAGATTCGTGACGACATAGTGTTCGCCCACCTTCATGTTGTCGAAGAAGTAATATCCGTTATCTCCTGTTTTCAAGACCTTCATTTGCCTTGGCAGACGGAGGCCAAACTCGTAGTTTCTCATCGGATTGCCATCAAAAGAGAAGGAAACACGAATGGGATTCTTCTGTTTGATCGGTTCCTTTGAGAAGGTACCTTCTTTACGTACGGGCTTTTTGAAGCCCCAGCCCGTCAGGAGTATTTTGACATCACCTTCGTCATCATTGAAGTATATATAGCTATCGTCTGGCGTCGTACAGAGCATTTGGGCTGTCTTGGCACCTATGACTTCAGCCATATCAGTCTCGGTCTGATACAGAGCCTCCTGAATGACTTTCTGCTTCAGTTCGCTGGCATCCACCATGCGATGCCACTGACACCGATGGTCCGACCAGACATAGACGCCCGGGCCAATGCTAAACTTGGCAAAAGGATTTTTCTCCCCGAGTTTCGCACATAGCGCTTTGTACAATCCTGAATAATCCTGCTTGTTTAGCTTATGAACTTCTTTTACTGACGACTGTCTTTCCATTTCCTATCTTTTGTTAGCTTCCACCGATACGCTGCAAAATACTATTGATTCAAGATCTCTTTTTCTATTGCACGATATTTGGCAAAGGTATAGTTGGCAAACATTTTTTTCAAATACGGTACCTGTTCCACCGTTTCCTTGATGCGTCCCTGTCGTTTTGTCAAAAGACCTTTTTTGTCAGCTTGGAAGTACTCTCCTGAATAACTGTTGATGTTATGACGACGCTTCTGCATTTGGCTTATCAACTCTTTGAACACACCAAGTCCGTCCTCAAACAAACGCAACTGCCTCAGGACTTCTGCCACTTCCTTTTGCTGCACCTCGTTGAGCCCCTTCAAGGGATCGGCTCGCAACAAGCGGTTTATATTGTCCTTGTCGAAGCGCGAGTTGGCAGCCAGAGCCATTTCGTCGTACGCCCTTTTGTTTCTTTCCACCACCTTCGCCTGAGAGAGCAACTTGGCAACAGAACGGTCGTCCTGGTACTTCTCGTTCTCATCAATGATCTTGTTCAGCTTGTCCAGACTCATCTGAGAGAAAGGTAGCTGCAGACAGTCTTCGTTCTCGGCTATGACCTGCCTCGCAATACTTCCTCTGACACTGTCAAGAATTGCACACTGTTGCTGCATTGTGGCAAGATCGCTGTTGATGGTCTGGAGTTGCGTTTGCAAGGAGTGTATCTTCTTGTTTTGCTCCTCCAGCGCTGCAAGCAGTTCTTCCTTGCGTTTCAGCAGTCTGCGCACATCCGGATAGTCGGCATCATCTTTGAATCGGGCCAATTGCTCTTGCAGCTGTTTGATGGTTCTTGCATTTTCCTCCTCCTGCTGCTTCAAGGCTTTCAGTTCCTTGCCCCATTTTTTTATGGAGTCGCCAAGGACCTCTTTCTGCATGGTAAGTTCTTGAGCCGCATCCGGATGGGCAATCGTCTCCGTTTCGCTTTGGGCGACCACCATCAATGGCATCAACAACAGCGCCGCGGACAATATGCATTTCATTCGTTTCATCATGCTACCACTAATTGATTAATTTGTTTTTCCGCCTTGGTCGGTTTCAGCGGACCCTTTTCCAATTCTTTCCAATATTCTTCCAAAAGTTCCCAGAGGAAAGGTATCACCTCGAAATATCTCTGATATTCCGGAGATTCTTCAACATATTTTCTATAATCCCTTATCACTTTCAAACAGTCCTTTCCCTTCAACTCCGACTCCGGAAGATTGGCGATTTTTCCCTTGGTGGTTTCTACAATACCCCTTAGATTTTTGATGCCGCCTGCTATTCTAGACAGTTTAATATTCAAGCTATCCATTTCCATAAACTGCTCCTGCGTCATTTTAGCTCGAAGGACATCAGACTCACGCAATGGCATAAAATAGTCAAGACGCAGCCATCCTACGCTATCAAGATCCTCTCCACGATCCACGCAGGCCCACGCCTTGTCACGTGCTCGTTTGTAGTTGATAGCAAAAGCGAGACGCTCTTTATACGGATCAAATCCTTTCTGTCCAGCAAACTCATGCAAAGAATCTTTCATCGCCTTTAGACGCTCCATTGACATCTTCGAAAACCGGAGGTTTAGATATTCATTGTTTTGAGCTAACAGTTCCTGCATCTGCCGTTGTTTTTGCTCTTTATTTAATGTGTCAGAATACACTTTCATTCCTTCCAGTGTCCCTTCGAGTGCTTGGACGTCTCCTTGAGCTTTTCTAATCTGCGCATCAAGTGCTTGGATGGAATCTTCCATCAACAAACGCTTTTGCTCCAGGGAGTCCACCGTCTCGCGCAGCATTCTGACGTCCATCATCGTTACGGAGCGGGTCAGCACCTCCAGCTGCTTCGCGCTGGCAGAGACCTTGGTGGTCCACTCCATAAGTTGGACTTGGAGGCTGTCAGCATCAGCCCTCAATGCCTCTATCTCCGTTTGCAATTTCTGGTTCGTCTTTTCTGATTCCTGCCCTTTAGCAGGAATAGCAAACGAAGAAAGCAACAACAGAAAGAGCAAATGATATACCTTAATTCTCATACTACCCATATTCCTCAAATTCCCTATCCGTATATTCATCTACAAAACGATCGAGTTTGCCGACCTTGTGAAATTCTTGGTCAAACTTCGATTTCACATTTCGCAAGTTGTCCAACTGTCCCCTTGTTCTTGAGTAGTAACTGATGACCTTGTCAGCAAGCGCATTGTAAAAATGCGTTTTTCCTGCCGACAATTTGTCGGGAATACTATTCAAGCCGTTCTTGAGTTCGAGGATATCGGATAGATGCTCTTTGTAAATGCTATTACCAAGCATGTGGTCTCTTTTCCCCCTCACACTTGCCGCATAGTTGTTGTACGAATTCCAACTATGTCCATTGAAAGAAGGAGACAAGCCGATACTTTGGTGCGCCAGGCGATAAGCTTCGCAGTAGGTGGCATAGACGCTGCGGATCTTCTTGACCCTTGCGTCTGTTTCAGCATTCTTATCCTCGCGTTCTATCACCTGGATTGCCTGGATGTATTTCTCTATCGTGCTCTTTTGGCAAGAAGCAGAGCTCCATGCGTCAAAGATCTTACGATTGACTATCTCTATGGCCGTCGTCGTATTGAGATCCTTCAAAGTGTCTGTTTCAGACTTGGTGCCAAGCTGGCTGATGGATTCGCAATGCCGTAAGAAGAGCTTTTCGTCCCAGTCTCCTTTTTTCTTCCAATCATCTTTGATTTCATCACTAAACGATTGGTATATCGTGTTGGGAGGAGAGGAGAGAACGCCTTCCTCCCCATCAGTCAGCAGAAAGAACGCTCCTGCTACGCCACCCAATAGTACGATAAATATGATAATTAACTTAATTGCTTTCATCACTTTTATGTTTTTAATTGATATGACTATCTAACAGTAATTGAGTGCAAACTTGTCTTTTTACACACCATGTAATATTTAGGTCATCACCCTTCATGCGCGCTTACTATATGTTTCTTAAATTGATTTTTCGTATTAAAGTATTTTCCACATACTTCACAAACAAATTTGGTTGTTTTAGCTGCTGATTTTTTGTGAAAAGCTTTTATGTGGTTTTGAAGTTCCTTGTTCGTATGAAACCATCTGTCGGGTCCACACCTTTGACAAGTATACCTGTGCTTTGTACCTTCTTTTGATGAATTCGCCTCTCCTTCTCTAGTAGGGCCACCTTTATTCTCATCTTGGGCACCAGGAAACGGGGCATTTCCGCTTGCTGTTTCCATTTTTGTTTCTTCCGCCTGCTCTGTTTCCCTGTTAGGGTCAACTTTATCCTCATCTTGGGCACCAGGAAGCGGGGCACTACTGCTTGCTGTATCTTCTGTGGTAGTTGTGTCAGGGAGCACGTTTGTGTCAGGAGAGGGGTCAGGAACTTCTTCCCCCCCACTAGTCACCAAAAAGATCCCCCCTAATACGCCACCCAATACCACGATAAACATGATAATTAACTTAATTGCCTTCATCACTTTTATGTTTTTGATTGATATGAGTATCTAAGAGTAATTGAGTTTAAACTTGTCTTTTTACACACCATGTAATATTTAGGTCATCACTCTTCATGCGCGTTTGCTATATGTCCCGCAAGTTTATTTTTCGTCTTACAGTCTTTTCCACATACTTCACAAACAAATTTGGTTGTTTTAGCTGCTGATTTTTTGTGAGAAGCTCTTATGTGGTTTCGAAGTTCCTTGTTCGTATGAAACCATCTGTCGGGTCCACACGTTTGACAAGTATACCTGTGCTTTGTACCTTCTGTTGATGAATTCGCCTCTCTCTCTTCTGTATTTTCCTGATATTCGTTTTCACTGTTACCTTTATTCCCATCAACATTTTCAAGTGAATCCATATAATTTTGGTTATTATTGCCACTGTGTCTTTCATACATCTCACTTATAGCCGCAAAACTGCGAAACGTTTCAAAGTTACCCTCAAACAAAATTTTATTGTCTGGATTCGCCACAATCTCCTGCAAACCCTTCATATGAATATCGTTCAACTTGCAGAGGTTACAATTTTTTACTACCTTTTCTATAGATTCGACATCTCCTTGTTGAATAAATCCTATTACTTTGTTATAATCATCCAGGCGCTGGCAAATTTCAAAAAAATTCGTCATACTTCGGCCATACGCATCAATCGTATCTTTATTGGTGCGGTATTTTTCATGCAAGGATTCGACCGTTGAGAACTCTAAATCTTTAGTCTTAAGTAACCTGTCCACTTCGGACAGGAAAGGCTTAACATCTTTTTCCGTGAAAGTCTCCTTTTCAGTAGTAGGGCTCGTTCCCTTATACAATTTATTATATAGAACAAAACTAAGCCCGCCTAATACTAACGCCATCATAGTGACCAAAACGCACACAAGAGGCTTCCTGTAGCGATCTGTAAACGGTCTGGGTTCCTCGGAGAAGTCTGCATCAACTTTTTTCGGATTATCACGTGCTATTATTTTATCCGTTCTCCAGTCCTTGTTCTTGGTGGAACACGTTAAGAAGAAGGCGAAGGGTGAAACATCCTTCCGATCAATTACGAAGGAGCCCTCATACTTTTTTGTTTGCGAATTCCACTTAAGGACCACGCCTTTTTCAGAATAGAGACTTTTGCCATCTGATGAGTTTATGACTTGAAGATCTACAGAACATTTATCTTTCAAATCTTTGTCTTCAGAAAAACCCACTTTCACTGTCAGGTTACCTGCAGGAGCAGGGATTGACCGCTCTTTTGGAACCACCGTCACACGGAGTTCGCCTTTAATCAACAGCTGGTCTGTGACCTCGTATTTGCTTTGAGTCGTAAGAACTTTTATACCACCGTTCTTCAAAGTCGCGATCTCATTTCCAAGCAGCGTAAACGCCAATCTCTGCTGAGAAATGACTACTTTTTTCGACATAATAGAGCAATGCGGGAATGTCACCTTCAATTCCTGTGGATTGGAGATGAAATAGTCTTCGTATTCTTTTGGGGAAATAGCCAAAGATACCTTCTTTTTCTTGGGTTTTCCCCAAGAGTCCGTATTCACGACCACTATTTCCTGCACCGTGTCGAGGACTACCCCCTCGTGTCTCTCTGGGCGATCTATCAGGTCTTGAATGGAGAACTCCCTGGAGAGTTCCTCATAGTATAGCGGCGATTTGTTAGGACATTCTATTGGGATCTTTTCATTCAGGTTGCTGCAAGACCTCTTCCATTGTCCATCTACAAACAGATCATATTTCTTGGGCCTTGGTATTTGGATATTGCTGATAGGGACATAGCTTGTCGTATGGACAGCTGTCGCCACGACCACCTCTTTGAACTTGTCAAACTCTGGGTAGTTGATATCCTGAAAGAGTTCTTTGATTTTCTCTTCAGTTTCCACAATGTATCCCACCGGCCCATTGGGTGTCATAACCCTATCGGGTGTACGGAAACAGGTAAGCGTAAACTTGCTCACCACCTCGTCCAGCACATGTCCATCAATTTTACCTGCGTTGTACTCGTAGGTTTCACGCACAGGATCCTTGCAGGTCATGCATTTTTTCAAGAACTCGTCTTTGAGCGCACACAGGACATCATAGGGAGTGTACCCACCCTCCAATTTGTAATTTTTGGGGATGGAAATGGCTATGACCAGCGAGCCGACTCTAAAAGCACCCGAGCTTCTGACATTGTTCTTGACCAGTTTATATACCGTTTGCGTCTGATAGGTCGTGATGGTAAAAAAGAAAGAATTCTTGTCAAAGCCAACATAAAATTGGTCTTCGACGACAAAGCTAGGGTTGTTCAACAAGAGTATGGGACCGAATCCACCGCTGGACTCGGGATTGCCACACACCTTGACAGAAATATTATGATTATATGCCATACTATCTATTGCTATTGATTCACCACTTTTTTGAACTTATCCCAAAATGTATTCCTTTTGGTCGGGTGAATCGAGTTTTCTATTGCTCGTATTAACTTATCCGAATCAGCCTGCTCGTACTCGTACAAACCGCCCACATAGAAGGATCCAAGACTGAACGTATATAGATTGGGACAGAACTTGTTGTTGCTATTGATATTGTACTCTTTGCACAGCTGGAGTAAGGGACTCAAGATGAGATTGCCAAATCTGTTTTGAAAAATCTCATACGCCTTTTCCTCGCGCTCTATCGGATCGCCCAACGTGTCCGCCTTGGTCATGATGATATGGATCGAGTCCACCTTCTTCATGATTTCGCTATTGTTGGGGTCTTGAAACAAGTTGACCATTTTCTGAATGAGGACTCTTTGGTTGACCGCACAAGTCTCCATTGAGACCATTCGTTCCCCAGTCTCCTCGTCGAATCCTACTAATACCTCACGAGAGAATCTTACAACATTGACAGTAGGATCGATAATGAGAAAGAAGGCTTTGCGATTGGCGTTTTTCAAGAGTTCGGTAGCGCCGCTACCCATTTCCTCGAAGGTGAAGATATGGTCTGGATTGTTTGCTATACCAAAAGCAAACTCCTCGCCCGACATTTCGACCAAATTCACCTTGTAGTCTATATTCTGCTGACCCGAGGGGCAAATCGTGGCTTCCAGCGTCGTGACAAAAGAGCCTGGCGTTCGGGGCACCGTTATTCCCACGTCGGTGTACTGCTGGAGCGCCGAGGCATAATCGCCACCACCCGAAGCCAAATTGATATGAAGAGAGTCGGAACGAGACAAACCCATCAGCACACAGGTCTTGCCCGTAGAGGGGATGCCAAAGAAGAAGACATCCGTGAAGCCCTCTTTACACTCCGCTCGCGACTCCGCTATCGCCCGGTTGATATCGGGAAGGTCGTAGGTGATATCATTGCTCCGAAGTGTTTCTAAAACATTTTCGGTCATGACGTTCGCCATGATCAGCTCGTTGTCTGTCACCACATGCTCGATCAAAAGGCGCTTCAGCCTTTCTGCATCGTAGCTATTGGGACGGTTTCTCATCTGTCCGATTTCCTCCTGCTTCAGACGCATCAACATCAGTTTGGTCTGATGGGAGAAGGGCGATGTACGATTGTTGCGCAAATAGGTAGATACCTCAAAAATATCATTAGTACCCTTCACATTGTCCCATTCCACGATCGCATTCAGCAGTTCTCTCGCTTCGGGCACGTGCCTTCCCTGGGGAAAAGCATCCAGATAGGTTTGGATCTCCTGCACATTTTCCATATCGACAAGAGGCCAGAAACAATCGTCTATCTCATTTGTGTGGATGGTGTTCGGATACTTTCTGAGATAGGCTATGAGCGAGTCCTTCGAAAGCACATCCACGTTGACCCATTCATTTTGCTCCTTATCGGCTTGCTCCCTCTGCAATGCGTCCCTCACGCTGGAGACCATCTGTCTAGCTTCGTCCAAATGGTTGCCGCAAGGAGGCGTGCTCTCCCAATGTTGTATGTAGCTTTCAAGCGCATGGAGAAGTTCTTGCGACGGAGTGTTGAGCATGGATGCCAGGCGTCCCCATTCTTCCTGCTCATTAGGATTGGGCATACTGTTGAGCCTCTCCTGGATATGAGCCCTTTTGGCGGGTTGCATATTGGGAAAATCATCCAAAGAAAGATTATCATACTTTTGGATGCACAGCAGCATATAGTCTGCCGACTTGGTCGGCTCTAGTTTTATAACTTGTCTTTTTTGTAATTCGTTTAGTGTAGGCATGGTTCTGTTTTATTTAAGGATTCGACCATTATCATTGCGGCCTCGCTTGTTGATACTGAGCGTACTGGTGCGATAAGCCACTACATAATTGAACAAGATGAGGATGTGGATCAGCAAAACAAAGAGAAGGGCCTTCACACTGAAGCCACCAGTCCCCTGCATGGCTTCTTTCAGTTCGAGAGGCTCCGTCTCAAACCGCTTCACTTGATACTCCTTGATCTTGTAGAGACCAGACTCATTGTTGATTACTGGGAGCTTTGCACCGTTGGACAACGTGTTCAACTCCTGCTGGGCAGACTCGGCGAGCGCAGGTATCTGCTTCGCCTTCGTTGGTATCAGCATCATGCTCCAACTGTCTATCGACTGCTCTATTTTCACCCGCTGCTCTTTGAAGGAAGTATATAACCGCTCGTAACCTGAGCCAACCAACAACCTCATCTGTAAGTCCTTAAAGGCGGAGACGCCCTCTTCGCTTGCACTAATATGGTTGGTCTTCATAAACTCCTTCAAGTCATCATTGCGTCGTCCTTCTTTGATAGCATTGCTGAGACCATCGCTCGTACGACCAATGGCCTGCTCCTCAAACTCCTTGTAGTCAAGAAACATCTGGTCGATTCGGTCCAAGTCATCCTTTGCGCACTCCTTCACCTGTTCCTTGTTGTCATTGACGATGAAGAATTGCATGATTCCACCATAAAGTGAGAGCGGAATGGCTACAACGACATAGACGACCAACGTGGCGATTTCCAGTTTCTTCCATTTGGCCAATTCGTTTTCTGCACCCTTGGCCTTGATCATGAACCATACGAGAAACGCTATAAACGCCGTGATTGCCACCGATACGACAATGTCCATACCCAACTCTCCGCCACTCATAAAAGAATGGCCTATAAAGGTGAACACCATGAGTAGCACCACACCGACTATCGCAATGATATTAGCAATAGTCACTTTTCCATTTTTTGTTTTTTTTTCCATATCATTTTTATTTTTCCTTCAATGACTATGCCCTTCTGTCGTTTCTTTTTCGACCAGCGGGGGTTCGTTTTCCTTTCTCCAGAGCATCTTTGATTTGAACCAACTTGCCAATCTCCGGTGACGCGGCAATGGGTTTTCCTGTCTCCTGCAGGATTTGTATGATTTGCCGGGTCGTCAGGTTTTTGTTCTGGCTCTTCAGCAGCGCCACCACACCCGTAATGATGGGGGCAGAGAAGCTGGTTCCCGGCCATGCGGCATACTGATTGTTGGGCAAAGCTCCCCAGATATCCACACCCGGCGCGGAGATGGTGGAAGCATAAATCCTTTTCATGGCAAAATTGCCATAATTGCTAAAGTTGGCCCTCTTCAAACTGCGGTCAACGGCTGAGACACGAATCGTGTTGGCATTGCGCTTGGAGACATCCATGGCCGCGAAGCAGTTTGAATTGCCCGCAGCCCACACGATAGTGACATTGTGTTTCTCGGCCAGTTGATAAACATAGTCCCACATCTTCTCCTGAGGCTTGCCATAGTGCTCAGAGAAAGCTATCTGCTGATCCAACGGCATTTGGGTAATTGTGTTGGGGAAGTTGGCACCACAAGAGAGATTGATCACGGTAGCTCCATGATACATACAATAGAGCAAGCCCTCCACTTCGGTAATGGTGTTGATCTGTTCGCCCATACTGACTGGGATAAACTTGCAAAGAGGGGCGATGCCCGACGAGCCTGCGCCATTATTGGCATTGCCCACGGCTACGGACGTGACCAACGTGCCGTGGCCCGCATAGTCTTGCGGAGCACCAGGACGAGGCGAGACATCAGAGTTGCCCTTGACGACGGAGTAAGGATAGATACAGCGGTCGCCCTTCAGCTCGGGATGGTTGAGATCCATATAGCTATCCACGATTCCCACTATCACATCCGACGAGCCACGGGTGATCCCCCAAGCCTCTTGTGCCTGGATGGGCTTGAAATACCACGACTTATTGACATCCCTAAACGCAGGGTCGTTGGGGGTAACAAGGGGGGAAGCGTATTGCGTCATCACCTCCACAGGAACGACCAAGAACTTCACATCAGGAATCTGGTTGGGGAGTTCTTGACAAATCTTGGCACGCTTATCTTCCGGTACAATCAGAACTGCCGTCTTGGAGCCCGTATTGTAATATTGTATCTTGTGGTGCGGAGCGGGATATAAAGACGAGAATTTCTGAGCAAACTGCTTGAAAGTCTCATCATCGGTCTCTGAGTCCAAGATCACATATAGCAAATTGGGATAGATCTCCGTGGCCCCGTCGTTGTCGGGGTTGGGTACTGTCTCCTCAAAAGGTGGCAGCACATTGTCCTCTGGCGCAGGCAAGCCGACCTCCTCGCCGTTCTCTATCGGCTGGTTCCAGCTGACCCAAGTCGTGTCAGACCTGTTGCCACCACCTCTGTCGCCGCCCCTGGTGCTCCTGCTTCCATTGTGATCACAACGTCTGAACAAACTGAGCAGGAAGAGCAAGAGCAAGAGCAGCAGCAAGAAGAGCAGCAACCTTCCCAAGCATCCCATGAAGCCCCAAGGATGCCAAAAAGGAAGTCGTCCATTCTTGATCTGCGTCCCAAAAAATATTTTTTTCATCTAATTTTTGCTTTAGGATTTCACAAGTAAAAAACAGCCCTAGCAACATCGTCAAAGGCTTCTCCTATACGGCAACCTTGATGTTGTCCAACAACGTCTTCACCTTGTTGTTCTCGACAGGATCCACCTCGGGAACATCGACATGGGCCACAAACGAGATAAACATATACTCAAGCCACTTGTTGTAGTTGTCGTCAAACGAGGGCAACAACGCCTTGGGATTGGAGGACATCTCGTTGAACATGGCTGCAAGGGTGGCCTCGTCGGAAACAACGGGAGGTTCCTTCAAGATATAATTGAAGGTGGGCAGATTGTACATTTCGCACACTTTCTTTGCTTTATCCTTCTCCTCGTCGGAGAGCCAGGAGAATCCGAAATCCAATACAAACTCGTTGACAATGCTGGCGAGCATATCCGCCAAAAGGTTCTCGTTGGCCGTATGCACGTCGATTACGTTGACGTAGTCGGCGATGGCCTCAGCCATCTTGTCCTTTAGGTCAATGGACGCCGACGCGGTGATCAGGTTCTCCACCAAATTGCTCATCACCATATTGTCGAAGCTGTTTTCGTCGGAGAACTCGTTGAGGAAGTCCACCGACTTGATGAGCGAGCACCATTTCTCATAGAGCGTATCGGCAATAATGCAGGAATTGAGCTTCCTACGGTAAGATCCGGTGAACAATCTTTGCACCTCCACATGTTTGTGCTTGAGGAATGCGTCCGCTTCCTCCATGTTCTCAAACATGTATGTCTTGATAAGGCAGTTCCATTTTTCCTCTTCGCTTTGTGCCTTTTCCAGCGAAAAACCCTTCTTGGCACAGGAATTGGTGATAATCTCGTAGTCCTTAAACTCATTGACGCTTTTGTTCAACTCGGGACTCTGCATGATTTTATGGACGATGCGGTAGCTGGAAGATTCCTTCAACTGCAGCGCCTGGATCAAATGGCCGAAATAGTAGTTGTCGGAATTGCAGGTAAAATCCATCTCCCTGAATACGGCATTGGCCTTGCGGACGTGTTCTTCGAGAATGCCGTTGACATCTGTAGAGACGAAATACCCCTTCATGATGTTGTAAACTTGCGTTCTCACCTTGTGGAGTATTTTCTTAAAGTCGCTCTCTCTTGCCTCATTCATCGTAGAAGCCACTTCCGTTAGGCTTTCGATGATATAGAGCGCTCCATCATTTCCCTGCGTAGAGGCAACGTCCCACGCCACACTGGGATTGGCAAAGAGTTTTTTGACATATTCGTTTTCAACAAACGTCTTGCGCATCATTTGATAGTAGGCGTCAGACATCTTGGAGCCCGTCTCGCAACCACACTCCTCAAATCCGTCAAAGAGTTTGGTAGAAAACTTGTAATCGCGTAGCACGTAGCTATTGTTGAAATCTTCCCCCTCCCGAGTCCAATTCTTCACCCAGTCCACCGTTTCACGATGAAAGCACTGCTTGTTGACAACCGTCTCGAAACGCCCTATCCAGCGCTGATCGATGGACTTTTCGGTCATTTCTGTACCTTTGTTCATTTCCATGTCCAGATTGAACATCGTACCGATATTGAACAAGGGGGACTTTTTCGTGATGGCTAACTTCTCCTGGCGCTCATGGCAGTCACGGCCTACATAGTTGCAGACCCAATCCTCAAGCAGTTCGTACAAGTAGTTAACTTCGTTGTCCTTGTTGTGATGGCAATACAACAAGATGTTGATGCCCATCTCCTCGTTGTATTTATTGAACAGGTATGCAACCTTTCCTCTTAAGAAAAAGTCCAGGATATTATTGGCTTTCGACACCTTTTCCAACTTTTCATGCTGTCTCGAACGGGCCCCAGGGAAGTCGAGCAAGTCATTGTCTGCAAACATTTCCATCTTGACAGGGTCGTGGGTGATCATAGGTTGCACCTCGGCGTCCATATTCTCCCATTTATACGGGCGGGAGCTGGATAAGAACTCTTGGTCGATCTTGTAAACAACTTCCGAGCAAATGGCGCACATCTCGCTTTTGGGAATGGCTGACGCACACTGTGTAAATTGTCCGTTCTCGCGCAAATACACATCGCAAGTATATTGTGGAGTGGGCTGAAAGAGTTGCATCAGGCACTGCACACTCATAATCGTATTTTCCTTTATTCCCTCATGGAGAACAGACTGGATGGGCAAATAGAGCGTTTCGGAGAAATTGAACCTCTGTAATATACTGACCAACTTTGTAAACAGTCTTGTGAAAACAGGCTCTTTGTTCCAAAGATTGGAGAACACCTCGGCATAATCAGAAGTGGGAATCTTGTCGATAACAAGCGCTAATTTGTCAAAGATGGCCGATTTGTTGTATGTCTGTGCGTTGTTGATATGTTTCTCGAAATAGAACTTGATGTTCAGAATATCGTCAGCGCTAACCATCCCCGGCTCAAGACTAAGAGGAGTCTTGTACTTATCTTCCCATGAATCACACAAGTCCTTTATTTCTGTTTCGCCAGGAGTCGTATAATCGCTAAAATCATTGAAATAGCTATCGGACAAGATCATGATTATGTCCGTAACGGAAAACGTCTTGATCAAAATAGGGAGGTCAGCATTGTAAAGCGTCTCGTCACGGCTGAACGACGAAAAGCGACTGACCACACCAGTTGACTCTTTACCTCCTCCCTTTTCGCTTGGAGGATTGATCTTGTAGATGAAATTATAGGACTCATTGCCAGCACGCACCATAAACGGCACGTCCTTGCCATCTCTATCACGTCCTTGCAGCAAACAACTGATCAGATAGGACTTTCCCACTTGGCTTTTGCCAAAGGCTGCTATGCCGGGATTGTTGGCTATGGCCGATTCTATCTTCTTCAAAGTCCTTCTGTTGTCAACCAACTGAAGAAATCTTTGATAATAATCTTCTTCTTTGTTTTTCCTAATCCACGCAAGGGATTGGTTGATATTGTCGATTTGGTTTCTTATTTCTTGTAACATGGCTGTGGTATTATTTAATTGTCAATTCAAATTCCCCCTTGTCAAGCCAGTATTTTCCATCATCTACCAGCGACTGGGCTACCAACTCCAAATCCTTTTTCCTATTACGGAATTCCTTGTCTGTAGCTTCTTCGATAACAAGTGTTTCTTTATCTTCATGGAAATTTCGCGCTATCCGTATTTGCAAGGTATCGGAAGCCCCGTGATTGTAGATGGCATACAAAGGACGGGCTTGGTAGATGGGAGAGTCGAGCTGGCGACAACCTAAGAACGCAGGGAAGACGGAGACCGTAAACGTCATGTTGGCCGACGTGGGAGTCAGCAATGCTGTCGGTACCTGACAACGTCGAGAATTGTATTCTCCTATATAATTGGCCGTCGAGGTCATTTTTTGTATCATCATACCAAAATCAAGCACCAATCCTTTCAATCCTGAGGTAGAAGCCCTATACCCCACCATGGCACCGACCGCCACAATAGCCTTCTGATCATAGAAATAGCCCTGGCCATCGGCTGTCGGGAACCATGATCCTACTCGGTAGTCGTTCAGCCGTATCAAACGATCGGGAGAGGTGGGGATGTACTTGATAAACAATTCTGTTATAGCGTCGAGGGAAGTGGGACGGCCGGCAAGTACTATGATGTCGCACTGCTGGGTATAGAACACCAGCGCAAGCTGCTTCATCAGAGGTTCCATCGTAGCTTTGACAATGTCTGAAATTTCTTCAGGATTGAATCGCCAAGACAGTTCTTCGAACCTAAATCCGAAGTGGTGTTCAAAGTAATCGAGCAGATAGTCGGCAGGCTTGACATCAGGGAACAACTCGCCAAACGAGTACAACTTCGACGGACGATGTGAGCGTAGCAGCTCCATCATTTTCTGTGCTATTGGCACCGAAATCTGCGTGTTAAAATCATTGCGGCAGCGGCGGTCACGGCAACCCATCATCGAACTGTCTGTGCCAAAAAAGTCGTGGATGAGATTTGAAGCGAAGGCCACCTTCTTTTCCTTCTTCTCATCTTTGTCGGCAGTCAGACAGATGTCATTGACTTTGGCTGCATATACGATATTGTCCAAACAAGGCATCTGTCTCAGTTCGTCGTCCGTCATACTGGTGATACGGGAGGTTAAGGCCGAACTGATATTGCCCAAGTCGGGAGACTCAATATCTTTGCCCTCAATGACCACATTCTGTACTAGATTGCGAAGGATATCGTCACCAGCCAAATAGAAACTATCCCAGAACAAGGGATTGGGAGTGATCCTGGAGGCTCCTGCTCCTTCGTACTGATAGGAACAGATCATGATGTCAGTAGTGCCCGCTCCGATATCAATCGTGCCGATCGTGAGCGACTTGCCCGTATAACCTTGTGCTGCCATCTCCGGACGGACATGGCCCTTCAGTTCAAAGAACTTGTGAACCTCTCCGCCATATCGCTGGGTGATTTCTGCACACAGATACACCAATTGACAGCAAGAAGCCTCATCATATTTCCACACTTTGCGTTCGATAGGCGCATAGGGGTCTGTCACCTGCAATGCTTCGGGGGAAGGAATGATCGATGCCATCTTCAGAGAAGTGTTGCATTGGGTCAAAGCGTCATACGCATCTCTGGCGCTCTTTCTCAAAAAGACCTGTTCGGAGAGTGGCATTGCGGTGGGACAGGTAATAATCACATTTCGAATGACGCGCTTCACATCGACATTGCCCCATTTCTCCCTGTACTTGGCAGAGTTGATTTGAGCCAATGCGTGCTGAAATATCTCGATGAAAGCAAAGGTCATCAATGAGGAGCGAGAATAATGATGCTCCTTTTGCTCGAAATCGACCAGTTCCAGTTGGTTTTCCTCCCCTTCTGCCGGGTCATAGGTGCCGTCGTTCTTGAACAATTTCGAGAGGACAGGAACAGCCACATCGGGTGACAAGAGCACTCCATAGGGATCGTCCATGGTGATCAGATTCTCCCACTGTCCTTCATACTCCTTCAGGTCCCATAGGTATCTTTTGGGGCTGGAGTAGTTGGTCGTCTTTTCAGAAAGTCCTTCTTCCTCAAGCGAACGATACACCAAACGGCGGGCCTCCTCGCCAATACGGACAAAACTTTGCCACTGAAATAATTCCTCATCCAAGACGATGTCATTGCCAAAATCGGCCTTACGGAACACGACGCGCATGTCGAACGTCTTGTTTTCATAACAGACCCATGGGGTTGAAAGGTCACGAAGTTCCAACATCTTGCCCTGTGTAAACTGTCCTTCCTCGAAAAGGATTCCACACGTTCTGGAATTACCAATATCAAGCACTAAATCTACATCGATTTGCTTTTTGACATTGTGATGCAGCGCTACCTCAGGAGAAGCGCCAGACAAGCGAATGAAGTTGATAAAATAGATATAAAACGCCTTGTATTTCTTGCTGTCGTTCGCCATATCAATTCCCAGCAAGAACGCTATGTAATCTGAGAACGCATGGAATTTCTCGTCAGACGACAAGAAGTCGAGCAACAGGTCCACCTTGTTGCAAAGCGTATAGTTGCAAACGCCATTGTCTTCTTCCGACACGAAGGGCCTCAGCATTGACCACTCATCTTCGCCCATTTTGGTGTCAAAAGCCCATATCAAGCGAAACTTTTCCATTCCCTTCTTTTTCCCCTCGCCAATCCGCTGCATTTTCATTCGGCACCAGGCAAGTGGGGCATTAGTCGTCACCCCATCAACCTCTTTTCGGAACATAGGCATGGGAAGCCATTTGTCCAAAAGCATTTCAAAGGCTGACACCTGCGAGTGACCGTCCTGGGGATTGACAACGCGAAAAGACTGGAGGGAATTGATGCTGTATATGTCCTCGTCCCCATCACTGTAGGTTGTAAAGAGCGAAATGCTGGTTTCGGGCGCCATCTGGACCATTCCTGAGGCATCCAGTTCTTCCCGACCATTGGGACGACGCATCACGGCATCTTCGGATGCCTGCAACTCGTCTATCGGTATATATTTGTTTTCTACTGGATGATAATATAGTAGGTTGAAAACCTTAAAACCTTCCAGAAAATCTATGGCCTCGACAAAAGAATACTTCAACGTTCCTCCGTTGCCCAGCACCAAAGGCTCCGAAGGATTAAACTCCATCTCACGAGTGATAAAATGGATTCCCGAGTCTGCTATTAAATGATCCATGCCAATGCTTCTTTACTTGTTTAACAATTCTCTTAAGTATTTCACACGTACTCCATAGTTGAAGTTTTGTGTGCCGTTGATGCCTGCATAATTGATTGCAACCAACTGCCCTCGCAGGTTTACCACTGGCGACCCACTACTTCCGGGGAGGGTCGGTATCGAATACATCAACTTTTCATGGGTCTTTTGACTTATACTGCCATGATTGAATTGAGACTTAATACCTTCTTTGGTGATAGCCAGTTTAGGACCAAGGTTGAAGCTGGTCATAAACAATTCGCTATTTTTGTCCTTGCTGATTCGCTTCTCCAGTTGTTCCCTCCAGCCATACGTTTCCAATGGATCGGTTTCGTCCACCTGGAATACATACTTGCCCAATGGTGTTGACTTATCCTTCAGCTGTATGATTGCCAAGTCGTGCTCCATATCCGTCTTAGTCACCACACAAGGCACAAAGTCTTTCGTATTGGTCACATAGGTGTTGTTATAGGCTATACTGACCTCATTGTGATACTTAATTTCAGAGTCGCTCGCACGAATTTGGTCCAAATTGTTGTATATTTGCGCATACTCTTCCATTTCTTTCTTAATCGCGTCACGTATATCTCTTATCTGGAAAAATTCCTCGTATGTAACTTCTGGGTTCACATTGGCATAGTCGTAGGCTTCCTGTGCCGTTTCCAGCTTCTCTTCATAATCACGATATTTCATCTCTATCATCGTCTTGAGGGCTTCAATGACCTTGCCAACCTGTTTGTTCACCTCCTTGTCGGCTACAACATTTGACACCACATGAGAGTTGGTGACAATTTCGCCAGTTCCAGAAATAAAGAATCCTGTTCCGTAGCTCGTGGAAACCTCTACAGAGTCTTTGTCCAGGGCGAGCCCGTCCAAGTCTCCTTCTTCGTCAAATGAAGAAAAAAAGATCGATTCTCCATTTGACAACACCACCTCGTAGTAACTTTGGTTCTGTACCAAAACGACACCACTGCTAATAGTGTCTTCAAGCTCTTTTTCTGTCATATTCTCACATGAAGAAAGCAGAAAGCAAAGCGACAACAAACTAACGATAAACTTGCTCATATTATTTTTTTGTTTTTTACTATATATACTGTAACTCGTATTGGCTTTGACTGCGAAATGCTGAATGGAATGATCTCGACCTATAAAGTGAATGACCACTATAATGTAAGACCTATGGGGTTATTATTTCTAAGAAAGCGCTGGGCACATAGGCTGTCGCTACTGCCACCACATCCCCAACAACTACTGCCACGCGTTGTTGTCCATGCCATCTTGTTACCCTGCCTGTGACACCCGTAAACGCACCTGTCGTGACACGTACCAGTTGGCCTTTCCTATATTTAGGCACAACTCCAGACGGCACCACTATATTGCCCGCTTCGGACTCACAAATGATTCGTAGGCTCTCCATCTGCGAGTTTGGGACAATCATGGGTGTCTTCTCTATCCTACGATCAACATGACTGTGGCGGTAATAAAAGCGAACGTAGGGAAGGTTTACATTGTCGTAAACAAAAGACTTGATCTGGTCTTCCGTGCCGTAAGCGAAAAGGATGTTGGGCAGGCGCGACTCTGTGACAACCTTGCGCTTGCCTTGGACAAGTTTAACCACTTTTATCGTGGGACAAAAAACAGGAACTCCTTTTTTCTCCAAATATTCACACGCATTCTACTCCCGTCCATAGGTGCAGCGCAAAGCGTACCAATGAGAGGCTGCTGTTTGTTTGCGATCGAGCGACATGGATGAGAAAGGCGCATATCGGGTGGACACCCCTGTATGTGAACTCTCGGCTGATACAATGCTTTGAGCTTCGGGGAGGGCACAGGAGGTAAGTCCTGCGCTCGAGGGATTTTCACCGCCTCGTCGGGTGTTCACATTAGGCAATGTGTCCATTTAGGTCGTGTCTTAGATCCAGGTCTGGATGACACTAACAAAAAAGCGTGAACCGTCCGTTGTCCGATCCACACTCTGAGGCCGTGAGAAAGTGCCCTATACTGCTGAACGAACAACAGTATAGCCCACGCCGATATGATATATAGCAATTATCGCACACTTACACAAGCCGAGGATATTGTATGCCATAGTGGCAGAGCACAATATCTGCTCATGCAAAATGTGACAACTTGGTATAATCACACCCGGGACATCTACCGTTGTCATGTTCAAGGCAGTACATTGTTTCTCGAAATTTCTCACGTTTCAGAGTGTACGTTGAACTTGACGCTTGTAAACGCCTTTTATGTCTGGACTGCTTAGACAAAGCTGGCTGAGGCACGTTTCGACATGCCCTGCTATTGGGGCTTCCCTACTCTCGGGCATCACGGCTTTTCCCACCCTAGGCCCACTTCGCATAGTGTTCACCCTCGGGATGACTCGCTACACTTTGTACGGCGTAGGCTGCCGACTCTATCATAATGGAAAGAACTCGTCTCACGGCATGATTGTGGTCTGGCTTTTACAGTCCGACACAAATTTACAACTATTTTATGAATCAAGGAAAAGTTTCTTAAAATATTTTTGTTTTCAACCCCCATTTTTGTGTTTTCAACCCCCTAAATTAACATTTAGAGGGTGGGAGCATCCCCAAAAAACGGAACAACAAGTGTAGTTTGCGATGATTCACTACAACCTGCTGACATGGGAAAACAAGAGCAACAACAAGTACTAAAAAAACAACACTTTCGACAAACCATGCGCAGAACCGAACTTGATCGAGTTATGCCATGGCGAGAAAGGGTGCCATGAAATGGAGCGCTTCGCAGGGACACAATCCTGCCGAAATGAAACAACAAGAAACAACGCTCCGCAAGGGTTCATGTGGCACAATAAGACGAAATCAAGTCTTGTGAGAAACCAAAATCAATCTTTGAAGCGGATCGTTGCTGTACTCGTCAGATGAGTTGACCCTGTGTATTTAGACCGAAACAGTAAAAGTATTCACAGAATATTTTGTCGTATTTACTTACCACCAAAACTTATCTTAAGACACACATCGTGACTATTGGCTACGGATGGAAGCAAGAGCTTTCCTGTAGCCCAAGCTGCGGGAAGATCGTGAGAAAAGGCAATAACGGACGCTTTTTCGCTGGCACAGGCTTTGTTAAATGAATACGGAGAAAAAGTTAATGGGTCGTTAATTCATGCAAATCGACTTGCATTCGGCAGGACGCGGGGGTATCTTTGTATAGCTGCTGCGCCTTGGCGAGAGATGCATCAGCCATCGTTGCATGAAAGGCTGGACGCAACAAGCAACCGTAATGTAAAATATAATCCAAACACATGACAATGGAAAAGTTAAACTTCTTACCTAGAGCATTCGTCAGGAGTCGCATCCTATCGTTCTCGTATCGATCCCGTATTGATCCCGTATCAATTCCGTATCAATCCCGTATTGTTCTCGTATCGTCCTCCTATCGTTCTCCTATCGTTCTCGCTTACAGAAGCGGAAACAATACGGAAACGATACGTAAACGATATTTGTTCGATGGGAAGATGATACAAGGTTGACACGTAGCTGATACTTGGAAGAAGGCTGTCACCACGAGTCTGCCACTTTGTCACCCTGTCAGTTTGGCGAGACAGTTTTGGCGCATTGGCACGCTTTTCGCAAAGAGAAGGGTGAGGCCCGCAAGGCAAGTGCCAAGGGGGCTCGCAAAAAGTCAAAAAACAAAAACGATTAAAAATATTACGATCATGACAATTAAACCGTTAGCAGACAGAGTGCTGGTTCTTCCGGCACCGGCAGAGGAGAAAGTGGGTGGAATCATTATTCCCGACACCGCCAAAGAGAAACCGCAGCGCGGCAAGGTGATTGCCGTCGGCGAGGGTACGAAGGACGAGAAGATGATCCTGAAGGCCGACGACGTGGTGCTTTATGGCAAGTATGCTGGCACGGAGATTGAGAATGAGGGCACGAAGTACCTCATGATGCGCCAGAGCGATGTGCTCGCCATCGTCACCGAGTAAAGAGGTGGTGAGGGACGCAACGAGTTGTAAAATTGTATTTATCAAATAAAAACAGAAGAAACGATCATGGCAAAAGATATTAAATTCAATACAGAAGCACGCAATCTGCTCAAGAGTGGTGTGGACCAGTTGGCCAACGCCGTCAAGGTGACACTCGGCCCGAAGGGTCGCAACGTGGTGATTGGCAGAAAGTTTGGCGCACCGCAGATCACCAAGGACGGTGTGAGCGTGGCCAAGGAGGTAGAGCTGGAGGACAGCCTGGAGAACGCAGGCGCACAGCTTGCCAAGAGCGTGGCCAGCAAGACGGGTGACGACGCAGGTGATGGTACGACCACGGCTACGATTCTCGCCCAGGCCATCGTCAACGAGGGTCTGAAGAACGTCGCTGCTGGTGCCAACCCGATGGACTTGAAGCGTGGTATCGACAAGGCCGTCAACGCGGTGGTGGACTACATCAAGGAGAACGCCGAGGTGGTAGGTGACAACTACGACAAGATCGAGCAGGTCGCTACGGTGAGTGCCAACAACGACCCGGAGATTGGTAAGCTGCTGGCCGACGCCATGCGCCAGGTGAGCAAGGACGGCGTGATCACCATCGAGGAGAGCAAGACGCGCGACACCAACATCGGTGTGGTAGAGGGTATGCAGTTTGACCGCGGCTACCTGTCTGGCTACTTCGTGACCGATACGGACAAGATGGAGTGTGTGATGGAGAATCCGTACATCCTCATCTACGACAAGAAGATCAGCAACATCAAGGACTTCCTGCCCATCCTGCAGCCTGCTGCCGAGAGTGGCCGTCCGCTGCTGGTAATCGCCGAGGATGTCGATTCTGAGGCTCTCACCACGTTGGTTGTCAACCGTCTGCGTGCGGGCTTGAAGATCTGCGCCGTCAAGGCTCCGGGCTTCGGCGACCGCCGCAAGGCCATGCTGGAGGACATCGCCGTGCTGACTGGTGGTGTGGTGATCAGCGAGGACAAGGGCTTGACGCTCGACAAGGCCACGCTCGAGGAGTTGGGTACGGCCAAGAAGGTGACGGTCTCCAAGGACAACACTACCATCGTCGATGGTGCTGGCACGAAGGAGAACATCAAGGAGCGTGTGGCTCAGCTCAAGAACGAGATTGCCAACACGAAGAGCTCTTACGACAAGGAGAAGCTGCAGGAGCGCCTGGCTAAGTTGGCTGGCGGTGTGGCCGTGCTCTATGTCGGTGCCAACTCCGAGGTGGAGATGAAGGAGAAGAAGGACCGCGTCGATGACGCACTCTGCGCAACGCGTGCCGCTGCCGAGGAGGGTGTCGTCGTGGGTGGTGGTACTACCTACATCCGCGCTCAGAAGGTGCTCGCCGACCTCAAGGGTGAGAATGCCGACGAGCAGACGGGTATCAACATCGTCTGCCGCGCTATCGAGGAGCCGCTGCGCCAGATTGTCGCCAACGCTGGTGGCGAGGGTGCCGTGGTAGTCGATAAGGTCCGCGAGGGCGAGGGCGACTACGGTTACAATGCCCGCAAGGACATCTACGAGGATCTCCGCGCAGCTGGTGTTATCGACCCGGCCAAGGTAGCTCGCGTAGCCCTGGAGAACGCAGCATCCATCGCTGGTATGTTCCTCACCACAGAGTGCCTCATCGTCGATAAGCCCGAGAAGGAGCCGATGATGCCCGCAGCACAGCCGGGTATGGGTGGCATGATGTAATTCTGTGACACAAAACCCCAAATATATTTGAAAAGTGGAGGTAGTCCCCTTGGTGGGAATGCCTCCACTTTTTGTTTTCCAATGGCCTGACGGCAGGAAAAATCGACAAAGGCAAGGAAAAACCACAAGAAAACAAAAGATTCTTTCCGTTTACAACCTTTATTAGAAAAAATATGATTACTTTTGCAGCAGAGGAGCGGACGGATCGTACTCGACAACATCCATCCGCCTACCCCACTAATGAACCTTCCAAGACAGAAACCTATAAAAGACAGAATAATGATGAAACAAACGATGCACAAATCCACGACTTCCGCAATATGGCTTGCGGCTGTGGCGGTCATAGCCCTCGTGGCAAAGCCGACAAGCGCCTGGGCACAAAATCCCAAGACCTTCACGGAGTATGTCAACGAGATCATCGAGACGCAGCAGGAGCAGGATGAGCCCGAGGGAGAACGCGTATTTTTCACGCCTTACCTCACGAATGACACCCACTACATGGTGATCTCCGACATCAGTACCAACACGCTGTACAACGTCTGCGAGGGCGCATTCTGCGTCATGGACAACAACCTCCTCACGGTGTGGTCGGTAGATGGAGCGTATCTGTTTGGTCCGAACTGGAAGCCCCTCGGACTGTACGACACCCACCCGATGTGCTTTGACAACGGAGCCTTGCTGGTGAAGTCGGCAAATAAAAACAGTCTCGGCAAGGAGTACTACTCCATCCTCTACAAGAACGGAGTGGTGCGCAACCTCGACCCGTCATGGGAGCCCCAGTCAAGGTTTGTCGATGGACTGGCTGCCGTGACCAAGAAGCAGGGCTACACCGAGATGGGCAATTTCTTCATCAACACGCGGGGTGAAAAGATGCCTTCGCCCAGCAACCTCTATTTCGGCTATGACGGCGAAAAGACGCGAGCCCTGAGATGTGGACTGCGCGCCTTTGAGACGAAGGACCACAAGTGGGGATACATGGACGAGAAGTGTCAGGTGGTGCTGCAGCCGCAATGGGACAAGGTGCGCGACTTCAGCGAGGGCTATGCCTGGACGTTCAAGAGAAACACCAGTGACGGCACCCACACCGCCACCCTCATCGACAAGACGGGCAAGGTGGTGCAGACGGTACCGAGCTTCTCTGCTATGACGTCGCTCAGCAGGACGTATATGATCGGTGATGTTTGCGACGGCAAGTACTACCTCTACTCCAACGACTCGGAACCGACGACGACCTACTACGACCTCAAGGGCAACGCACTGGCGATCTCCCACGGCGGAACCTCCTTCTACGAAGGCCATGCCCTGGTGCGCGGCGTCAAAGACACCTGGGACCGCATCTTGCTCGTCGATGACGACTTCACGGTGATGGACAGCTACCCCACCTACGCCAGTGGCGGACACGACATCTATGCCGACGAACTGTGGGTGACGAAACCCTTCGAGCCTTTCGGACTCCATACCATCCATTCGGGATCGGTCGTGATAGACAGCAGGGGACGACTGGTACTCAAAGAGATGAGTTCACCATGGAGCTCCGACTACATCAGAGGATTCAGTCAGCCGAGCAAGGATGGCTATATCGTGGCAAACAACATCAATGTCGGCGACAAGCGATACCTGGCGCTGATCAAATATACGGGTGAGATCGCCTGGCTTTTTTCAGCAGAAACTTTCTCCGCCAAGGACTTGACTGGATTCATCAAGGCTCCCGACTTCAACGACACGACGATAATAGTAAAAGATCCGCCTATCACCGATAAGCCCAAGGGGCCCACGCAGGTGACAGACGCGACCTACAAAGTGAACATCGTCTGCAGTCCGAAGGAAGGAGGCACGGCCAGCGTTGTGGGCAAGTCGCCCATCAAGTATGGTGACAAGGTCTCCATCAAACCGGCTGCCAACGAGGGCTGGGTGGCATCGTGCATCAACGTGGAAAAACAGGAGGTGGGCGAAGATCCGTTTATGGTCACGGACGACGTGACAGCCACCGTGTATTTCCTCCAGCGTCCCGTCTTTGAACCGATCGACCGGACCAACACCTACGAGGGCAAAGTGAAGATCATGGAACTGGACGACGCGCCGGTCTATGTGACGCTCTATGCCACGATGAGCAAGGACAAGGACATCAGTTGCCCGTTTGGCGACAAGACCTACGGCTACCTCACCCTGATGCTGGACCCGAAAATGAGATACAACGGCAAGGGAGTGTCGGTGAACGGCTTCTTCCCGCCGATGAAGATCATCGGTTTCCAGCATGAGGGCGGCAAGCAATATCTCGTGGCCGATGGCGGATCCGTCATGTACCACGACCTGCGCATCACGACAAACGACCTGCGCATCACGACAAACGACCTGCTGGCCAACCTGTGGTTCAACCTGCTGGTGAGGATGGACGGCTTTGAGTCGGGAAGCATCGTCCCGCGCCGCTACCGCATCGAGATGACCAACGTCAACGAGAAAACGGGTGAATGTACGCTGGGCAACCTGGAGGTATTCTCCCGCAGCAAGGGATGGGTGCCGGGGCAGGATCCGTCGATTGCCAGGCACACTGCCAGCAAATTCCCCTCGCTCAGCGGTGGCGCCCACGACCTGGGCATTGCAGCTGACTACTTCAAGGGATGCACGCTGAAACTGGCCAAGAAGCGCGACGACGTGCTCTGGTATCCGCCGCTCGAATGGGCAAAGAGCCAGACCGAATATGACAAGAAGATAGAGAAGATGAAGGACACCTACCTCCACTTCATCACCGATTGCGAAGCGCTGTTCGGCCTATAACATCATACTCATCTTTTACGCAAGAACAAGAAAAGAATGAAACTCATCACCACCAGCGACTGGCACATCGGCAACCTCTTTCATGGCAGCGACCGATTGCCCGAGCATCGCCACTTTCTACAATGGCTGCTCTCGCAACTGCGAGCGCAGCAGCCCGACGCCCTCCTTGTGGCGGGCGACGTCTTTGACAATGGCAACCCATCGGCAGCGGCACAGTCGGCCTACTACGAGTTTCTGGACGAGGCCACGCAGGCTTGTCCGGACCTTCACATCATCATCACTGCCGGCAACCACGACTCGGCCAGCAGGCTGGAGGCGCCCCGTGCGCTGCTGACCCGACAGAGGGTGGAGGTGAGGGGCCATGTGCACCGCACCTGGCAACAGCAGGAGGAGGGAGGACGATGGGTGATCGACTATGAGGACCTGATGATACCGCTCACGGGGCGGACAGGTGACCGGGTAGTGGTGCTCGCCGTGCCCTTCCTCCGGAGCGACGTCGTGCAGAACAGTTGTTATTCGCAGGGCGTCACGGACCTCTTGCGCCAACTGACGGACCGTGCGAGGGAGCTATATTCTGACACGCCGATCGTCATGATGGCCCACATGTATGCCAAGGGGGCCGACATCGCCGAGCGGGATGCCAGCGAGCGCATCATCATCGGCGGACAGGAAGAGGTGGAGATGGGGGACTGGGAGAACCACCCCGACTACCTGACCTGTGGTCATATCCACAAGCGGCAGCATATCTGGAACACCCGCTGGGCACGCTACACAGGAAGCGTCCTGCCCATGTCCTTTGCCGAAAAGGACTACCGCCACGGGGTCGATCTGGTCACGACGGAGGCGGACGGCAGGTGGCGGGTGGACTTCCTGGAGTATGAGCCCCAACACCCGCTGCGCATCCTGCCGGAGACAGACGAGGCGATGTCGCCGAAGAAACTGCAGAAGATCATCAAGACAACACTGCCCGACAGGGTGGATGGACTGCTGGGCGACGACTTTGTCTATCTTGTGCTCAAGGTGAAGACAGAGAAGGCAAGCAACGACGAGATCAAGGCGCTCCACGCGCTCGTAGAGACGAAGAACGCCGTGCTCTGCAAGACGCAGCGGGTCATCGACGACATCGACTTGACAACCATGACGGGGCAAGAGGAGATACACAGCATCGACGACATCCTCAACCGCGACCCGCTGGAGACGCTGAAGGAGACGTTCGCCATCAAACACAACGCCGAGATGACGGCACACCAGGAGCAGATGCTCCGCCATCTGATAGAAACCATCCATACAGATCAGGAGAAAGCATGAAGTTTATCAAGTTAGAGATACTCAACCTGGCTTCCCTCGACCGGGAGGAGGGAGAGACGATCCATTTCACCTCGGGAGCCCTGGGCGAGAGCAATATCTTCAGTATTGTGGGGCCCACGGGCAGTGGCAAATCAACGATCCTCGACGCCATCTGCCTGGCGCTCTACAACCGGGCGCCTCGCTATCCGCGCAAGAAGGGCGACCGCAACCAGAACATCGAGATCTATGGAACGCCGGAGGAGGGGGAGCGCAACCGACTCGCGCCTACCGACTCGCGCAACATCCTGACGCGAGGACGGAAGGAGGGCTACAGCAAACTGACGTTCCGGGCCAACAATGGCCTGGTATATCGGGCCGAGTGGTATGTGCGGTTTCAACGAGTGAAATACGAGAACGTGAGGACGGGGCTCTATCTGCTGGGCAGCAAGGAAGGACGGCCCACGGAGGAGGAGGCCGACTGGAGTACGCTCCCTGAGCTTATCGGCCTCGACTACGACCAGTTTCTACGCACGGTTCTCATAGCGCAGGGATCGTTTGCCAACTTCCTCACGGCCAAGGAGAACGAGCGCTACGAACTGCTGGAGAAGCTCATCGGCAGTGAGGAGCAGTATGCCCTGATCGCAGCGGGCATCAAGCAGCAGCGGGACCTCGCCCAGCAGGCTTACCAAGCGGTGACGGCGGATTTCGCTGCTTTCGAGAAAGACCTCATCGGCAGTGAGGAGGAACTACAGTTGCTCGCCGACCGCATCAAGCAACTGGAAGAGGAGGACCGAAAGGCCAAGGCCGAACTGAGTGCTGTGACGGAGGCTTTGGCTTGGTATGTGGCCGACGATCAGCAGCGACGGAACATCGCGCGCTACGAGGAGGCGTTTCTTGGTGCGCGCCAACGCCTCAACGCCATCAAGGAGGATGTGGATCGGCTTCGGTTGCACGACGCTACGCTGCCAGCCGTGGATCTCTACAAGGCGATGCGCACAGCGGAGCACAACAGGGCCAGAATGGGCACCGAACTCGAAAGGATCACCAAGCAGCGGACCGAAAAGGAACGGCTGCTGGAGGAGGAGAACCGCAGGCTGACTGAGTTGACACAGATGGCTGCCGGTGCTGGAAAGGAAGTGGAACGGATGAAACCGCACATCGACCGGGCCCGTATTATCAAGGGCGAACTGGCGGCCGCTTCTCTGAGCGTCAAGGAGAAGCAGGAGGCGCAGACTGTGGCGGAGAAGGCGATCCAAAAGGCGGACCAGCAGGTGGCGGACAATGCTGCTGCCATCGTCAAGGCGGAACGGAAACAGAAAAAGGCGGAGGAGTCGCTGACCGTGCTGCGAAAGGAGGTAGAGGCCCGAAGCGGACAACTGGCAGCAGCGGTCGAGACGGCGACAGCAGCCTATGAGAAAGAGCGGGGAAAGGCCGACGGCATGGACGCGCTGGCGCTGCAGGAGGCCAAGAGCAAGGCGGAGCATCGACAGCACAACTTGAAGGAGGCCATCCGCATCCGACGGGCGATGACAACCAATCAGCAGGCGCTGGACAAGGGGGCAGAGACCATCGCTACGCTGAGCGATCGCAACAAGGCCATCGAGGCGTCGATCGCGCAACTGACCATCGAGAAGCTGAGCGAGGAGTTGGAGACGCTTCGCAAGACACATACGCTGATGACCAGCGACCATTGGGAGGCGCACCGTGCCGGACTGGAGGAGGGTGCGGCCTGTCCGCTCTGTGGTTCGACGCACCATCCCTACCACGACCAGCAGGTCTTCGCCTCGGTGGTGAGCGAGTTTACGCAGTTGATCGAGGACAAGCAGCGCACGCTCGACGCACAAAGGACGGAGAAGGAGAAACTGAACCGGGAGAAGGGCCTGAACGAGGGCAGACTGAAGACGCTGAACGACAACGTACGCCTGCTGACCACCGAACAAGGACGGCTGGAGAAGGAGTGGGGCGAACTGCCCACGCAAGGGACTACCGGGTGGAGCGAGGACGTCGAGGAGTTGCTTTCGATGCAGGAGGCCGTGGCGGAAGCGGTGGTCAAGGCTTCGAAGGCCTTGGCGGACTACAACACACTGGTCAAGGAGATTGACCGATTGCGCCAGGCGAAGGATCTGGCGACGGAGGCACTGGGAAAATATCAGCAGCAAGCTGATCAGCAGGTGAAAAAAGCCGAGAACCTGTGTGCCGAGGCGCAGGCCTCGCTACTGACAGAGCGGGGCAAGACCGACAACCTCGTCAAGCAGCAGGAGGAGAAGCGTCAAGCACTCCAGCAGGCTACTGCGGCCTGGGAGAAGGCCGTGGCAGAGGTGCGAGAGAAGGAGGCGGCTATCAAGGCGGAGATTGGGGAGATGGACCCGAACGCTTTGGAGCAGCGGTTGACCAAAGCGAAGGCGGAGGCCGACGAGGCTGTAGTGAAGCAGGGGGAGGTCATCGGCAAGATAAGGGAAGCCATCACGGGCTTAGTGGGCAGGATGGAGACCATGGCGAAGGAGATGGACAACGAGCAGAAGCAGCATGACCACGCTCGGCAGCAGTTGGCAGACTGGATTGAAGCATACAACGAAGACAGTAGCCACCCCACCCTGCTCTCCCTCGACGACATCGTCCGGCTCTATGCAGCCACCGATCCTTGGGAGGAGATACGCGAGCGGCTACAGCGGTTGACGGAGAACCTCACCAAGACGGAGACGACGCTGCAGAACGAACGGCGCACGAACATCGAGCACCAGCAGAAGCGGCCCGACCGCGACAAGGAGGTGCTCCTGGCCCGCAAGGCCGAACTGGAGGGATTGTCGTCCACCGAACTGACGGACGCCAAAGCGCGGATGCAGCGCCACGAGACGGCCAAGCAGCGGATGGGAGCGCTCTTCGAGAAAAGACAGGAGGCAGAGCAACGGAAGGTGGAATGGGAGCAGATCGCCGACGCCATCGGAAGCGAGGGCAGGACGCTCCGCAAGATTGCACAGTGCTATACGCTCCGTTTCCTCATCGAGCACGCCAACGTGGAGATACGGAAGTTTAACTCGCGCTACGAACTGATACAGGTGAGAAACTCGCTGGGCATCCGCGTCATAGACCATGACCGTGCGGATGACGTCCGCGACACCACCTCGCTGTCGGGCGGCGAGACCTTCATCGTCTCGCTCGGACTGGCCCTCGGGCTATCGGCCCTGTCGTCGCGCAACCTGTCTTTCGAGAATCTCTTCATCGACGAGGGTTTCGGCACGCTCGACCCCGACACGCTCTCCACAGTCATCGACGCGCTGGCAATGCTCCAGTCGTCGCAGGGCAAGAAGGTGGGCGTCATCAGCCATACCGACACCATGTCGGAGCGCATCACCACCCAGATACGCATCGTCAAGAACGGCAACACGGGAAGCAGCCACATCGAGATCTACCCACAATAATTCATCAAATCATCAAAACCACTCATCTACTGAACAATCCTCTATGAGCAGGGAATTAGCTTTCACGATACTGACCGCAGCCGGACTTTGTCTCTATGGCTGCCAAAACAACCGGAGCACGGAGGAATCGGCACCGGAAGAACCCAAGGTGGTTTTCCCGGCCGACACGGCTTCGGCCTATGTGGCGCCAGCATCCAAGACCGACTCCCTGAAGACACTGAAGGGCAAGATGGACGAGGACTTCAACGTGCTCAAGGAGATGGAGAACAATGCGCCGGAATACTACGAGCGCCTGCAGCGACAGATGTGTCATGGCTTCATCGTGATCGACAAAAGCAGGATGAAACTGATCCTCTACGACAAGGAGGGAGGCGTGGTGCGGCGCTTTGCCATGGGCTGCTCCAGGAAGTTTGGCACCAAGCACAAGAAGGGGGACAACCGCACGCCCGAAGGATTCTTCACCGTGGAGAATGTATATAACAGTACCGACTGGCTCTACACCGACGACGAGGGGAAGACTTCGAAGAAGAAAGGGATGTTCGGACCGTGGTTTATCCGACTGCGCGTGCCGGGGACGTCGCAGATTGGCATTCACGGCACCTGTGCGCCCTGGTCGGTGGGAGGGCGCGTCAGCCATGGCTGTATTAGGTTGACCAACGACGACATCACCACACTCAAAGACCTGGTGACGCCAGGCATGCCCGTCATCATCATACCAGGGAAGAGGGACCGGGAGCAAAACTATGCCGAACGGGTGGTGATACCTTATTTCTCCACCATCCGCTACACCGAGCAAGAACCAGTCGTCCTGCCTGATCAGGAACCAGACCCACAGGCTGCCGACACGATGGACAGCGACTCAGTGGATGTTTACGAGGAAACGAACGAGGACGGTCCTGACTCCACCTGGTCGTAATGGTAGCGACCCGGCAGAAGCAGGACCAGGAAAGAAATAGAGGAGGCTCTGACCACCAAAATCCATGATTTTTTTGGTGGTACGGGGCGAAACCACTACCTTTGCAGACATGAAAATAAAAATCAACTGGAAGCAATTCGCCGCTTTCTTCATCGTCATCGGCTGCACCTATTATATCACGCGCAACTTCTTCATGACGGCGGGCATCTTGATGCTGCTCCTCCTCATCGACGGCTTGCTCCTCGACTACGACCATCGGAGACGGGGACGCAAACAGGCGGAGGAGATCATGAAGGGACTGAAGGACGAGGAGACGGACGAAGAGAAACAATAATCCACCGAATCATGGAACAACTCATCAGACTTTATGAGCAATGGGCGGGCGGCAAGCCTGCCACGATAGAGAAGGTGAAGGGTGCGGGGAGCAACCGCATCTACTACCGACTGACGGACGAGGCGCACCACTCGGTCATCGGGGTGGTGGGCACGAGCCGCGAGGAGAACCATGCCTTCATCTGCCTGGCAAAGCATTTCGGCCAGCGACAGCTACCCGTGCCGGAGATACTGGCCGCAAGCGACGACGAGATGCGCTACCTGCAGACCGACCTGGGCCACGTCTCGCTCTTCGACGCCATACAGGGTGGACGGGAGGCGGGCGGACGCTACAACCTCAAGGAGGTGGACCTGCTGAGACGAACGATACGCGAGCTGCCCAACATACAGATCAGGGGGGCGCGGGGACTGGACTTCTCCCAATGTTATCCGCAACCGGAGTTTGACCAGGACAGCGTGCTCTTCGACTTGAACTACTTCAAGTACTGTTTCCTCAAGGCTACGGAGATCGACTTCCACGAGATGAAACTGGAGGCCAACTTCCGGATGTTTGCCAAAGACCTGACGGCAGAGCCGATGGAGGCTTTTCTCTACCGCGACTTCCAGGCACGCAACGTGATGCTCGATGACGAGGGCAATCCCTTCTTCATCGACTTCCAAGGGGGCAGAAAGGGACCTTTCTACTACGACTTGGCCTCGTTTCTATGGCAGGCGAGCGCGAAGTATTCCTTCAAACTGCGCCGCGAACTGATCTTCGAATACTACCAAAGTCTCAAGCAATACACCGAGGTGCCTTCCTCGCGCCACTTTGCCCACCGGTTGGCGATCTTCGTGCTCTTCCGTACGCTACAGGTGCTGGGAGCGTATGGTTTCCGGGGTTACTTCGAGCACAAGCGCCACTTCATCGACTCCATACCGGGGGCTATCCAGAACCTGCGCGACTTGCTCGCCCTCGACCGTAGCACCTTCCCCTATCCCTACCTGATGTCGGTCCTGCAGCGCCTGGTGGAACTGCCACAGTTTACGCGCATCGAGGAACCAGCGAAGAACCGGGCCGATGGCTTCCGCACCACGGCGGACGACGTCTTCAAGGCCAACCCGCTGGATGGTCCCGCCACATTCTCGAAATACGACGGCAAGGGCCCGCTGGTGGTCCGTGTATATAGCTTCTCCTACCGCAACGGCATCCCCGAGGACGAGTCGGGCAACGGCGGAGGCTATGTCTTCGACTGCCGAAGCACGCACAACCCGGGACGCTATGAGCCGTACAAGAAACTGACGGGACTGGACGAGCCGGTGATCCGATTTCTGGAGGACGACGGCGAGATCCTCGATTTCCTCAGACCAGTCTATCAACTGGCCGACCATCATGTGGAGCGATATATGCAGCGGGGCTTCACTTCCCTGATGTTCTGCTTCGGATGCACGGGCGGACAGCACCGCAGCGTGTATAGTGCGCAACACCTGGCGGAGCATATCCACGAGAAGTATGATATCGAGGTGCGGGTGACGCATCGCGAACAGCACATACAACGCGTGATGGAGGCAAAGGACACAGCGAAGGGGGCGGAATAAGGGACTTCTCCTGACTACCCGTCCTCGATTTTCTCTCACAACGACAAGGCTACATGACAAAACAGGCAATGATATTCGCGGCAGGGCTGGGCACCCGCCTGAAGCCGCTCACCGACCGAATGCCCAAGGCACTGGTGCCCGTGGCGGGGGAACCGCTGCTGGCTCACGTCATCAGAAAACTGAAGGCGGAGGGCTTTACCCGCATCGTGGTCAATGTGCACCACTTCGCCGACCAGATCATCGACTATCTCCATACCCACGACTTCGGGGTGGAGATACATATCTCTTACGAGACCTCCAAACTCCTCGACACAGGTGGCGGCATTCGTCATGCTGCCCATTGGTTTGAGACCGACAGCCCGGTGCTGATCCACAACGTCGATATCTTGAGCAACGCCAATCTCTCCCGGCTCTACGACAGTGCGGTGGCAGACGCTGCCTTGCTGGTCAGCGACCGCGTCACCAAGCGCTACCTGCTTTTCGGCGAGGGGAAGCGCCTCGTGGGATGGACCAATGTGGAGACAGGGGAGGTACGGTCGCCCCATGCAGATCTGTGTGTGACCGACTACCAGCGATGGGCCTTCAGCGGCATCCATGTCGTGTCGCCTCGTCTCCTCGAAGCCATGCGTCCCTATCCAGACCGCTTCCCGATCATGGACTTCTATCTGCAAAACTGTGACCGGCTTGATATCCGAGGCCAGCTTGCCGATGACCTCCAGCTCCTCGATGTCGGAAAACTCGACACCCTGGACCGCGCCGAATCGTTTGTCAAGACGCTGGCGACACGCTGATAGGCCAAGGATAGCCTCACACATTTCCCTGTGCGACATTAGGACATCCGCCTGTCTTCAGCAGTGCTTCCCCACCCCTTCCCCACCCTTTTGCCAACAAAAGTGGGGCAGAGCAAAAAAAACAGGCCGCAAAATTTGGTAGTCTCGCATAAATCCACTACCTTTGCACCCGCATTTACCAAACGGTACTTGCCAACACGCTTCCAACCCCTAGGAGAGATGGTAGAGTGGTCGATTACACCGGTCTTGAAAACCGGCGTACCGAGAGGTACCGGGGGTTCGAATCCCTCTCTCTCCGCAAAGTCCTGTAAGTCGAAAGATTTACAGGACTCTTAATTTTTGTGCTTTTAAGTAGTCCCCCTTTTTTTTACGGCTCACCCGATAAATCAGGGGGAGAATTCTTTAATTCTATAGAAAATTTGTACC
>ERZ779843.129-NODE-129-length-115076-cov-9.451804_pt1 | contig 115076 bp, 117 predicted proteins | sample MGYA00511560_ERZ779843 | MGnify/ENA primary metagenome ERZ779843 (study PRJEB29588, sample SAMEA2158062) | human gut metagenome | biome: human gut; feature: human-associated habitat; material: faeces | place: Denmark | collected 2008/2010 ... | reverse complement strand
CTATATCGCGCCGCTACAACCAACTACCTTTGCTGCGATCAAGCCCTGGAGGATTTGAAGGGAGCTGGCCGTATAGGACTTACCCATGTTTGCGGGTGCAAAGGTAGATAAAAATTTTAAATCCGCAATACCTTACCCTAACTTTTTTCAACTTTAACAAGAATACAGGGTCTACAACCAATATTATTTATAACTTTGCGCCATATTTCTAAGAAAAATGGCAGAAAATAAAGGTTACATGCAATACGCAATGTTGTTCGGCACCTATTTGGGCGGATATTGGATTTTAAAATTCATTCTCTTTCCTCTGGGGCTGACAATTCCGTTTTTATCTTTCCTTTTCGTAGGGCTCACGTTATGTGTTCCTTTCATGGGGTATTATTATGTACGAATGTATCGTAATACTGTATGCGGTGGCGGTATCAGCTTCCTGCATGCATGGATATTCACAGTATTTATGTATATGTTTGCCGCATTGCTGACGGCTGTGGCACATTACATTTATTTCCGTTTCATCGATCATGGTTTCGTTATCAATGCCTACGAGTCGCAAATCGATATTTTAAATCAAAGTGGCGTACCGGGCATAGAAGCCTACGCAAACATGTTTCAAGAAACACTGGAAACTGTGAAATCGCTCACTCCCATAGACATCACCATGCAATTGGTGTCATGGAATGTATTTTGCGGCTCATTACTTGCTCTTCCCACCGCCTTATTTGTAATGAGACGTAAGAAGGAATGACAAGCAAAGACGGATTTCAGATAAATTCAGGTATAGTGTAAATAGTAAAATCGTAAATAAGCAAATGGATATTTCAGTTGTCGTTCCTTTATATAATGAAGAGGAGTCTCTTCCGGAATTGTTTGCATGGATTGAGCGGGTAATGAAAACCCATAACTTTTCTTATGAAGTTATTTTCGTCAACGACGGAAGTACCGACCGTTCCTGGCAAATAATCGAGCAATTACAAGCAAAGTCCGATAAAGTGCGCGGAATAAAATTTCGTCGCAATTACGGTAAATCACCGGCGCTCTATTGCGGTTTTGAACAGGCCCAAGGCAATGTCGTGATTACAATGGATGCCGACCTGCAAGACAGCCCTGACGAAATACCGGAACTATACCGCATGATTACGGAAGATGGTTACGACCTGGTATCCGGCTGGAAACAAAAGAGATATGATCCGCTGTCAAAGACCATACCGACAAAGCTGTTCAACGCCACGGCACGCAAGGTGTCCGGCATAAAGAACCTGCATGATTTTAACTGCGGCCTGAAAGCCTACCGCAGAGACGTTATAAAAAACATAGAAGTGTACGGTGAAATGCACCGTTATATCCCCTATCTCGCGAAAAATGCCGGATTCAAGAAAATTGGCGAGAAAGTCGTACATCATCAGGCACGGAAATTCGGCAAAACAAAATTCGGCGGGTGGAATCGTTTCTTCAACGGATATCTGGACTTAATATCGCTTTGGTTCCTTTCCACGTTCGGCATCAAACCTATGCACTTCTTCGGCATATTGGGTTCGCTGATGTTCTTTATCGGATTCGTCGCTGTCATTATAGTCGGCGCCAGCAAGCTGTATTACATGAATCAGGGTATGCCATACCGCCTTGTGACAGACTCCCCTTACTTCTACCTGTCACTAACATCCATGATTATCGGTACGCAGTTATTTGTGGCCGGTTTCCTCGGAGAACTGATATCCCGCAATGCGCCGGAGCGCAACAAGTACCAAATTGAGAAAATGATTTAACCATGAAAGCATTAGTCAAATTCATAATATTCGGGGCTATTCTTTTCCCTGTTTTCAGCGTAGTAATATCCTGTTCGGAAGAAGCAGACTGCTCAATGGCGACACGAGCCATGATGCAATGTTACCTATATACATTAGATCCTGAGACCAAAGTGGTATCTAATGATACACTGGATTCGTTGACGGTTACTGCCTTTGGTACGGATTCCATTATCATCAACAACCAAAAGAAAGTGCACGACCTATCATTGCCATTGAGATATACCGCCGACTCCACTGTACTGGTATTTCGTTACAGCGAAACATTGACAGACACACTTGTAGTCCACCAGACCAATACACCTTACTTCCTGTCAATGGATTGCGGTTATCAAATGAAACAAGCCATAACAGGTGTCCGTTATAGTCGTCACAGCCTTGATTCTATTCGCATTGCAAATAAAGAAGCCGGAATTTATGGAGCAGAAAATCTTAAGCTATTCTATTAGTCTGGCACTCTGTTTACTGTTGTCTCTTCCCTTGCAGGCGCAAAACAGCAACCTTTCTTCCCCACCGGCAAACAACCCGCCCAAAAAGGAGAAAAAGGAAGCCAAAGAGGAAGTGTACTATCCGCTATACAATGGTATCTCTGTCAGCGTAGATTTATGGGGTCCCGGAAGTAAACTGCTTGGAAGCGACTTCTTCAGCAGCGAAGTGGCTGTCGATGTAAATCTTAAAAACCGTTTTTTCCCCATTGTAGAATTAGGATACGGCAATACCGATACCTGGAGTGACAAAGGAGTGCATTATAAAACCGGCGCTCCCTATTTCCGCATCGGCATGGACTATAACGCACTTTATAACAAGAAACACGGGCATATGATTCTCGTCGGCCTGCGCTATGCGGCAACCGGTTTTAAATATGATGTAGAAGCGTTAGCAGTCAACGATCCTGAATACGGCGGTAGTTTGGGTAATCCGAATTTAGTAGACGGCATTTGGGGAAACAGCCTGCCTTTTAATTATAAAGGAATGAAAGGCTCGATGCAGTGGGCTGAATTTTGCGTCGGCATACGGGCGCACGTATGGAAAGACCTGTATATGGGTTGGGCCCTACGATTTAAATTCCGTCTGAGTTCTTCCGTTGCCGGGCACGGAGATCCATGGTATGTACCAGGCTACGGCAAATACAACGGAAACACGACCGGGGTTACCTATACAATAACTTATAAACTACCATTCTGAGACAATGACAGGATTAGAAATCTGGCTGCTTGCTATAGGGCTTGCGATGGACTGTTTCGCCGTATCTATAGCCAGTGGGATTATATTAAAACGTGTTCAGCTGCGTCCAATGTTGATAATGGCGTTGGCTTTCGGCTTTTTTCAGGCGCTCATGCCATTGCTTGGCTGGATAGGCGCCAGTTTTTTCAGCCATCTCATTGAAAGTATAGACCATTGGGTAGCTTTTGCCATTTTAGCTTTTCTTGGTGGACGCATGGTCATGGAATCTTTTAAAGATGAAGGCTGCAGGCATGAATTCGACCCAACCAGTCTGAAAGTAGTCTCCGCATTAGCAGTAGCCACCAGTATCGACGCTTTGGCGGTAGGCATTTCGTTTGCATTTCTGGGTGTCCGTAATTTTGCAGCCATTCTGCCGCCTATCGGCATCATAGGGTTTGTTTCTTTTGCTTTATCATTTATCGGACTGATGTTCGGTATCCGATTCGGATGTGGTATTGCCCGCAAGCTGCGTGCAGAACTTTGGGGAGGTATTATCCTTATCATTATCGGTACAAAGATATTGATAGAGCACTTATTCTTGAGTTAAGAGTTGCAAACCAGAGAAAGAAAAATTTGATTCATTTATTTTAGTATCAGACATTATGGATAAGAAAGTACAACGGAACTTTTTATGGATTGCCTTACTCGTATTAGGTACTATCGGAATACTTGCGCGTCACAATCGCACGGCTCCTTATCAGACTGCCAGCGGACTGATTTTTGGAACCGTCTACAACATAACTTACCAGTACGACGGTGATTTAAAAGCAGAAATAGAAACCGAGCTCAAACGATTTGACGGTTCGCTGTCACCATTCAATGACACAGCTACCATTACTCGTATCAACCGGAACGAAAATATTATCCCCGACACATTCTTTGTCAACGTATTCCACCGCAGTATGGAAATATCCCAGGAGACCGAAGGAGCTTTTGACATCACAGTAGCCCCATTAGCCAATGCTTGGGGATTCGGATTCAAGAAAGGGGCATTTCCCGACTCCACCATGATAGACAGCCTATTGGATATTACAGGCTACACAAAAGTTTCATTATCCGCCGACGGAAAGGTAATCAAACAAGACCCTCGTATCATGCTTTCGTGCAGTGCCGTAGCCAAAGGGTATGCAGTAGATGTCGTTGCACAGCTGTTGGAAAAGAAAGGTATCAGGAATTTTATGGTAGATATAGGCGGAGAAGTAGTAGTTCGCGGAGAAAACCCGAAAAAAAGTTTATGGCGAATCGGTATCAACAAACCGATAGATGATTCGCTTGCCGTAAATCAGGAATTGCAAACGGTATTACAGGTCACCGATGTGGGTATAGCGACTTCGGGTAACTATCGAAACTATTATTATAAAGACGGCAAGAAATATGCCCATACCATCGACCCGCGTACAGGATATCCGGTACAGCATAACATTCTGTCGGCCACCGTAGTGGCCCGCGATTGTATGAGCGCAGATGCTTACGCCACCGCCTTCATGGTGATGGGATTGGAGGAAGCCGAACGTTTTGCCGACGCCCATCCCGACCTTGACGCATGTTTTATATATACTGATGAAAACGGAGAATTCCAGATGTTCTATACGAAAGGAATGGAAAAGTATATGACAGGAAAATAATAAATTAGCGGGTAAAACCCGCTAATTTATTATTTATAGAAAACGAAATATACTGCCAAGACCAGGCATACGAATGCCGCAAAATGGTTCCAATGCAAAGATTCCCCTTTAAACAGCACAGTGGTAAATATCGTAAAGATAATAAGCGTTACCACTTCCTGAATAACCTTTAACTGCATTAATGAGAAAGGACCGCCGTTACCGATAAAACCGATACGATTTGCCGGAATTTGAAAAGCATACTCTGCCAGCGCTATCATCCATGAAAACAAGATAACGGCATAAAGCGGCCAATTAGAGATAACTTTCATTTCTTGCAGTTTCAAATGTCCGTACCAGGCAAATGTCATAAAGACATTAGATACAATTAAAAGTAAAATGGTATAAAAAGCTTTCATATAATAATTGAATATTTAGAAATTACTTATTAATGGTCTATCCTATCTCTGTTCTTTTCGGCAACAATTCATCTTGTACATTACTCATGCTCCCCCATAAACTATACCGGGCTTCAGGATTCATCTCTTCCAACTGATGTAAAATACCTTTCATCGTGCTTCGGCTCGACTGCGATTCATAAGGACAGTTCTTCATTTGTTTCCGATAATCCCTTATCCTCGCCAATTCTATCAAGTCCGCTTCGTGTACAAGACACATCGGCCGTATAATCGTCATATCGAACTTCTTCATTACCAACCGCGGTGGCATTGAACTGAATGCCCCCTGATAAGTAATATTCATCAGCAGAGTCTCCAAAATATCATCCATATGATGTCCCAATGCAATTTTGTTGCATCCCTGCTCATTAGCTACAGTAAATAAAGCCTTTCGCCGATTCCAAGAACATAAAAAACAAGGGGATTTACGAGTATCAGTACTCGCATCAAACTCTGTTTCATACAAAACAAAAGGTACGCCCCATGATTCTGCAAAATTTCTAAGATACTCCGCATCGCTCTGATAAGGAATATTCTTCATGACTACGTGCACGGCAACCACCGAAAACTTCGGTTTAAAAACCCGGGCGCGACGAGCCAGCAGTTCAACCAACGCCAAAGAATCTTTCCCACCGGAAAGCCCGATGAGAATCCTGTCGCCGTCTTCAATCAGTCCGTATTCCACCATACCTTTACTGAACCGTTTTTCAATACGTCGCAATGTCTTTTCTTCCTCTGTAAACCGTGCCATAAAAATCAGTTAAAAGTCGGCTGCAAAAGTAACTGAAAAGAATCATTTAAAGAAGAATTAACATAATAGAATCACGGAAAACAGCTTTATTCCCGATTAATTTGTATTTTTGAACTCATTAAAAAGATTTTTAGTATGAAGAATAAATATATACTGCTTTTACTTTTTGTTTTTTGGGGAATACATGCTTCAGCGCAAACCCTTGCCCAGGCTAAAGCGCTCTATGAAAAAGGCCAATATGAACAAGCAAAGCCCGCTTTTAAGAAATTTGTGAAATCACAGCCCAATAACGGAAATTACAATTTGTGGTATGGAGTATGTTGTCTGAATACGGGAGAAGCGGAAGAAGCCATAAAGTATTTGGAAACAGCCGTAAAGCGCCGGGCTACCAGCGGGCAGCTTTTTCTGGCACAAGCTTATAATGCCACTTACCGATTTGAAGACGCCGTTAACACCTGTGAAGATTATATTGCCGAACTGGCAAAAAGGAAACGTTCTACCACCGAGGCCGAAAAACTTCTGGAAAAGAGTAAAGCAAATCTTCGTCTGCTGAAAGGCGTAGAAGAAGTGTGCTTCATCGACAGTTTTGTTGTAGATAAGAAAGATTTTCTCGAAGCATATAAAATCAGTCCCGAATCCGGGAAATTGTTTATGTACGATGCCTACTTTGAGAATTCCAATGGTACAGGCGGTACCGTATACGAAACGGAGCTGGGAAATAAGATTTATTATAGCGAGTTACAGAAAGATAGTACGCTCAATATCCTGTCGCGCAACAAAATGATGGACGAATGGGGGAAAGGCAGTATGCTCCCCGGCAGTATCAACGAGTCCGTGAATGCCAGTTATCCATACGTATTGGCAGACGGCATCACGATCTATTACGCAGCAGACGGTCCTTCATCAATGGGCGGATACGATATTTTCGTAACACGCTACAACACGAATGCAGACACTTACTTAACTCCGGAGAACGTAGGCATGCCGTTCAACTCGCCTTACAACGATTATATGTACGTTATAGATGAGTTCAACAATCTCGGTTGGTTTGCATCTGACCGCTATCAGCCGGATGGTAAAGTCTGTGTATATGTATTCATTCCTGCCTCATCCAAACAGGTATACAACTACGAAAGCATGGATAAAAACAAGCTTATAAAGCTTGCCCGGCTCCATTCCATTAGAGATACTTGGACAGATGAAAGTTTGGTAACTGATGCAAGAAAACGCCTGCGGGAAATAATGCAGGAAAAGCCGGAAACAAAAAAACACCATGAATTCGAGTTCGTGATTGATGATCGAAATACTTATCATTATGCTGCCGATTTCCGCTCTCCGCAGGCAAAAGCGCAATTTAAAAAATATCTGCAACTGGAAGAAAGCTATAATCTGCAACTGGGTAAACTGGAAAATATGCGTACTCAATATTCACGTGTCAATCAAAACGAAAAAAATAAAATGGCTCCGGCCATACTTGATTTAGAAAAACGAGTGCAACAGTTGGTAACCGAAATAGACCGTGCTGCTATCCAAGTACGGAAGTTAGAAAAGCAAATCATTAAATAGAACAGCCATGGACATATTCATCATCGCAGTTTTAATCGTTGCAGCAGTTATACTGTTCCTCGTAGAACTATTCATAATACCGGGTATCAGCATTGCCGGCTTTTTAGCGGGCGGTTGTATCATTTACGCCAATTACTACGCTTTTGCCAATTTAGGAACAACAGCAGGATTTATCACACTCGCCATATCCGCTATAACCTGCGTCGGTTCATTAGTGTGGTTCATGCGTTCCAAAACCCTGGATAAGATAGCTTTGAAAAAAAACATCACTTCAAAAGTAGACCGTAGTGCCGAAGAGAAGGTAAAGATAGGTGATACCGGTATTACCACTACCCGTCTTGCTCTCATCGGATATGCCGAGATAAACGGTGACATCGTAGAAGTAAAATCCACAGACGGTTTTCTGAATGAAAAAACTCCCGTTATAGTAAATCGCATTACAGACGGAGTAATACTTGTGGAGAAGAACAAATCGTAAATTACAAATCACTAATAAGTAATCATTAATAACTAAAATCATGGATCCAAGCACGATGTATCTCACCGCCTTTATTATCATAGGCGGTATCATTTTTCTGGTACTGTTTTTCCACTATGTACCATTCTTCCTATGGCTGTCTGCCAAAGTTTCAGGGGTTAACATATCACTGGTTCAACTATTCCTGATGCGTATTCGTAATGTACCGCCTTATATCATTGTGCCGGGCCTGATTGAAGCACATAAAGCCGGTTTGAGTAACATCACCCGCGATGAACTGGAAGCACACTATCTGGCCGGCGGACACGTCGAGAAAGTAGTGCATGCCTTAGTATCGGCTTCTAAGGCCAACATCGAATTACCTTTCCAAATGGCAACTGCCATCGACCTTGCCGGACGTGATGTGTTTGAAGCAGTTCAAATGTCGGTAAATCCAAAGGTTATTGACACCCCGCCTGTTACAGCTGTGGCAAAAGACGGTATCCAGCTGATTGCCAAAGCCCGCGTAACAGTACGTGCCAACATCCGTCAGCTGGTAGGTGGTGCCGGAGAAGATACTATTCTTGCTCGTGTAGGCGAAGGTATCGTATCATCCATCGGTTCTTCTGAAAACCATAAATCGGTTTTGGAAAATCCCGATTCCATTTCCAAGTTAGTGCTTCGTAAAGGATTGGATGCCGGTACGGCTTTTGAAATCCTGTCTATTGATATTGCCGACATCGACATAGGTAAGAATATCGGTGCTGCCTTACAGATAGACCAGGCTAATGCGGACAAAAATATCGCTCAAGCAAAAGCTGAAGAGCGTCGTGCTATGGCCGTTGCCAGTGAACAAGAAATGAAAGCAAAAGCACAAGAGGCGCGTGCTAAAGTTATCGAAGCCGAGGCTGAAGTACCTAAGGCTATGGCAGAAGCATTCCGTAGCGGTAATCTGGGTATAATGGATTATTACCGGATGAAAAACATTGAGGCCGACACTTCAATGCGCGAGAACATTGCCAAGCCGACAACCGGTACATCCAACCAGCCATTGAGCAAATAACCCGGTAAAGCTGCCGATATAAACGTCGGAACCGGTGAACAGAAATCGGTTACCGGCGTTTTCTCTTTATAAACGAACTTATAATACCCCGTAACATGAAAAAGTATTTTGCATCTTCCGAACTTATTATCAATGAAGACGGTTCCGTTTTTCATTTACACGTAAAGCCTGAATGGCTGGCAGATAAAGTAATCCTCGTAGGCGACCCCGGCCGGGTAGCATTGGTCGCTTCCCATTTTGAGACTAAAGAATGTGAAGTAGAAAGCCGCGAATTTAAGACAATTACAGGAACTTACAAAGGTAAACGTATCACTGTTGTTTCTACCGGAATCGGTTGTGATAACATTGATATTGTTATGAATGAGTTGGATGCCCTTGCCAACATCGACTTTCAGACGAGAGAGGAAAAGCCCCAGCTACGCCAATTGGAATTGGTTCGTATCGGTACGTGCGGCGGTCTGCAGCCTTACACTCCCGTAGGAACTTTTGTCTGCTCTGCCAAATCCATCGGTTTCGACGGCTTACTGAACTTCTATGCCGGACGTAATACTGTTTGTGATTTGCCTTTCGAACGTGCTTTCCTTAATCACATGGGATGGTCGGGAAATATGTGTGCTCCTGCTCCTTACGTAATTGATGCAGATACAGAATTGATAGATCGTATAGCCGAAGATGATATGGTACGAGGCGTCACTATTGCCGCCGGAGGATTCTTCGGCCCGCAAGGGCGGGAACTGCGTGTCCCCCTGGCAGACCCACATCAAAATGATAAAATTGAGAAATTCGAATACAACGGTTATAGGATTACTAATTTTGAAATGGAAAGTTCAGCATTAGCCGGTTTAAGCTGTTTAATGGGGCATAAAGCTATGACCGTTTGCATGGTAATTGCCAACCGCTTAATTAAAGAAGCCAATACCGGATATAAGAATACAATAGACCAGCTTATTCTTAAAGTACTCGAACGTATTTAAGTATCTTATAACAAAGTCTTAATCATTTCTATCAGATAGTACAATGAATAAGGCTTTGTTATATTTATTACATCCTGCATGATATGCCTGCTGTTGTTTTGTATGCGTGGGCGTCTTGTCACAGTAGCAGCAGGCATAGCTATGGAGGGCTATTATTTGTATACTATTTGTTGGAGATGGTTTCAGATTAGCCAATACTAAATCAGAGAGAAGCATAAAGATTATATTTACATTTCTTCTTTATTCTTTACCCATAGCTGCTCACATTTTTTACAGCAAGACATCTATTTGTAATACTGCGATTTCTGATTCATCTGGTGCTAAGTTCTTCTACTCTACCATTACGTATTTCCTTCAAATAATCCTTCCCAATGTAATACGTCCTTTTTGAAGTATTTTTAATAGCATTAAACATTAAATTAAGAGAAACCACTATCTTTGCCAAATAAAATAAACTGGAAATAATGAACCAAGATACAATTTGCGCCATAGCGACCGCCCAAGGAGGGGCTATTGGATGTATTCGTGTTTCCGGACCGGAAGCTATTGAGATCACATCTCGCATTTTTATCCCCGCCGCTACCAATAAAAAATTAGAGAACGGCAAACCCTATACACTTACTTTTGGGCGCATTTATGACGGTCCTGAAATTATAGATGAAGTACTTGTCAGTTTATTTCGCGCACCTCACTCCTATACCGGTGAAAATAGCACAGAAATCACTTGCCATGGTTCAGCCTATATTCTTCAAAAAGTATTACAACTACTTATCAAGAGCGGTTGTCGTATGGCCGCCCCGGGTGAGTATACTCAACGTGCGTTCCTAAATGGGAAAATGGACTTAAGTCAGGCTGAGGCAGTTGCCGATCTAATCGCCTCGTCTTCTGCAGCAACCCATCGTCTTGCCATGAGCCAAATGCGGGGCGGTTTCAGTAAAGAACTTACTGCTTTACGCAATCAATTGCTTCATTTTACCTCACTTATCGAATTGGAATTAGACTTTAGTGATCATGAGGAGCTGGAATTTGCCGACCGTTCCGAGCTTTGCCAACTAGCGAATAACATTGAAAAAGTCATAGCTCGTTTGGTAAATTCATTCAGTGTAGGTAATGCCATTAAAAACGGTGTTCCTGTAGCTATCGTTGGTGAAACGAATGCAGGAAAATCTACGTTACTCAATGTCTTGCTTAATGAAGAGAAAGCCATTGTCAGTGATATTCATGGTACTACACGAGATATCATCGAAGATACAGTTAATATAGGTGGAATCACTTTTAGATTTATTGATACGGCAGGTATCCGTGAAACCAGCGATACGATTGAAAGTATCGGTATTGAACGTACCTTCCAAAAATTAGATCAAGCAGAAATCATTCTTTGGATAATTGACGCTACGGATGCCCAAACTCAAATTACCCAATTAGCCGGTCAACTTCTTCCTCGTTGTGAAAGAAAGCAGCTTATCCTCGTTTACAACAAAGCCGATTTGGTGGATAATATACAAAATAGTATTCCTAATGATTTTCCTGACAATGTAAAATCAATCATCCTATCCGCAAAAAATAGAGAACATATCGAAGAGCTTCAACAAATGTTGATAACATCTGCTCATCTTCCTACTGTTACTCAAAATGATGTTATAGTTACCAATGTTCGCCATTATGAAGCGTTAAACAATGCATTGGAATCTATCCACCGAGTGCAGAAAGGTTTGGCAAATAATATTTCTGGGGATTTCGTATCACAAGATATTCGGGAATGTATTTTCCATTTGAGTGATATTGCAGGAGAAGTAACGAATGATATGATATTACAGAATATATTTCAGCACTTCTGCGTCGGAAAATGACGTAAAGAAAAGAAAAGCATATAAAGAGAAAATATAAACTTGTAAAATGCACTATATCAGCAATTTTATCAAGATATTGTATTTTCTCTTTTTCTCCATGTTTTCTGCGTAGTTACATATTTTTATTGTATTTTTGTCCCCAGATTGTCCCCCGATATTGATACGAGGGACAAAAATCTGTCCCCCGAAAAAGGACATTAACAATAACCAAATAAAGCAGGAAACAGTCATGGCAAAGAAAACAACCGTTCAAAAAGAACCAGTCAAATTACGAGAGAAGAAGTTGTCTAATGGCAATTCAAGTTTATACCTCGACATCTACAGAAATGGGAAGCGACATAAAGAATACTTAAAGCTATACCTCATAGATGCCACTACCCCAATGGAACGGGAGCAGAACCGGCAGACATTAGCCACTGCCCAGGCTATAAAGTCCAAGCGGCTCATTGAAATGCAAAATGGAGAGTACTCTTTTACCCGCCAATTCAAAGAAGACACTCCTTTTCTGGAGTACTATCGCAAGATGGTAGAGGACAGGCATAAGAATCCTGAATCTAAGGGAAACTGGGGCAACTGGAGAAGCTGCTTGCGTTATCTTGAAATCTACTGTGATGAGAAAACGACATTCAAAGATATTACTCCTGAGTTTATTGCAGGTTTCAAAGACTTTTTGGACAATGTAGAAAAGGATACGCATAAACGAACAGGTCCGCGTAGAGAAAGGGACGTGTTCCAAGGATTGTCCCAGAACTCAAAGGTTTCCTATTTCAACAAGCTCCGTGCTTGTATCAATCAGGCATACGATGAAAGGATCATATCGGTAAATCCTCTTCGCGGAATTGAAGGCTTCAAAGCCGCAGAAGTCAAACGTGACTATTTAACTTTGGAAGAGGTGAAGCAACTGGCTGCCACCCCGTGCCGTTATCCTATTCTCAAAAGGGCTTTTCTCTTTTCGTGTCTGACCGGACTTCGCAAAAGCGACATCCAGAAGCTCACATGGAGCGAAGTTCAAAAATTCGGGGATTACACACGAATCATATTCAAGCAAAAGAAAACAGGAGGACAGGAATATCTCGACATTTCTCCGCAGGCAGAAAAATATCTTGGAGAGCGTGGCAATCCCGAAGATCCAGTCTTTACCGGATTCACTTACGGTTCTTGGACTTCGGTAGAACTTCAACGATGGAGTATGAAAGCCGGAGTAAATAAAAATTTAACATTCCATTGCGGCCGCCATACCTTCGCCGTACTCATGCTTGATTTGGGCGCAGACATTTACACCGTATCAAAACTGTTGGGCCACAAAGAACTGGCAACAACACAAATCTATGCGAAGGTGCTTGATAAGAACAAGCAGAATGCCGTATCGTTGATTCCTGACATTGATTAAATTCTATGCTTATGACAAGACAAGAGACCGTCATTAAGATAACGAAGATTACCCGAATCATCGGAGAGATGAAAAGCCAGTTGGATTTGGACGATGAAATCGAATTTGAAGCACTGGATCCTTCGTGGGCGAATATCGGGAAATGGACAAAAGAGATTTATCAATACATGGAACAAGCTCCCTCTCCTCTTTTGGCCGACCTAATAACAAATAATGAGTTTACAACCCCTGTGGTTAACTATGTACAAAACCATAAGCAGGATATTGATTCCACATACGTCAAGGTCATTGACAGTTATGCGAAAAACATGCAAGCGTTGCTTTCGCTTTGTGAAGAGCAAAGAGAAAAATCGAAAGGCGAATATAAGGATTTGACAGGGCCTTTAGCTAATGAGCAAGTGACTACATTATTACAAAGAGCCATACGTGCCGGTCTCTTGGATGAGCATTATCAGCCGATGCCACAGACCAAACCGTTGCAACTGAAAGTAATAGCCTATGCCATATCTACCATCTGCAAACTCTCCAGCCCCTACGTCCATTTTGAAAAACAATGGAAAAGGGAAAATGGAAAGCGATTCAGCACTAGCCGTGTGCCAAGATATAATACAGCACTTTACGATACGACCAAAGCCCTATATCCGGAAGTTGACTTTACTGAGTTTGAACCGATACACGAGGCTAAGACTTTCTATACGCCACAAAGCGAACAAGACATAAGGATGCTGTATCATGACTTGGTGAAATATGGCTACATAGCACCAAGTACGCCATTTGAGACTTTTGCCGGCATATTTGACAAAACGAAATTCAGCAAGCCGATAGAATGGATAAAGGCACAACGGCAACTGTCATACTTTGTATATCTAGCATTTTATAAATTCAACAAAAAAGATTTATGGATAAAAGGAGAATGCTGCTTCAGCATAGATGGGCACTCTCCTCATAAAGCCTGTTTCGTATCAGGCTACAGCTGGATAAAGCGTGCAGGCTGGCTGGATAGGTATGACGTCAAATTAAAAGCTATTTGCGACAAGTTTAACCACATTGAAAATACAGCTAAAAGAGAAACCTCAGATGAACGGCTCATCCATACGAGCAAGGTTGTCTTCCACAGCACAAGCAGCGAAGAAGACATACATTCGATGTTCTCCGCATTGCTTGAAGGCGGATATATTGACCCCAGCACGGAATTTACCACATTCAGAGGGATCTTTGACGAAACAATATTTGAACATCCAATAGTATGGATGAAAACACAAGCTCTGCTTATGTACTTCGTTCACTTGGCCTTTAAGCCACACAATCCCTATGATGTATGGGTAAAGTGCGCAAACTGTTTCCGGTTGCGAGGTGGCAAGACCCCGAACCGACAGAGCATGGACTGCAATTTCCGTTTTATCGTCAAAAAAGGATTGCTTGCGACATACGACATCCGCTTAAAAACCATTGCTGATAACTATCTTAGCAACAAAAATAAAAATGCAGATATAACTTCCTCCATAAAGGAAAGTATTAGCACTTAATTCATTATCTTATGACAAAGAAATTATCTTTGCACCTCTCTCTTTTTGAAAAGAGCGATGCGTGGTGTTCAAGGAACACCAGCGCAGACCGGTAAAGAAGGGCTATTCCGGTTGGTTGAACAAGCCTATGTATCTTACAAGGAAGAAGTCGCCACACGACAAAAAAGCTACAGGCGTTATGTGCTTGACTTTATCCATTCAAAACGGTTTCATGATGCAACAGACGCATGGAGCAAAAATGAACATCAAAAGAACTATCACACGGTAATAGAGCTTTTGAGAAAACATGAGAGATTGGTTCGCAAACATTTCGACCATGACATATTGGACGAAAACGGCATCTCGACACTTCTGAACGAATTTTATGCCATTGACCTGCCTGGAACCGCCTTAGAATCCGGCTGTGGTGATTCTGGGAATACTATGCAGAACGGACAAGAATCCAACATCAGGCCTCCGCTCGACAGACATACTCTTGACCTCATTGTGCAACTTGCCAATGAGGTCTGTTTGTTTAAGGAAGTCTTGAATACAGACAATGTTGTTACACGCTACGCAACAGACACATTGCAGACTGTAACCTCTAACAATAACACCAAATTAGTCTTACTGTTAGATAAACTGGCATCACACGATGTGATAACCTATAACTGGCAATCGGTAATCGCCAAGAAACGACTTATCATCAGTTCTTCCGGAAAGAAACACCTGAACCAACACGATATGTCTTCCACGCTCAATCGAATAAAAGACACAGCTCCTAATATCGCAGAAAAGCAGTTTCTGGCTATCATAGACAAATACATCACTCTAATCAAAAACAGAGAAGTGTAACAAAGGAATGAAAATTTGTTGAGACGAGTGTTGAGAGTTATGTTGATACTCAATAATATCAACATAATCAGTTGAATACACGCATCTATCTTTGCCCTCCGTAATCGATTACACACGGAGGGCATACCTCCTATTGTCTAATTTAACAACATCTATCAATGAGACATAGAAGAACGACAAATGAAAATAAGATGTTTTCCAAAATGGAAAACATGATCTCTATGATGGCTTCAGAGAAACCCTTTGAACGTATCCAATCATTAGAACAAAAGATTAACGAAATCGATAAAATCCATGTTCTTGAAAATTACATAGTTCAGTTGAAAGAGCGTTTCTGGGCGGTCAAAGAAGTGCTTACCACCGCTGAAGCCTCTGCATATCTTGGACTATCCGAGAGCTATATCTACAAGCTCACTTCTCTGAAACAAATACCTCATTATAAACCAAATGGCAAATTGGTGTATTTCAACAGAAAAGAGCTTTGTGAATGGGCAATGAGGAATCAGGTACAAACAGCCGGAGAATCTTCCGCCATAACAAAAGAGCAAATATGAACAGAAAAGAAATAGATTTATTGCTTTCCCGTATGGAGGGGTTGAAATCATTCCTTGAAAACAAATCCTTGGAAAGCTTTCAACAAGAAATATTGAGGGTCGAAAATTTTCTGAAACGGTTCGGCTCTTTGTCCGAACTGTTATCCCATCTTGAAAATGTGGAGAAAATAGCTTATTTGGCAAAAGACTTCCTTAGCATAGACGAAGTGGCAGCCTACCTGCAAGTTTCCAAAAGCTATGTCTATAAGTTAACTATGCAGAAAGAATTTACAGTGTATAAGCCCAATGGAAAAAACATATTCATTCTTAGGGATGACGTGAATCAATGGGTAAAGCGTAACCCTTCCTTCTCCAATCAGGAGATTGAAAGGCAAGCCAATATCATTGCCTACGCATTGGAGCAGAAGAATAGGAACAAATCAACAAAAGGAGGAAAAAAATAATGCAACAAGAACATGAGATAATGCAGCCGAACAATTATCGGATAGACGAGGCAAAATACAGGTCATTGTTGAAATATATACGACTGAGTGTTACCGAAAAGTACGAGTTTCCGCAAGAAATCGTGCAAATAGATGGCGTTACCATTGCTACGATAGGAAATTTCAGTGCTTCCACCGGCAAACCAAAGAGCAAAAAGACATTCAATGTCAGTGCCATTGTCGCATCTGCTTTATCGGGAAAGGAGGTTCTGAAGTACAAGGCTGAACTGCCACCATGCAAGAATAGAATCCTATACATTGACACCGAACAGAGCAAATGCCATTGTCATAAGGTGCTTCATCGAATCCTCAAACTGGCAGACCTGCCTACCGACCAAGAAAATGACAAGATCCAATTTTTGGTCCTACGGGAATATACCCCTGACCAAAGAAGAGACATTATACGCTGGGCACTCCATGAGGAACAAAACATTGGGCTTGTAATCATTGATGGTATCCGTGACTTAATCCATGATATAAACAGTCCCAGCGAATCTCTTGACATAATCAACGAACTGATGAGATGGTCAAGCTATTATGAATTGCACATCCATACAGTATTACACTTGAACAAAGGTGATGACAATACCAGGGGACATATAGGAACAGAACTCAACAATAAGGCGGAGACCATCCTGCAAATATCAAAAAACAATGAAAATGGAAAAATCAGTGAAGTGAGGGCTATGCACATAAGAGACAGGGAGTTTACGCCTTTTGCATTTGAAATCGGAGAAGATTCTCTCCCTCACTTGGTAGAAGAACATCAATTCAAAAAGAACAGAATGGACAGGCTGGCTTCATATACAGATATGACCGAGCAGCAACACCGAACCGCATTAGAATCGACTTTTGCAGAATGTGCGGAATATGGCTATCAGTCCTTACTTGAAGCTCTAAAGAAGGGATATGAGAGTATTGGGTATTCAAGGGGAAGAAACACGTTGGTAAACTTATGCAAATTCCTGCTGGAACATCATGTCATTACAAAAAACGGCCGCACATACTCCTATAACAGTTCATTCCATCTTTAACCATTACGGTTTAGTTTGTGGGTATATATAAGTAAACCATACTAAAATGAATATCAAAGAAGCAAAACAGATACGACTTGTAGAATATCTGCGGATAGTCGGCTACCTTCCTGTCAATGTCAAAGGATATCAGTATTGGTATCTCTCGCCATTAAGGGAGGAACGTACCCCGTCTTTCAAGGTCAACGACAATTTGAACGAATGGTATGATTTTGGGCTGTCAGCCGGGGGTGACATCATAGATTTAGGCAGACATCTATACCGTACATCTGATATAAGCACGGTATTGGTACGCATCAGCGAGAACGCCATAGGTGTACCTATACAACAGTTGCAGAGTAGGACAGCCCTACCTTGCCCTGTAGAAGATGAGATGGAGAATTTAGAAGTGGTTGATTTGAGCCACTACGCCCTATTGTCTTATCTGCGTTCAAGAGGCATAAGTGAAGGAACCGGCAAGGCTTATTGCAAAGAAGTGCATTATGAACTGCGCAAACGACACTATTATGCCATAGCATTTGAAAACTGCAAGGGCGGTTATGAAGTTCGCAATCCATATTATAAAGGATGTATCAAGGGAAAGGATATCTCCGTCATCAGGCAGGAGAAAGATATTATCCAAAGTCACGTCTGTGTTTTCGAGGGTTTCATGGATTTTCTCTCTTATATGGAACTTCATAGAAAAGACGACTTCCATGTTTGCGTAGATTGCCCGACCGACTTTATCGTGATGAACTCCGTCAGTAATTTGAAGAAGTGCTTTGTGGAGCTGGAGCAATATGTTTTCATACATTGTTATTTGGATAACGACCTTGCCGGGCAGAAGACTGTCGAGACCATTGCCGGGCTGTACGACAGCCGTGTGACCGACCATTCGGATAGTTATTACAATTACAAAGACCTGAATGACTACTTGAGAGGCAAAAGGCGTTAGTCTTTTTCTTCCCTCCGATAGCACAATACTACCAATGAAAGGCTCTCCCTAAGCGGAGAGCTTTTTTTGTTCATATCCCCTTGCAAAAACGCCGATAGAATCGGCTAAAGTATGAAAATTGAGTATGAAATCGGATTTTACTCGAATAATGGTTAAGATTCCACGCATTTGTGCAGATATTTTTCAGAGTATGAAAATATTGTATTTCCTTTGCGTTCATATTTTAATCATACTATAAATTCAGACTATAAAAGCATGAAAGCATATTTTATTTTCGCCCTTGTATTGACCGCTGCATACTTCGTCTATTACGCAATAGTAATCGCAAAAGACCTTCACGGGAATGGTGATAAAAAGAAATCCGACGAAGAAGAGTTTGATGTGAGCGAATTTAATGCGGAAGAAAGCGTCAGTGTGGTGGAAAACGCGAAAGGGTTCAATATCGGAGACAACGAGTATGAAACACACTATGTCGATGAAGCTCAAACTGTGTCAGAAAATAATTCCACCGACAGCGAAAAGCCCAAACAGAATGTCGTTGAAGCACTCAACAACAAGGTCATGGCAAATATGGAAGAGGCACAGGTCACCTTTTCCAACCCATACAATTCCGCAGACCTTTATAAGCTGATGATGGAAAAAGGTCTTGCCAATCCCAAATCCAATGGCGATGTAACGACAAAACCACTAATAGACGAACTATGACCCGATGCAACAGCAAAAGAATCACAAGCATACTCTGTATGTTGCTTCCCTATTCAGCGTTCGCCAAAAGCGGCAGCGTGAATTATTCCTGGGGAGCAGACGCATTGGCATCCATGCACGATTACGTGGTGACGATGATGCTGTATGTGCAATATATCATTTATGCGGTTGCAGGAGTATTTGTGATTATATCCGTATTCCAGATATACATCAAGATGACCGCTGGCGATGAAGGAATCACCAAGCAGATTCTCACGTTGGCTGGTGCCTGCCTTTTCATTGTCGGGGCAACCTTTGTCTTTCCGGCATTCTTCGGCTACCGAATTTAGAAAATCACGAGTGTAAAAACAATAATTAAAGTTCTATTAAAACGAGACAAACATGTTTGAAAAAGCAAAAAGGTTCGCAAAAAAGATAGCGACATCAAAAAAAGCGCAGATGACCTGCCTGATGATGGTGCTTGGTGTAACAGCGATGATGGCACAGACCACCGCAGGAGACTATTCAGCCGGCACAGCGGCATTGACCCAAGTGAGCGAGGAAATCGCAAAGTATGTTCCCATTGTGGTTAAACTCTGCTACGCCATTGCCGGAGTGGTTGCCGTAGTAGGCGCAATATCGGTTTACATTGCGATGAACAATGAAGAGCAGGATGTCAAGAAGAAGATCATGATGGTTGTCGGTGCCTGTATCTTCCTCATTGCAGCTGCACAGGCTCTGCCTTTGTTCTTTGGACTCTCCTAAACCGAAGGTGTCATGAAGAGTCGAGAGGAACAATATCCTGATTATCCATTATTCAAGGGGCTGCAACGCCCACTTGAATTTATGGGCATCCAAGGGCGATACATCTATTGGGCGGCAGCCACGATAGGCATTGCCATAGTCGGCTTCATCATAGCCTATTGTCTGGCCGGATTCGTTCTCGCACTGATTGTACTGGCCGTTGCCATAACAATTGGTGCAGGACTGATTCTGTTCAAACAGAGAAAAGGGCTGCATAGCAAACGGCAGGAACGAGGGGTGTTTATCTATGCCTACTCCAAGAAAATGTAACAGAAAACCATTTGACCATGAATGGATACATTGAATGTTGAACGTGGCAGGCTTGTCCTTTCATCAGGTCAGCCTGCCCTTAATTGCAAATAACCGAATGATTACATACATCTTCCTGATATTTATTGCTATTTGCTTAGGCATGGCCATTTCTGTCTATGCTTTTGGAACAGGAGGCAAACGGAAGCGGATTTTCCAGGATATCTATTTATCCGTAGAAGACGCGAACGGTATCGGTGTGATATACACCAAGACCGGCGAATATTCCGCTGTGCTGAAAGTGGAGAATCCAGTGCAGAAGTATTGTGCCAACATTGATGCCTATTACGAGTTTACCCAACTCTTTACCGCGATAGCGCAAACACTGGGAGAAGGATATGCCATACACAAGCAGGACATTTTTGTAAAAAAGAGTTTTGAGGGACTTGACGATGAGAAACGAGAATTTCTCACCTCTTCCTATTTCCGTTACTTCAACGGCAGATCCTATACTGACAGCGAATGCTACCTGACCATTACGCAAGAGTCAAAAAAGAGCAGCCTGTTTTCATACGACAGCAAGAAATGGCGTGATTTCCTTGTGAAGATACGCAAGGTGCATGACCAGTTGCGTGATGCAGGCGTGCAGGCAAAATTTCTGAACAAGCAGGAGGTCAGCGAATATGCAGACCGTTATTTCGCCATGAATTTCAGAGACAAGGTTGTATCTATGACCAATTTCAAGGTGGATGACGAATGTATCTCCATGGGAGACAAACGCTGCAAAGTATATAGCCTTGTGGACGTGGATAGCGTAAGCCTGCCATCAGTCATTCGTCCTTATATGAATGTGGAAGTCAACAACAGCTGTATGCCAATGGATTTGGTGTCTGCGGTATCATCCATACCAAACACCGAAGCCATAGTATATAACCAGATGATATTCATTCCCAACCAAAAGAGAGAACTGGCATTGCTTGACAAAAAGAAGAACCGCCATGCGAGTATGCCCAATCCCGGCAACCAGATGGCAGTCGAGGACATTAAGCGTGTGCAGGAAGTAGTGGCAAGAGAAAGCAAACAACTGGTATATACCCATTACAACCTTGTGGTAGCCATATCTGCGGAAACCGACATCCATAAATGTACGAACTATTTGGAGAACAGTTTTTCAAGGATGGGCATCCATATATCCAAAAGGGCTTACAACCAATTGGAGCTGTTCGTCAATTCCTTCCCCGGTAACTGTTACGGCATGAATCCGGAGTATGACCGTTTTCTTACTTTGGGAGATGCGGCCACTTGCCTGATGTACAAGGAGCGTATTCTGCATAGCGAGAAAACGCCATTGAAGATTTACTATACAGACAGGCAAGGCGTACCTGTCGCAATCGACATCACAGGAAAAGAAGGAGCGGAAAAACTTACCGACAACAGTAATTTTTTCTGTTTGGGTCCTTCGGGAAGCGGCAAGTCGTTCCATATCAATAGCGTGGTACGCCAACTCCACGAACAAGGGACGGATGTGGTAATGGTAGATACCGGAAACTCATACGAGGGATTGTGCGAATATGTGGGAGGCAAATACATCTCTTATACGGAAGAACGACCCATTACCATGAATCCGTTCCGCATCAGCCGACAAGAACTGAATGTGGAGAAGACCGGCTTCCTGAAAAACCTTGTATTGCTGATCTGGAAAGGCAGCCAAGGGACTGTTACCAAGACAGAAGACAGGCTGATTGAACAGGTCATCACAGAGTATTACGATACCTACTTCAATAAGTTCAACGGTTTTACACCTCCCCAACGAGACGATTTGCGTAAAAGTCTTCTGATTGACGAGCGCAACAAAGGCAGGAACCGTTCCGAAAGCGAAGTGGAACTGAACGCACGAGTGGAAAAGGTCATTGACGAAATTGAACGAAGAAGAAAGGAATTGAAAGTGGAATCGTTGTCATTCAACACGTTCTACGAGTTCTCCGTACAACGCATTCCTGACATCTGCAACGAAAACAACATTTTAGGGATAGACTTCTCTACCTACCGCTATATGATGAAGGACTTTTATAGAGGAGGCAATCACGAGAAAACTTTGAACGAGAACATGGACAGTTCGCTGTTTGATGAGACCTTTATCGTATTCGAGATAGATTCCATAAAAGATGACCCGCTTCTGTTTCCCTTGGTAACGCTTATTATCATGGATGTGTTCCTGCAAAAGATGCGTATCAAGAAGAACCGCAAGGTCTTGGTAATAGAAGAAGCCTGGAAAGCCATCGCTTCCCCACTAATGGCAGAATACATCAAGTTCATGTACAAGACGGCCCGAAAGTTCTGGGCAAGCGTGGGTGTAGTAACGCAAGAGATTCAGGACATCATCGGCTCAGAAATCGTCAAGGAAGCCATTATCAACAACTCCGATGTGGTGATGTTGCTTGACCAAAGCAAGTTCCGTGAACGCTTTGACACCATTAAGGCGATACTCGGACTGACCGATGTGGATTGCAAGAAAATATTCACAATCAACCGATTGGATAATAAAGAGGGGCGTTCGTTCTTCCGTGAGGTCTTTATCCGCCGTGGTACGACAAGCGGAGTATATGGCGTGGAGGAACCACATGAATGTTATATGACCTACACCACGGAACGGGCAGAAAAGGAAGCGTTGAAACTCTACAAAGCAGAGCTGCAATGCAGCCACCAAGAAGCCATCGAGCGTTATTGCGCGGATTGGGAGGCTTCCGGAATCAGCAAATCCTTGCCATTTGCCCATAAGGTGAACAGTGCCGGAAAAGTATTGAATCTTCATCAATCCCAAACAAGACAGTAATGAAACGATTGACTCTCATAATAATGACAATAGCCACACTTTTCGCACAACAGGCTCACGCTCAGTATTACAGTGTGAACATAGATGCGAAAACTGTGGCCGCCATGGTTGCTGCCTATGGCACAGGAACCGTTGCAGAGGCGTATTATGACGAGCAGGTACAGGCTATCTTGAAACACTACAAGGCTTCAGAGGTAGCCACAGCAGGAATCTTCGCGAGCAAATTTCTGGAACGTAAGGCTCTAACGGATTTAGGAATCTGGAGCAGTGCCACGGAAAATTATTATTACAGAAGAATATATCATTTAGTAGCGCATAAGATTATCCCGAAGACATGGATTGTAGCCAAGCTGATGCTTCACTCCCCACAGACAGCCCTCCATTGGGGCAGTTATCTGATGAAAGTGTGTGATGACACCAAAGCCCTGTGTATGCAGTTTGAGAGTATTGTCACCAACAGCACATTGTCCTTCTCGGATATCGCCTTTTTGGAGTTCAACGAGGAAATAAAGTCAATCCTAAAACTCTCGGAAATCGGCAATGTGGATTGGGAACGCCTTTTTGACGACATATCCGATGTTCCAGGCAATTTCACAAAAGAGAACCTGAAAGCCGATCTGGACAACCTGTACAGAATGGGTGCAGGGCTTGCAACTTCGGGTATCACCAACATCGGAGATGCCTTGTTGCAGCAAAACTCTTTCCATGAACTGATGAACGGCAAGGTCAGCAAGGTCATAGACATCTACGAACATTACAGCAGTCTCTTTGAGCAGTTGGAGAACAATGCAGGACAGGCTATACTCAACATCGTGGGTAGTCCGGACAATGTGGCTGGACTGTTCAAGTTCAGTGATTACAACCTCACTTCGTGGATAACCGACTATCTGGACGAGACTTCAGGCAATTATTACACCCAGCGGTGGTATATCGCCAGACGTGATCGTGGTAGCGTGCCTCTTTGTGATTATGTTCCTCCGACCGATGACAAGAGCATTCTTGAAGGCGGTGAATGGACCCGCTTCCAAACAAGCAATCCGAATTTCTATCCCAATGCCTCGCAACGGGAACAGGCTCTTTCCAATTCGGAGCGTTATGCCGGATGGTCAAGAAGCAGGGTGCAGCAACTCAACAACACCAATGACGGCTTCAAATACACCATCAACTACTACCAGTCCAGCTATGTCATCAAACGTGGCAGCAAGCAGACCAAGAAAGCATACGCCTACGAGATTCATGTCTCAAAGAGCTGGGACAATGAAGAAGTCGTTTATGAGGATATATTTGACTCCTACTCAATGGACTTGAATACATTCAAAGCCCAGATTAACGCAAGGCTTTCAGAGTTCAATGACAACGAGGACGGTTATGTCTATTACATCGCATCCGACAGCCGTAACTATTATCAGGCAACCAACGAGGAAAAATTGAAAGGCTGCGAGACGGTAACAATCAGCGTAACCTGTTCGGATGGGGCGACACTTGGGCAGGGAACGACCCAGTACAAATGCCGTAAATGCGGAAAGTCGCTTAACGCCCATTCCAAAGAATGCGCGATGCAGACCACAGCCGAAAGTGAAGAACTGGATTTGTCGGAACTGGATGCCATGCAACGTGAAGCGGACAACAAGGTTTACGCACTCCAATCCCAAATATCTGCATTGGAAAAGGAAAACGAATCGCTGATCAAGCAGATTGCCAATGCCAGCGTAGAGGATGCCATCCCTCTCCGCCAGAAATACAATGAGAACAAAGCGGAAATAGAAAGACTGAAGCCGGAACTTGCCACCTGGCAGCAGAAACAGGCTGAAATCGCACAGGCGAAAGAAGAAGCCAAGAGCGACAATGATGTGGTGACCGATGACTACTACCGCATTCCGGCTATCATGCAGGACTGCAAGACGGCTTACAACATCACATGGCAAGACAACGGTTCTTGGAGTGGCTATACCTTTATCAGAAAAGGGACTATACCCAATATCAACGGTATCATCACGTTCAGGGCAACGCTGAAAATCGCACGCAAGCCGAAATATTTTCTGGGCATCAAGATACACAGGGCCATACTGCAAATTTCCTGGGACTTGACCACCGAATATTCCGATACCCACGTGGTGGAAGTGATAACACTCGATCCCGGCATGAGTGAAAAGGATAAGACGAAATTGGTCAATGACCGCATAGCGGAGATTGCGAAAGAATATCCGAAATGCAAGATAACCACAGAATACGCCAGGACTGCACCGCAGGAGGACACGAATACTAATGATATGTATCACCTGCTTTGGTCTAGCGACCGTTTGGATATTGCACGCGAGGTGGACTCCCGACTTACGAAAATTTATGCTGACTTGGTGTCACTGGAAAAGATGATGCACTACAAGCGCAGTATCATTGATGTGTTGAAAGATGTGTTGCCTCCTATTGATGACGAACAAGGAAAGAGATTGACACTCGTGGAAGAATGCCATGACCGATGGATGGAGAATGCACGGAACAGACAGCATAAGGAGGACAGACGATGAAAACAAGCATGGTATATAAAATCGGATTGTTGATGATATTGCTTGTCCCAATATCGGCTAAGGCACAATGGAGCTTTGATATAGGCACTGTGGAAGCCTATATCAATGACCACAAGCAACAGCGTAGCCTATTGCTGGCTCGTTCCACATTGGAACACAGCAACAAGCTCCTGCACGAATACAGCCGAGAGGAGACTGTTGGCTACAAGGAGTTGAACGTGGATTTGGATAAATACACCAGAGCCTTTGATGCGATAGATGTGATGTACCAGTCATTACGCACTGCGTTGAATGTTCATTCCACCTATCAAGGGGTCAGTGACAGAATATCCGACTACAAAACGATGCTTAAAGATTTCAATGAGAAGGTCATCAAACGGAAACATATCGAACTGGCAGATACGCTGATACTCACCATCAATGCCGGAGCCATACGAATGATAGCCCAAGAGGGCGAATATCTCTACAAGTCCGTGAGTGATTTGGTTCTGTACGCCACAGGAGCAGCCGCCTGTTCCACTTCGGACTTGGTTATGGTGTTGAACAGCATCAACAATTCTCTTGACAATATCGAACGGCATCTGAACAGGGCTTACTTCGAGACATGGCGGTACATACAGGTGCGTATCGGTTATTGGAAAGAAAAGGTCTATCGTACCAAAACCAAACGGGAACTCATAGACGATGCTTTCGGTCGATGGAGACAATCAGGCAAATTGAATTATTGAGAACGTAAAAAGAGAAATATATGAAATGGATATTGACAACAGGATTGATAATGGCGGTAGCTATCGGAGCTAATGCCCAATATGTCACTTATAACCACGATTCGCCCAAGATGAACCAGATTATGGTGGAAGAAACCGGAGCCGGTGCGCTTACGCCGGAACTTTATTACACCTTACTACACAACAGGTACAAGAAAACGGCAGCCGCAAAGAACAAACTCACATTCCGCACGGCGGCAGGCGTAGCTTCCTATCAGCAAGTGAATGAAGCGGAAGCCATAGACTCCGCATTGACCAGCCGAGCCAAGATTGAAGCCTTGAATGTGGCAGACCGGCAAGTGGATCTTGCCTGGCTTGCTGAAAAAGACAAGGTGGAATCCCAAATGCGGCAGTTTCAAAAGAACATAGACCGCATACTGATAACAGGCGGCTCACCAAAAGAGAAAGAACGTTGGAGCGAGTTCTACCATATATATCAATGCGCCATCAAAGCAACAAAGGATGCCTATATGCCCAATGCAGAACGAAAAAGGCAATATCTGCAAATCTATGCGGATGTCTCCAAACAGAATGATGTACTGGTAACATACCTCGTCCAGTTGAGTAACCGCAACGCAACGAGAGATCTTCTTTCGGTAAGTGAGAATCAGTCTATTGACAAGAGAAGCATTGTAAATAATGCCCTGAATCGTTGGAATGAATCACGGTCAGCAGTGCGCGGGTCGCAAGACGATAGTGAAAGCGATGACGGAGATGGAAATGAAAGTGTAAACAGATAATATAAAACCAATATAAATGGCAAGTGGAGATATTCTTTCAGACTTCGGCATCAATCTGTTAGAGGAAGAGATTGATGATGTGATTTTTCAGACGAATGAGTTTCTGACGGATGCCACCTTTACAGGCTCACAAGGGCCGTTTTGGTGGTTACTGGTGGTTAGCGCATTTTTGCACTTTCCTCCATTTGCAACTCTTTGCAAACCAACTACTTGCGAAATTTTGTTCCGCGAGACAAATCCCAAACGGGACAAAAACGGGACAAAATCACAGGAAAATAAAATCAAGAACGCTTCAAGCCCGACATCCCTTGTCGTGGACTTCTCTTTTCTGTGCAAAGGTACAATTTTGTCCCGTGAAAAACAAGCAAAATCCAGCAAATATGCTGCCTATCAAACATTTATACTACATGTGCATTTTCAGGAAGATACTGCAAGTGCTTCATGCACAGACTTGTGTTGCTTACTTCAAAGACCTGTTAAAATCCGTTTTATGCCATTTGTACACTACGGTATTGCCGCCGATGCGCATTGCCTTGGAACAGTGTACAACCCATCTGCCATTATCTGCAATGCGGAAATATGTGTTCCATCAGCAAATTGGTAAAAAATGCCACATGGCACAATGACCGGACAAAGCGACATATTCAGCGTTGTATAATGTATTAAAACTGTTGATTTTCAATATGATAAATGATTATAAATCAAGAATCTGACTTACCGATTTTACAAATCAAACCATATACATTTGCGGTCAAATTCGATTAACAAACCAATAATATACAACAGCATTATGACTGAAAACAGAACATCGAAAATGAATCTCGAACAGGAGCGAAAGATTGCGGAGCTTCAGGAACGGGTGAACAGACTGGAAAACCTTTGCTATGCGGCCAAGGAAGTGTTGAACTTGGAGGAAGCGGCGAACTTTCTCGGCGTTGCCAAAAGTACCCTGTACAAGATGACGCACCTGAACCAGTTGCCGTACTTCAAGCCTGCCGGGAAACTCATCTTCTTTGAGAAGCAGAAACTGATTGATTGGGTACGTGGTGCAAAATCGAAATCAGTTGATGAAATCAAAGAGGAAGCAGCCGCCAAGATTCAAGAAATGAACGAAAGACAATGATTTTTTAATTCACATCAAAAACAAATTGTAGTATGGAACAGAGTAAGAACATGGAACAGGCCGGAGCAGCTTCGGCTGTTCCGACTGAAAAGAAGAACGAGAGCCGCAAACGTGAGGTAAGCGGCAAGGATGCGCAAGTCATCCGTGTATTCTTGGAGAGTGTAGGTATCTACGAAGCGGACGCACTGCGTGTGAGCATAGCCATCGCTGACGGCAAGGCTACGGCAGAGAGCATTTCAGCGGATGACCGCCTTGCACTCAACCGCTATCTCAACAGCGGTACGGACAACGAACGGCTGACAGCGGACAATGCGCAGGAACATCGGTTGAACCGTGTGTTCGGGTTGCTGGAGCGTGTAACGGAGTTCTGCGACAAGCGGCAGTTGGTGACGGTCAACAAGGCGTTGCTTTCCATTGCGGTAAACGCCACGGACATCAGCCGTGCCGTATCGAGCCTTGACAAGCGGCCTGCACCCGGACAACCGTTTTCGGGCAACGCTAACGGCAACGGAGTAAACAAGTGACCGTATGCAAAAGGTGGAAGGTGTATGCTTGGTGTTCACGCAGCCTCTTTTTCTTCCCTTATTTCGGGACAGGACTTATTGACTGGCTTATATGTGTCTTTCGGCAAATATCTTTCCGCTTATGCACCATTCGGCAATGTGAAACCGTGCAGGGAACAACAAAAAGCAAGTCGGTGTTTCCATGCCGATACCTGCACGGCTTCATTCCATTCAAACAAGAGTAATATCACATTTATAAAGTCATAGATTTTATGGACAAGGAAACATACAGTTTCATGTACCCGTCAGGGATTGCTTCGTTCTCGTTCAGATTTTCCGACCGTGCAATGCGATGGCTGTGCGGAACAACGACCGATGACAACGGCAGGGAAACAGGCAACTTCACGTTGTTTGGCGACCTGTTGGCAAAGATGGCATTGACGGACGGCGCAGCCAAAGGCTTCCACAGACCGCTCATGCTTTCCGCAGGTCAGGCGCAGTATTCCGAGGAACGGCTTTCTTCGCAATGGGACATGGGCAGGAAGCGCATACGCAACCTGCTTGCCACGCTTACGGACATGGGGCTTATCGACACTTGCCGTTCAAGGGTGGCATCCGTGATGACCTTTCCGTGCCTAACCGGGTGGGAAACAGTGGACGGCGGTATTACATCAAACCCTTTAACCCACGAACAGAGGGAAGAATAAGAGCCGTCAGAGCCGAGCAGACAACGGTATAGCGCAAACAAACGCTTTCCGTTGTTCCATTCTCCGACATTTTGCTGGCACCAGCCTTTTTGGCTGTGGCAAGCGGACAGTTGGAATGGCATGGAGCGATAGCGTTCAGTTTCGAGGTATGCCGAGGTATTACCGCCTTCGGACGGCAACACCCCGACGCCCTCGCAACAGTCCAGCAGACTGTTTTCCTTGCCGCTCGCAGGCTCGCACCATCCCTTTTGTAGTAAATGTTTTACGACCATTTTAAGAACTCTCGTTTATGGTACACGAAGAAGATACTTCCAATCAGAAGCAGGAACAAAAGAAGCCCGTTATAAGGCGCGACAAGGTTGTTGTCACCAAGGTCACGGAACAGGAGCTTTCCCAAATCAAGAGCACCGCCGAGCAATGCGGCATGACACGCAGCGACTTCATCCGTGCAAGGGCACTCGGCTACAAGCCACGGCAAAGGCTTTCCGACAGGGAACTGGACGGATTGCGTCAGCTTGCGGCCTGCCGCACGGACATGGTGAACTTCGCCAACGCCCTGCACGGGTTAAGCGACAACGAGAAGATACGCCTGTTCCGGCACGAAGAGACCATGCTCGAATGGTACGAGAAAGTGGCTCATGTCACGAACCATGTCGCCGACTTCTTGCAGTCCGCGCAGACAGTGAACAGCTATCCGGCAGGAACGACAAACCAAGAAACAAAGGAGGACGACGCATGATAGCCAACGCAAAGGCGGTAGCCCACGGCATAAGGGCGATGCTCTATGTGTCGGGCGAATCGAGGAACAAGAAACACCCCGAAAGGATAACGCGCATCTGCGACAACTTCATGCCGCAGGGCATGGACGCTACGGGTATCTGGACGGAAATGAAGTTCGCAACCATGAACCACCCCAACATCAAGAACAATGTCATCCGCATGGAGATAAGTCCGGCGATGGAACATACCGAGAACTTTACGTTGGACGACTGGCGGCAACTGTGGTACGACTTTGCGGCGGCTTTCGACGAGCAGGTAATCCGTGACAAGGACGGCAAAGTTGTTTCTCCACGCACCAACGTATCGGGCAGCAAGTCCTCCGTCTGGCTGCACGAGGAATCCAAGAGCGGCATACCGCACCTCCATGCCATCGTCTGCCGTGTGGACGAGGACGGGAACATCAACAACGACCACGCCATCCACCTCCGGGCGCAACGGGCGGCTGAAAAGGTTGCAAGGCAAAGGGGCTGGACTACCGCCATGCACATACACGAAACCAACATTCCACAGGTCAGTGCCGACTGCATGAAAGCCTTGCGCGAACTTGACAGATGGTCATGGGACGGTTATAAGGAACGGCTTGCTGACAAAGGCTACGAACTGCATCTGCGCAAGGACAAGAAGGACATGATACGCGGCTATGTGCTTTGCAAGGGCAACACAAGGTTCAAGGCATCGGAACTCGGAAAGGGGCGCAACCTGACCGCATCACGCATCAGGCAGACATGGGAGAAACTGCATCCCGAACAGGATAAACAGAAAACCAAACAAGCAAGCCCGACACCGAAACCGCCTGTACCCAATGCAGCAAAGCAAAAGCCACAGCCCGTTATACGGCAGAACAACACGGTTTACGAGGACTACACGGACTATAAGCCGAACCGCCAGCCCACGGAGTTCGAGCATGATGGCAAGACTTACAAACGCTATCTGCCCGACAAGGTGCTTGACTTCTTCAATGATGAGTTCGACTACCGAGAACTTGCCAACTGGCAGGACTTGCAGAACTTGGCGATGGCTTACTTCACCCTTATAGCGTCACCCTATGAGGTGACATCCGGCGGCGGTGGAGGCGGCTCACAGTCCGACCTCAAATGGGGACGAGACCCGGAGGAAGACGAGATTGAATTTGCCCGCCGTTGTGCGCGTGAGGCTTTGCGCAGGCTCGGCACACAGAAGAAATCAGGAATGAAACGCAAATGACAAACCCAATAAACAACAACGGATATGAAACAACCCGATACCGCCGCCCTGCGTGAGCGGCTTGCCAATTATATGTCCGAAGAGGAACTGAAACAGGACTTGCAGGAGTTTGACGGACTGTTGCAGGAAGTCAATTGCCAAATGGTTGGACTTCGCAATCTGCTACATGAAATCCGTGCCCTGAAAGAAGAACTGCACGGCATACACGGCAGCTTGAAGCACACCGTCCAACGGGAACGGGCGGCTTTCAAGGCTCTGGAAGCGGCCAAGGAAAGTGCCGACAACATAGTGGACGGTATTAGCAATACCATTGTCAAGGCAGAGAAGCACACCGTCATCCATGCCAAGGTTGATGACTGTGAACTGGCTAAAGTAAACCAATGTTCAGCCCAACACATCAAGGCAGAAAAGAAACTTTTGGAGGAACACAGTAAAGAGTTAGCCAAACACCTCCAAAAGAATGAAGGTATTTGGCTGTCGAGTGGATGGCTCAGGTTCACGATACTAACACTGGCTATATGTTGCATTACCGTAATCCTATGGGCTTTATACAAATAAAATACGCTCTTACTTTCCCAAAGATTTGAACATTTTGCTGATGCAGCGTTTCTTTTGTTCCATGTTAGGATGAACGTAAAGGTCAAGAGTGGTTGAAATGTTGGAATGACCTAACAACACACTTACTGTCTTGTAGTCACATCCGGCTTCAATACAACGGGTTGCAAAGCTATGACGCAGCCCGTGATATTTCAGTTTGGGGATGCTGAGCTTTGCCATCAACCTATTATAGTAATTGCGGTACGTGCGTGGTTCGGTAGGATGTTCATCGTTGGTCAGCACATAGAAATCATCATTGACTACCTTTTTCAATGGCTTAATCATGGCAAGCAACTCTTTGTTCATGGGTATTTCACGACAGGAGTTCTTGGTTTTGGGTGTATTGATGACGACCTCCGTATGTTTTCTGCCGCCTTCGATGATATAGATACGCTCGATTGTGCGGCTTACCGTTATAGTTCCATCCGTCACATTGATGTCGTTCCACTTTAAAGCACAGACCTCGCCAATGCGTAAGCCTGTAGTAAGGCTGATATAAATGCCAAGCCCAGTAAAGGAAAAGTGCGTTTGGATATAGTCTAAAATCTTTCTATGATTATTGACCGAAAGCACTTCCAACTCATTACTCGATGAGCTTGTAGGATATTTGATGTCCCATTCATAATAGTTCATCCATTCATTTTTAACGCCGAACTTCATCACCATTTTGAGCACTATCAGTATGTCCTTGACAGTTTTGACACTCAATCCGCTCTCTAATTTCTGCAAGACAAAGGTCTGCACAGCCTGTTCATGGAGAGAATCATTATCTCCGAAATACGGGAGAACGTGGTTCTCAAGAATTAACACATATGCAGCCATCGTGGACTGCTTCACGTAAGGACGCTTGTACTCTTTCCAAGCTCCTGCAATTTCTCTAACTGTCTTATGAATCATGATTTCTAAATAATTGGTTCTTATAATTAGAGAAATATAGTATGTGATGTTCCGGCTTTACGATTCCCGGAGTTTACAGACGAATGGCACAAACAGTCGTTAGGTGAAATTGGAGAAACTATTATAGGCTTAACATATAAGCCGTCTGATGTTGTAGAGAGTAATGGTACAATAGTTCTTCGTTCTTCAAATATAAAAAACGGGGTAATTGATTACTCAGATTTAGTTCGTGTGAATAAGCCTATCAAAGAAAGAATCATAACCAAGGAGAACGACATTTTGATATGTGCAAGAAACGGGAGTCAACGTTTAATTGGAAAAAATGCCATAATAAAGAAAGAAGATGCCAACAATACATTTGGGGCATTTATGATGGTTTATCGTTCTAAAGATAATCCATTTATATTGCCATTACTTAGCACGAAAAGATATTTTTCACAAGTAGGAGAAAACCTTGGTGCAAGAATAAATCAGATAACCACATCAGATTTCAATGGATTTGACTTCTATTTTCCCAACAGCCATGCAGAGCGTGCCAAAATAGCGGAACTGTTCAGGCTCATAGACGAGCGTATAGCTACCCAAAACAAAATCATTGAGAAACTGGAAACCTTAATTAAGGGGATTTGCAATAAGTCGTTATATACAGTTAATGGCACAGCTATTCAACTTGGAGATATTTTGATAGAGCGTAGAGAACGGACTGTAATAAATAATCAGTATGAAGTTCTAAGTTCTACCGTCAAGGGTATATTCTCACAACGGGAATACTTTTCAAAGGATATTGCAAGTGAAAATAATGTTGGTTATAAAATTATTCGTCTTCACGATGTGGTGTTGAGTCCTCAAAACTTGTGGATGGGTAATGTCAATTATAATGATAACTTTGAAGTAGGAATAGTATCCCCCTCCTACAAGGTATTTTCAATTGCAGAAAATTTAGACAAACGATATATTGCGACACTATTGAAAACACATCGTGCCTTATACAATTATATGCTCGTATCGGAGCAAGGAGCAAGTATAGTTAGGCGCAATTTGAACATGGAGGCTTTTGAACAGATTACATTCAAAATACCACCATTAAGCAAACAGGAAAAAATAGGTAATGCTATATCGATATTACAAGCCCGAATAACATCTGCCATAAGAATTAAAACAGCTTATGAGGCACAAAAACAATGGCTATTAACACAAATGTTTATATGAACATCTGTGACAGCAGACATTGTTTTTGTAATTGGTAACTGCTTAGAAAGCCTTTTTCTACATCAAGTTTGGAATGGAATGTTGTTACCATTTTCACCAAAGATTGTTGTTCTCTTATGGATATAATAGGGATTACGATTTCACAAAGACTTTCATACGATAGGCACAATCGGACACTTCCCTCCAAACGTTTCCCAACTTCAAATGAGAATGTGACTGTTTTGAAAAACAATTCAAGATATTCAGGCAATATATCCTTTGATGTGCGGAAACAAATATACATTGGGCTTACAATCCCGCACTCTTTGTCTTTAAGTCGTGCAATAGACCCCACATTTATTCGTGCTGGATTATAAGCAAAGTCGTTAATGTCCACTATTTTGTAATTGCTTGTGTCATCACTTGCAATAATCCTATCTTCAAACTGTTCTGACTGCTCAACAAAACCATGTTTATTGCTCACAGACAGTACGGGTAAATCTTTGCCCGTTTTATTGCGCTGTGAAATCTGTGTGATATAACATCCGAGTGTGTTAGATGTTGCAGCATGACTAAATGCCAATTCAACAATCCCCTTAATTAAGGATGATTTTAACGGCAATGTCAGCCATTGTTGAAATGATTTTATGCAAGCAAGGTGGAGTTTTGCTCAAATTGGGCGATGTCGGTTCTTTTATAAGAGGTTTAACCTATTCAAGTGAAGATATTGCAGAGGATATAAACGCCACGACTGTAATCAGAGCTAACAATCTGAATTACGGGAATAATGTGAGCAAGAAAGATGTTGTTTATGTCAATAAAAAGCCCACGGAAATTCAAATACTACGCAAAGGTGATATAGTAATTTGTATGGCGAATGGTTCTTCCTCACTTGTGGGTAAGAACTCTTACTATTCATTTGACGATAGGCAATCCACAATAGGCGCATTTTGCGGAATTTATCGCTCGTCACAACCGCTTGTAAAATGGCTAATGCAATCACAAAGATATAGGAGATTGGTGTACCAATCCCTACAAGGAGGGAATGGGGCTATTGCTAATTTGAATGGTGACGACATCTTAAATATGACTTTTTACGTAGTAGAGGACAAGAAAAGCGTATCTATATTATCTGCTCTTGTCCTGATAGAGAACTCTATTGCTGTAAATGAAAAACTACAAGAGTTATATTCTATGCAAAAAGAGTATCTGCTACAACATTTGTTCATATAAACAGTTGGCTCAATAGATATTCCTTTTGTTTAACGAAGTATTGCGTGATGGATATTTCACACGACACCTTTTCTTCTATAGCTGATAAAATTAATACAATCTTATTCTGTTGGGTTATTGTGGGTAATATAACAGGAAAGTGGAGTAAATCTTTCTTTTGTATATTGGGCAAACCTGACCCTATACGAAGTGCCATGATATTTTCCTCTTGCCATTTGAGGAAGTGATAGAGATATAAATCCGATGTTTCTTGGGGATGCAATATCTTCAATGAATAACAATGGCCGCCGCTCCAATAGGGAGAAGTGTTATATTGTACATAACCACAGGAATTACCACCCTCACTAATAGAAATTGTATTGGCTTCAGTATTGTATTTGTATAGCCATCCAGAGGGTAACGTTCCACCATTCATCACATAATAATCCCCTTGCTCCAACAATTCAGTGCCATTTACTTGCTTTCCTTTGACAACTTCAGCTACTTGGCCAAGCTTCAATGTTTGTGCAACAAGGCTTCCAAACATTTCTTGATAAATGGCTGACTTTAGTTTCTTCAAATCCTCAATGATTTTGTTTTGGGTAGTAATACGCTCATCTATACAACACAAAAAGTTCTCTATTTTCTTTTGCTCTAATTGATTGCCAAAAGGTATTCTAACTTTCTTTAACATCCCGGCAGTTATTAGTGGTTGGCCTGAACCAAATACTAATCTGTTAAGATTATAGTGTTGTAAATAGAAGTATAAATAATGGGAGGATAGTTTACATGGTTTTATTATTAATGTATTATCAGTAATACCACAACTATCATTAACCAATTGTAATGAGCCAGCATTTGCTCCAACACGTGCCACCAATAACATATCCCCGGAATAATCCGCAGTTGCGGTTTTTCCTATGATTCCTGTTGAACCGTATAAATTATATTCGCCAAGAGATGGTTTGCTCCTTCCCGAAGTTATATTCGGTGCAATTGTGTCCAATGATTCATAATTCCACTCCTCCGTAAACTCCGGAAATCTCAAAGCCGGAACATTAAGGACTTTATTTTCTTTATTATCTGCCATAGTTATTACTCTTTAATTTTGTTGATAAGTTCTGTTGCCGTGATGTCACGCATCAAGGTGAAACCAAACCATTTTTTACCTAAATCTTTGATGGATGCTCCTATGTGATACACTTCATCGTCAATAAGCAAAAAACGGTCGTGTGCTTTGTTGAATTGCTTTATTTCAATGGACGAATATTGTGCGTTATGACGGTCAACATCCAATTGGAACTGGTTACTAATTCGCTGTGTGTAGATAGTTGCTGTAACCCCGTTTCCCCTTTTATCAAGCAACGTAAGTACAGTGTCATCCACATAGTTGTCAATCAACACGATTGAGCGCTTGGCTTTTCGCATCAGATCAGACACAAAACGGTATGCATCAAACACTTGCCCATCATAGAAAATACCTTGTATGGGTGGAATATTCGCATCCAACCGTCTGAACACTTCATCAATGCGTTTGTCCGTCACTTCTTGATGCTGCTTCATTTCAAGCTGATGATATTCTATCGTTTCAAGCCGTTGAAACAGTTGGGCATTGGTAGCGATGAAGCGGCGCATGGATACAAAGGCATCCATAATCTTTATGCTTACAGCTATAGCCGTTTGACTGTGGAGAACGGTTGAAAGCATGGATATACCTTGCTCTGTAAAGACATAAGGCATAACCGAAGAATGTTTTAAGGAATTGAGGCGGTCGCAATTTGCGACCAGTTCATCCGTTTCTTCTTTTGTCAATTGAAAGCGGAAGCGTTCAGGAAACCGCTCAATATTACGGCGAACTTGCTCATTAAGACGTTTGGTTTCAACACCATAAAGAATAGCTAAGTCACGGTCAACCATAACTTGCATCCCTCTTACATTCATAATAAGTTGCGCAATCTCTTCCTGCCCGGAGAACTGATGTTCCGCAGCCAAAGGTAACTGGTCGCAATTTGCGACCGGTTTACTTGCTTTGCCCTCTATTTTTTCCCTTTCTTTAGCCATAGCTTACAAATCTTGAAGTCGCAGATTGCGACTTCAAATGATTATATCTAATTATATAATTCCCAATTCTTTCAAATACACATCAATCTCCTTATCCAGTTCAGCACGTTTGGCTTCCAGTTCCTTGATTTCAGACATTACCGCTTTGATGTCAATCGGTTCTTCTTCCTCAAAGGTGTCCACATAGCGAGGGATATTCAGGTTATAATCATTGTCGGCTACCTCTTGCAGCGTGGCAAGGTGACTGTACTTTTCTATTTCCTTGCGGTCACGGTAGGTTTCGATTATCTTTTGAATGTGTTGCGGACGGAGCTTGTTTTGGGTCTTGACTTTTTCAAACTCCTTGCTTGCATCAATAAACAGAATGTTGTCATCCTCCTTACGGCATTTCTTCATCACAAGGATGCAAGTCGGTATGCTCGTACCATAAAAGATGTTGGCAGGCAAACCGATGATGGCATCAATATAATTTTTCTTTTCGATAAGGAAGCGACGGATTACGCCCTCGGCATTGCCACGGAACAGTACGCCATGAGGTGCAACGCAAGCCATTGTACCGCCCTCATTCAAGTGGTATATCATGTGGAGGATGAAAGCATAATCGGCGGTTTTCTTCGGTGCAAGCCGCCCTGCCTTGCTGAAACGGTCATCGTTGTTGAACTTGTCAGCGGCACTCCATTCTGCGGAGAACGGAGGATTTGCCACTACCGCATCAAACTGTGTATCGCCAAAGGCATCCCATTCCAATGTATCGCCGTTCTCTATCTTAAAATTGCTGAATTTGATACCATGCAATAGCATATTCATTCGGGCAAGGTTGTAAGTGGTCGGATTCTTTTCCTGTCCGTAAATATCCACTGCATGACCTACCTTTGCCGCACGGAGAAGCAACGAGCCACTACCGCAAGTCGGGTCATACACATTGCGAAGCCGTGCATGACCGATAGACACTATCTCTGCCAATATCTGACTGACTTCTTGCGGTGTGTAAAATTCTCCGGCTTTCTTTCCGGCTCCTGCGGCAAACTGCCCAATCATATACTCATAGGCATCGCCAAGAATATCTATTTCTTCCGATGCCTCCACACCAAACTTGATGTCATCCAAAGCCAACAGCACATTGCTGACAAGCGTGTTCTTATCCTCTGCCGTCTTGCCAAGTTTAGGGGAAGCAAGGTCTATATCCGAGAACAGACCGCCAAAATCTTCCTCGCTGTCATGCCCCAACGTGCTATCCTCAATGCGTTTCAACGACCGTTCAAGGATTGGCAATATATTCTCTTTCTTCTTGATTCGGTCAATCACGGATGAAAAGAGGTAGGTCGGTTCTATGAAATAGCCGACACCTTCCAAACATTGCTTTTTCAGTTCTTCTTGCAGTTCGGCGGCATCTTCATCTTCCATAGTCCACAAATCCTTGAATGACACTTCATCATCCACCAAGGCATTGTTAGCGTATGCCTCTATCTTTTCAGACAGGTATTTATAGAAGATAAAGCCCAATGTGAAATACATGAAATCACTGGCCGACATATTACCACGCAGCTTGTTGGCGACTTCCCAAAGCTGGTCACGGAGTTTCTGTTGTAATTCTTCGCTCATATCTATTTTAGTTCTTTAATTTCATACCCAAATTTATTCGCAAGCTCAAATATCTTGTCTATATTATTTTTGCCATGTTGAGTTGATACAAGAAATTTGACACCATCACAGCTCTCAAGTACATCATGTTCAAACCACCTTGTATCTTTCTTCTTGTCTTTTGTTTGCCGTTTCCAATCATCAACCTCTTTAACAGTTTTAATCAATTTCTTGGGCAATATGGCAATCAAATCCTGATAACAAATTTGATTTTCTTGGACATAACAACGTATAACCTCTAAAGCCAATTTACCTTTTCCAAAAACACCATTTCCATTAAGGGAGTATTTTGTATAATCCTTGTCTTTATTATGTGCATCTTGATAAACGACCGAACCACTATTATTTGAAATAGGTCTGTTATCAGTATATTCAGTTATAACCGCATCGTCTATAGTTAGTGCTATCTTTTTAAAGATTTCCAGTGCCCTTTGCGGATTGACATTGAAAAATTCTCTATTTCGACGAATGCGAAAATCTGTAAGACTGTCTATTAACTCATGTACAAGCTTTTCTACCTCATTGTATTTTATAGTTCTGATTGTAGCATATATTTCAAATGGCAAAGGTACAGCTGTATTATCGAGTTCCTTTGAGCGTACATCAACAGGACGTGCGCTTTTGCCAATCTTAACCCAATCCTCACGAAAACTTGGATTCGTGAGGATATATACAAAACCCGGTTCTCTTACCTTATCCATATATTCACTCCGTTTTCAGTAAAACCAAAATATCGCCCAACGCTACTTTATAAGATTGAGTTGATGTTATATACACAAATGGATATTCGAGTTTTCCACCTGTTCGCGAAACATCTATAATACAGTTCCAATAGGTGTATAATGGAGCTTCTTCACTTGGGTCTAAGCATAATATTTTCGTTATTTTATCATCATTATCTTCTGTTTCGTATCCTATGGCAAGCAAAGCATGAGCACCATTGCCAAACTCCGTTGATATTATAACGGGATTATCTTCATCAAGAAAATCAGCTATTTCATTGATAACATCAGCATATTCTTTAGGATTCTTTCTAATTGCGTTGATATTAAAGTTTGAAGCCCTTATTTCCTTTGCCATAGTAACAAAAGAATAACCATTTCTTACTAACCCTTGTTCTTCCAAAAAGTGGCTTAGAAGCTTTCCCTTTCGGGTTCGTTTATCAGCACAATTGTATATCTGCAAATCTTCATTTGTAACAACTCCCATACAAAGCATAGCCATTGCTAACGAATAAACGGCACACGCGCCATCCATATCTCCTTGTCGTTTATGTAATGGCACAATACTCCCATTTGCATCTTTTACACGTACACCCTTGGAATCAAGTCTGATAGATTTTATTACTTTTATCGCTGCCATCTTTTATTTCAATCCCAATTAAAAGTCCTTATTATACTACGCAATCTATCCATTATCCGTGTCAGAGCCTTACGGGTCTTAATCAATCCGAGATGCTTCTCTTTCAAAGCCTTTTGTATGATTTCAGGCTGCTCTTTTTGCAGGTAATCATATTCTTTCAGGTAATGGTCAAGCACATCTGTGGCAAGACCTTCATCTTGTGCCAACGAGTTCACTGCCTTTTCTCGTTCTGTGGAGATATAGCGGTTCAAGCGTTCTTCCAGTTCGCTTGTGCCATCCGCTTTCTTCCGTTGCGCCATAAAGTTCTCTTTATCCTCATCCACATTCTTTTGGATGAAGCCGTCTATGAGTTTTGCCTTATTACGCATTTCGGCATCTTTAATCATGGTATCAATGATATTCTTTCGCCGTTCCGCATAGTCATTACTGTACGGGTCAAGGTCGGCAATCAATTCAAGGATGTAAGCCACATTGATAATGTCGCTGTGCAGAAGTTCAAGGCAGAAATCCACATCTTCTAACCGCTCATCGCCCGGTGTTTCATCACCCGACTTTACAGGTGAAACAGAATCAACTAAGATAAACGTATCGTGAATGTCAAGGTACTTGCTTCGGAAGTCCATGAACTGCTGTTCGGTCATGCCGAGGTCATCCGCATCATCATTGTAATCCTCGTATATCTGAATTTCTGCGTGTTTTCGGATAATGTCACGGAAAGCCAGTACAAAATCCTTCTTGTCCTTTTCGCTCTGTAATAGGTCTATGCTGCTTGGCTCTGGATATTTCTGTAAGAAATCCGTTGCCAACTGCTGATATTCCTTTTTCACATCCTCAAACGGAGGTCTTACTATTTCCTCGGGATTGTTGGAATTGCTGAACAGCCTGATAGCCGTATCTACATTGCTTTTCAAATCACGGAAACATACAATCTTGCCGAAACGCTTTTTCTCGTTCAACACACGGTTCGTGCGGCTGAACGCTTGCAGCAATCCGTGATACTCCAAGTTCTTATCCACATAAAGCGTGTTGAGCTTCTTGCTGTCAAATCCGGTGAGGAACATACCCACTACAAGGCAGAGGTCAAGCGGCTTCATATCCGCTTTCTTCTTTTTCATGCGCAGGTTGATGTCATCGTAGTAGGCACGGAAGTTTTCGGTAGTGAATGCAGTGCCGAACATTTCATTGTAGTCGTTCATAATGGCTTGCAATTCGTCCGCTTCACCTGTGCTTTCACTGACATATCGCCCCGTATTCATTCCTGTCTGCTCATCGTCTTGGCTACTGTTGGCAGCGTAGGTGAATACAGCTCCGATACGGATTTTCGGATTCAAGGACTTGAATATCTTGTAATAGCGGATAAGCATTGGCACGGACTGCACAGCAAACAATGCGTCAAACTCACCGTCAAAGGTTGACTTATTGAAATTATTAAGGATGAATTTGGCGATTTCTTCCATGCGGTTGGCATTGCCCTTTTCCACTTCCTCGCTTCCGTGATAATACTCCACGAGAAAACCCAACACGTTTTCATCGGCAATGGCATCCTTGATAAGATACTGATGCAAGCAATTACCAAATATCTCTTTAGTCGTATGCCCGTCCACGGCATTCTCCGTAAAGATAGGTGTTCCCGTGAAACCAAATACTTGTGCGTTGTCAAAGAACTTCATTATCCGTTTGTGGCTTTCCCCAAAGTGGCTTCTGTGACATTCGTCAAATATCATCACGATACGGGAGTGGCGTATGGCTTCTATCTTGTTGCTGTACCATGTTTTGCTGACGGCGGCATTGAGTTTCTGAATGGTGGTAATGATTATCTTGGAATTGCTGTGCAGCCGCTTCACAAGTTCATCCGTATTGTCCGTACCATCCACCGCACCCGGCTCAAAGGCTTCATATTCAGATTGGGTTTGCGTATCAAGGTCGTGGCGGTCAACCACAAACATCACTTTATCCACATCGTCCAGTTCGGATACAAGTTGTGCTGCCTTAAACGAGGTCAAGGTCTTTCCGGCTCCAGTGGTATGCCATATATAGCCGTTGTCATTGGAGTTCGTCACCTTATCCAATATCTTTTCTACGGCATAGAACTGATACGGGCGAAGCACCATCAGGCACTTGTCGCCCTCATGCAGCACGATGTATTTGCCGATGATTTTTCCGAGCGTACATTTTTCAAAGAAGAAAACTGCAAACTTATCCAATTCATTGAACGGCACATTGGCGGCATCCGTCCAGTTGAACGTAAACTTGTAGCCGCTGTTCGGATTGTTGGCGAAATAGCGAGTGTTTACTCCATTGGAAATAACGAATAGTTGGATGTAATCGAACAAACCATGAAAAGAAGTCTTATGGTAACGCTGTATCTGATTGTATGCCTGCTTGAGTTCCACTCCACGGCGTTTCAACTCAATTTGTACCAATGGCAGGCCGTTTATAAGAATAGTCACATCATAACGGCATTTCTTTCTGCCCTCCACCGTAATCTGGTTGGAAACCTGAAATTCGTTCTGACACCACTGTTGGCGGTTGAGAAATTCCACCCAGATACGTTTGCCGTCTGCCGTGTCAAGCGGATAGAGGTCACGGAGCTTTTTCGCCTTTTCAAAGCGCGCACCTCCTTCAAGGTAGATGAGTATCTTTTCAAACTCCTCATCCGTAAATTCTGTACGCCCGTGCTCTGCCAACCGCTTACGGTTGTGTATCTCCAACTGCTGTTTGAAATTGGCTTGAAGATTATCTTCCTCGGCTATTTGGACATACTCATAATCCATTTGCCGAAGCGTGGCGATAAGTCCGGCTTCCAATGCCGCTTCACTTTGTATTGACATATTCCTGTTTTATTCGTTACTCATTTTTCATTCAGGTCTTTGATAATCTCAATGCCCAACGCGTTTTCAATCTTACATATGGTTTCCAACGACATATTCTTTTTCCCTTTCAACACCTTGGATATGTATTGCTGGGTGCAGTTCATCTTTTTGGCAAGCATTTTCTGCGTCAAACCAAGTTCCGACATCCGTTTAGACATGGCGGCGGCAATCCATTGAGAGTACTGTGCCCAATCCTTTATATTCTGTTCCTTTTCTACCTCTTGCGCTTTCGGTATCGAAGCCACGGAAAGCGTTTTATCTGTCGTTGTGTTCATTGAGATACATCCTTTTCCTGTCTTGATTGCAAAGGTACAATAAATATCCCAAACCAAACAACCATCGGGTTGTGTTTTTGCAGAAAATTATTTTGTATGCAGTCTTATCCTCAAAATATAGGTTTAGGGGGTCGATGATTTGGCGACCCCCTTGTTATCATTGAATATAGGGATGCCATTTCAACAAAGCTTCTATGACTATTCATCAAAACACCCCATCCGTCAGGCTCATTGCCTCCACTTTCTTCTCCATGTTCACCTTTGCGTAAACCTGCGTGGAAGCGATGCTGCCATGCCCCAAAATCTTGCTGACCGAATAGAGTTCCGCACCTGCCGTTATCGCCAGCGTTGCCGCCGAATGTCGGCTGCTGTGATAGGTGAAATCCTTTTCTATCCCTGCCTTTTCCTTGATGCGGCGCACGTACTTCGCCACGTTGTCGGGCTTCTTCACCAACGGGAAGATGATGCCTTCCTCTCCGTTCTCCGGTCTTGGAGGGAGCAAGGACAAAGCTAATGTGTTGAGCGGAACGGTGACGGGGCGCTTGGTCTTGTGCTGGATAATGGAAACCATCTGCACGCCGTTCACGTCCTTGATGTCGCTCCACCGCAAGTGCTGCATATCGCCGAGCCGAAGCCCCGTCATGCACGAGAAGCCGAAAGCCATCTGCACGGTCTGCTCCATTGCGGTTTGCGGTTCAACGGCAAGAAAGCGTTTCAGTTCATCCGCAGTCAGGTATTCACGGTGCTTGTCCGGCGCGTGGAAGTGTTCTTCCCTTGTTAGGTCTTGAACCGGGTTGTACGCAATCAGCCCGTCACGCACCGCCTTGTTAAAAATAGCCTTGACTGTTTCCTCGAACAGCACGAGGGAATAAGCTGCCAGTCTGCCGCCATTCGTCTTTATTTGTTTGCGGTTGCGGTAACTCCGCATATAATCGAACAGGCCGCTCACCAAATCCCTGTCCACATCTTTCAGCAGGACATTCGTCTGCTTTATCCGTTGCAGGTAGGCGGCTATCCGTTTGCGGACAACGCCCTTGTGTGCAATCATCTTCTCGCAGTTGCCGCTGTCTATCGCACTTTGGATATAGTCGTCACACCAACCGAGCCATGTCATCGTCTTGGCGGTTTTGTTGTCCTCCGTCTTTTTCTTCTCAAAGGTCGGAGGATTCAGGATGCGTTGCGCACGTATCTCCTGCGCCTTGCGGTAGGTTTCCCCATTGAGCTTCTTCGCATGGGGCGCATCGTCGGGAATTAGATAAAGGTGCAGGTTCTCTTTCTTGCGAAAGCCCGTTTCGTAATACTCCAAATACAGGCTGCGGTTTCCGGCTGTCAGTTGCCGTTCCTTGATTTCTACTTTCATAATATTTATCCTTTCCTAATTGGTTACACAAACATATTGTTCACGAGGTTCATCGTCTCAATTTTCTTCTTGTCCACTATCTTGGCATAGACCTCCGTCATCCTGATGCTCTGGTGTCCGAGAATCTTGCTCACCGTATAGAGGTCTGCACCGAGGGTCAGCAACAAGGTTGCCGCCGTATGTCGTGAGCAATGGTAGGTGATGTGCTTCTGTATTCCGGCCTCCTGCATCCATTCACCCAACACCACTTCAACTGTTGTAGAGGTGATGCGGAGTTGGTGGAACACCCTTTCGCTGTCTTTCGACTTTCGGGGCATCCACTTCAAGGCTTCGTTTGAAAGCGGTATCGTCACCGTGTTCTTGGTCTTTACCTGCTCATGCTCGATGTAGAGCGTCTTGCCGTCAGCCGCCTTGTGAATCTCGTTCCACTTCAACGCCATCATGTCGCTGTACCGCAACCCTGTGAAACATGAAAACAGAAATGCTTTTTTCACGATGTCATAGCGGCAAGGCGTGGCAATAAGCGTCCGCAGTTCCTCGATGGTCAGGAACTCACGGATGGCACTCTTCTTTTGCGGCTTCTCTTTTGCGTCCAACAGTTTGAACGGATTGCTGTCAATCAGCCCCTCGCGGACTGCCATATTCAAGGCTGCGGCAAGGCGATTCATGAAGATGCGGCAGGTGGTACTGCCCAAAGTCTTCTTCCCGTTGTTGAATGTGCAGGTTTTCAGAAAGGCGATGAAGCCCTTGCAGAAATCCTTGTCCACCTCTTTCAAGCCAAGGTTGGGCTTCCCTATATATAATAGGTATTGTTCCACCCTTGCCTGTGCGTTCCGCTTCGACCTCATGCTTGCCGGGGTAAGGCCGTTCTCATCCTTTGTGTACTTCTCCACCCAAGCGGCAAGCGTCATCCTTCCCTTTTTCACGTTCTCCCAATTCACAAGGCCGTGCCGCTGGATGTCGATGATGCGCTCAGCCTTGATTTGCTCGGCGAGCTTGAGCGTGTTCTTGTTCTGCAACTTGGCGGCAGCGTTCACTTCCGGCACGAGGTAGAGCTTCAAGCCCTCCTTCTTCCTTGCACCCATGTAATACATGTCGAGATACAGGCTTACATTGCCGTCATTGAGCCTCTTTTCGCGTATGCGGACAGGCTCTTTCATTTTGATTTCTTTCTTTTTCCGTCCCATTTTCTTTTCTGTGTTATCCGTTTCTTGGATTTGTTACTATATTGTTTATCAGTCACTTACATACTTTGCAAAGATAAATCCAAAAGGGACAAAAACGGGACAAAAAGCGCACGAAAATATCTCAATTTAGGCAAATATAACGGTCTAATCAAAAATCGGCACACATTCATAACTAGCTATAAATCAGTTGGATTTAACCGATTTCGTTATATTTGATTTCCTATGGTTTTACCCATTTGCAATAATTGGTGGATCTTGCAGATGTGTATGGCACTTGCTGCCCTATTCGCTATCGTCATGGCGGCAGGTATGGCGTATAAGATGATGGTCAAGAACGAGCCGCTGGATATTATGAAACTATTCAAACCACTGGCGGTTTCCATTATTCTTTGTTGGTGGTATCCTCCAGCAGATACAGGCATGGCAAACAGTGGGAGTAACTGGTGCGTACTGGATTTTCTCTCATATATCCCAAACTGCATCGGGTCTTATACTCACGACCTGTACCAAGCAGAAGCCACACAGATTGAAGATAAATTCCAGGAAGTCCAACAACTCATTTTTACAAGGGACACCATGTACACCAGCCTGCAAGCACAGGCTGACGTGGCACATAGCGGCACTTCTGACCCTAATCTGATAGAAGCCACTATGGAACAGACCGGAGTGGATGAAGTGACAAATATGGAGAAAGATGCGGCCAAACTCTGGTTCACCTCTCTTACTTCGGGAATAGTGGTAGGTATAGACAAAATCGTGATGCTGATAGCCTTGATAGTATTTAGAATCGGTTGGTGGGCGACGATTTATTGCCAACAGATCCTGCTTGGTATGCTTACCATTTTCGGACCGATACAGTGGGCGTTCTCACTATTGCCAAAATGGGAAGGAGCCTGGGCAAAATGGCTCATACGTTATCTGACCGTACACTTCTATGGAGCTATGCTCTACTTCGTGGGCTTTTATGTATTGTTGCTTTTTGACATCGTGCTTTGCATACAGGTGGAGAACCTGACTGCAATCACTGTCAGCGAGCAAACTATGGCTGCCTATCTGCAAAACAGCTTCTTCTCTGCCGGTTATCTCATGGCGGCAAGTATCGTGGCGTTGAAGTGCCTGAATCTTGTGCCTGACTTGGCTGCATGGATGATACCGGAAGGCGATACCGCTTTCTCCACCAGAAACTTCGGTGAAGGCGTGGCACAACAGGCGAAGATGACAGCGACAGGCGCAATTGGTTCCATGATGCGATAATGACTAACATAAATACGAATACTACGATGGTTATAAAAAATTTAGAGAACAAAATCAAATTAGTCGGGATCATCTGCTCACTTTTCCTTATCGGCTGTATCATCATTAGCGTGAGCAGCATTTGGACGGCAAAGACAATGGTCGCAGATGCTCAGAAAAAGGTTTATGTATTGGACGGTAATGTACCGATACTAGTTAACCGTACTACAATGGATGAGACACTTGAAGTGGAAGCCAAGAGCCATGTAGAGATGTTCCACCATTACTTCTTTACGCTTCCACCAGATGACAAATACATACATTATACGATGAACAAGGCGATGTATCTGGTGGACGAGACCGGGCTAGCCCAATACAACACGCTTAAAGAGAAAGGCTTTTACTCTAACATCTTGGGAACGAGTGCCGTTTTCTCCATCTATTGCGACAGTATCGCTTTTGACAAGAGTAAAATGGAGTTCACTTATTACGGACGGCAGCGTATCGAGCGCAGGAGCAATATCCTAATGCGTGAGCTGATTACGGCAGGACAGCTTAAACGAGTACCGAGAACCGAAAATAATCCGCACGGACTGTTGATAGTGAATTGGCGCACCCTTCTCAACAAAGACATTGAACAGAAAACGAAAACAACTTATTAAAACGTATAGTTATGAACATCAAAGGATTCCGCAGGATGCTGGTCGGCGAAAAAATGCCCGACAAAAATGATCCCCAATACAAAGACCGATATGAACGTGACGTGAATGCAGGACGAAAATTCGCCAGAGCTACCCGTATCGACAGGATGGCAGCGAAAATACAGGACTTTGCCAACAGAAACAAGATTCTGTTTCTGGTCATGGTATTCGGATTTGTCATCGGTACATTCACATTCAACATCTATCGCTTGGCGAAAGTTTACCACCACGGACAAGAAATGAAAAGTGCCACGGAAGTACAAGACAGCCTGCTCAACAAACGGCACAAAGATTTGGCAAGTCCCATAGTTGAACCCTGACAATCAGCACAACGATGAAGAAGATATTTGAGAAAATCAATTTCAAGCAGCCGAAATATATGCTTCCAGCCATTCTGTACATACCGTTGCTGGCAGCCTCATATTTCATATTCGATCTGTTCAATACAGGGAAAGCGGAGATTCCCGACAAAAGTCTCCAGACAACGGAATTTCTGAACCCTAACCTGCCCGATGCCACGATTAAGGGTGGAGACGGAATCGGAAGCAAATATGAGAATATGGAAAAATCGTGGGGAAAGATACAAGACTACTCGGCAGTAGATAACATAGAACGTGATGAACCCGACGATGACAAAGAAAAATATGAATCGCAGTACAGCCAGGAAGAAGTTGCCCTCTTGGGCGAACTGGAACAGCAGAAGGCGTTGGCCGAAGAAACAGCCGATGCCAAAACGAGAGAACAGGAAGCCCTCAAAGAGTTGGAACGCGCCCTTGCCGAAGCAAGACTGAAGGCACAGGAACAGGTCGCTCCGATTATGGATGACAGCCTTGAAGAGCAAGCTGATACTTCTGTTACCGTCAGTGGGACAATCGAGGAAGACAGCCGTGCCGTAAGTGCGCCATCCGATACCGAGAAGCCGGGCGAAATGGTCAAGAAAGTAAAAGTCACTTCCGATTATTTCAATACCATCGCCCACAATGAACACGAGCCGAACCTTATCAAAGCAATCATTGACGAGAATGTCAAAGCCGTAGAGGGCAGTCGTGTAAGGCTTCGCCTATTGGATGATGTGGAGATAAACGAAACGATAGTTAAAAGTGGCTCTTACCTCTATGCCATCATGAGCGGCTTTTCTTCGCAAAGGGTAAAAGGGACTATCGGCAATGTGCTTGTAAATGATGAAATCATCAAGGTCAGCCTTGCCCTTTACGACACTGACGGATTGGAGGGGCTATATGTGCCGTCCAGTTCATTCAGGGAGACCGCAAAGGATGTTGCCAGCGGAACGTTCAACAGCAATATGAGCATGAATACCGGCAATAACGGGAACAGCCTGACCCAATGGGGTATGCAGGCTATTCAGGATGCCTACCAGAAGACAAGTAACGCCATCAGCAAGAATATCAAAAAGAACAAGGTCAGTCTGAAATACGGCACGTTTGTCTATCTCGTCAACAACCAGGAAAAGAAATAATGCAAAGTAAATAATCCATTCAAAGATTTAGAAACATGAAGATTTTCAGAATTATCTGTATCGGAGTTGTGGCAGTTTTTTCATGCCTGCCAACTTTCGCCCAGCAGACCTACGAGGAGTTGGAACAATTGACCGTCAACGAACAAGTGACCACGGTCATCACAGCTTCCGAGCCAATCCGTTTTGTCGATATCTCCACAGACAAGGTGGTTGGAGACCAGCCCATAAACAACACCATTCGCCTGAAGCCCAAAGAGACCGGGCATGAAGATGGCGAAGTGTTGGCTATTGTAACCATCGTTACAGAACGCTATCGTACCCAGTATGCGCTACTCTATACCACAAGAATGCAAGAAGCTGTAACAGATAAGGAAATAGAGTTGCGGGAACGTAACTCCTACAACAATCCAGCTGTAAGTATGCCATTGGCTGACATGACACGTTTTGCCAGACGGATATGGAACTCGCCGGCAAAATACCACAATGTAACAAGCCGTTCGCACCGCATGACGATGAAACTGAACAACATCTATGCTGTCGGTGATTATTTTTTCATAGACTTCTCCATTGAAAACAAGACCAACATCCGTTTCGATATTGACGAGATTCGGGTAAAACTTGCCGACAAGAAAGTAGCCAAGGCTACCAATGCCCAAATCATAGAACTGACCCCGGCATTGGTTCTTGAACAGGCAAAATCTTTCCGTCACGGTTATCGAAATGTGATTGTGATCAAGAAAATGACCTTCCCCAATGATAAGGTGCTTACCATTGAGATGACAGAAAAGCAGATAAGCGGCAGGAACATCAGTCTGAATATCGACTATGAGGATGTGCTTTCAGCCGACTCGTTTAACCGGGCATTATTGGAGGAGGAATGAGTATGAGAAGAATTGTATTGGCGTTGGTGACAATCATTGCCTTTGCCGTCTCCGGCAAGGCGCAGAGCAACAGCGACCGACTTTCATTAGGTATCGGCTGCCTCTACCAAAATGGATTGGATCTCACTCTCTCCTACGAGCACGAGGGCAAGTACCATCACACGTGGGAATTTTTCGCCAATGGCTATCTCAAATGGGATGAGTGCGAATCATGCGGTCATATCTGCCCGGAATCATTCAGGAGGAACTACCGCAGCTATGGGGTCGGTGTCGCCTACAAGCCTTGTGTGGTACGTGGGCGCAACCATTACGGCAATGTCCGTATCGGTGCGTCGGCAGGAAGTGATACCCATCGTTTCTTGGGTGGCATCCACTTCGGATATGAGCACAATTATGTATTGTGCGGCGGCTGGCAGTTGTTCTGTCAGGTCAAGACGGATTTAATGATAAAAGGCGAAGACCTGTTCCGCACAGGTATCGTCCTTGGAATTAAATTACCACTAAACTAAGGGAAAGATGAAAAAGAAATTTTACAACAAAGCAGTCGGACTGGTCGGGATGTTAGCCATCACCGCTTTATTTGTGGCTTGCGACGAACACAGGGATTATCCGGACACGTCGATGAAGCCCTGCCACATCCTATGTACGGATGGCAAGGTATTGTCTGTATCCGATTTTGAACATTCTGGCAAACAAGCCATTGCAGTAGTATTTCATGTCAACCATGACGAAAAGACAGAGGGTAACGGATATGCCGTCTATCTGTGGGATTTGGAGCCATTGGCTTTTGCCGACAGCATAGGTGTGAAGCAAAACACCTCTGCCGACATAGCCGCATTGGACGGATTTGAAAACACCTTTGCCCTATTGAATACAAGCGATGTGTCCTCGCCATTGGCGGAAAAAGCCTTCGATTTGTGGAGATACGGACAATCCTCCTATATCCCATCAGTGGCACAGATGCGCTTGCTCTATCATGCCAAAGAGAAAATCAATCCCATTATAAAAATGTGCGGTGGAGATACCCTGTCTATTGAAGCTGATGACTGTTGGCACTGGACGAGTACCGAAGTGGCCGGACAGCAAACCGCCAAGGCTTGGCTTTTCTCCATGAGCAGCGGTGCGATACACGACACACCCAAGACACAAGCCCACCAAGTACGCCCAATAATAACCATTAACAATTGAATTATGACAATGAACGGAATAAACGATTTCAAGATACCGCAGTATATGGACATAGCACATCCGAACAGAGGATTCTTCGGGTATCTATTAAGATGCAGATGTCTGAGCGCAGAGGAGTTTTATGGTGATTTTATATTCCTTGACGATGGGATCGACTGCTTCAGGAAATTCCCAACCGTAAGAAAACGCAGGGAAGAAATGCGGGCCGAATGGAACGGTCGTATCAACCGTTATCAGGATATTTTTCAAAGTCAGCTTTACTATATCAAAGAAGAATTGGCTCAAAACTTCTATGATTTCATGACTTGCGGTCCTGACGATGAAGTACGGGCATTCCTTAAGGAATTTATGGTGGGGGTACGAGCCTTTGCATTACATAACACTTTAGGGCTTGAACCCCTGTATGCTGTTTCCCATGTCAGCCAACTTAGTGATAAAGACCTCTTATACTGGCCTCACATCCATGTCCTGTGGGGCATTAGAAAGAAATAGCCACAACTATGGAAGAAAGTAAAGAATTACAGGGTTTTTACAGGATTTTCCGCTCGGTTGTCTATATCTCCGTTCTGATGGAGTTCTTCGAGTATGCCATTGATCCTGCCATGCTTGACCATTGGGGAGGCATCTTATGCGACATACATGGGCGTATCAAGCGTTGGGTAATCTATAATGACGGTAACCTTGCATATAGTAAGCTCGCCACATTCCTTCTTATCTGCATAACCTGCATAGGTACGAGGAACAAGAAGAAATTGGAGTTCAATGGTCGGAAACAAGTCTTCTATCCTATTATAATAGGTATAGGGCTGATTGTGCTGTCTGTATGGTTGTATGGTTATCCGATGGAAACAAGGCTTTATACCTTGCGCCTGAACATCTGGCTCTATATGTTCGCATCCGTGATTGGCGTGGTACTGGTTCATATCGCTCTTGATAATATCTCCAAGTTTCTTAAAGATGGTTTGCTCAAAGACCGCTTCAATTTTGAGAACGAGAGTTTCGAGCAATGTACGGAACTGGTGGAGAACAAGTACAGCGTGAATATCCCCATGCGGTACTACTACAAGGGAAAATTCCGCAAGGGCTGGGTGAATATCGTCAATCCGTTCAGGGGTACATGGGTGGTCGGTACTCCGGGTAGCGGTAAGACATTCTCTATCATCGAACCGTTTATCCGTCAGCACTCCGCCAAAGGTTTTGCCATGGTCGCATACGACTACAAGTTTCCGACACTGGCGACCAAACTCTACTACCATTACAAGAAGAACCAAAAGCTCGGAAATTTGCCCAAGGGATGCAAGTTCAACATCATCAACTTCGTGGATGTGGAGTACAGCCGGAGGGTGAATCCTATCCAATTGAAATACATCAATAACCTTGCAGCCGCTTCTGAAACCGCAGAAACCCTGCTTGAATCTTTACAAAAAGGCAAAAAAGAAGGAGGCGGTGGCAGCGACCAGTTCTTCCAGACCTCGGCAGTGAACTTCTTGGCGGCCTGTATCTATTTCTTCTGCAACTGGGGCAAAGAACCATATGACAAGGATGGTAATATGCTTACGGCAGAAAAAGTGCAGGACAAGCAAACCAAACGTATGATTCCAACCGGGCGTGTATTCAATTCTGCTGGCGAGGAAGTGGAACCAGCCTACTGGCTTGGACGGTATTCCGACATGCCGCATATCCTTTCGTTCCTCAATGAAAGTTATCAGACTATCTTCGAGGTACTGGAGACCGACAATGAAGTGGCTCCGCTGCTCGGTCCGTTCCAGACCGCTTTGAAAAACAAGGCAATGGAACAATTGGAAGGTATGATTGGCACACTGCGTGTCTATACCTCGCGTTTGGCAACCAAGGAGAGTTATTGGATATTCCACAAGGATGGAGATGACTTCGACTTGAAGGTTTCCGATCCCAAGAATCCGTCTTACCTTTTGATTGCCAATGACCCGGAAATGGAAAGCATCATCGGTGCGCTGAATGCCCTTATCCTGAACAGGCTGGTCACAAGGGTAAACACCGGACAGGGCAAGAACATCCCCGTGAGCATCATCGTGGACGAGTTGCCGACCCTGTATTTTCACAAGATAGACCGCCTGATAGGTACGGCACGAAGCAACAAGGTAAGCGTGACCTTGGGCTTTCAGGAACTGCCACAGTTGGAAGCCGACTATGGTAAAGTAGGTATGCAGAAGATTATCACCACCGTCGGCAATGTAGTCAGTGGGTCTGCACGGGCAAAAGAAACATTGGAATGGTTGTCATCAGACATCTTCGGCAAGGTTGTACAACTCAAAAAGGGTGTAACCATTGACAGAGACAAAACTTCCATTAACCTAAACGAGAACTTGGATAGCCTTGTTCCTGCTTCCAAAATCTCCGACATGCCGACAGGCTGGATATGCGGGCAGACGGCACGGGACTTTGTAAAGACCAAAACAGGGAAAGGGGGTTCTATGAACATTCAAGAAAACGAGGAGTTCAAAACATCCAAATTCTTCTGTAAGACAGACTTCGATATGCAGGAAATCAAAAAAGAGGAAGCCGGCTATGTTCCTCTCCCTAAGTTCTATACTTTCAAATCAAGGGATGAGCGGGAACGCATTCTATACAAGAATTTCGTGCAAGTAGGAGAAGATGTGAAAGCCATGATAAAAGAGATACAACAATATAAAATTAAATAAACATGTAATATGGCATCAGTAAAATTAAAGTTTAGAGTGTCCTCTCTCCCTAAGAAAGAGGGCACTTTGTATTTTCAAGTTATTCACAACCGAGTGGTTAAACAGATAAAAACCTCCTATCATATATTTGAATCGGAATGGGACGAACATTGTGGTGATATTGCACAGTTCCCGAACCTACCTCCCAATAGACATGATATAATCAAATCAATAAAAGAGAAAATCGCATGGGAGAAAAAAAGATTGTATAGAATCATTGAACAGTTAGGGAATAAAGGACAGCCATTCTCTTCAGATGATATTGTGCAGGAGTATTATGCCTTGTCCTCTGACAAGTCAACCGTCTTTGAATACATTAAAGTTCAAATAGAACGACTGAAAAATGCCGGGAAAGATCGAACAAGTGAAACTTACAGGCAAATGCTTCTGAGTTTTATGAAGTTCAGAAATAAAGAAGACTTGCATTTTGACATGATTGATGAGAATTTAATTTGCCAATATGAGAATTATATGCGCATGGCCAATTTATGCAGAAATACTACCTCATTCTACTTGAGAGTATTGCGTAGCGTATATAATCGTGCTGTGGAAGACGGACTCACAAAGCAGACCACTCCTTTTAAACGGGTTTATACCGGGGTTGACAAGACTCCCAAACGTGCCATCAGCCTGAAAGAAATCAAAAGAATTAAAGATTTGGATTTGAGCAGTACACCTACGCTTGATTTTGCAAGAGATATGTTTCTCTTCTCATTTTATATGCGTGGAATGTCGTTTATTGATATAGCATACCTAAAGAAAAAAGACTTGTCGAATGGTTTTGTCGTATATAACAGGCGCAAAACCGGGCAACAGATGGTGGTTAAATGGGAAAAGCCTATGGATGACATTGTTATGAAGCACCCTAATCTACAAAGTGTATTTTTACTTCCGATTATTATAAGAGAAGATGGTACGGAAAGGAAACAATATTTGAACAGGATGTTATTGATAAACAAGTACCTGAAAAGAATAGCAGAACTTGCCAAGATCAACATCCCACTAACCATGTATGTAGCGCGGCATTCTTGGGCAAGTATTGCCCAAGCCAAAAATATCCCGATGAAAGCCATCAGTCTAGGCATGGGACATGACAACGAGGAAACCACGAGAATCTATCTTTCTTCTATTCAAACCAATGTCATAGACAATGCCAACTATAAGATTCTTAATCTTTTAAATAAGAGCAAATAAAATTCCATTTAGCTCTATCACAACACTCACGAATAAATGTATGCTAGATATTTGTGTGAAAAGGACTTATTAGGGATAGATTGTTTGGCAAAAGTTTCTACTCTTACGTAGAGTGCATTAACCGATTGCAAAACTACAAATTTATTTTCAGATAGTATGTTTTTCTTTGCAGGAATTTTAGGGGAGAAGTAAAATGTTTGGCGAAATCGCTCAAACATTTTACCTAACCTATGTCTATTCAACTTTTTACAGAAGTGTACCAACTCTACGTAAGAGTTAAACTATAAGATTAGTAATATGGCATATACTTTAATTGCAAATTCAGGCATACACATTACGACTTTTCCTTTGGAAATTAAGACAAAGGAAAAGTTCAGTTTATGGTTTCACGAATGGTATGACACTACAAATGGCGAATGGATTCTTGATTTAGCCCATGAAATAACAACAGAAACTAATAGGTATTTTTTTAAGAAAAAAAAGCTCTTTGATAACGGATTCTTATCAGAGGCCACTGGTTGTGGAGATATTGATGTTAGTTCATTAGCAGAAGAGGGAATAATCCCTTTGATGATTGATGAAGAGATGCAGTGTACAGGTGAAATTTACAAAATGACTTTTTCCGATAAAGCCAATACTTTAGATTTCTTTGAAAATAAATGGTTACCACTGCCATATTTCTTCAAACGTAGTAAAACAAAATTTAAATTTGGCCCACTAAACTGGAGTCGATTTATGCTTATACCTATTGACTCTACAGAACAAGCCAAACACTATAATGTAATTTTAGCATTTGATACTCGTACTGTAGAACAGAATAGTAAATATGAAGAATGTCCTATTTTCCCAGATCAGTTCATGACTGAAATGAAATTTGAGGTGTGCAAGCAGGAGTTTTATCTCATGGATTATTGCTCACCAAAACAAGAGTGGGAATACATAAATGACTATTTATTTTCTTTAGTTCATCCTAATATAAGTAGTGTAGGTAAGATAAAGTCTGGAAAAAAACTTAATTATATAGCTTCTTATTATTTATTAATTGATTATATTGCTCAGAACGAGTTGTTTCCCAAGGTATCTTTGTTTAAAGACAAAGATGTCTTGGTGAAAGATGTTGATATGGTTATTGACATAGGCAACTCGCAAACAACCGCACTGCTTGTTGAAGATAATTCAAATTTCAATCAAGTAAATCTATTGGAGTTAATTGACTATACAAATCTTTTGAAAACTGACTCCAATGGCACTACAATCAATACATATAAAGAACCTTTTGATATGCGATTAGCATTTAGGAAGGTGGATTTTGGCGACTTTGGAATACAAGGCAGTAAACAATTTGTATATCCAAGTTTTGTAAGGCTTGGAAAAGAAGCGAATCATTTGATACATCGTGCAACTGAATCGGGGGCAAACAAAGAAAGTCTTTCTACCATGTCAAGTCCCAAAAGGTATCTTTGGGATGGGCATAAAAGTAAGGATGAATGGAACTTTATGGTACTTGATGGAGAAAAAGATAATCACATATTAAATATTCCAGGTATCTCAGAACACTTACAAAGCAATGGGCAGTTAGCAATCAACGGAACGGGAGGGCAATCTTATCACTATTCAAGACGTTCACTTATGACTTTTGCTTTCCTTGAGATGCTCGTTCAAGCGCAGGCACAAATCAATAATAATCAATATCGAATAGACCGAGGTGATATGACATTGCCTCGTCGCATACGACGTATGGTTGTTACTTGTCCTACGGCTATGTCGAAACTTGAAAGAGAAGCTCTTGTTAAATGTGCTGGCGATGCAGTAAAGTTGCTAAATCTGTTTAAAAATGAAGATTTCCGAGTTGACATTGCACCTGCTGTTACTACGTTTAAAGACACAGAAAACAAATGGTATTACGATGAGGCAACTTGCTCTCAATTAGTATATATATATGGTGAAATTGGTTGGAAATATAAAGGGTCTTGCCAAGAGTTTTTTAATTTATACGGGAAAATTTCCCAAAATAGCGTTCAACCCGAACTAACAATTGGATCCTTGGATATTGGCGCAGGAACATCAGACCTAATGATTAGCCGTTATTCTTATACAAAGGGAGATGTAACAACCATTACACCTGAACCTCTTTTTTACGATAGCTTTTATTACGCCGGAGATGAGATGCTCAATGAACTTATAAGGAAAATTATGTTCTTTTCGCCCAATAGTGCATTTAGGAAGAAAATGAAAGAGCTCTCTGAAACTGAATATCGGCAACGCTTGCGCAATTTTTTTGGTCCAGATTATACCGGGCAAACAATCTCAGACCGGAAACTTCGGAGGGACTTCAATATACAATATTCTATCCCACTAATATATTGCTTCCTTGATATGTTAGCTAATGATATTAAGGATTGTACAATACGCTATACGGATGTGTTTGAAGATTGTCCGCCAAATGAACGAATAAAAGAAGGATTTAAGAAATACTTTTCTTTTGATTTAGAAGATCTTGAATGGGAGTTTGATAAATTTGCTGTTTCTGATGTTATATCAAGAGCTTTCGAACCTCTTTTAAAGAAAATTGCGACTATAATGTATGCCTATAATTGCGACATTGTATTATTGTCGGGACGACCTTCGTCTTTATCTCCTATTCGCAATATTTTTTTAAAGTATTATTCTGTATCTCCAAATCGTTTAATATTATTGAATGATTATTTTGTAGGACATTGGTATCCCAATAAAAATAACACTGGGAAAGCCACAGCAAAAACCATTGTTGCAATGGGAGCGTTAGTCGGTTATTATGCGACATCTCTTGGTAATCTTGACAAATTCCTAATAGACAAATCGCAATTGGATAAAAAATTAAAGTCTGTAATTAATTATATAGAATCTTCGCGGGAAGGACAACCGATAGAATACTTCATAACTCCTGAAAAAAATATGGGAGAACTGTTGGTTAGTTCTTTGCCTACGACTTTAAATGTTCGACAAATTGGATTGGACTCTTATCCTTCAAGGAAATTATATGTCATTGATTTTAACCAACACAAGATGTTAGAGCACATAAAAAATAAAGCCATTCAAGAAGGTATCTCAATAAATGAAACGCAAGCTCTTGCTAAGGTTAAAGAAATAATTGATGATTTACGTTTACGAATGCCTTTTCAACTATCTATCGAACGCGATGAAGATGATAAAGAAAAATTAGTAATTACAGCTATTACTGATAAAAAAGGTAATGAATTGGCAGATAGTAATATTGAGATAAATATTCAAAGTTTAGGAGCGGACGAGCGCTATTGGCTTGACACCGGAGCTTTTGATATTCAATAATGCAAATATATTATGATACAGGATATAAACTCACAAATAGCAGAAATTGAACGTTCAATCATATGGGCTAAAAAATTTGGCAAAAGCACATTCCCTGTTGAAGAACTGAAAGAGTATCGTAGAAAACTAAAAAGAATTGCTAATGCATTAGCAGAAAATTGTTCGGCTGCGGCATATGGCGAAAGTCAGGTCGGAAAATCCTACCTAATAAGTAGTCTGTTGTCAACAGCTGAATCCCCTTTTGTCATTATAAATGATGGTAAAGAATATAGTTTTATTGATGACTTGAATCCCAGCGGAGGTAATACTTCTAAAACCGAATCAACAGGTGTAATAACAAGATTTACTATCAATAACAATAATGATGCTATGAAGGATTTTATAAAGATTAAAAATCTTTCTATTGCAGATTTGTTAATGCTTTTAATTGATTCATATTATAACGACCTTAAAATAGATAACAGCAAAGTCCTTTTGCATGATTCAATTAATGCCGAATTGTTAACTGTTCAGTATCTTTGGGCGAACAAAACGACACCTGTTCAAGAAGTTCTTACAGAAGATGACGTAAAGGATATCTGTGATTATATTGCAGAAGTTTTGGGAGCCAATGCGGCAAACATTACACATTCAGATTTCCGCAAGATTGTTGCACCCAAAATCCAGTACGTGTCAAGTGATCATTGGGTCAAGATATTTAGCATACTATGGAATAAGAATGAAGAGCTAAGCCATCTTTTTAGCTTATTAGTGAATGAATACAAGAAGATACAGTTTGAAACTGACATTTATGTCCCATTTGATGCTGTACTTAGAGATAAAGGAACGCTGCTAAAGATCGAGTGGTTGGATTCTGTTTGCGGATTAAAGCATGAAACAGCTACCGATGTATTGGTTACCGATGTATATAATGCAAACGGAAAGTTGTTGGCTAGCAATTTTAATAAGTCATCATTATCAGCTCTCATTGCAGAATTAACATTTGTCTTGCCTAAACAAATTGCAGAAAACAGACATTTTTTAAACAAAATTGATCTGCTGGATTTCCCAGGAGCACGTTCTCGTGAAAAATTCAAAGAACAGGAAATAGGAACAGTCTTACCAACAATACTACGCCGTGGCAAAGTAGCATATCTTTTTAATAAGTATTCTCGCTCATTAAGAATAAGTGCTGTTTTGTTTTGTCACCATAATGATCAAAAGAATGAACCAACATTAGGAGAAACTATTAATGATTGGATAGAAACTAATATAGGTAAAACCCCTGAAGAACGTACTGAAGATTTAACAAGAACTAATGGGATTTCTCCATTGTTTTTGATTGCAACAAAATTCAACATCGAATTAGAAAGGACAAAAAATGATTTGTCTACCAATACAGAGTTGCTTTCTGAACATTGGAAACGCTTCAAGACTGTTCTGCCTGAAATTATTAAGCCTGCTACATGGTTTGATAATTGGGTGATACGTGGCGGTTTATTCCGTTCTGAGGCTTTTCAAAGTATTTATTTACTTCGTGACTATTACTGGTCAATGAAAAATCAAATCTTCGATGGTTACAATGACAAAACAAAGTCACCAGAAGTAGCGCGACATATCCACGATGATTACCCAGAATATTTTAATAATTTAGAGCGGAACTTTCTTAACAACGAATTTGTTAAGAAGCATTTTGCTAATCCTAAGGCATCTTGGGACGAGGTATCTTCTTTGAATTGTGATGGTTCTAAAGCTATTATTCGTGATTTAGACGCAATCTCCAGCGTATTGGAAGCCGCTAGAAGAGAAAAGTATTTAACCGAATTAAAAGCAATAAGGGATGAAATGTTGGCCAAACTAAATACATATTATGAGCCAGAAAATAAAGAGGAAAACAATGCAAGAACTAGAACAATAGCCGGAGAAATACGTAGACGTCTTGATTCGCAAATTGGCAAGAAGCCGGAAATATTTGGTTATATTATTGACCAACTAATGATACCTGTTGGAGATTTACGACAGATTGCATATGACATCGTTATTTTGAAAACGGAAACTCCTAAAGACTTTAATGAAGTAATTTTAATTAGGACACAAGCGGGCATTAATCCAAATGAAGATAAGCAACTTAATATCCAACGATTATGCGACTATTATGCGTGTGATATAGCAACATTAGAAAAAGAGTTTGCTGAAAATGGATTTACTGTTGATGATGTTGTTTCAAATGAGTGTAGTGTTGCTGCAACAGTTGCAGACGTTGTATCAAATAATATTTTAGACCACTGGACGATATTTATCAATAAACAGGTGAAAAAACTCGAAAAATATCTTCCTCATTCTGATGAAGTTGCTTTTATGCTACAAAGCCTTTGTAAGAAATTAGGAGTTCAGAAAATCATATCTACTAAGATTGATCAGTATTCGAGAGTATTTCCTGATAATGATTTACCAAATGCAATTGCTGATTTTGCCTCACTAACATTGAATAATTTTGTTAGTTCAATAGGACGTATGTATATGACGGATAAGGATATTGAAAATATACGTACTAAAGCACTAGCATGTAATTTAACTATAGACTTGTCATCTGCGGCAAGTGATCTCAAACACGCACAAATCAGTGTGTATGACGCACTACAAGCTTTTGATGATGCTTCTGACCCAACGACCGTCTCAATCCAAACATTAATGAAATTACCGTTTTGGGATAATTTTCAAAGATGGAAAAATCTTTTGGTCATCGGACTCTTGTATTCTGCGGATATTTCGCATAGTGACCCAATTGCAAATGCTATTATAAAAGATATTATAGATAATTGTAAAGCGCTATATACAAATAAATGAAAGAACTATGGCAAGAGCTACATTTTATAATAAAAGACTACTTGGACATATCGATGACACTGATTTCACCGATTATCAAGGCATTGGCTCAGACCCACTTTACAAACGATATAAGAGTGTGGAAAGCGTGGTAAAGAGTCGTATATCACCCCAATATCAGTCTTTCCTTGCTTGCCCTTTCTATGAAGATGGCAATATTTTCTGGTATGTTGACGAGTGGAATAATACACCTAAAAAATTTACTGAGCTTTCTGATTCAGAAAAGAAACATTACTCTCAAATCAAGGATGATACGTTAAAACATTACCAGGAAACATTAAGAAAGTTAAATCCTGAAGAATTTTCTATTCTTAGTGGAGCTTTAAAATATATCAATGATGAATTTATCTATTGTTATGACGAGAAAGTTGTACTCATTGCATGGGGAATGCGACTTGATGAAGGTAAACATACAAGTGATGGAAAATGGTTTAAGACAGCTGTCAAGTATGACAAAAAGAAAATATCTTTTGATTTAGCAGGACATGGAAAACTTGCAACAACGATAGCAGGTGCTCCGTATCTAACGATGATTAACCGAAATAAGGGGCATATTATCACAACAAAAGATATTCCTATTATCATTGAAAATGACGGATATCGTTTTATCGGTTGGACACCTAACCCGATTGGACATGAGGTGCAAGATGATATTATTTTCACAGCTCAATATGTTAAAACAAATACAACAGCACCTGTGACAGAAAAAAAGGAAAAATTAGTGAAAGTTATCTTTGATGCTGGTGTTAATGGTGTTTTAGAAGGTGAATCGTCCATTGAAGTTCCCAAAGGACATATCTTGAGTGCAGAAGAAATACCTGTCATTAAGGCAAATAAAGGATTTGTATTTACCCAATGGACGCCTAGTGTCAATGCGCCTATTGACAACGATACTTTTTTCTCTGCCGAATACAAGCAAGAATTTGTTCAATGTCTCTTCTCCGCAGGTGAGCATGGAACATTGTATGGAAATAAAGTTATCAAAAAACCACTGGGAGTTGCCCCTGTAGTATCAGAAATTCCAACAATAATGCCCAATAAGGGATATCGTTTTACCGGTTGGAATATTAATCCTCTTACGGCTCTGACTGATAATAAAGTTTGCATTGCGCAATACGAAAAAAAGCAACCCTGGTATAAGCGATGGTGGCTTTGGCTTACAGGACTTTTTTCTGGTAAAGGTTGTCTAAAGTGGTTACTATGGTTACTCTTGATTATTCTATTAATTTGGTTATTATCATGGCTATTACGAGGCTGTGATAGTGATGTTTTGGTCGATCGCGACGGAAATGCCGTGTTACCAATTGATAGAGCAGACAAAATAGAGCAGATTACTGAACCAGATGGAACAATTCGTGACAATAATGGTACTATCACTGACATTGTTGGCAGTGATGGACGTTTACCTGAGAATGGTATAGTTTCACCAATAGTTGGCGATGGGGGTATTATGCCACCTATTGTATCTAATCCTGGAACCCCTGATGTTATTGATAATCGCCTAAATATTTATTTTGAAAATGAAAATGCAGACTTGAACAAATGGGTACGAGATTTTAAACGATTATATCCTTCAGACAACTATCAAATTATTGGATATGACCCTAATGTTAGAATGATTCAAATTCAAATTCCTGAGGGACAACGTAATAATATCCGTGAAGAATTACCAATAAAAATTTCCGATCAGAAATTTTTCATTGTAGATGAATCTATAATGGTGCTGCATGGTAACAAAAGCCAATCAACTGTAAATAAAGGGTGGCATTTAAAAGCAACACACGTAAAAGAGGGATGGGATATAACAATGGGAGATCCTAATCTTGTTGTCGCAATAATAGATGACGGAATTGATGTAAATCATAATATGTTTAAGGGCAGATTTTTTAAAGCATATAATGTTTTTACTCAAAATAGAGCATTAAGTCCAGGACAAGGTCACGGTACTCATGTTGCAGGTTTAGCTGTCGGGTCCACGGAGTTCTATTCAGAGGGAGCGGCTGGAGTCGCCCCAAAATGCAAGATTATGCCAGTTCAAGTGTTTGATAATGGACTATGCACATTCTCTTCACTTGCTAGTGGTATTATGTATGCAATTCATAATGGAGCAAACATTGTCAATATTTCAGTCGGGCCAAGTTTCCAAGGCTTAAATCAATTGCCAATTGAAGAACAAATTAAGGTAGCCCAACAGTATTTTAAGAATGAGGAAAAAGTGTATCGGCACATTATCAACGTAGCTAATGAAAAGAATGTCATTTTGGTTTTTGCGGCAGGAAATGATAATATTGTAACAGCAATTCTTCCTGAATGTCGTTTGGCAAATAACACAGTAAATGTAGCAGCATGTACACCTGAATACAAATCATCTATCTTTACAAACTATTCATTGGGAACAAACGTTTCAGCACCTGGAGAAGGAATATATAGTGCTTATTCAAATAATTCATTCACAATGTTTGATGGAACAAGTATGGCCGCTCCGATTATAACTGGAACTATTGCCTTGATGAAAACAATAAAACCAGACATTAATGTAAAGCAATGCATTGCTGTTATTCAAAAAACGGGGAAAAAATTGGATGAATTTATTCCACCAATGGTACTTGTCGATCAAGCTCTCATTGCAGTTAGGAATGGTGATATACCGGATGAACCAATATGGTCGCAAATACTGGATACTGGCTTTATAGAACACGATGGCAACAATGATTCAACAGACCAGTCCCAAAGTTGTGAACAAAATTCTACCGAAAGCAATAATCCGATAGATGACTATAGTGCTTTAAAAGATTTGCTTAAACAATTAAAAGAACAGCGTGACGCATTGAATAAAAAAATAAGTGACATAGAAAAGAAAATTCAATAATATGGGTACAAATAATTATTCTTGGAACGAGACACTAAAATTCTCGTGGGGACATATCATCGCCTTTGTTGCTTTGATATTTATCAGTTATGTTACATATATGGGTGACTTTTATTCTAATGGAGGAGACTTCTCTGTGGCAGCCATAAAAGTATTCATTATTGACATAGCTTTGTTGACAACATTTATCGGAGCACAAATACTAAAAGGAACAGATGGAAGATTTAACCGTTCAATAATTATTGAGAGGGTATTAATTTGTATGTGCCCTGTCGCTTTTGTTTGGAGCATGATTCCATACAATCATTATTGGAATGTATATTCTGAACGAAGCCATATTGAAGAGATGTTTAGTACATCTATAGAAAATTCAAAAACAATGTTTACTGACTATAATTCGTATGCCAACAATCGTATCAATAACTATAGTCAGCATTTAAAGACCATTATTGATAATAAAAGTACAAATCCCATACAATACAAAAACGCTGGATTTTCTGGAGACAGCGATGCGCTTCAAATAGAAAATTATATTCATACTCTTCAACTTCAATTATTGTCTCAAAACACAGATAGTTTGCAGACTCTTGCCTTGAAATGGATTGAAAGTGCCAATCAAGGAGCAAGTGTTTGGAATGCTTTCCTTATTGGAAATATTGACAAAATTTCAGATGCAATCAAATCATGGAATAGCACACTGATTCAAGTATCTGAATTTAAGATGAGTAATGAGCCTGATAATATTCAGCCATTCAGCAGTGAGCAAAATTCTTATAATCAAGCAATTCAAGGCTTGCAAGATTTAAAAAACATTTATAGAAACACACAGGGTGTTGCGTTTAATACTATTTGGTCTGGTATTCTGCTATTTTTCATGCTTTTGTTCCCATATTTCTTACAGAAGAGGAATACGCGAGCTATTGGTTTATACTATTTGATACCTCACAAATCAAAAAAATCCATAGCAACGATTGAAGTTAATAAGTCAGAAAAAAACACAGAAGAAATATCTATCGGCAGTACAAATCAAACAAACGATATAGATAATAACGACATTTATGGTGGAACTTTTTAATTCGTAAAATAAAAAAATAAATATGGCTAGTAAAAAAGAAATTCTCAAAAACATTACAAATTACACACCAGAAGAAATCGCTGATGCGGTAAGAAGTGGGGTTGTTTCCATGTATGAATTGGGCAAAGACACAGAAGGTGCATTTACTCCTTTACTTAGAAAAAGAGTAAAAGAGCTTCTTGAACAGGAAATAGTAACAATAGAACATAATACTACTGAAGAAACGTCAGAAGTAGATAATACTATTATACCGAATTGTCAAAGCCAGATTGAAACTTTATCAAGTGAAATTGAAACTACAAATACATTGGAAGATAACATGTCGAACTCGCAAGCAGAGGAACAAAGTCATGTGACTAACACAACGTCAAAACCTGGCATGTTCCGCAATCCGTTTTCTTTTACAGGCAGAATACGTAGAACAGAATACGGTCTATCAATAATTATTTGCTTCTTCATAAATTTACTTATGGAAGTTATGATGAGTGCTGCCACAGAATCTAATGCTGCTGCATTATTGGTACTATATCTTATAATACTCATACCCTATTGTTGGTTTCTATGGGCGCAAGGAGCAAAACGATGCCATGACAGAGGGAACTCAGGATGGTATCAAATTATCCCGTTTTACGGATTCTGGATGCTTTTTGCTGAAGGAGAAGCAGGAATAAATGAATATGGAAACAGTCCTAAATAATTTATATGAAACAAAAGATATTAGATAATGTTACGGAATATTCTGCAAGTCAACTTGTAGAATATATAAGAACAGGTGTCGTGACTTTTGACGAATTAGTTCAAGATACCGATGGAGAGTTTTCTGTAGAAAAAAGGAGAGAAGTTAAATCCTTGTTGGAAAGTGGGGATGCGGATGAATGGAATAAGGTAAAAGAACTTAATTCAATAGAAGCAGTTCAGCACTATTTAGACACCTTTCCAAATGGGCAATATCGTGCCGAAGCTCGTGCATTAAAGTTAGAGCTTGAGGATAAAATTCAAGCAATATACTTACAAACAACCACAGACGACGCATGGACATTAGTTGATAAAACTGACAAAACTTCGCTGAGGGAATTTATTAATAAGTACCCCACAAGTACTCACGTTAACGAAGCAAAGAGTATTATAAACTCATTGCTATTAGATGAGATTATGGGTGTAGATATTGATACGCTAGTAACTCAAATCAACCAAGTTCCAACAGACAAAACAGCTGTTACCCAAGAACAACGTGATAATAAGACCATTGCGCTGATTGAGAAATTCCTTAATGAGAAAAAAATCAAGAAAACTGATTTTTTGAACAAAATTAGAGAAGACCATAATCTTGTAAGTTCTGGAGTGGTAAAACGTTTAATAAATTCAGGAACACTCTCCGTTGAGGATTTGATAAGTATTGACATTGATAAACTCTTTATTCAAAAGATGTTTAATGGAGAAACTGCTCAGAATTTCTCCACTTCAGACAAGCTAGATAAGATTCACAAACAGTCAACCGAAATTTACTTCTGGGGTATCCCTTCTTCTGGTAAAAGTTGTGCTTTGGGTGCCATTTTAAGTGTAGCTGCAAGCGGAAAGGTGGCATATTCAATGGATGCCGATACTGAATCACAAGGATATGGGTATATGACAAAACTTATCAATCTATTTCAGAATGGCAAAATTGGGACATTAATGGAAGGAACTTCGGTCGATTCTTTCTACGAAATGGGATTCGACTTAGTTGATAAAGATGGGAAAATACATCCTATCACATGTATTGACATGGCAGGAGAGTTAATGAGATGTATGTATAAGGCCAATGCTGGAGATAGTATGTCTGATACTGATGAAGTCATGTTAGACACTCTTACCAAAGTTCTTATTGACAATCGTTCTACAAATAGAAAGATGCACATATTTGTCATTGAATATGGTGCAGAAGACAGACTTTATGAAGGTCTTCCACAACGTGTATATCTTGAAGGTGCAGTATCGTACATAAAAAACACTGGTATCTTCAAGAAAGATACAGATGCTATCTATATAATGATAACCAAAGCTGATAAAGTTAAAAATGCAACCAAAGATACATTTACAGAGTATATTAACGACAAGTACCTTGGCTTTTATAATGGTTTAGAACAAATCTGCAAGGATAACGAAATCAATAAAGGAAAGGTTGAAAAAATAGCCTTTTCTCTTGGAGAAGTCTGTTTCCAAAACTATTGTAAGTTTAATTCTCGTCCAGCAGAAAATGTTGTCAGCTTGATACTACAACGATCTGCAAGCTTCAGAGGTGGCAAAAGAGGTATGTTTGAAAAAATATTTAGAGGATAAATCATGAAATTAGGATTAATTATAAAGTTAACAAGCAATGGCGAACAAGAGTTTTTCGCTGTTAATAAACAAGAAGAGTGGGCAAAATTTGCAACCGATTCTCGTTCAATCATTAAAGATTTAAACGGCTTTGACGGCTCTGGCAAATCCGCCATAATTGTTAAAATCCTTGGTAATCTTGGATATTTACTTGGCGTTGTAAAAGCCCGTCCTGAAGGCAGTGGTCGCCTGAACGACAATACCACAGCGTGGATTCATGTGCCGACCAATATGCAGATTAGTGGTTCGGAACTATGCTCTGTAATAAGTTGTATTGATGAACAACTGTCTGCTGCTTTAGGCATCAATCCAGCAATTATCGAAGAACTGTTTTCAAAAGAATATTCAGAAAAGGATGTTCAATATTCAGCACTTTCATTCGTGAGAAATAATCCAGATGGATGCATTGGCTGGTGTACTTATGGGAAAGGTGCAGATTATCAACTATATGAGTTGCTTGGTGATTCTATTGCGCAAATACATTATAAAAAATACAAATGTATTTGCTTTGTTGACAATGCATCTGGGCTCTTTTTTGATGCCGGAGAAAAAATAAAGCAAAATGTGTCACAAGCAATTAAGATTGATGTACCAATTGATAATAATGGTTTTACACCATTTATTAAGTCTACAAATCAGAATATACCTTTTAATAAAGACATTGAAGTCCCATATAATACAACCTTGTCTATAATATGGAAGAAAGAAGGCTTTCGTGATATTGTAAAAGAAGTAAAAGCAGATCGAAACTTTAGCAATAAATTACTTGCTATTCAAGAAAGTGAACGCCAATTGATATTCAAACGCTCTTGGATAAAAGTTACAAACTGCAAATACAAAGAATTAGATAATTCTGAAATATACGTAAACGAAACATTATTTGCCAAAGATGTAATGTACATTACCGAAGTAGCATTGCGTGATGGCTTAAAAATAAGAGTAAATCATAATGGTTACGAAACAACTGAGAAAACTATAAATAAGATTTCATCAAACATCCAAATAATACTTGATGATAGACAATACAGCAAAGAGTACACTTTGTGTAAAGAGGACGGTAAGAATTTGGATTCTGATGCTCGCATTATTGTCAAAATGAATAATCATTATACCGGAATGCCTTTGAAAGGTTATCGTTCCAATAATGGTTATATTATCTATGAAAATAACCTTGTGCTAAAGATAAAGTGGTTCTTATTAGGTATTGCAAGTGTTTTTGTCATTGGATTTCTATGGGCTGGAGCTGTAGCTTTAGATGATTGGATTGATAATCATAAGTTCCAATTGGGTTGGCCTCCAATTATAAAAATTGAAAAGCCTACCGAAAAAAATCTGAGCACAACTACAACATATAAGCAAGAATCTCAATCCATTTCATCAGAAGATTCTTTAAAAGTTCATGTATGTAACTATCTGAAATCAAGTTCAATCTGGCATAGGGACACTCTTGCCCAATATGAATTGACAAAAGATCTGTTTGACTATATGAATACATTCAATTTAGAAAGACTTGTTGAGTTAGAAAAAACAGATCTAAAGGACATTGACAAAATAAAAGAGTTAGTCGATGCTTCCAGATATTCTTTGGAAAAGAAAATAGATCCTAAGATAGGAAAGGAAGATAGAAATGGGAAATATAATACAGACACAGATTTTGGAATAAACGTGAATAATTACATTTCTTGGATTAAAGAACAACATAATACTACAGAGAAGTCTTCAAGTAAAAAAGCAGACAAATCAACCCCTGCATCCCAAAAGCAACCTGCATCAGAGAATAAAAAACATAACAATAAACGTGGTGGTATTTAATAAATTAATATTATGAAGGTTACGATTAAAATATTAATATTGGTTTTATCAATAGCACTTGCTATTGGTGGAATTATGGTATATGCCAAGACTCGTGTTGAACCTCCTACTGCGTTTCAGCCAATAAATCAATTTGAAAGGGACTTAAATCAAACCTACTCAAAGTTAAGAAACGCTGAATCTGTTCGTCAAGAAGATTCTATCTATATACAAACTATCGATAGAATTTCAGTATTTGAAAAGGAAAATAGACTTACACATGCAGAAAGCGACCAACATAGAGATAAACTATTAGAATGCTATTCTCCCATATTCCTTAAAAGGTGCTTTTCTAAATTTAACAATCCTATTTGGAATACCGCTGACCATAATTATATGCTGACGGTTTCCAAACGGCTTCAATCAGTTAAACACTCTGATGAAAGTCTAGTCTTGCAAAAAAACACATTGGATTCATTAGCATTGGTAGAAAAGATAATTGCAAATTATCGTCAGGCTAAGACTATTAGTCGTAGTACGACATACCGTGGCATCACAAGTGCTCAAAACATAATAAACCAGGCTAAGAATTTTGCAAATGACAAATATCTTTCCAAATGTACTGATTTAAGGAATGCACTCAATAATGTAAAAACAAATATTGGACAATCTCACTATATTTACATTTCTTCATTAGTAGAAAAATTGTCTGAATTTCGATATTACGGCCAACAATACTACGAAAATACTCTTGTTCCACAAGTAGATGCTGCTGTAACGGAATACGACAACAAGGCGACAGCATTATATGGTTCGAAAAAAGACGTGAATGCACTTTGGACTAGAGCAAGAGGGTACTATAATGAAGCTTCCGATTACTATAACAACAATAATTATTGATATGAGAATTATAAAGTATTGCATAGTATCACTATTGACAATAGTATCATTACCTATTTTCTCACAAACGAATAATGATACTATTCCATCTGTTTCTAAAACAGATTCGATTCTAGTTTCAATAAGTATTAATGATTTAAATAGCCTAAAATCAGAGAATGACTCTCTGAAATTACAGCTTACTGAAATAAATGAAAAATATCAGAAACTCCTAGTGGAAAGTGATGAATGCAAAAACGAATTATCGAATTTGGAACGTAACATTAATCTTTTAATAAGTGATACGACCAAATTACATATGGCACAAAGAGAAGCTGACAGAAGGTTAGTTAATATCGCATCTAACTTTCTGTATATCCCATACGAGGCCTATAGTATCGAAAAGATTGCCATTCCGGCATTCAGAGCTATTGCCGATGCAGAATTAAAAGATGCTCACCAGATAAAATATGAATTACTCTGTAATTACAGAAAAGATATCGAAGATATTATGTCTTTTATGGAATATGCACATAGCGAACTAATAAAGCCATTCGTTAAAGATGCAAATGATATTCTATTACAATTCCGCAGTAAATCATTTTATCGGTCTTATCAAAATTATTCCGATTGGGCTGCTACGTTTTTAGGTAGTAAAATATCTCTCATCGAAAAACAGCTACATGATTTTGATGGAAATCAGCACAGAGTTGATTTTACATCCATAAAAGAAGAATTAAATGAATGTTTAAAAACTACTGAAACACTATGAGAAAATTATATAGCTGGATAATTTGTTTAGTGATTTGTATTGGTTCAAATGTTTCACTTGAAGCACAAACCCTTATTAATTACCAACAACAAAAACAGAAAGAGATAGCAGAAAGGCAACGCGTTGAAAAACAAAGGTATGAATCCGCTTGCGAGAAGGGAACTCTTGAAGCATTTCAAGAGTATATTAAGTTATATCCAAATGGGAAATATGCAGTTGATGTTAGAAACAGAATAGAAGACTATAATTTATGGTCAACAGCTGTAAAAACGAATACAATAGAAGCATATAACCATTATATTGCCACCTCTAAATCTAAAAGTTTTAAAAATGATGCGAACGAGGCTATTACAGAACTTCGTTCTATTGAGGAATGGAAATCTATAAAGGCTTCAAAAAGTATAACAGAAATAGAACTATTTATTAAAACTTATCCTAAATCTTCGTGTATCACTAATGCACAAAAAAGGATACACGAACTAAAAGGTGAGAATTTTTACTTGTCAAATGACTTGCTAAATGCTTATCAAGAATTTAATAAAGCTGGAGGCAAATATGCTTTAGGAAAAGATAATCAGTCTAAATTCGATGAATGCCAAGAGTATTGGGAATATAAAAATTTAACAAGTTATTCTAGTGAAGAAAAATTACTTGCTTTCCTCGGAAAATATCCTTCAGGGAGGTATTCTGATGAGGTCTCAAATAAGGTAGCCATATCAAAGGCAAAATCCTTTACTATGTATTCTGGGAATTATTCACTTAATGAAGCATTAGGATTTGCAAAAGATGAAACCACTCGCAGTATTGTAAAAAGACATTATGAAGCAAAACAAAAAGAGTATTCTCAATATAAAAAAGCGCAAAGACGCATAAAACGCCAAAGAAATGGTGGTATCATAAATTTCGGTATAGAATTTATGGATTTAGCATTTAATCCTTCTATGTATAGTGACATGGATAATGATGTTGATTATGTTATGTATTATAATGTAGGACTTGGTATTAGGCTTGGCAACTACAAATCACCGGTTCAATTTGAAATTGGAGCGAAACCTGGATTAGTGGTATATACTCTATGGTACGGTTCAGAGGATGAAACGAAAACATCTTTTCACTTACCTTTATATGCTAGATTAAAAATAGGTTTATGGGGTGGTACTTCATCAAAATGGTATGTGGACGGAATTGGCTATTACAATGCCGTCAAGAAATCATTTTTGGAGAGTGATTATAGCGTATCAGCAGGATTAGGTGTTTCATGGAGACATTGGGATTGGCGTATAATATATTACAAACAAGACATAGGTGCCCAACATACATATCAAAATTATAACTTTTTAGGAACTTCCTTTAGTTATTATTTCTAAATCTATGCACTGTAAATAATGAAACAATGTTCAAAGACAATGAAACGATATTTAATTTTAGCAATGCTATTTTGTTGTTCAATAGCTTTCGCTCAAAACATCAAACGCCCTGATTCTTACAATTACAGTCGTGGCGTTGAAGCGATTCAAAACAATAATGCCGAAGAAGCTCTTGAATATCTGAATAAGGAATTGGAAGAGAATCCGGATAATGGATATGCTTTGGCGTGGATTGCGGTTGTGCGGAATTATCAGGAAGAATACGGTCGTGCTTTGACAGCAGCAGATTTGGCTATAAAGCATATCCCTAGAAAAGACAAAGAATATAAGGCTTTTGCGTACATTGTTCGTGCAGAAGTTTATGTGGGACTTGGGGAGAATGAAAAAGCCCTTGCTGATTTCACATCCGCCGTAAAAGAGACTCCTGATGATGCTAATGTGTATGAAAAGCGAGCGGATCTGTATTACTATATGGAAAAGTATGATTTGGCGGATAAAGATTATCAGAAAATCATATCCATTGACCCCGGCAATGTAATGGGCTATATGGGAATAGGACGAAATGCTAATGCTGAAAAAAGGTATGAGGACGCTATAGAACAATTTAGCTATGTGACAAAATTAGCCTCAGATTATTCTTCCGGATATTCCTTTAGAGCTGAAAGCCTTATCGGATTGAAGAAGTATGATGAAGCAATTGATGATATTATTCATGCGTTGGATATTGATTATGACAATAAAGCATTTTATTTGATGCAGGACGTGGCAGATTCTGCAATGGTGCCATTGGTTGCAAAATTAAAAATTCAATCTACTAAGAATCCAAACAATGATTATTGGCTATACTGTTTAGGTGCAGTATATGAAAATAAGGGTGCGTATAAAAAGGCTATAACATACTATACTGACTGTCAAAAGAAAAATCCATCATCTGTAACTTCTTGCAGGATTTCAAACTGCTACAGTGAAATAGGAGACTATGCTTCCGCATTGCAGCACATAGACAATGCTATTGCCTTGGATTCAACGGACTATGACAATGTTATGGCAAAAGCAGATATTCTGTACGAATCAGGTGAAGCGAAAGCCGCTATTCTGGAATTGAGCAAATATGTTGCTCATTATCCGGAGTATTATGGTGGCTATTATCGACGTGGTTGGTATAAGGATAATAGTAGTGATGTTGATGGAGCTATTGAAGATTATACGATGGCAATAGTCTTGCAACCAGATTACGCATATGCTTACTTGGGACGAGGAGACATGTATGCCTTAAAAGGAGATAAAAAATCAGCAGAGGCAGACTATAAAAAAGTTATTGAACTGGACACCATTCCGGGCAATAGCTCTTGTACGCAGTATGCTTATTTGGAACTGGGACAAAAGGAAAAGGCTGTCGAGTTTATGAACAATGTCATTGAGAAAGACCCTGACGATGCCGGAAATTATTATGATGCAGCCTGTCTGCATTCAAGAATGGGCCAATTAGATAAATCAATAGAATTTTTACAGACAGCATTGAAAAAAGGTTTTCGTCGTTTCGCTCATCTTGAAATGGATGATGATTTGGATGCCATACGGGAACTCCCGGAATACAAGAAATTAATCCAGCAATATAAAAGCATCTTTGAAACAGAAATAGAAGATAAAATGCAGGCTACATCTGTATATGAAGAACAGACTGTAGAAATACCATTCAGCAAAGAAGACGGTGTCTGCAAGGTGAAATGTGCAATCAATAATCTGCCTTTGTATTTTGTATTTGACACAGGAGCGTCTGATGTTTCACTTTCATCTGTCGAGGCAACATTTATGATGAAAAATGGGTATTTGAAATCATCAGACGTTATCGGGAAACAGAATTACATGATGGCTAATGGTGAGATAAGTGCAGGTACAGTCATTAATCTTCGCAATGTGAATTTCGGAGGATTGGATTTGGATAATATACGCGCCTCTGTCGTACACAACCAAACAGCTCCTCTTTTATTAGGCCAATCAATCCTAAGTCGTTTGGGAAGTATTGAAATCGACAATGCGAAAAGAGTTTTGAGAATTACATATAACAAGAAAGTAGAAGAAAGCAAATGAAACAGGAAATCAATAGGTTAAAAATAGTATTGGCAGAAAAAAAGAGAACTAATCGCTGGCTTGCTGCTCAGTTAGGGAAGAATGAAGCCACTATATCAAAGTGGTGTACAAACACAACTCAGCCAAGTTTGGATGATTTGGTTATGATTGCAAAATGTCTGGAGGTTGATACAAAGGATTTGCTCCATTCGATTACAGAATCATAAATTAGAATATCATTACTTGCAAAATTTTAAGTATTTATGAAAATAAAATATCTTTACCTGGTATTAGCCATAACTTTTTTTATAAGTATTTCTGTTTCTGCCCAAAACGAAAGATCCATTTCCGCTAGATGGGAAGTCGGCGACAAACAGGAATATGTAATGGAGGGTACTACTTACAACATTACAGAAAATGGTGATACAACATTAACATCACACGGGATGTATGATTTCTGCGTTTCTGTCCTTGAAAATAATCAGGATGGGTATGTGTTAAAAGTTGACTATCCGTCATCCATATATACTAAGCAGCTGGGATTAAAACTTAAAGGAATCGGTGATGTAATTTCAATAAATATTGCAACAGGTAAAAATGGAAGCTTTATAGGTGTCAATAATCCTGATTACATAATAACCTTATGCAAGCAAATTATTGATGAGACAATGAAACTTCCTCAAATGAAGGAAGAAGGGCTGGGGGAAAAAGATATGAGGGCAGTTATAGAATCTGTTATGTCTCCAGAAAGAATGATCGAAAGTTTTTCTAAAGACATACAAATATTATTATGGCCTTTTGGTATTGAGCTTGAACCAGGATATGAATATTCACAGAACTCACAAATTACTGTAGGAGAGTCAATAATTCCTATTGAGTGTACATATTATCTTGCTCCACATGCAAAGGGACAGACCTATAGTGAGATTTATATGGAAACTAAATATGACAGCGATTCACTGGCACCATTCATATATTCTTTTTTGTCTGATATTATGGACAATATCGAGAATAAGGGAAAATTTAATAAAGAAGAGTTCGAATCGAAATCTGCCAAGTACAAAATAGAAGTAATGGATAGCTATGCTGCCGGTATTGATGACGGCTCTACTATTCCGTTTGTTTCTACGCATACCAGAAGTGCAACTGTCAACTTTGACGGGGGAGTTCAAGGAAAAATTCAAACAAGAACAATAAGCCTCAAACAAGAATAAGATGGCTCCAGTAAAATACGAAGAATACGCTTCACGATATAATTTGAGACGGTTCGAGGATGCTCACCGCAACTCATACACTTCCGCATTAAAAGAGATACAATCCGGGAGAAAACAATCACATTGGATGTGGTACATATTTCCGCAGTTGCGAGGACTTGGCCATAGCCGGAATTCCGAATACTACGGTATTGCCGACAGAGACGAGGCAATGATGTTCCTGCATCATCCTGTCCTTGGTAAAAACCTTTGGGATATCACGATGGCAATGCTGGCGATTGACGGGAAATCGGCTGATGAAATTTTGGGCGGAATAGATGCTTTGAAATTTCGCTCATCAATGACTCTATTCAATTTCGTCTGTCCGGATAACATATTTGCGGAAGCTTTGCATAAATATTACGGCAGTAAAGAAGATGAGCGTACATTGGAGATGTTAAATGCCGATAGCAGTAAGCAGTTTGTAGATGGAAGTATCATAGGGGCGATAATCGGGGATATTGTCGGTTCCTTTTATGAGTTTTATAACCGCAAGTCAACAAATATTGCATTATTCACAAGTGGTACTACATTTACAGATGATACAGTTATGACTATCGCAGTTGCAGACTGGCTTTTGAGTGAAGTCCCGTTGCAAAAGACCATGCCTGACTGGGGGCAAGAATATCCGAACAGAGGATATGGAGGGATGTTCTATGAATGGATGTTTTATAGTGAAGATAAAAAACCTTATAATAGTTTTGGGAATGGAGCAGGTATGCGCGTAAGTCCATGTGGATATTATGCCAATTCTCTTGAAGAAACTCTTGTACTTGCCAAGCAATCAGCAGAAGTGACACATAATCATCCTGAAGGCATTAAAGGAGCACAAGCTATCGCTTCTGCAATCTTTATGGCACGGCAGCATAAGTCAAAAGATGAGATTAGAGATTATATCGAAACTTCTTTCGGATATAATCTACATCGGACTTGTGATGAAATCAGACCAACATATCAGTTTGATGTGACATGTCAAGGTTCTTGTCCGGAAGCAATAATTGCATTTCTGGACAGTCACGACTATGAATCGGCAATCCGACTGGCAATATCTCTGGGAGGTGATAGTGATACAATCGCTTGCATGACTGGAGGTATCGCTGCTGCCTATTATGGTATTCCGATGTGGTTAGTAAAGTATGTAACGGCAGAGTTTCTGCCCCAGAATATGCTGGACGTTATAGAGAGATTTAACAAGGTTTGCGCAGAACGAATAAATTAAGAAACAAATTAATAACACGAACTATAACTCCTGAAAAAGTATTATTATGCTGGATGAAGCCATAATTAAAATGATTGTAACAACATGGAGGATTTGCAAATGGTTCTTTTTGCAAATCTTTCTTATGTACTTGATGCCATATTTGTGGAACAACCATTATAATGGAGAAACCATTTGCTTAATACTACTTTATACAGTTTCGTATGCAATATATTGGGAGGCTTTACCAAAGGATAAAAGATGGCATTGGTTACCTCTACCATATTTCGTGTATATTGTTATAATGATTTTACTTTACGGTTTGATTAAAACATGGGATGTCTCTGTGTTTCATTCCCTTTTATTACCTATATATGGAGCTGTGTGCGTATTTTTTGTCAAATTTTGCAGAAAACAGTTCGGAAAAATTCACAAGAAGTACAGATTTGGAAAAATAATAACATATACTACTGTCTTTTTATTTTTTGTTGCGCTGAAGTCTATCTCTGTATCATGGGAATGTTCAAAACGTAATTCTTTTGAGAAGGAAGATATTTTAGCGAGGAAGGATTACTTAGTCGATAAATTACTGGTCAATCCACAGGATGTCTTAAACAAAATGCCAGCATCAATAGGAACACAGTTTCAGGGAGAATGGGCTTTGTACTCTTGCTCTATGCTATCAGCCTCATTGGTAAACATATCTCAACTATATCCAGAAACAAAAGAAGAAAACATTCAGTACATTGATAGTCTTATCAATATAGTGATGTCTTCTGAATTGCGTTATTACGACACGATGCGATGGGATGAGGACCCATTGGAATCTTTAGATGGAGATGAAAGCCATGTATCCTATCTCAGTCATTTAGCTTGGATGATTTGTGGTTATAAGCAAATAGGAGGTGATTCAAGGTACGACAAGCTATTGTCTTCTCTATGTGGTACTATGAACAGAAGGCTTCTCAATTGTAGTGCTTTGAATTTGCCTACTTACCCCGGAGAGTCAATTTATATCCCGGATATGCTTGTTGCCATTGTCGCTCTAAATCAATATGCTGACATGAACAATGGCAAATACCGCAGCACTGTCAAGAAATGGATAAAAAGAGCGCAGAAAGAATGGATTGATAAAAAAACCGGCCTACTGGTTTCATTTCTACAAGAGAACGGGAATCAGTATGATGGAGTCCCAGTTAAGGGCTCGTATTCGGCCTTAAACTGTTATTACCTGACTTTCATAGATGAAACTTTTGCCAAGCGACAATATGAAACGCTCAAATCATTGTTTTGGAAAGACGGAGCTATTTCCGGACTGAAAGAATATTATGACAGAACATGCTATTTAGGATTAGACATAGATGCCGGACCGATTCTATTTGAATTAAGTCCGTCTGGAACAGCTTTCATGACAGGAAGTGCAACCTATTTTAATGACAATGGAACGAGAAATGATATTTTGACAACAGCTGAGATTGCAGGTCATACAGTCAGGCTAAACAATAAACGACACTACCTTTTGGCTAATGTTGCCTTAGTCGGTGAAGCTATTATGTTAGCTATGCGAACACATTTCAAATAGTATTATTGGCCAAAGATACCACACACGATTCTTTAACGGAGTTAATATAATCAAGAAATATACGAGGATTGATATATTCTCCATTATGACGTATTGTCATATGCAAATGTTCCCCGGTACTACGCCCAGTATTGCCTGTAATCCCGACAACATTACCAGGTAGAACAGCTTGTCCCTGTGATACGAAGATTTGAGACAGATGGCAGTAGCTGACTGTGAAGTTGCCATGCTGTAGAGTGACATACTTTCCTGACACCTTATCCTGCCCTACTCTCAGCACTTTGCCTTTCATCATGGCAAACACCTTGGCACTCCGAGCATACAAGTCAATGCCGTTGTGGAACTTCCTCTTCCCCGTAAAAGGGTCTTTACGATAGCCGTATGGCGAATTGATTTTGATATGTGAGAGCGGATAGCATACGCTTAGATAGCGTGCTACCTGCTCTTTCTTGTTTTTATCCGTTTTTGGCAATGATGATTTGTCGGGAACGGACTTCAAGATTCTAGAGGTTACACCTTCGGGGGTTGCCTCTTTTTCATTTGTAGTTTTGGCCGGATTTTCCACTGCCACCTTATAGCGATTGCACGGAAAGGAAACCGTATTGAACTGCGCTTTCATATGGTTCCCGGACAATAACAAAAGAAGGGCTATAACGATTCCTGATTTACTCATGAACGCAAATGTAGAAACAGTTTCCGACTATACGGAAAAGTATCATTGTTTATCTCCCAAAATATAACATTAAATAAGTCCAAAGTATGAATATCACACTAAAATCATACTTAAACCATAAATAAATTCAAATAATCAGGCTATTTAATGCAGCAAAGAATCAAGTATGAATGATAGTATATATATTTGCCAGAGTATAATTAAAATATTATATCAAAATATGAAACAAGTACGATTTGAATTTGAAGAACTGCCATACGACACCCTGTCGCAGTTCGGACTCACCCAAGAAATGATTGAGGATCTGCCTATGCAGACTTTGGAGGAAATCAGCCACGGCAGGCACTCTCCTGTCCTGCCCATCAAGGTGAAAGATGAAAACGGGAACACTGTTACAGAGCGAAGCCGTTTCGCTTTCGTGCGCAAGGAGAACGGAGAAGCCGATGTGATATTTTTCCCGGTGTTGAAGAAATCACCCTTGGAAAAATATAACGAAGAACAGAAAAAGCTGCTTCAAGCCGGCAAAACCATCCTTGCCGATTCTGTAACAGCGGATGGACGCAAGACCAAGGTGTTCGTGCAGATTGACATCGAGACCAACCAAGTCATCTCCGTTTCCACGCAGGTCATTGCCCGCAATCTCCAAGTATTGGCTGAGGAGTTGAAACTCAGCAATGCCGAAATCAATGTGATGCAGCAGGGTGAACCTCTGACATTCGTGATGGAAGACGAGCCTGTCACAGTCGGCATTGACCTGAACGAGAAGAACGGCATCCGTTTTTGCCAAGGCGACAGTCAGAAATGGAGCGGACAAGCCAAAAGAGAATGGGACAAATACACATTCGGCTGTTATGGATGCTGGGTCATGGGCGATGACGGAAGTCTTGACTATATATCTGAAGAACAGTACACCGAAGAACTCTGGAACGAGCAGAAGAAGAGTGCCCAACGCAATATAGGCTCAGGTATTCACAAGTAATCAATCCTAAATTATGGCAAAGAACAACTATTACCCCGAAGAAGTCCTCATTGAGAAAATGGAGAGCGGTGAATACGGTTGGCTGGATTATGTCAACCACTTTTCTGCCGAATGGCAAGAAGAACTGGCAGCATATTGCGCAGAACGCGCATTGGAAATCAACGATGCCGCCGCTGAAGAATTTGTCCATTACAAAAGCGAACAATTAGAAGCCGCCATGGGAAGCGGTGAAGCATAGACACTATGGCAATACGAACCCATACAAATCCACGGATAGCGGACTTGCAACCCGAAATGCAAGACCTTTTGATGCGCAACGGTATGCAAGCACACATCGTTGCTGTAGGCGAGGGCTACCAGCTGGCGGTACAAGGGCACGACTCTCCGCTGATACGCTACCCAATCAGCAAGCAGCAGTTATTGGCTCTTACCGACTGGGGAACAAACCATGCCAACAAAAAGGCATACAGTACCTTTACGGAAATAGTAAAGAATGACTTTGACTTGCCACGCAGCTTTGTCCATGCCCGTAATGCCAACGGAAGGGTGGCCATGGGTCTGCACGGCTACCGTATCGGAATCGGAGAATACGGCAGGACTGGCAGATACGGGATGCCGCCTCCTTTCCTGGGGTGGACACCCCGGCAGCAGGAAGGCTACCATCTCCGCAGAGTAGGCGGACAGCTTTTCTATGCAGGAACGCCCATGGTGGCAGAACGCCCCGACAGACGCATGAAACCCGGAGAACTCCAATCGGGCGGTTATGGCTTCTATTATAAAGGCCATCAGCAACAGCAGCAAACGCTCCCTGCCCAACAAGACGTATTGGAGGATCTGCAAGCCGTCATCACCCCGTTGGCAGGCAAGCCCAGAAGCGAAGAGCCGGCAAAGCCCTACATGGAGCTGATTACCTCTCCTGTCTATTTTTCCAATGAGAAATGGCAGGAATGCCTGTCCTCCCATGGCATCATCATAGACAAGGAAGAAAAAACCTTGACCATACAGTCGGAACAGGTCAATGCCGATATGGTTTATGATTTAACCTCCGATGAACTATCCGCACTGACTTCAAACTCCATCGAAGACCGCCCGATAGAGAAACGCCTGGAACTGCTGAATACGATTATCCATGATGACTTTGCCGATAAAATCACAATGGAGTCCCTGAATAGCACAGAGCGTATCGGTATCACCTTGCATCCTGAAGTAGAACAGGATTTGGCTGTACGCCAACAGCAGGAACAAGAAATATTCCTTTCATCAGAATCGGCAAACGCCCTTGCCTCCTGCCCTGAAACTATCTTGCAAGAAAGTGAAAGCATTATCCGGCAACAGCAGGAAGGAGCCTTGATTGACGGACGTGACTTGCCGTATATCAATGAAAGCAAGGGATGGTATCGGGAAGGAGAACACGGACGGGAAGTAGAAGTGGAAGCGATTGCCGTACAACCGGCAGAAACAGAGGGCAAATATAAGATGACCGCCATTATCAATGGCGAAGCCATAACCCATGAAATCAGTCAGAAGCAATATGACAAATTTCTGGCAGTAGATGACTACCACCGTATGAAACTCTTCTCCAAGATATTTCATGAAGTGGACATGAAGACACGCCCGGAGATGAAGACCGGCTTAGACACAAAGATATTCGCAGCCCTTGCCGCTGGAACTGTCGTGGTTTCCGACCTTGCCCATAGCATACATCACCGGCCTTGCCCGGAATTATACGGCGAGCATTTCCATAATGTTCCACATCCATATTTCAAGCCCGGAGTGGATTCACCGAGGGATGTAGCCGCACGGAATTTTGAAGCACAGATGAACCGGGAAGTGGCAGAGATGCGTAGAGGCTTTTAACTAAAAGAGACATATACAATGGCAAACGGAGAACTGACATACGATGATTTTCTGCAACGGCTGAACATACAGGACGTACTGATAGATGCAGGCTATCACCTTAACAGGCGTGATGGCTTGCGTTATCCATCCTATATCCGCACGGACAGCAATGGCACACGCATTCGAGGAGACAAGTTCATAGTGACAGGAGGTGGCAGATGTTGCTTCCAGCCCCCACACCAGAAGCTCTATAATATCATCTCCTTTATCAAGGCGTTTCCCGAAAAATTTCCGGAACATAGAAACGGCGTGTCTCCCGACAGATTGGTCAACCTTGTCTGCAACAGATTGTTGAATCATCCAATCGAGGATAGAACCGATCGTATTATCCACCCCAAACAACACAGCAATCCGTTCAGTCTCAATGATTACGACATTCATCGTTTTGATGTGAAAGACAGAGAAACGCACAAGCGGTTCTATCCTTACTTCAAGCAACGTGGCATAGACATCTTCACACAACGGACTTTTGCCAGCCATTTCTTTCTGGCAACCAAACATAGGGAAGACAGCCTGTCTTATACCAACCTCGCTTTCCCGCTGGTATTGCCCAAAGAGCCAGACAAGGTTGTCGGTTTAGAGGAACGTGGTCGTCCCAAAATGGATGGTAGCGGAAGCTACAAAGGTAAAGCCGAGGGCAGTAACAGCAGCGAAGGTTTATGGATAGCCAATTTCAGCGAAGAGCCTTTACATAAGACAGCAGGTGTCGCCTGGTTTGAAAGCGGTTACGATGCGATGGCATTCCACCAGCTTCACCGAGAGACCTTTAGGGACAATCCCGAACTTGCACGAAAAAGCGTGTTTGTCTCCACCGGCGGCACTCCTACCGATATGCAGATTCGGGGAATGCTATCCGTTACCCCGAATGCGAATCACTACCTGTGTTTCGATAACGACAGTGCCGGACGTGAGTTCGCAAATAAATTCCGGCTCATTGCGGAATCCATGCACATCGACTCCGGACATATAAAGGTTTTCCCTTTGATGCCCTGCTACAAGGACTGGAATGATGCCTTGCTTGGCAAAACAAGCGAGGAATACCTTGACAAGATTAAAGACGCGGTTCTTCCTTTGGGCACACCACCCGGAACAAAAGGAAGGGCTTCCGATAATGAAGAAGCAAACAAACAATCCGTTATCCACAGATAAGAGCCATGCAGAATCAAAAGATATACAGAGAGATTTCCCTTCGCCCGAAAACAACGCAATTCCTTGTTGATGAGTTGCCGTTATTGACAGTATGTATAATAAGTATAATTTACGGAGGTATGAAAGATGCCCCACTTGCACCCGTAGCCATCCTCTTCGCAGTGCTTCTTTCCCTCTATTTGACATACCGGTTCATCTATCTGAAGCGCATACGCTATCATGTCGGGAGCGAACAACTGACAGCCGAGCAAGGCGTATTCCAACGTAGCATCGGCTATATAGAATTGTATCGTGTGGTGGACTTTCACGAGCATCAGACCCTGTTACAGCAAATCTTCGGCTTGAAAACGATAACCGTACTCTCTATGGACAGGACAACACCCAAACTGGAATTGATTGGATTACCCAAACAAAACCATATCGTGAATATTATCAGGGAACGAGTAGAATATAACAAACAGCGAAAAGGCATCTATGAAATCACCAACCATTAAAATACTGATTCTATCACTCTGTCTATTACTGACCTATACGGCAAAGGCACAGATTGTCACCACCAACCCACTAGAATATGCGGCATTGGCAGAAGGCAACGAACTGATATTAGGCAAAGTCAAAGACCAGATTGACGGCCAGAAGAAAACAGCCCTTTTGCAGAATACCATTGCCGCAGAGTTTGAGCAGATGCGCCAATGGGAGAAAAAGTACAACAGTTACCTTAAAACGGCAAGCGGTTTCGCGTCTTCCATCAAAGCCTGTACCCATCTGTACAATGACGGTGTGAAGATTTTCATCACGCTTGGCAAGTTGAAGAATGCCGTGAGCGACAGCCCACAAGGCATCGTGGCTTCCATGAACATGAACAACCTCTATATCGAGACAGCCACCGAACTTGTAACCGTATTTTCCCTGCTCCGGGATGCTGTAGCCAAAGGAGGCAAGGACAATATGCTCACTGGGGCGGAACGAAGCCAGATCCTGTGGGCACTGAACGACCAGTTCTCGGCATTCCAAAAGAAACTTAACCTGCTTTACCTGAGCATCCGTACCTACACGATGACCGATGTGTGGAACAATGCCACCGCAGGGATGTTGGATCGAAATAACGGAGAGATTGCACAAATCGCGATGCAAAGATGGCGCAGGGCGGCAACAATCAGGTAAAATAGATAAAGACAATATAGAGTATGAGACGGACAATCTTCATAACAATCATCCTGATGTGCCTGGGTCTGAAAGTCCACGCACAGATAGACCCGACCCTTGCCGGAATGGTGCTTATATACACTGAAAAGGCGAAGAAAACATTGAAGAGCCAGGAAAAAGTCATGCTTCTCCAAACTACCGGCCACATTTGGACAAAAGAAGAGGTGGAAGCCGTTACCGATTTGCAGAGGGAGTTCAACGACTATCTGGATTCGTTCCGTTCGGTTGTCAGCTATGCAGCCCAGATATACGGCTTCTACAACGAGATAACCAACCTGACGGAGAATATGGGTGAGTTCACACAACAACTCAAAAGCTCTCCGACAAACGCCTTGGCGGTTGCACTATCCACAAACCGGAATAAAATATACAGAGAATTGATATACAATTCCATTGAGATAATCAATGACATACGGGCGGTATGCCTGTCGGACAACAAGATGACGGAGAAAGAACGGATGGAAATCGTGTTCGGCATACGTCCAAAGCTCAAACTGATGAACAAGAAACTGCAACGGCTCTCGATAGCAGTCAAGTACACATCCATGGGTGATATATGGGCGGAAATCAACGAACAGGCAGTACCCAAAGCCAACAAGGTTGAAATCGCCCGATCTGCCATAAGACGGTGGAAACGAAGCGGCAAAGCCGGAACTTTTTAGAATAACGAATATGTAAAAACAAAAAATATGGGATTTTGGAGTTCATTATTAAAGAATGGCGGCAAAGCCATCAGTGCCACATCCAAAAGTGTCGGTGGTGCCATTATACATCCCTCGCAGACCTTGCGAGGGGCAGGAAGTGCATTGAAAACAGCTACCGTCGGTGCGGCAGCAGGCTATGTAGGTTGGGAGAAACTGACCACGGACAAGAGCGTGGCCCGTATCGTAAGCGATGCCGTCATAGGCGAAGATGCCACCAATGCCATCAGCGGCACGGTAAAATCCGCCGGAAATAAGGTAAGCCAACTCACCGACAAGGCAGAGCAGACCATAGCCAATGTAAACCAAGCGACAAGCGACCTCTCTTCCACGCTCAATGGAGCATCAAATTTCTTGGGTAGCGTTTCCAATGGAAATGGCGGCAATATGTTGGGCAAATTCTTCAGCAACCTTGCAAACGGCAAGGTTTCGGGGATGAGCATTGCCGGGCTGATTGCCGGCGCATTCCTGGTATTCGGCCGTTTCGGTTGGCTCGGCAAAATTGCGGGCGCATTCCTTATGATGATGGCCATCGGGAATAATGCCAATCTCCTGCAAGAAACCACTGTCGCCAACTCCAATACACGGCAAGCATCCTCCCGACAGGAAGAACAGAGCCATAGCGGAGGAATGAGAAGATAAAATTCATAAAACCAATATTGCAATAACAATGAAATATACAGAAGAAATGATTTTACATTCCCCAAGCGGCTACTGTATGCCCTTTGAGGAGGAGAACAATAAAGAAGTAACGCTTTCAACAGGTTATGGCGAACAACAAGATGCCCTGACCGGAGAGACATACTTCCACCACGGTATAACCTTCAATGCCCATCACCGTCCATTGGTCGCAGTAGCGAGCGGTACTGTATCGGGTATCGGTAACGACAAGGGACGTGGCTTGTACCTGATTATACGCTACGGCAAGTATGAAGTGACCTATGCCGGGCTTTCCAATCTGTTCGTGCGTTTCGGGCAGGCGGTAAAAGCCGGGCAGACGGTTGCCGTCAGCGGTAATGACCTGTATATGGAGGTATCATTTGCCGGAGAGGAACTGAACCCGATAGAGTTCCTTACCATGCTCTACGGCAATATTCAGGCATTGCGCAAAGCCGGGCACGAAGCCGCTTACGAGTTTGTCGGGTTTGACGGAGAGATGAAAACGAAGTATGACCGTGATAAGGAAGAAATCGAAGAACTGATGATTCGTTTTCTGCCTGTCTATATGAGAGACCTGCTCCTTGGAGAATACATCGTACCCGAATACACAGAGCAATCATTGCGGAATGTGTTTTCCACAGGTGCCGCCAAAAATTATTTTTTTGAGACGATGCCAAGCATGGCAAATCCTTTGGGTATCGGCAGCCGCGCCTTGCCGTTGGCAAGCAAAGTACAGAATCTCCTGATTGGCGACTTCCTGAATTACCTTGCACTCAGGCACAATGTCTATCTATCCACCTTGGACGAAGAGGTAAAAAAAAACTTCACGCCGAGGCAGTAGCGGGCTGCGGTATCATCGACCCTTTGACCGAACTGGAGATAGACGTACAGAGTTTTGATATACCAAGACTCGTGTCCGTATATCCCGACCGTGCCGGAGTACGCTGGTGGACGAAAGCATGGTTCAACAATCGGGAGGAAGGAGAACAATCTGTGGAGATAGACCGAAACAATGCCATCCGTTTCATTCAGAACCAGATAGAAAAAGATGAATGGTTGGAGGAGTTCTTCCCAAAACAGATGGAGATATACCACCATGCCATAGAACAGACCAAAGAACAGCTATTAAACCAATTGAATTATTAGGATATGGATGAAATCAAACATATAGAACGCTTTGCGGAAATAGAAAAGATATTCGGTGACTACTTCAATTGCCACCTTGCCCCCATCATGCGCGACACGCAAAACTATCTCAACCGCAAGCAGGCAGAGGAAATGGCGGACTACGCAACCAGCACAGCCGGTATTCTCAGTTCGATGGCTGCTGCCAACAATCCGATGATTGATCCGTACCAGACGCTGAAAGTGACTGGTGAATGGAACTCCAAGACCACAGAGGACTATCTGGCAATGTGCAAGGATAAAATTGTCGGCAACAAGGATATGCAGAACGATTTGGCGATAATGGCCGGAGAATGGCGTGCCGCTGTTGTCGGGGAAATCGGGAGGGAACGGTACGATGCCATATCCGAGCAATTGGGATACGACCTTGCCTACGCCTATACGGATTACCGTATGGAACAACTGATGATAGACAGGCTGGTCTATGAACGGATGCCCAAATCATCGGCAGACTACATTATCCGCAAAGCCGCACAGAATACGCTGTTAGGATTGTCGGCGACATTGAACCAATCACCTCTTGCCGCAGAGATTGAGCAACGTGGCGAAGCAGCCTACAAACCTTCCAAATTGGAAAAAGGGACAAGCCATGTTATCAGTGCTGGAATTGATGCCTTTTCTTTGGGAGGGGCAGGCAGTTGGGCCAGTTTCGCAAGACTTGTCGGGGTGGATTTGGCTTTATCTGCCTTGACTTCCTCCAATGAGAACGGCAACAAACAAAGCGTGGAAGACTGTATCAGCAAAGGCGTGTTTGGAAGCGAGACCAATGTCTTTGAGGATTTCCGCAGACAAGCCAAGACCATACAGAAAGATGAGAATCCATACATCATCGCCACCAATAAGCGATTGACCAGGAAGATTCCCATCCAGACTTTTGATTTTACGAAATGGATGAATGAGAACGCCATGACGAACAAACCTTTTTGGAGTTTTGCTGATGAAAAGGAAAATGAGGAACGGTATAAAAATGTGCCTTTAGTAATAATGCCGGAATACAGGGAAGCCTATCTGCAAGATCTGAAACGTGATGAGAACAAGAAAACTGAACAATCGACTACAACAGAAGTTACAGAACAAAAAGACACCGATATTACCGGACAAACATTCACACAACAGGCTGATAAAGAAGAAATATCGGAGCAGCCGCATTCGGAAGCAGTCACACAAGAAACACAAGGGCAGCAAGTAGAACAGTCCAATATCCACACCAATGAAAACGGTTGGGAGGGGCTGTTATCTGCCTTGGGATTGAACGGCATGGGAGATATAGGCAGAAACTTAGGCTATGTATTCTCCATGCTTCCGGATATTCTGGTGGGAATATTTACCGGCAGGACAAAATCTTTGGATGTGGAAGACAATATTATCCCTATGGCAAGCATCCTGGTCGGCCTGTTTGTCAAGAACCCTGTCCTTAAAATGCTGATGATTGGATTGGGCGGTGCCAATTTATTGAACAAGGCAGGACATGAAGCCATCGAATGGGAACGGAATGAAGGAAACAACAGACCAGTATCGGCAAACAGACCGGTACAATACCGCGCCTACCCGGATGAACCGCTCAATCCACGCATATCAAATCCGATATTAAAAGGCAACAATCTGGTAGCTACGATAGACCGGATCCCTTGTACCATTCAGTTACCCGAAAAGGTGATAGCCGCCTATCAAGCAGGGGTTTTGCCACTCAACACCCTGGCCAACGCCATTCTTGCAAAAAGCGACCAGACCAAGGCGATGATGGGGCGGAACTTTGAAGAACATGACAGAGAGTACATTTCAAGAAGCAGGGGAATACAATAAACGACAAGCATATGAAAGAGAAATCCCAATTTGAAAAGAACGCCGCTGAAAAACAGGTTGAATTGCTTTCCGAAGCATTGAACAATGCTATTGGAGCCAGTGGCCATTGGCTCAATGCCACGGGTAAGGGATATCCGAGGTTTTACCCGAAAGGAGTTGCGGTCAGTCCGTTCAACGCCCTGTTTATGGCATTGCATTCGGACAAGACCGGAAGCAAGACCAACCTTTTCACGTTATACAGCGAAGCCAAGGCACGAGGAGAATCCGTCAGAGAGCACGAAAAAGGCGTGCCATTCCTGTTTTACAACTGGAACAAGTATGTAAACAAAAACAATCCCAACAATATCATTTCAAGAAACGATTACCAGCAACTTATTCCAGAAGAAAAAGAACGATACAAGGGCATACATAACAGGGAGATACGCACGCTATTCAATATAGACCAGACCCTGCTTCCCCTCGTTGACAAGAAGGCATATGAAACACTTTTAGAGAAATACGGCAATAGCGTGGAACAGGGATTCGGTGAAAAGGAACTGCGTGAGTTACGCCCACGCTTCAATGCCTCTGTGCAAGCCATTTCCCATAATATGGTGCCCGTCCGCACGGATGGAAGCGGTGTGGCTCATTACGACAGTCAAAAGGATGCCATTTACATCCCCCGGCAAAAGGATTTTGAACACTATACCGACTATGTGCAGGAAACCTTGCGACAAATCATATCGGCAACCGGACACCAGCAACGTCTTGCCCGTGAAGGCATGGTTATGAAGAACGGCACACCCCCGACCGAGGATGCTGTCAAGCAGGAGCGTCTGGTGACTGAAATTGCTTCCGGTATCAAAATGTTGGAAATGGGATTGCCGGCACGTATATCAGACGGAAACATCAAGCTGGTGGACTACTGGAACCGGGAACTCAAAGAGAATCCCTGCCTTATAGATGTCATTGAGAGCGAAGTCAACAATGCCTTGGATGTCATCCGCAAAGCGGAACGTGGGGAGAAAATCGAGTATGCCACCTATCGCAATCACCGACAAACCGAGCAGATGCAGGAGCGGATGCCAAAGCATTTCTTCGTGGCTGACGAGATAAAGAAACATCCCGACAAGGATAACAAGACCCTTGTCCTGGTCATAGACAAACAGAAGAAAAGCACCGATGTGATCTTGCCTGCCGGTGCGTCTCTGGAAGTGAACAACGAGATAAAAGGCATGAACAAGCAACGCATACAATCTGCCTTACAGAAAAGCGGTATAGAGAATGTGCGCTTCTATAATCCTGACGGAGCTTTAGGTTATCGCCCAGATGACCGCTATTTCATCGAAAAGCAGATTGAAGTGGCAAGGTTAAAAAACTGGGCGTTGGAAACTATCTCCACCATTGATGCCAATCCTGCGGTAAAACAAGCAAATGATCTTGGGTTCGAGCAAATCCAGATGGTGCAGGATGACAAAAACCGTTGGGCATTGTATATCAAGCCGGAAGGCAAGTCCGGTTATAGCATCTATCCTGACAAGGATGACCTGAACCGTTTCTTCACCACCCTCAAACAGTCACTGGACAACATCGACAAAGTGCGTGGCGAGCTGGCAAAGAAATATTATGCCTTGGCTGAAAGCCGACCTGAACTGAAGGTGGACTTGTTCCACACAACGGACGAGCACATCGACTTGAACCGCATCCAACGTGTGGCCGTGTTCAAGACCAAGAATGGTGCGATACTTTGCGCTCCCACCATAGACAACCAAAAGCCGCAACCCCGGAGTGTCACTCCACAACAATGGCAACGGATGTGGCTGGCTGAAGACAGGAACAGCTTCAAGCAACATCTGGCTGCAACACTCTTTGCGGATATACTCGACAAGAGCCGGTCACAGGAGCAGACTTCTTCCGAAAAGCAGGGAGATGAAGTGGAAACAGAAATCAGTCAGAGAGAAGAAATCAAACCGGAACATCCTAAAGAAGAAGCAGATGAAACGGAAGAAGTATCACGAGGTATGCACCGATAAACGAACAGAAATATGAGCAAGAACCAACAATACGCCGAGCAATATGCCGATTTTGCGATGGAGCAGATGCGCAAATATGGCATTCCTGCCTCTGTTACCTTGGCACAAGGCATATTGGAGAGCAGTAACGGGCAGAGCTGTCTTGCCTTGAACGAGAATAACCACTTCGGAATCAAAGCTACTCCCGGATGGATAGCGAATGGTGGCAAGTACGGATTATACACCGATGACAAGCCTGACGAGAAATTTTGCAGCTATGACAGCGTGGGTGATTCATACGAACATCACTCCAAGTTCTTGATAGAGAACAAGCGATATGACGGATGCTTTGCACTGGCTCCCGATGATTATAAGGGTTGGACGGAAGGGCTTGCCAAAGCCGGATATGCCAGTGGCGGCAATTATGCCCAAAGTTTACAGAAAATCATCGAAACAAACGGATTGCAAAAGTACGACCAAATAGTAATGGCAGAAATGAAAGCACAGGGACTGGAGATTGGTCAAGAAAAGAATGCCAATGCAAATGGGAAAGCATATTCATTTCCTGTAGGGCGTGAGGAATTTCTGTTTGTCACCTCTCCATTTGGTATGCGTACCGACCCGATGGACCCAACCAAGCAACAGATGCACAAGGGCATTGACATCCGTTGTAAAGGGGATGCGATACTGGCAACCGAGAACAATGGCAAGGTGATGGCTGTCAACCACAATGCCAATACTCCCGGAGGAAAGTCCGTCACCATTGAATACAAAAGGGATGACGGAAGCAGGGTGCAGAACACCTATATGCACCTGTCTTCTGTCGATGTCAAGGCAGGCGATGTTGTTCAAGCCGGGCAAAAAATCGGAATATCCGGCAACACAGGCACACGCACCACAGGTGAGCATCTGCATTTCGGGGTGACACAGATTTCGTCCGATGGGCAGAAACGGGATATAGACCCGGCAGTATATCTTGCGGAGATTGCAGAAAAAGGCAATATCAAGCTGCAAGCCTTGCATAACGGCAATGACCTGTTGGCAAAGTACAAGACCAGTCCTTCCCTCGTAACACAGGAGGGCAAGATTCAAAATCCTGAAGACTGGATGAAAAAGCTGCTCTCTTCGGAGGATAGCGGCGTAGGCTTATCTGGAACTAACGACCCGATCATGGATATGGTGGTCAAAGCCTTTTCATCGCTGATGATGTTGGCGGTGGTAATTGACAGCAAGGGCGAAGAGGAGCAGATAAGCACCATATCTAAAATGGCCGATGAACGGAAAGTGGACTTGACTCCGTTATTGCCACATATGAGAACCTGCGCTCTTGTGGTTGGGGACAACAACAAAGCCATCTTGCAGGCAGACAATGGTACGATACAAATCTCACGGGAATTGAGTGCCAGCGAGCTGAGCCGCTTATCCCTCACTTTGAATGATCCGAAACTATCGGAAGAAAGCAAGCGTATGCGTGTAGCCGGAATGGTCAATGCCATGGTGTTGTCTCAACAGGCTTCGCAAAACTTCGAGCAAGAAATGTCGAAACAACAAAGCCGGGAAGAACAAATCAAAAGATAATGAAAATCGTGATGATGGAAATAGGATTGTTGTTTATCGGGCTGTCCATGGCAGGACTGCACACCTTTGTATGCTACAAGCTGTTCGGCTTGGTAGCGACACTCGTGATTGTAGGGGTGCAGATTATCATTGCCTTGGGTATAGTCTGGATTAAAATCCGTGCGCCCGACTAAGAAAGCCGTATATAAGCAGGTAATTCACATTTAACAGGATATTCTGGTCAAATGGTCTTGGTAAAATAAAACTACAGGCAATATGATAAAATGTAACGTAACAGTGGGTGGTACAATCAGCCGAGTGGCGACTGTGCGCACTAACAATGAAGGTAAAGTTTTTACGGCTTTTGCCGTAAATTGTGTAATACCAGCCAAAAGCGGCATCAACAAAACGGTTGAAATCTCTATCGCCAAAGATGGGGAGGACAACGAATTGAAGAATTATGCCATAGGGCAAAGAATAAATGTGTCAGGTACGTTGACTTTCAAGAAACGTGGAGACAATCTTTATTTCAATCTTTCGGCATCGGATGTCGGTCTTTCAGCTTCAAACGAAGATTCAATTAAAGGCGAAATGCACTTCAGGGGAAAGACCGGCAAACACATTGAAGAGAAAACCGACAAAAAAGGCAAGGATTTCTTGCTGTTTTCAGGCTTCTCCACCGAGAAAGTCAATGACGGCTTCGAATACCTGTGGGTACGGTTCTTTGGCTTTGATTGCAAGCGTGAGGAATGGTTGCAACCGCAGACCGGCATCGAGGTTAAAGGTGAAATGGATCTGTCCCTTTACAACGACAAACTGAACCTTGCCTGCAAGGTATCGGAAATGTCGAAATATGTAAAGCCCGCGTATAATTCCAATAACTGACAGGTATGGCCGGTTATAAAAAATATAACAATGATGGTCCTTCCGCAGAAGACAAGGCTCTTGACCTTTTTGCGGACATGATGATAGAGCGTATCGAGACCATCAGCAAGGACTGGTCGAAGCCGTGGATCACCGAGGGCAGCCTGGGATGGCCGAAGAACCTGTCCGGACGTGAGTATAACGGGATGAATGCCCTGATGTTGCTTCTCCTTTGTGAGAGGAACGGCTACAAGATTCCTCGTTTCTGCACCTTTGACTGCGTGCAGCGGTTGAACAAGCCGACTGAAAAGCAGGCTAAAGAGGGCGTGGAACTGCCGAGGGTATCTGTAAACCGTGGTGAAAAATCATTCCCGGTAATGCTTACCACATTTACCTGCATCCATAAAGAGAGCAAAGAGAAGATAAAGTACGATGACTATAAAATGCTCTCTGATGAAGAGAAGAAGATGTACAATGTCTATCCGAAGATGCAGGTGTTCAGGGTATTCAATGTTCAACAAACCAATCTTCAGGAAGCCCGTCCGGAACTTTGGAACAAGTTGACGAATAGGGATACCATAAAATTGGATGAAGGCGATAAAATGTCTTTTGAGCCGATGGATGTGATGATCCGAGATAACCGCTGGATCTGTCCCATCAAGCCGATGCACCAGGACAAAGCCTACTTCTCCATTAGAAAAAATGAGATTGTGGTTCCTGAAAAAGCACAATTCAAGGATGGGGAATCCTACTACGGCACGCTTTGGCATGAGATGACCCATAGTACTGGCATCGAGGGACAGCTTGACCGCATCAAGCCTGCCGCCTTCGGTTCAAATGAGTACGCCCGTGAGGAACTGGTGGCTGAATTAGGCAGCGCACTGGTGGCACAGCGTTACGGCATGAGCAAGGCTCTGAAAGAAGAGAGTTGCGCCTATCTGAAATCATGGCTGGAGCAACTGAAAGAATCTCCGCAATTTATCAAGACCACGCTTCTGGATGTAAAAAAGGCGAGTTCGCTGGTGACACAGAACATTGACAAGATAGCGCAGGAATTAGACCGGAAAAACAGGGTACAACAGGATAACGGGCAACGGAGTGAGACCAGACAATCCACCCCACAAGAAAAAATGTTCTATTCTTCCGTTGCTTACCTGCAATCCACTGATGACACCTCACGATTGGATGAGTTCCGGAACAAGGGAGATTATGAAGGGTTGCTCCGGCTTGCCAAGGAGTATTATGACGGTAACGGAATCAACGAGCAATACACCTTTACCTCTCCACTTCAGAACAAGGGTGATGACCTGCTCGTGGAAGATAAAGATTTTGCCGTGGTCTATAACAACAGTGTTAGCGGTTCTTACGAAGTGATGCTGAAATACTCTGAACAGGAAATCCGTGACCACATCAATCGATATGGAATCCGGTTGGCAAGCGATGATATAAAAGGTGTAGCCAAAGACATGGTAGCCGAACAGTTTTTGGCAATGACGAAGCAACGCACACCTGTTTTTGAGATGCCGTGCGGAGACATTCTCTACACGGGATATAACAGGGAAACCGACACGCTTGATGTCGGAACGGCTACCAATGCAGGTCTTGCTGTCAGACACAGTTTCCTATACGACCACGATTCTTCCCTTGAGTGCAATCTCCAATCTGTCTATACGGAATTAAACCGGATGGAGCAATATAAAAAGGAAGAAATGGAATACAGCGGTGGTATGCACCGATGATTATTAAAAACTGTCAACCTGTTCAGCCGTAGGGAGGATAACTCTCTACGGCTGATTGGATTTACTCCTATGTATCAAGGTAGTCTTTCCAATTTTCATCATCAATGGTCAGATTGTCCATTTCCCAGTCAAATTCCAATGTGGGAGCATTGGTATATGGAAAATAGATGGAATAACCGATTTGTCCGTAAGAACAATGAAGCGGTATCACGCATATTTCCCTGCCAAAGTAAAGCCTTGGGGTACAATATTTCCGCCAGTCAAAACGGTCTGCAAGGATATTCCTGCATAACCTGTTGTAATATGATTTGTCCGATAAGGTCATAGTCTCAGCCATTAGATAAATTCAACTTCAAGGGCTTGTAGCAATTCGTATATCTGTTCTTCTGCATCTTCCATATCCGCTACAATATCCTTGATATGATAAGGTGCACCATTCTTGCCATGCCCATCATTGCCAATCCATAGATAGGCTTCATAATCGGGGTCAAAGCCCTCGTAATACTCTTTTATACCGGCTATGAGGTTGTCAATATCCCCGCCATGCATATCTGCATTGAAAAGAAAATCCTGTCCGTATTTGGTGAAGCGTTGGAACTCGAATAATACATTTGATTGGCTCTTATCATCAATGCTCACGCTCCAGCCTTTTTCCCGGGCAATGTCCTTTATTCTCTGTGTCTGTTCTTTGGCAGTCATCTTATGAGAGTTTTGCGTGGGGAAACTTTTTACATTTCCCCACAAGTTGGTTTAATCCGTTACTTGAAAATAATACTCCTGCTTTTCGTCCGACCATTCAGAAGTCATTTCGTCCGCTTCTCTCCATAGCTTATCGTAGAGAATGGCTTTCTGCCTATCTCTCTCGTGCCACTGCCATATCTTGTGATTAAGGACAAGGCAGAGTTCCGTCCAATACTTGTAGTTGTCTTTCCATTCGGATTTGGCTCGCCTGTATGTGTCAGTGATGGCATTGTTACCGAACTTGTCGGCGATAGAGAAATCCTGCCAAAAAGAGGTCATCGGCTCGTAGCCGTTCAACTCTGTTATGTTCCACTTTGGGATGGTGATTTGAAGTGTATGCATACCTGTTACTGTTTATGGTTTTCGTAATATTCTTCGGGTAAATGATAAAGGTTGTTTTCTGCCAAATGGTCAATGGTTTCCGCTGCCAGACGGCACGCCCACTCGTTGCGCTGGTCATACTTGCCTTTATGCCAGTTTTCCGCCAGTTGCTCCATAAAGTAGAACATCAGTTTGGCTTTTTCGTTGACCAAATAACGGTGGTCATCCGCCAATGCCTTACCGACCTTTCGGGGTGAAGCCATTTTTCCGTTCACATAGTTTGAGAACTCGTCCGCAAAGCGTTTGTCGTTCTCCGACAGTTGATTGTTGTACTCCATTTCTTAATAAATTTGATGTTAAACTTTTTTCTTTCCCCTTTGCTTGGAAGCCTTCCGACTTCGCCACCGGGATCTGTTTTATGTGCATTAAAGACAGCGCAAACAGGGAAATAAGACAAGTGAACAAACAGGGAGTTAATGAAATACCACTAATGGCACATTCGTGGAAAGTTGTCGTTAATTCCACTGAATTGTTAGCGAAGCGGTACTTGGCATTCTCCCGGCGCAGTACCTTTGCACGATAAAACAAGACCTTGTGGCGTGGGAGTCGGCTCAAAGGAGGATATTCCAAAAGGTTACAATGGGCGGTTTGGCGGATAAAACTGTATCGGGCTTTAAGTGGTTCTAAAAGTGGTACGAGTGGACATACAAGTGGACATATATTATATCGCATTAATTTATAACGGTTTACGCATTACCTTTTAGTGGTAAAATTAAAATTGCAAACGCTACGGCAATCAGAGGGCAGCCGTAGCCGGACTTAAAGCCACCTGTTACAATATAATCATAACAAGTGGCTGGCAAAAAGGACAAAGCGGATTATGCTGTCATCCGCTTACGGATTTTTCGTGCGTTTTTCTGTACAAGCTGTATGATGCGGTCGTGATATTCCGTGTTTCGGTTACAAAGCCCTCTTGATTGCAGGACTTTGAAAGTATCAAGCGACAATTCTACGGTCTCAATGCGTTTGTTGTCTATCCGTGCCGAGAAAACCAATGAGTTGGGTTTGAGGTAATATTCGCATTGTCCTACGCAATGGTGCAGTGCGTTTCCCTCTTTGTAATAATCATCCACGCTCTCCAATACGCTGACCACAATCAAGCCGTCCGTGAATGACAATCCGAAGAATTTGCTTTTCAATTCTCTGAAACGCTCTTCATTCTCCAACGCCTTTTTTCTTTGGGCTTCACGTCTTTCCCTCTCTTGGATAATTCTCTCCCGTTCTTGGTAGCGGTCGTGTTCTGCTTTCAAGTCCAAAGGGCAGACATAATAAGCATTGTGAATATCTCTGCCACATCTTTCAAGCAAGCGAATGTAATCTATCCAAAGGGAAATATCCGATATATGGTATTGGTTACGCATGACAATCTTGTAAGTGTTCCAATATAAATCGAAATACATAGGATGTTGCAGGAAATAGTCCAAGTCCCTTTTCCGACCTGCCTTGAACATCGTTTCGGCTCTGCTGTCTTTCAGCAAGGATTTCATCAGTTCCATCGGCTCAATATTTGACAAAGAGCCTTTCAATCCGTTGCGCCTTAACTTATCTGTGGCTGAATAATATGGATAGACCTTGCAATCGGCAATCCGCCTGTAAACATAGTTATCGTTACGCAATTCCAGACAATTGTCAAAGACAAAACTGTCTTGATAATAGCCGATTGTGCGCCTTAACGCTGTTACTGCCGTCCTGCCGTTGTCATCCAACCAATAGCGGACTATTTCCATAGAATAATACTCCGCTTTCTTCCCCTTGCGGTAATCAGCCGTCAAAAGGAACACTCTCTGAACCTGCAATCCGTCTTGGGTCGTGAGAATGGAATAATATGACTTGTCTCTATATTTCCGCTGTAAGGTGTCGCATATCTCCAATCTTGTACCGCAACGGGGGCAATGGCAGTTCTTTGTTTTGGTCTCATTCCATTGATGTCCACAATCCATACAGGTGGTCATACCGCTTTTGGTGCGGAACGCATAGTGGCTCAGGCAGTGCCGGAACGCCCACAACTGCTGTTTCTCTGTCAGTGGCAGCAACCGCCCGTTAGCGGTTATTACCTTATGCTGTAATCTCGTCTTTGCTCTCATAATCAGAAATCAAATAGTGATGGCTGTTCGGGTTCTTGTCTGACCGCTTTCGGTGTGGGTTTGGGTCTGCTGTTGCGCTGTTGGATTTTGCGCAGTTCCTCGTCCTGATAGGCTTTGAGTGCCTTTTCCCTTGCTTTGGCTTGTTCTTCGGGAGTGAGTTCCACCCTGTGGTTGACTATCACACCGCAGTTGACAGCTTTGCCCACCTCGATATTGTCTTCATCATAATAGTGGGTGCAGAGCGAATACACCTCGTCATCGGTCATACCACAACCACCCTCTTTGCATATCGCCATTACTTGATTGAGTACGAATGTTATACAATCGTCCAAATTCTTGTTCTCTTTGGCATACGACACGGCAAAAAGTTCGTCTGTCTTGCCTCTTTCGTCTAAATATGCCTTTATGGTCTGCTTGAATTGTTCTGTTCCTTTCATCTGATTGTTATTTTGCTTGATAATAAATATTGGGTTCACTTGATACATTGTAGATATACGCTCCACACTTTACCAGCAATGCCTGTTGTCCATAAAACAACCGTTTCATTCCTTTGATACTGCCTGTGCAGTGAAAGTTCGGAAACCTACTGATGTTACAGCGTTTCCCCTGTTCTTTGGTCATTCTTCTCGTCCTCATAAGTTTAGAAATGATAGTCAATAACTCCACCGATGTATAACAATGTTCCCGGCTCTAATTGGCTCGCCACACGCAGGAACTCATAGGATTGTTCGGCTGCTCCGTTGACGCACAACTCGTCCATATAGAATTGATAACCTGTATCAAGCGGATTTTTGAGGTATTTTTCAAGTTGGTACACTTCTCCAATCCACATCGTGCAGTTCTCTGTGGTGACGGCTTTTGCCTTTTCTTGCAGGGTTGCCACAAATTCCTCTTTCCATTTGTCCGCTCCTCCGTTGTATCGGATTGTGTCCTCTGAAACAAGGGTAAACATACCTTTGGGTAAGATATTGTTTATCAGGTTGTCAATATGAAACTTGCGTTCTTCCACATCAATTTCCGAACAATAGTCATAATAGTGTCCGTCTCCCTGTTCAAGAGTGCAGTCATTCAGGATGTTGTCCTTTAAGGGTCTCTCCTCTGTAATTTGAAAAATCTTGCTGTGCATAATATGTCCTTTTTAATCGTTTAACTCTTGTTTTTTCTTTTCCCTCATTTTAAAGCCTTTATCGGCTTTCTTGTCGGGTTCTGAATTTTACGTGCAACGAAGAGACTGCGGGAAAAGAGGGATAAGGCAAGTAAATGGCAGAGGAATTGATGAAATACCCAATTTCTACCTGTCGGAAATTGTGGAAAGTTGTTGTCAACTCCACAAAGCCTATTAGTGGAACGGTACTTGACGTTCTCTCGCCGCTGTAACTTTGCAAAGGAAAATAGAACCGACAAGTGAGCCGGAGAATTTCACAATTGGTACAATTGGCAGATGGATGGTAGTTATAAAATCGGATAAAGTATAACAAAATCGGCAAATATGACCAATATTTGCCATATTTGTTATGTTGTCCAGAATTTCCTCTATTGAAAATATAACAATATCGGCAAAATACATTGATATTTGCCAAATTTGTTATAACTTTGCGATGTAATTGAAGAACAACAATGAATGCTGTAAATCAGATAATAGATATTGCCAGAAAACAGAATGGGTTATTCACTCGAAAAGACCTGCTGAAAGTGGTGCGATCCGGTATGCAAAACATATCAGAAGGATCTCTTGTTGTGCTTTTGAATAGAATGCTTGCAGAAAACAGAATTATCAGAGTCTCATATGGAAAATACAAATTAAATGAAGATTTGAAACATAATTTTTTGTATGAGCCAAACGAATTTATGCTTTCACTCAACAGGCATATAAAAGAAAAATTCCCTTTCATAGGCTATTGTATATGGCAACCATCTATATTTGCTTCGATGATGTTACATGTACCTGCGGTAAGGACTACATTAGTAGATGTAGAAAGGGAGGCAATGGAACCTGTTTTTATGTCATTACAAGGCATAGAATCTGAAATCCCTATTTTCTTAAATCCGACCCAAGAAGATGTGACCCGATATATTACAAATCGTGATATAATCATTGTCCGCCCTCTTGTTAAAGAGGCTCCAATAGATATTATTGACGGCTGTCCTGTTCCTACACTGGAGAAAATGCTTGTCGATGCCATATCCGACAAAGAACTACAACATCTTCAAGGCAATGAATTATATACTATATATTCAAACGCGTTCTCTGATTACGAAATCAAAAAGTCACGGCTGTTGAGATATGCGGCACGCCGTAACCGAAAACAAAAAGTTGAACAAATTATCAATACAATCAATATATGATACACCCCGATAGTAGAACATTGTCATGGATAGAACAAGTAGCCAAAGACAACAAGATAAAAGATATAACCCTCGTTGAAAAAACGATCCGTGCATTCTCATTGCTGGAAGCATTGGTTCGATCCGGTTGCCCTTTTTTATTCAAAGGAGGATCTTCTCTTATGTTGCATCTTGATACAGGAAAACGTCTATCAATCGACATTGATATTATATGTCCTCCCGGAACAAGAATTGAAGATTATCTTGAAAAGTATTCTGAAGAATATGGTTTTGGAGAGGTGAAATTGATAGAACGCATCTCTCGTACTGACATTCCAAAACAACATGCCAAATTCTTTTATCAAGTGGCATATCCGGCAGGAGGACATCAAGACAAGATTCTGTTGGATGTATTGTTCGAGGAAATCCATTATACAAATGTAGTGGAACTTCCCATTCAAAGCCGTTTGTTAAAAACAGACGGAGACCCTATAATGGTAAAATTGCCAAGTAAAGAGGATTTGCTTGGAGACAAACTGACTGCATTTGCCCCTCACACGACCGGGATTCCATTTTTCAAAGGCGAAAAGAATTGTTCAATGGAAATTTGCAAACAGCTATTTGACATTGCATCACTTTTTGATATAGTCAGTGACTTGTCTATTACGGCAAAGACATTCAATAAGTTTGCAATGGTTGAACTTCAATACAGAGGTGAAAGTCCCGATGCAATTCAAAAAGTTTTGGATGATATTTATGATACGGCCAGATGTATAGTAATGCGCGGACAAGAAAGCCAGGAAGAATTTGAACTGATCCAAGATGGAATAAAAAAGGTGCGTGGCTTTATTCATAGTGAAGTCTACACCTTAGAAAGTGCTATCACAAACGCTTCAAAGGCAGCCTATCTTGCCAAACTTATTGGCAAAGGCATAAATGAAGTGAAGCATTATAATCCGTCCGAAGCAAATTTATTGGTGAATGTAACGATACAACCTCCATTATCGACCAAGTTGAACAAATTAAAGAAGACGAATGCGGAAGCGTTCTTCTATTGGAGTGAAATACAAAAGTTAGGATAATACGATTTATAATACAGGAGAGCCGATCCGTCACGGACAAGCTCTCCCTCGTTTTTGGAAAATGAACAAAAAGTAACCTACATTCTATTTCATAAAGAGCAGCACCTTGGTAAGCCTGTTGGCTTCAGTGGGATTATAATCCGAGATTCCACCTTTTCCTACCTTGGTGATACGCTCAACTTCCAGTCCGCGTTTGACCAGTTCCGTGGCGATATAATCAGCTCTCGATAGGCTCAACGCATCGTTTATAACGGCGGTTCCGGTGGCAGCATCAGCCGCGCCTATAACGGTAACGGACAGTCCGTATTTCTTTGCGACACGCGCCAACTCGTCAAGATTGACCAGTTGTGATTTGTCTGTCAACTTCGCAGTGCCGACTTCAAAAAAGAAACAGACCGGAGAACCGATGCACCCGTTATCGGAATTTATAAGGGCGAAATAATCTGAGTGGTTATAACCGGAAACGCTATCAGCGTTTGTATCTGTCGAATCCGGGACATTGGCAGATTTGCCCGATTGGGCATCTTCTGAATTTGCATTATCGCTTGTAAGAGGTTCGGCAGCTCCGGAGCAATTCGCAAGGCTGTCATTGGCCAAAGGCGAGTTGCCGTCCCAATGCCTGTTTCTCAACCTTGCCCGGAGTGAGTTCAATCCGCTGTAATTGTTCTTGGGATAAACACCGCTTAAATTCTCACGGTTGTCAAACAGCCGGCCGTACTTTTCAAGCAAGCCTTCAATCTCCAGAATTTTCTTCAGTTCGTTCAGCGTCCGTACATCCCTGTCATGTTGCCCGGCATACCTGCGGTTGCTTTCGGTCAGCTCAGAAGCATACTCTACCAGCCACTCGTTCTGCCGAATATAAGGGGTCGCGTCCACCGCCCGTTTCCATCCAACCCTGCCAATCGTGAAGGATAATCCGGCAGAAACGGAAAACATATTGTCACCGAAGCGGTTGGCGTTTCCATATCCGTCAAAACCCTGAAAAGTGGAAACATTGCCAATATCCAACAAGGCTGTCAGCCGTTTGCAGATGCGGTATTGCCCCTGTACACCATAAGAAACGGCAAAAGGTTTCTGCCCGTTTTGGGGATTATACATAAGCCCAAGACCGATGTATGGGACAATGCCCCAACGAGGATTTTCTTTCTTGGCATATTGTCCTCCAAGAACATTATACATCAAATCCGCATGGAAATGATGATAATCGTTAGAGGCAAGGTTACAGTCCTTGAACCGCCAACCGTTATAGCTGATTCTTGTCCCAATCTGGGGAGTGAACCATTTGCCGATCGATGCGGACAACGATGGCTGAACCCTGTCGAACAGGTCGGCACATCCAATCGGTTTGCCGATAAAAGCACCCGCACCACTTTGCAGGCTGACAAACCAGTTGCCGTTCCAAGGTGACGTCACCAGCACCCCCTTGTGATAAGTCGGGTCTATGGGTTGAAACATCAGCTCCTTGTCCGTATAGGATTCACAATGTACACTATCTTGTGGAACAGGCCGTACATCCGCATTCGCTTGCAATGAGCGGCACATTGCTGCCGCTGCCAGAACAAATACTATTTTCTTTCTCATTCTTCTTCAATTGTTTTTATGTTCTATATGCAGGAAATCTATTCCTGCCGATTATCTTTTCTGTTTTTTCCCGGAAGCCGGACGCATCATCCAGCTTGCCATCATCATGCAACGCCTCGCCCAAGCACGGTTGTCCTCATCTTCGTCACGACCCCATTTGAGATCGCTTGAGCTTCCACCACCTCCGTGCGTTTCGGCAAAAGTGGTGGCATCATTGACCATGCCGAGAAACAGAAGCGTGGCGCAATACATCACGTCTGTTCCCTGCTCCGTCAGGCTTTGCAACAATGAGCCTTCAAATTGTGATTGCCCGGAAACTCCCATTCCAGCCAATCTTGCAGAATGTTCTCTCACCAATGTTTCCAACATCACGTCTTTGAGAAGCACATCCACATTGGAATGGATTTCACGGCTGTACTTATAGGCTTCGCCTTTCAGCTCTTCCGTGCGTTCACCGATGGCATCCATATCCCTTTTGAGGATTTCAAGTTGCCGGTCAGCCGTCTGTAACTTGTCCTGCTTGTCCGCCAGTTTGGTCCGGATAGAAGCCAGTTCTTTCTCCAACCGTTCCTTCTCGGCAACAATGGCAGCCGCGTCTCCCTGATGGGATTGCAGGGTGCGTTCCAATGCCGACAGTTGGGATTCCTTTTCCGCTTTCGCTTTCCGGAGGTTATCCACCATGGAAGTCAAGCCTTTCACCCTGCGTTCCGCCAGGCTTATTTCCACTTTGAGGTCGGACAACGCCTTTTGATGCCGGACAATCTGTTCCTCGATATTGGTACACTCTGCCGAAAGATGCCGACGGTATTCTTCTGTGGTACGATGCCTGGCACCGGTCTCGGAGACATTCCTGCCTCTTTCCAGGTTCCATTTCCTGTTCACTTCCGAAAGTTCGTCATGTAACATCTTTGTTCTCGCGGAAAACTCCAGTTTGTCCTTTCCTGCAAACATTTTCTTGAATGCAAACTTCTTATCTTGGATTGGCAATAAGGTTAGGTGCATATGCGGCGAAGTCTCATCAAGATGTACATAACAGCCGATGATGTTCTCCTCACCGAAACGTTCACTCATGAACCGGTACATATCCTTTGCCCAAAGCTCTATTTCAGGCATCCTTTTGAGTGTGGCATTTTCCGGATTATCACCTGCCCCATACACTACCTCCTGGTTCCCGAACGCCAGTTGGCGCATCTGGTTCTTTGACCCGCCCAAAATGAAATCTACGACAGTACGGAATTTCGGTTCGGGCAAACCCTCATTCGGGTCTTTTATGCCACGTTGCAGAAGGTTTTCTGCCATGCGTTCAGGAATGGACAAGTTCTTGTCCACCGGTTGGATCCTGCATCCTTTGACGACCTCGAAATTCAAGCATTCCCTCCGGCGGTCATACGTTCCTTTTGCTATGGCGTTTTCCCAACCGCGTTCAGTCCAGTTGCGCTGGTGTTCGTTGCTCTGTGCGGCACTGAACCCTTTCATCACGTTCATGTGCATCACCTGCCATGATTTTTCAGCCATATTTCTCGTCTTTATGGACAACCCGTCCGCCCCAGCTTGCTGCTTGCCCGGGCTCTTCTCCCACAGGACTTTGTCATGTGGGGTATTGAGTTACCCCTACTTCCCTCTGTTTGGATAACGTGCAAGCACTGCTGCACGATTGTAACGGCAAGCCTGCAAACGTAGGGTATCACGGTTTGTCCGTGGTTATACAATAGTTTTGACTTACGACACGGGTTGTGGAGTCTATAAAATGGGAAGGGTACGCTCCAGATATTCTGCCAACAGAGCTTTGAACGGTTTGCGTAGCGCAAGCAGCGTCTCTTTCTCACCGGAAGCATCATCAGCGATACCGTCTTCGCCAAATAGAAGCATTTGGGCGGTCTTCCTTGATGCTTCCAATAGCGAAGACCAATCTCCGGCCAATTTGCGGTTAAAGAAGTCTATAAAAGCTGCCGGGGTGTCGAAGCGTGAATTTCGTATGGTACGCTTCAATGCGGCCATGGCTATGCGCTCGACAAGTTCCTGGTTAAGTCCGTCTGTTGATTTGTCCGCTGGAAATGTTTCGTTGCCAAAACCATCAGCATGGGAGCCATCGGCAGCCTGTTTCAGTAGAACTCCGTAATATTGTTCACAAATATCACCCATCTGCAAATCCGACAAATTGCCGGTTATCCATTTGGACAAAGCCACATCCATTTCATCGGAAGGGCGTGTCCTTGCCTGGTCATTATAAGGGGCTGTGGTATTTCCAATGTCGCATTTGTTGAACGCCATTGTAATGACCACACTCTTGGCGAACCGTGTCCGGTGTATATGCCCCATATCCTCCAATTTGTCGAGGAATGTCCTGACCGTAGCCCTGTGCCAGTGCCATTCCACTGCAAGGTCAGTGATAGTCACGTGGCATTGGTCTGCCTGCAACACATATTCGTGATTCTTCAGGAAAGGAGCGACAAACCCTGCCGCACACTTTTCCAACAGGTCGTGGTAAGCTCCTGTCTTGGTCTTCCGGTCTCCGACTTTCTCTTTGAGGTAGTCGAAGAACTCCATGTCTGCCAATACTTGATTGGCCTGTCTATTCTTGTCTTTCGTCATTTCTGTTGATTTTTAATTTGACTATCTGTGGATGTGATCAAACTGCCACTATCCACTTGTTCATGGCAGCGTTGCGTGATGATGTCAATAGTAGTATTCGGACACAATCTTCGGATTATTCATCCACCTTATCCGGTTTTCTTCATCCGTCCATTTTGACAGCACGTTCCGGGAGGGATAGAACATGGCAGCCAAAAGAAGAAAGGCAAGCGTGACTGCCACGGTGTGCAGATGTGGGACTGCACAGGTTGTCAATACGAGTACTGCTGTCAGAAAGAATATCTTCCGTTCCTCGTGAAGTCTGGTCAGCCATCTGTCGGCACGTCTGAACGAGAATAGAATGGCACAAAACGTGGTAGATGCCAGAATACCCCATTCGCCGAAATGCCCTCCTGCATAAACATAGTGGTACAAAAGAATAAGTATGAGCATACAACGCGCGTACAGTTTCCGTGCGCTCCCGCTTGCGGTCATTCTTAAATAGAACTTCGTCATAAGGGGGCGGTTACTCTTGTACAATGTCAATGGCAATGCGATGAGCAATGCCGGGAAAAGAAATTCGATGATGATCCAAATCATAATGTCTGGTTTTGTATAATCAATATTGTTTGAATAACGGCAAATCGGACAGTGCCAATCTGACCAAGCCGTATGTGGCAATCTCCACGATGGCTTCGGCATCTTTGGCTTCAAGATAGGACGCGCCTTTCTTCAGGCGGGCCTTGACTTCGGGATTCCTCTTGCGATACAATGCCAATGCCTTGTCCAGTTCGTATTCGGATATGCTCCATTTCGTGCCACGCCCATAGCCATTGTGGTCATAGATAGCCCTGAGACGGATGACACGGAATGCGCATAGAATCACCCTGCCTCGCTTGAAGATGATACGCGGCGCATAACTGCGGCTGTCGTCCACGACGACCCAACTTCGGTGCATATTTATTAGGTAAAGCATTTGCAGGTATATCGTCCGTCTCATATAAACTCCGCGAGCAATTCTTCCTTGTTCCTGCGGTATTTGAAGTAGCCGCTTTGTTCGTGGAGTTTCAGGTCAAGGCAGATGTCGGAACACATGAACTCCAAGGAGTCATAGATGGTCACATCGATGCGGTCAACCTTGCCGGTGTCCGTTGTCCTGGCATTCATCTTGAACATCTGCCCGAAAGTCGGATTGGAATAGGCACAGGTGCTGCTGCCAAAGGCGGTGGCTCCTGTCGGGATATGGTGGTAAAGGATTATCATTTCCATGTCATCCTCCAAAATGTCCATCACTTCTTCCAGATCGTATTGTTCCGCAAGGGGGAAAGACAGCAGGACATAATCGTCATAGAACCGGGGTTGCTCCATAGTGGTCACATCCAGCAGTTGCGGAAGCTGGAGCGGCACGAATGAAAGGAAATCTTCGTAAAAAAGTTGTAGCATATCGTTGTATTTTTATTTGTTCCTGTTTTTCAGATGGAAGTGAGCATGACCTTTACAAGCAGGTCCGGCAATGATTCCCATTGGCTGTTGTCCGTGCCGGTAATCCTGTTGAGTCCGGTCATTATGGACGGCATTTGTTCTGCCACATCGTATAATATCGCCTTCTCCTTGTCGGACAGCACGGCCATTCCGAAACCATCCAATGCGATATAGGGTTGCAATAACATCCAGACATAGGCACGTGCCTGCGTAGCTGTCCTGACCCTGTCATGGTTGATGTCATCCATGCAAGCCGACGCATTGAGGACAATTCTCCGGTTGGTGCGTTTGGTAAAATATATCAGGGCATCTTGGTACGGCAGCCTGCCACTCTCTGCCGATTGGAACACTGAAAGGCAACATTTCTCCGTGCGATGCGTGATGGCAGAAAGGTCGGCACCGGCAAGTTCCGGCAGATGGGCAAGGAAGGAACGGAAAAAACTGTCTTCTTCCCTGATAAATGCGAGCAGTTCTTCATTGCTGCATATTCCGGATTCCATTGTTTTGGCGAGAAAAGTTTCATAAGCGGATACTATATTCTTGGCTGTCCTTTGATAAGGCTGTATGGAATCCAAAGATTCAAAGAATGGTTTTGCCGCCTCTACAGTTTTTGCCAGTTCCGCATCTTGCCTGTAAGGGGAAGTCCGTTCCCTGATGAGCAATACATCCTTGAATGTTTTTGGGGTTGAATGGGCCAAACGGATAAACTCTGCCTGCAAGGAGTCATGCAACGAATGTATGGTGTTTTCATGATTGGAGTGAATACGGTTTGCTGTGTCTTTTGCGACACAGGCAAAAACCGAATCCCGAAGCGTCTGCCAATCGTTGACAGCCTCTATCAAATGCTCAGTCGAAAGGGATTCCACGCTGCGCATTTCGGACAAATACGCTCTATAAGAATTGACAGCACTTTCACTTGTCTGAAACATACTGTGACCGTTGTTTTTCTCGCATGACACTAACGCGAAAGTGGCAAAACACACGGCAATACATTTGGAAGGCACGATTTGCCTTTTTGAGTATGACAGGCAGCCTGCACTCTTCATTCTTCTTTCTGGTTTCATTTCGGATAAGCCTTTATACATACGGTTATTATTGAATTATGGCGGCAAATGTAAGTATAAAACTTCATATAATTATACTTGCAAATAAAACTTTAATATACTTTCTTTTTCATACTTTCAGGTATAATCGGCTGAATAAAGAAGAGAAAAACAAATGCAAACACAAAGTATAATTATCATAAATTATTTCTGTAAGTATGATTTTATTCAGATTAAACTTTGTACATTTGCAGTTGGTATCATTTAGCATTGAACACTGATATGGCAAAAGTAGGTTACATATTCAAGGCGGCCTGTTATGACGGCTTCAACGCTGACAAGGAATGGATGGAACAATACGGTTGTATACAAGTGGTGGAGGAAGAGAACGGACACGAGAAACTGCGCCCGCAATGGAAACAGCTTATGGCTAGTCTGGAGCGTGGGGACGAACTGGTTGTCTCAAAATTCAGCAATGCCCTGCGTGGTTCCCGTGAGCTGGCGGCTTTCATCGAGTTTTGCCGTGTGAAAGTGGTTCGGATTATCTCCATACACGACAAGATTGACAGTCGTGGGGACTTGTTCTCGGAAACCAAGGCTTCGGATGTGTTGGAGATGTTCGGCTCTCTGCCGGAAGAGTGCGCCGCGCTGCGCAAGGCTTCAGCCCACATCATCCACCTGAAACAGAATATTAACCAGCCGACCAAAGAGAAGAACATCAGCAAGGCAGAACGGGAAAGGACCATCGTGGCGATGTACAACAACGGTCATTCCATTGATGACATCTGGAAAGTAAGCGGATTCAACAGCCGCAGTTCCGTGTTCCGTATTCTCAACAAATACGGTGTTTCGCTCAATCGTGGGAAATTCAGCGGACCACTGGGCAAACGCAAACCGAAAGACTAATAAAATTAATTTATAAGGAATCCTCACAAAGACAACGCCCTATTTGTAAGATTGATAATTAACCCCAAGTAATCACAGCTATATTAATCTATGATAAATACAATCTTTAATCTATGTAATACCATTTCAAAAGAAATGGAAAGCAAGAATTATACAAATGCGTATAACGAATTTGTACACATGCTCGATTCTATTATTTCGTTTAGAAATCACGAAATGAATGGCAAAGTGTATTCAGATGATGATATAGCAATTGTTCTTTTAAGTCTCAAAGAATTCAACTTTGATAATTACAGCAAAGCAATTGAACCTTTAAAAATACATTTATACACACTTGGCAAATTTGCAGAGAAATTAAAGGCTAATATTAAGCCGCAATACGCAGAAAGGTATCAAACATTATTTTTGGATGTAATGACAGATGCTCAGCATGTCCTATCTGCTTATGAGTATATTATTGCGTTAAAAAACTACAACCAACAATTAGGGAAATTTAAAGCTTGTGGAGGTACAGAACCCATAAAACCCCTAATAAGGGCTGCTAATATTGGGAGAAATCCAAATATTAATCTTTTTGATAGGAGAACAATGATTAACTCTGTTTTTTGGCTTGAACAGCATCCTGACATAAAAGATTTACCTTTTAGAGATTTACGTCCTCATGCTGCCATTCTTATACGTCAAGCATTGGAAATTATGTGGCGTAATGCAATAGGATATTACAGAATAAAGAATCAGAATGGAGACTCATTAAAACAATTTACACAGATAGGTTGGAAATTTATCAATCAATATAAAACCAAAGACAAAAATACATGTAAAGCTGCCGGAACAAATAATTTATGGTCAATAATTGTACCCGTGCCAATAAAGACTCTTGAAATGTTAAATAACTGGTGTAATAATTTCACACATGAGCCTTGGATCAATTCAATTTATATACAATGGTTCGTGACAGAACAATTATGGCGAGTCACACAACCAGCAACATTTAATGGTCATTGGACTTCGCTGCATGGTAATATCCAAATAACTGGGTTAAAGTATATGCAATATGAGTTTGAACAATATGTAGCCCGCGAAAATCATAAAGCTTTTGTAGATTGGCCTACTAATAGAAAAAACCAAGGTGCATTTGTTGTAAATGAAGGAAAGGAGCCAACTGCAAAAGACATTCGTGCAATCAGACTTAAACAAGCAAAAATTAACATCTGTAATTTAACGAAGGAATTGCATAATGAATGTATTGCTTTTTTCAAATTGATGTTTTGCAAACAATAATCTCTATGACCATTTTAATAGATATTGCCAGAACGTTGTCTGCACAATAATGACAACACTAATAATATCCATATTCGATTGACATTTAGCCAAATACATTTGTTTTTAACGTGGTTTTTTCGTATCTTTATAAGCGGTAAACCGAAAATATAACAGCAGTATGGGAGAAACGATAATTACATTATTGGCATTATGGGTGTTCATCAAAATAGTAAGGGCACTTCTCGTAGGATGGAGTAAAAGCGACTATCGAAGAGACAGATAGGGCTGATGAGTATCGAGAAGCGATCTCTGTCTGACTGCCATATCTGCACTGCGACGGTCGTGGGTTAAAGTTTTAATTCTCCCTCATATTGAATTATACACCAAATCACAAAGCGAATATGATTATTCTCATCATGGGGGCAACCCATACAGGCAAGACAAGACTGGCTCAACAGCTCCTTGAAAAGTATAAGTTTCCCTATCTCTCCATTGACCATTTGAAAATGGGGTTGATAAGAAGCGGAAACACTACATTAACTCCGGAAGACGACAATGAGCTTCAGAAAATCCTTTGGCCAATCGTCCGGGAAATCATAAAAACCGTCATTGAGAACAATCAGAATCTGATAGTGGAAGGCGGGTATATTCCTTTTGACTGGTCAAAGGATTTCTCGTCTCAATATCTGAGCGAGATCGACTATCAGTGCCTGGTTATGTCAAAAGAATATATCGACCTCCATTACACGGATATTCAGAAATATGAGAATATCATAGAAAAGCGTTTGCCTGACACCATGCCCACCAAAGAAGAACTGATACGTGAGAACAACAAATATTTGGAGCAATGCCGCAAACATGGGTTAGACTACACCTTAATAGATAAAACCTATCCTGAAAATATAACGGAAAAAATCATCAAGGGCGGGCAGTAAGCGAGTTTCTTCTGCAAGCCCGATTTGAGGCAAAAGGTTTTGGCAACCAGGATAAAACGGAGTCTTGGAGCGGTTGGTAAATCTTTTTGCATCGGCGGTTCCGTAAAAGAGTCTTGTGAGAGTGGAGCAACGTGCAACATTGCAAAACATAACAAGTCTCTTTAGGAAGATTAGAAGAAGCCGTTTACGGGATGGGTGATAAATTATAATAGCGAACTCTTGGCTATAATAGGATTATCATACGAGCAAAAACAAAAGCGACCGAAGCCGCCTTGTTTATTAGGGCGAGGCAGGAATTACTTCTTGCCTTTTTGAGTTTTCTTTTCCGGTTCTGCCGGAGCTTCCGTCTTGTCGGGAGTCGGGTAGAACTTGTTGGCGACCATGACAATGCGATTGTGTTTTACGCCGTCTTTGTCGGTCCATTCTTCGGGTTTGAAGTACCCCTCCACGGTCAGCAGAACGCCCTTGGTGATTTGGGTGAGCGATTCGGTGTTGGCGTTGTTTCGCCAGGCTTCCACGTTGATGAAGGCGGACACGCGCTTTGCTTCCTCCCCATTCTTCTCCTGACGGCTTACTGCCAATGAGAAGCGTGCCACACTTGCGTTTGCGAACTGACGGATTTCTGCGTCTTTACCAACGAATCCTGAAACTGCGAAATTGTTCTCAATCTGTTTCATATTACAATGCTTTAAGTTGTTATTAAAATTATTTTTACGCTGCCAACATAAGTGAGTGCAGTATAGGGTTGCAGCAAGGATAGCAAGCAAATACTCTTTATTTTTGTCAGCGCAAGCCGTCAAAACCACAGGCTCGATAAAGGAAGATTTGTGAGGCTACGCCATTGACCAAGGCTTTTAGCCGTACCCGGCTGCATACTAACTTTGCAACGGAAAAATGTATGATAACACGACCCAAAGCGATTGTGTGAAACGGATTGATAAAAACAAACGAGCAAGGTTCGTAAACAAGACTGCATCCGTCCGTGAACGCAAGTTTGAAAGAGTGCTTCGGCTATAGCCCAAAAGAAGAAGTATGATTGGGAGGAACGGGTATGACCGCCAAACGTGGATGCCAAACAATGCCTTGCACTTATGCCGCAAGCCTGCCAAGAGCATTCTGCCGTGGAGTATGCCGCCCCGAAGAACAGACCGACTTGACGAACAGCCGAAAACCGCATCAGAATAGTCGCTTCCAACTTTAACAGCCGACAAGACAGGGATGCCTCAGAAAAGAAAATAAAGCAGAAGTCCTGCTTTCGCCGAACAAAGCCGCCTTGGTCGCCATTGGCGAAGTATGGAGTATCATATCTATAAAAGGAGTATTGCCGACTATATAGAACAAGGCATATTTACAAATGGTGGTCAGGCTTGCTTCTGCAAGCCTGAATTACAAAAGTCGATTGCCATGTATGGCATATCGGTCAATAGCAAAAAATGGCAACATAGAGAAAAATCCTCCGTGCTGCCATTCGCCTGAAGCCTGTCATCATTCCAGATATGACCAGTCGGTTATCTCCAGTTCATGTCCACAGGGGAAATCGTTGATGGGGTCGCAAATGAAGGTGCCACAGAAATTGACCACCACGCAACCGTTCTTCAACGAGGCAGGTTCCGTCCAATCATCGTCCGTGTGTCTGATGTGATACCAAAGTTTACCTTTGGGTAACGTGTCGGTCTCTATCCGCAAGTCTATAAATTCACCTTCAATGGTATTGCCATTAGCCAAAGTCAGAAGCATAGGCGTTTTGCTTTCTTGTCTATAATCGTACAACATAATATTTGGGGTTAATCGGTTATCTCAATTATTTCATCAATTCTTCCACAAAGGAATGCTCTCAATGCGGTCTTATCAACCGCATAGTATTCGGCAATATGCCCATATTGCTTGACAAAAAAACGTTTCAATACATCCGAGAAGTCAAAACGGTAGCCCATTAGCGGAACAGACCTTTTGAAATAAGCATTGCTGTTCACGCTGTTTGTCAGCCAATTCTTTTGCTGCCGGCACATAGGAACGCCCTCGTTGAGTTGTTTTCTCAACTGATATACCTTGCTGTCTTGCAGAGTTGAAAGTTCGGGAATATCCCAATCCACAAACCGTGTCGCTATCGGTGTCATCATATGTCAATCCTCCATTAGTCATAGATTAGCACTTCGTCCCGGTATTCCACTACCTCTTTGCCGTTGTTGAGCCTTACCACTATCTCATAGCCATAATCGCCAACCACTTCGCCATCCGTATATCCATCATAGGGGTTCAGCAAAGTGCAGGGACACCCGATAATGTCTGTTGCTTGTTCTTCCTCGTAAAACATAGTCCGATTGATTTTTAGGGTTATCTGTATGACCATTCTCCGTCTGAGAATACTTGGAAATTTACATACTCGTTGCAGAGTTCGTGTGTCAGCACTCGGATGTAGATTTTGTCTTTGTCCTCCAAAAGAGAAATCATCTCGTTTATCTCCTTTTCAGGATAGTCCCACTTCGAGGAAAACTCCCCCTCAATGTAATCTTCACCTCTGTCTAAGTAACAGTCGCCAAAGGTGTCATCCAAAAATTTCTCCACCATATCAAGGTCTTTCTCGTTCTCCGTACTTGCGTAGAAGATGTTAGTCGCATAATTTGCCATAATCGTTTTATTTAAGTTTTTACTTTTCCCTTTGTTAGCATCAGCTACTTTCGGGTTTGATTAAAATTATGTCGCATTGAAAGGTGTCATGGCTCTTCTTGCAAGGTTTCATAGACAAAATACTACCTCAGTTGAAAACCGAGTGTGGAGATTTTGACTGGAACCGGCAGGCTTGACCTTGCGAAGAAGAAAGACAGGACATATACCTTCGCGACACAATTCTTATTCAGCCAACCCGAAAGACGATGATAAAGAAAAAGCCAAAAGGAATTATAATTGAAAGACCATCTATATGGATTACAACTGTTATTTTTCTTTTTGCTGGCCAAAAGAAAAAAGGCACAACGCTCCTCAATGAGAGATACGCCCCAAAAGCAGTTTAGTTTAGAACTTGATTATATATACAAAAACCAAACTAAACTTACTGTTCTCATGGAATCGGGCGTTTCAGAAACTATATCAAACCTAACCTCTGACACGAGGGACAAGTTAGGGACAAACGGAAGAAACACGAGGGACAAAAAACATCCCTTGAATTTCAACACTTCGTTTTTCAAAGGGTCTTATTAGTTTTCTTTCTTTTGGTATGCAAAATTTTGTCCCCAGTTTGTCCCTCAATGATATAACAATATAAAATTAAATACTGATATTCAATAACTTACAACAAGACAACATTGTTTGCGTCGGCAAGTAATCGGTGATTATCAACGATTAGCATATATCATCAACGATTATTAAGGCGTTCATTTTGAGCGCCTTTCTTTTTAGCCTTAT